>Ga0308157_10000117_pt1 | contig 328939 bp, 278 predicted proteins | sample PhyBR1_FD_201035 | JGI IMG/M metagenome (GOLD analysis project Ga0308157, IMG submission 201035) | Phyllosphere microbial communities from UC Gill Tract Community Farm, Albany, California, United States - DLSLB.R1 | ecosystem: Host-associated > Plants > Phyllosphere > Unclassified | place... | reverse complement strand
TCCCGGAACAGCACCTTTTACTACTAAAAGATTTTGTTCTTGATCCACTTTTAATACTTGAAGGTTTTGTACAGTTACCTGCTTACCTCCCATTCTACCCGCCATTCTCATTCCTTTGAATACTCTTGAAGGATCCGATCCAGCACCGATAGAACCTGGAGCTCTAAGTCTGTTGTGCTGACCATGAGTAGCTTGCATTACACCTCCAAAGCCATGTCTTTTAACAACACCCTGGAAACCTTTACCTTTTGAAGTTCCTGTTACGTCAACAAATTCACCTTCAGCGAATAGATTAACTTTTACTTCTTCTCCTACTTTTACTTCGTCTACGAATTCTCTGTAGAATTCTACCAACTTAGCTTTTGGAGCAGAACCAGCCTTTTTGAAATGGCCAGCTAACGCTTTACCTACGTTCTTTTCACTCTTGTCATCGAAACCTAACTGAACTGACTTGTAGCCGTCCTTTTCTATGGTTCTGACCTGTAAAACCGAGCACGGACCGGCTTGGATAACTGTACAAGGAATATTCTTTCCTTCTTCGTTAAACAAAGACGTCATACCGATTTTTTTACCAATAATACCTGACATTGTTTATGTATAATAAAATTTATCTTTCTAATTTCTACATTTTTAGGAGTCTGAAGTAATTTCTACTTTTGATATAGGCATACTACGCCCCTAAAATGGAGTGTGCAAATTTATGAATATTTTTATAACTGACAAATATTTAGAGTAAAATATTTTGATTTTTAATCAATTAGCCATTACTGATCAAAAACTATCCGAAATTTTGAAAATGTTCTTTGAAGTTTAAAAGAAAATCATTAATGTACTTTTTTCCGAAATCCGATTTTCTCACTACCAGGTAATGCTTTCTTTTTAAGCCTTGTTTTCCAATTTTTTTAAAACTCAATTCATCTGACAGCTTAAATGATTTCAACGTCCATTTCGGCATACAGGTTATTCCTATGTTAGCCTGCACCATTTCCAAGGCAACTTCCGTTAAAGGAACCGCAGAAATTTTCGCAGGCATTACCCTGTTTGGGTTTAGAAATATTTCATAAACTGAAACCGTTTTTAGTGGAAAAGAATGAATAATCAAATGAAGATCCAGAAAATCATGAACATCCAGATATGCAGAGTCATTTAATGGATTCTCCCGATGAAGCACAGCAAAAATCTCATCTTCAAAGATTTCAATACTTACCAATTCCTTATCAGAAGGTTTTGAAGTAACAATTGCAATATCAATTTCATTGGCCATTACTTTCAAAACAGGGTGATGGGTAGCTTCCAAGACCAAATCCACCTCAATTTCCGGATACAGAACACCCAATTTTTGAATAAAGAAAGGCAGCCCCTGATAAAATGAATAACATTCTGTACTTATCTTAATTTTACCTGCGGCTCCTACCCTTATTTGTTGAATAGTACTTAACCCATCCTCTATACTGTCAATGACTGTACATGCAGTTCTGTAAAGCACATTCCCTTCTTCAGTCAATTCCCATTTGTTTCTTGTTCTGTAAAACACCTTAAAACCAAGCTGAATTTCAAGATCCTTAAGCTGATGACTTAATGCCGATTGCGTTAAAAAGAGTTTTTCAGAAGAATTGGCAATACTTCCCTCTTCTGCAATTGTTTTAATAAGCCTTAAAAACTTGATTTCCATAATGCAAAGTTAGCAATCTAATGAAAACTGATATTTGAAAATATTTCAATTAAAGCTGTAAAGCAATCAATTCCAACTTTAGCAAAAGAAAAGCCTTGAGTATAACTTTGCATATAAACAAATTTAAAATTATGCAAGAACAAATTGAATTCTATCAAAGAAAATTAAAGTATGAAATGGACCCGTCAGATCTATATGAGGCATTTCAAAACAGCACAGATTATATCGCAGTAGATACGCGGAAAACAATCGGATATGACAAGGAACATATTCCTTCTTCCATTAATCTGCCACACAGAGAAATGACAGAAGCAAGCACTCAACATCTCAATAAATCAAAAATTTATGTCTGCTATTGTGACGGGATTGGCTGTAATGCTTCTACAAAAGGAGCTTTAAAAATGACACAATTAGGCTTTAAAGTAATTGAACTGATGGGAGGAATTGAATGGTGGAAGTTTGACGGCTATGCCACAGAAGGAATCACCCCCACAAAAGGAAGCCAATTTGAATGTGCCTGTTAATTCAAAAAAACATGAAAATAAGATTTGCAGAAAAGAAAGATCTGAGTTCTATTATTGAGCTATGTAAAGCCCATGCCTTCTATGAAAAAAGTAATTTCAATGAAAACAACAAAAAGGAACAACTCTCCAATCATCTTTTTGAATCAGAATCTAATTTAAAGTGCTTGGTTGTTGAATCCGGCATTGAAATCGTTGGTTACGCCACATTTTTCAAACAGTTTTCAACATGGGATGCAGGATATTATATTTATCTCGATTGTCTGTTTCTAAAAGAAAAAGCAAGAGGAAATGGAATAGGCCAGCAAATAATGGAAGTGGTGAAAAAATATTCAAAAGCGGCAGATTGCTCAATTATTCAATGGCAGACCCCAGACTTTAATACAAAAGCAATTAAGTTCTACAGTCGTCTCGGAGCAGAAAGAAAAGCCAAAGAAAGATTTTTCTGGAAAATATAGATTTACTTATCCTTATTTATAATAGAGGCGTTCTGTTTTCAGAAGGTCTCTATTATAATAATATCAATTCTTAAACTTCACAACTATCTTACAATTACCGTAACTCCTTTTTCCTCTAAAGCCACTCTATTCTCATCACAAATATCACTATCTGTAATAAGATAATCAACCTTATCTAAAGGAGCAATTTTCCCAAAACCTTTTTTATTCAGCTTAGAAGAATCTCCAAGAATAACAACTTTTTCAGAGCATTCTATCATCAGCTGATTCAGGTGAGCCTCTGCCGCATTGGACGTACTGATCCCAAAATCAATATCAATTCCATCAACGCCCAGAAAAAGCTTATTACAAGAGAACTGCTTGAGGATTCCTTCAGAAATAGATCCGACAATTGATGTAGAACTCTTCCGGACTTCTCCCCCCAATTGTATAATATTAATATTTGGATTATTACATAACTCTATAGCGACCCTTAAAGAAGAGGTCAAAACGGTAAGCGGACCAAAATTCACAAGCATTCTGGCAAGATAATGCATCGTAGTTCCTGAAGCCAGAATAATACAGTCATTCTCCTGGATAAGCTGCAAAGCTGCCTTGGCAATATTCTGTTTCGCTTCTACATTAATGTTTTCTTTCTCATCTACGTTCCTTTCATATGCATAGCGTACATGCTTGCTTGCCCCTCCATGATTTCTAAAAAGCAGCCCTAAGCTTTCGAGATAGTTCAGATCCTTTCGGACCGTAACTGACGAAACATTTAATTTCTCGCACAGATCCTGTACAAGAACATGCCCCTTTTCGTCCAGTTCCTTTAATATATCGTTATGCCTTGGTATTAACTTTTCCATTCTGATTCTTTCATCAAAAATACCATTTTTTTCCGAGACCAATAAAATTTCATTTATTTTCTTTTTAGTTTCATTTTTAATTTATACATTTGAAAACGAAACATAAACGAAACATTTATGAAACGAAACGAAGAAATAAGTAAATTAGCAGTTATCCAGGAATGGGACTTTATTGTTATTGGTGGTGGTGCCAGTGGTTTAGGATCTGCATTGGATGCAGCCAGCAGAGGATTTAAAACTCTTCTCCTGGAATCACACGATTTCGCAAAAGCAACATCCAGCCGAAGCACAAAACTTGTACACGGCGGTGTAAGATACCTTGCACAAGGCGATGTAGGACTTGTAAAAGAAGCCCTGAAAGAAAGAGGACTGCTGGCTCAGAATGCAGCACATGTAGTCAAAAATCAGTCATTTATTATACCTAACTATACTTGGTGGGGAGGAATTTATTATAAAATAGGATTGTCTATCTATGATTTCCTTGCAGGAAAATTAAGCCTCGGGAAAACAAAATACATCAGCAAAGCTAAAACTGTTGAAAAACTTCCAACGATTGAACAACACAACCTTGCGAGCGGTGTAGTTTATCAGGATGGACAGTTTGACGATGCGAGATTAGCCATAAACCTATCCCAGACTCTTATAGAAAAAGGAGGAAGTGCGATTAATTACATGAAAGTAACCGGACTTCTGAAAAATGGTTCCGGAAAAATAAATGGTGTAAAAGCGGAAGATCAATTTTCAAACCAGCAATATGAGCTGCGTGCGAAAGCGGTGATCAACGCAACGGGTGTATTCACAAATGATATTCTGAATATGAACAACCCTAAGCACGGTAAATTTGTCGTTCCGAGCCAGGGTATTCATTTGGTTTTAGATAAATCTTTCCTGAAAAGTGATGACGCTATCATGATTCCGAAAACTTCTGACGGCAGAGTTCTCTTCGTTGTTCCTTGGCATGACAGAGCATTAGTGGGAACTACAGATACTCTTTTGGAAAGTCCTAGTTTTGAACCGCACGCTCTGGAATCTGAAATAAGCTTTGTTTTAAATACAGCCAGACAGTATTTAGCAAAGAAACCTACAAGAGAAGATGTAAAATCTATGTTTGCCGGACTAAGACCGCTCGCCGCTCCAAAAGAGGGAGGCAAAAGCACCAAAGAAGTTTCCCGAAGTCACAAAGTCATTGCTTCTGATACAGGATTGGTTTCCATTATTGGCGGAAAATGGACTACCTATCGTAAAATGGCAGAAGATACTATTGACAAAGCGGTAGATATACTTCATTTAAAGGGAGGTCCTTCACAAACAGAAAACATGTCTATTCATGGAAATATGAAAGCAGAACTGGTTGACCGCAGCAGTCACCTGTATGTTTACGGGTCAGATATCCCTGCCATAAAATCATTGCAGAGCAGCGATCCTCAATATGCACAAAAGATTCACCCGGATCATGCTTTCACAATTGCAGAAGCAGTTTGGGCTATAAGACATGAAATGGCCGAAACTATTGAAGACATTCTTGCCAGAAGAGTCCGTCTGTTATTTTTAGATGCAAGAGCCGCCATCGACAGCGCCCACACCATCGCACAGCTTATAGCCAAAGAAAAAGGACATTCCCAGGAATGGGCAAATGAACAGGAAAAAGAATTTATTGAATTAGCAAAAGGATACTTATTGACTCCTTACTCTCCCAAAACTATTACTCCTAACTAAAAATTTGCAGTATGAAGGAAAAATTAATTCTCGCTCTGGACCAGGGTACAACTTCCTCTAGAGCCATCTTATTCAATCACAGCGGAGCTATAGAATATGTCTCCCAGAAAAACTTTGAACAGATCTTCCCTACCCCGGGATGGGTAGAGCATGACCCCAACGAAATATGGTCATCTCAGATATCTGTTGCCGCAGAGGTTATCGCTAAAGCTGGCATTTCCGGATTGGAAGTAGCTGCCATTGGCATCACCAATCAACGTGAAACAACCATTGTTTGGGATAAAGAAACCGGCGAGCCTGTTTATAATGCTATTGTATGGCAGGACAGAAGGACATCTAAATATTGTGATGAACTGAAGGACCAGGGCCATGCTGAAGTTATCAAAGAAAAAACAGGACTTGTAGTGGATGCTTACTTTTCGGCAACCAAATTAAAATGGATTCTTGATAATGTAGAAGGCGCAAGAGACAAAGCAGCAGAGGGAAAATTATGTTTTGGAACCGTTGATACATGGCTGGTATGGAAGCTTACCCGTGGAAAAATGTTTATCACCGATGTTTCCAATGCCAGCAGAACCATGCTTCTGAACATTCATACGTTAGAATGGGATCAGGAACTTCTGGATTTGTTTGACATTCCAAGATCTGTTCTTCCTGAAGTAAAGCAGAGCAGCGAAATCTACGGAGAAACAGCAACCACTTTATTTTCCACTAAAATTCCAATTGCAGGAATTGCAGGAGATCAGCAGGCAGCATTATTCGGGCAGATGTGCATCACCCCGGGCATGGTAAAAAACACTTACGGAACAGGATGTTTCTTATTGATGAATACAGGAAAAGAAGCTGTTTCATCTAAAAATAACCTGTTGACAACAGTTGCATGGAAGATTAATGGAGAAGTAAACTATGCACTGGAAGGAAGTGTATTTGTAGGTGGTGCAGCAATACAATGGTTAAGAGACGGACTGAAACTTATCCGTACATCCGAAGAAGTAAATGATCTTGCAGCAAGTGTTGAAGATAATGGAGGGGTTTATTTTGTTCCTGCACTCACAGGATTGGGCGCACCTTATTGGGACCAATACGCCAGAGGAACTATCGTAGGAGTAACCCGCGGAACAACGAACGGTCACATTGCGAGAGCTACTTTAGAAGGTATTGCATTTCAGGTTTATGATATTGTAAAATCTATGGAAGCTGATTCCGGTAGACCAAGTTTGGAACTCAGAGTAGACGGTGGTGCTTCTGCCAGCGATCTTTTGATGCAGATTCAATCTGACCTTTTCAGTGTTAAGATCACCAGACCGAAAACTCTTGAAACAACAGCGTTGGGAGCAGCTTATCTTGCAGGACTAGCAGTAGGATATTGGAAAGACATCAATGAGATTCAGTCTCAATGGGTGGTAGACAAAGATTTTCATCCTCAACTGGATAAAGAAAAAGCAGACAATATGATCCATTTCTGGAATAAAGCTGTGAAGCGTTCCCAAAGCTGGATCGAAGATTAAATCCTAAAAAAACTATTTATGACCCCATTTACCGCAGAACTTATAGGAACAATGCTTCTTATATTATTAGGCAACGGCGTTGTGGCCAATGTTGTCTTGAAGGATACTAAAGGAAATAATTCAGGATGGATCGTCATTACGACCGCCTGGGCACTTGCAGTATTCGTAGGTGTTACAGTTGCCGGTCCGGCAAGTGGTGCCCACCTGAATCCAGCCGTAACATTAGGGCTCGCTGTTGCAGGAAAATTCTCATGGGATCTGGTTCCTACTTATATTGCAGCGCAGATGCTTGGCGGAATGCTGGGAGCTTTCCTTGTATGGCTGTTTAACAAAGACCATTTTGCCATTACGGAAGATGAAGGTGCTAAACTGGCCTGTTTCAGTACAGGGCCCGCAATCAGGAATACTTTTTCCAATCTTATCAGTGAGATTATCGGAACATTTGTACTGGTGTTTGTCATCTTTCATTTCTCTGATCCCAGTATTTCCCTGAATGCTGATCCCACGGCTAAAGTAGGACTCGGTTCTGTAGGAGCACTTCCTGTTACTTTACTCGTGTGGGCTATCGGCTTATCTTTAGGTGGAACGACAGGTTATGCCATTAATCCGGCCAGAGACTTAGCCCCAAGAATTATGCACGCTATCCTTCCCGTAAAAGGAAGCAGTGATTGGGAATATGCCTGGATTCCGGTAGCAGGTCCAATCCTGGGTGCTGTTGTCGCCGCCGTACTTTTTGGAATAATACATTAAAAATACCCGATGAAAATTTTAAAAATTGCATGCCTGATTATTTTGGGCACAGGAAAGCTATTCTCTCAGGAGAATGAAGAACCTAAAGAGAACAACAGGCTGGACTTTACCGTAAACATTCAGAATAACCATTTGTGGAGAGGCTTAATTATTACAGATAAACCTGTAGTGATGGGAAATCTTTCTTACGCTTTAGATTCTGAAAAAAAATGGAAAGTAGGTATCTGGGGGGCTTCGGCATTAGCTGATGATAAAGACGGTACCCATTATAAGGAGATCAATTATTACGTTCAATATTCTCATAACCGTTTTTATATTGGATTGTGGGATCTGTATAATTCAAGAAATATTAATACAGCTGTTGCTGCAGACGATATTTTCAGTTATTCACAGAGAAGAACAGCCCACATCATTGATCTTAGAACCAATTACACTTTCGGACCTTCTTTTCCGCTTAATATTGAAGCTGATATTATGCTGTACGGTGGAGCTAATGCGGGAGAAGTGGTGTTGGGGCCTGATGGAAGTTATAAAAAGAATAAATATTCTACCTATGTTCAGGTAAGTTACCCGGTGATTGCAGGACAGAAAGTGAATTTAGATGCTTTCGTAGGTGCAGGATTTGCCCTCAACGACACTCGCTTTCTTTACGGAAACGGAACAAACAGTTTTGATATTGTCAATGTAGGGGTAAAAGCCGGCAAGACGCTTAAAATTACAGATCATTACAGCCTTCCGGTTGCTATGATGGCCATGTGGAATCCTGCTAATAAATATGCAAGAATTCAGCTGGCGGCTACTGTTTTCTAATCTGAATTTAACTTCACTATATAAAGACCATTCCATCTCGGAGTGGTTTTTCTGTTTCCAGTGATTAAAAATTTAATTACAAAAGCTTTTTATTTCATTAAGTTGATACTATTATCCGAAGTCATTACCTCGAAATTGTTCTCAGCTAAATAAAAAACTGCAGCAGTTTACCTCCCACAGGCAATCACCGGGTTTTTACGGTTTAATTTTTGCTTAAATATTTTTACTTTTGAAAAAAATTATATGAAAAAGATTTTAACCTTAATTATCTTATGCATCAGTATTTTATCTTTTGCCCAGACCACAGCACCATTTGTGGGGCACAGAAGTTTTGATATTGTTCAGGGATTCAGTGGATCCGGAACACCTCATTATTATCTGGATGCCAAGAAAAACGGAGATATTTATTTCGGGTTTGTTCAGGTGAACCAGGCAGACGGAAATGAAACCATGGAAGAAGTAAACGCCGGACCATATAATCCAAAAGTAATGAAGGTGGAGTTCAAAAAATGGGGCGAAACTTTCTATGTTAAATTTGACAAGGACAACATTTACCTTACTGATAAAGAAGGTACAGTTCAGAAATCTGAGGATTGCTGTTCTGCAAAGGAAAGCGCTACCAGCAATACCTGTACCTGTGAAAGTAAACTGTATTTCAGGGAATGAGAATACTAAAGTTTCTGCTCGTCTTTCTTCTCGTAACTTCGTGCAGCAGGAAAGAAAATCATCCCTATACTTTTTATTACTGGAAAACACATCTGAAGCTGGATCAGGAAGAGAAAAAAATATTGGATCATGCCCCGGTTCCATATGTATACACAAGATTTTTTGACATAGACAAAGCTGCTGGAAAATTTCAGCCAGTTGGTGTTATTACCAAAGACAAGAGTTTTCAGACGGAGAAGCAGATCGTACCGACAGTTTTTATTACGAACCAATCGATGTACCGTATTTCGGCAGAAGAAATCCGGTTTCTTGCGAAAAACATTCATGATCTGGTTCAGAAAAAAGCCAAAGAATACCAATTAAAAGTAAACAATGAAATTCAGATCGACTGTGACTGGACAGCAGGAACAAGGAATGATTATTTTAAATTTCTAAAGGAACTGAAAAGGGTTTCCGGAAAAGAGATCACCTGCACGCTCCGCCTCCATCAGGTAAAAGATAAGAGCCAGACAGGAGTTCCGCCTGTGGAGAAAGTATACCTGATGTGCTACTCTACTTCTTCACCTTTGGAGAATTCCAATAAAAATTCTATTCTGGATGTTGTCACTTTAAAAAACTACCTCTCAAAACTGGAAGATTATCCTGTAAAAAAAATGGATGTGGCGCTGCCCATTTATTCCTGGGGAATTGTTACCAATCATCTTGAGAAGCATAAACTGATCAATGCTTTATCGCGAAAAGATCTGGAAAATCCCGGTTTTAAAAAAATCTCAGATAACGAGATTGAAATCATTAAAGACGGTTTTTACTTTGGAAACTTTTTAAGCAAAGGTTTTAAAATAAAGGTGGAAGAAATATCCGATGAGCAACTTGAAGAGGTAACCCGTTTTCTGGAGAAAAAAATACCACATTTTAATGTAATTTATTATCAATTAGATAGTAAATTTGTAAGTAACCGAAATTTTTAAAGTTTTAAATCACGATAGTTGAACATATTACGAGATTGAAATTTTAGAAATATTTAATTATAAATAAAACACCTATCAACTATATGAAAAAGTATATCCTTTCATTGGCGGTTCTATCACTCTTTTACACGAAATCTGACGCCTGTGCGTGGTCGGATCCCGATTATGAGTATTTCAACCTCTTTACACAGAGTATCATCAAGGATAAATCTTATCTCCCTTTCCTGCTTACGTATTCCAATGCGTTCTATGGTAATTATAAAAGCAATGTGATTCCTGATGACAATATCGAGACGTGGAAGAGATTCTTCAACAACCAGCTGAATTATGCAGAAACAGAAAACCTGGTGTACAAAATAAGTATGAACGACCTTAATGGTTTGAAAAACGGATCTCCCACCAATCCTCTTTTACAGAAATTGGGCACGGGATTCTACCAAAAGTATAAGGAAGGAATAGATTATTTAATTGAAGCGAAATATCTGGAGCCTTTTATGAGCATTAATTATGTGGAAAGCCCGGATTCATTTTATAACAACGGACCGTCAAAGGATGTCAATGCTACTTCGATTGACTATGCAAAAACTGTGAATGCGCTGACTTCTTTATACAACGCTACCAGAAACCCGGAGATTAAGCAGCGTTACGGATATCAGCTGGTACGTTTCAATCACTATACTAGAAATTATGATGCCGCACTGGAAGCCTTCAAAACTTACATAGAACCGATCAAGCAAAAAGGAACAGTGTATTTTATGGCACTTGACCAGCTTGCAGGAGCACAGAGGGGAAAAGAGATGAACAGTGATGCGAACTGGAACTTTTTCCAGGTTTTTATGAACAGTAAAGACCGTAAGGAATCTGCTTTTGTATCGATGAAGCTTTCGGATACGGCTTCTTTCAGCAATATCATGAAAAGAGCGGGTACCAATGATGAAAAGAATATGGCCTATTTCCTTTTAGGCTATCAGGGTTTCAACAATCCTATTCCGATCATGGAAAAAATGTATGACATCAATCCGGATTCTGAGATTCTGAAAGTCATGGCGGTGAGGAGCATCAATGAGCTTGAAAGAAGCTATCTTCCGATTTATTATTATAATTCTGATGCCTCAGACAATGTGTATATGCAGAAAGGAAATGCAGATGATCACGACAAAACTTCCAAGGATACAAAATCCGAAACTGTAGAAGTGAAAAAGGAGGAGGAGCTTTCGTTTTGGCAAAAGATCGTAAGATTTTTTAAAAATCTTTTTGGAGGTTCTAAATCTGACAGTGCGAATGGGGATAAAAATGATCAGAATGATGATGAACTATTGAACAATCCGGACAGAATTCCATTCTATACCAAATCCAGCTATGGCTATGATGAGAAAACGAAAGATTATCTGGACGACCTGGAAAAATTCACAGAGAAAACTAAAAAGGTATCTAAGGATGAATACTGGCAGATTGCAGATGCCTATCTTAAATTCCTGAAGAAGGATTATAAGGCAAGCTCGGAAATTCTGGAAGACATCAAAACGACCAATCCGGAATATCTTGAGGAGATAAAAAGAATGAAGGTGTTAAATGATATCGTTTCTCATCCTAAAATAGATGCAGAATTTGAAGATCATCTGATGAAAGATTATGCTGATTATTTTGTAAAAAAAGAAGTAAAGAAAGACAGCACTGCAGGCAATGACTTTGATTATTACGGTGAAGTTCCATCTACAGTAGATTTCCTTAAAGATGTCCTTGCAAACCGGTATTTTCTGCAAGGTGAAGATGGAAAATCTTTCCTGATGAGCAACAAGCTTTCAGACCTTCAGTATAACCCTAATTCAAGTCTGGTAAAAAGTGTTGAAGAGTTCTACAGAAAACCGAACAAGACGCAGTTTGAACAGCAGATCATCGCCAAGAATATGGATAATGTAGGAAACATCGATGCGTTCTTCAGTACAATCTATGGAGACCGGGCCATGAAGCTGGCAGATTTCGAAAAGGCCAAATCTTATTATGAAAAAGCGAAAGGCTTTGCGGGAATTCCAAGAATGGATTATGAATGGACGGATAAGGGTGAAAAAATCACTCCAAAACAATATACGCCAGGAGAATATGATGGGTTCAAAGGTATTTCAAATCTTGTTTTCGGTCATAATGTATGGGAAAGTTTCGGAAGTGCAGAAACAGAAAGTATGGTAGCTGAAGACTATTCTGCTTTCCCTTTTATCAAGCCAAGCATGAATAAACTGGAATTGGCAGATGCTCTGATTCAACTTAAAAAATTGAGTGCCGGAACGGATGAAAAGGCAGCCAAGGCCAGTCAGCTGATTGGAAATTTACTGTACAATACTTCCAGCTTAGGATATTACCGTCAGCTGTTCGTAATGGATATTGACAACAGCAATGGAGGGAAATATGATTTCTGGAATACGGACAGGAAGAATCCTTACAAGTATTATTATAAGAATTTCCTTTATACGACTTATATTGAACCTGATAATTTTGATCTGGCGATCAATTATTACCAGAAAACATTGAAGCTTTCCAAAGACAAGGAACAGAGAGCAAGAGTTCTTTTCCAAATGGCCAGCGCAGAACAGGGGAAATATTATCAGTATGAAGCTAAGAATGCAACTAAGATTGATTATTCTGATCCTAAATATTCCGAAAAGGAGCAGGCACACCAGGCTGAACTGGATAAAATCAGAAATGAAAAGTACAGAACTTCTTTTGCCCAGCTAAAATCCCAGTATGCAGATACGGAAACGATGAAAAGTCTGGCAGGAAGTTGCAGTTATTTCGGGTATTTTCTGAAGAAATAATTTTTGACATTTAATTAAACAAGAAAAAGGAATCATTACGATTCCTTTTTTTGTTCTTTTTTCTGAAGCCATTCTTCATGTTTATGCTTAAAGAATTCATATTTATAATCCTGATTTCTCTGGGCAGCATCTATAGAATGGGAAGTATGGATATCTGCATCTTCTTTGGCGAACTTGGCCAGTTCTTCATAATAGCAGTGAAGCTGATCCAGCTCCTTTTCGGTAAGATCTTCAATATCTACAATTCTGTTGCTTGCTTTTTCATGGGCGGCAATCAGTTCGTTCAGTTTGATCTGTATGGCTTTTGAATCTTTGTTCTGTGCTTTCTGAATAAGGAATACCATGAGAAAGGTAATAATAGTTGTTCCCGTATTAATCACAAGCTGCCATGTTTCCGAATAGTTAAAAACAGGTCCGGAAGCTGCCCAGACTACGACTACAAGCACTGCTCCGATAAACGCATATGAACTTCCTGTAAATTTGGTTGCCCAGTCTGAAAATTTTTCAAACAGATTATTGTTTTTATGGCTCATAATTTCAATTCTTTTAATGAATAAATGTATTGAATTAACTTGAATCGGGAAATAAGAAAGTTCGATTTAAAAGAAGTACAGGAGAGTGATCATGAAACTTTTGAATGGATTAAAGAGGTATAGCATCTCTCTCTCTTAACTTGTCATTTAAGATGGATGAAAAACAAAAACATTAAGACAGAAGTACTGCCTTAATGTTTTCTAATTAAAATTTGATATGAATGAATTGTTTTTATCTTTCCTAAATATTAGTCTTTCGGGTTATTGAAAGCTTTGTAAATTGGCTGAAGGAAGATTTTTCCCGAATTGTATCCTTTTTGTGCCCTGCATTCCATTATTCCAGGTATTCTGTGGCCAGTTGTTCCATTGGTATGGACTGTGATATTTCATTGCTTCATTGGCTGCTTTTATTTCTTCCTCTGAAAGATCCGTATCGGAAGAACATGAAACCGGCGCTATTGCCAATACCAGAGCGGATGCTATTATTTTTATGTTTTTCATGATGAATAATTTGTGGTTAGAATTTATAGTTTACCTGTACAGCAAAGTTCCTAGGCTGGATCTGGTCTATATAACCGCCTCTGAAGTAAGAGCTGTATCCTACAGAATCAAAAATATTATTCATAAATACTCTTAAGCCCATCCCATTTTTAAGGGTATATCCTACCTGGGCATCTACGGTAGTATATTCCGGCATATCGAAAGGTTTGTCTCCTGCTTTTACGCTGTTAAGGTGACCTGCAGTAAATGTTTTCTGAGTCCATTCGTCAACCGGTCTTTTTCCTACATAATAAATTCCGGCTCCAACATCCAGACCTGTTAAAGCTCCTGTAATAAATTTATAATTCAACCATCCGTTTGCAGTATGCTTGGGAGCATTCATCGGAGCAGAACCGTTGATGTAAGCAGGGCTGTCCTGATATTGAGCATCCAGATACGCCCATCCTGACATTACCTGAAGATTGGGTAAAATTCTTCCGATAAGTTCTACCTCCATCCCCTTTCTTCTGAGATTACCGGCAAGTCCGTAAAGAATATTGTTTTTATTGTCCTTTATCGGCTGATAATTTGCATCAAGAATCTGGAATGACAGGTTATCTGTATTAATATCAAACAATGTAACATTGAATCTTAAACGTTCATTGAACCAGTCTGATTTAACACCGGCTTCCCATTGTTTTGTGTGCGACGCTCCTACCAGTCCGCCTACCTGCAGGACATTATTGGAAGCTCTTAAAGAAGTGGTGGTAGTGTATGATCCGAAAACGTTTATATTCTGAATGGGTGAAACAATCAATCCAAAAGAAGGGTTCCACGTATCCACCGTTTCATTAGCAGATCCGTTCAGTCTGCTGTATCTTATTCCCAAATGGGCTTTCAAATATTTACCGATAGACATTACATCCTGCGCCATGGCTCCGATGCTTGGCGTAAGTAGAGGATTGGAACGGCCAAGGTTTTTATAGATCACATTTCCTGGAATCTGGTTCGGTATTGTTCCGTTTACAACATCAAAAATATCCAAAGGATTGGCATCATAGTTTACACTTCCTATTTTTGTAGGGCGTGCAGTAATTAAGTTTTCCGGAGCAATAGAGTTTTTATATGCTTCATAAGTTACAGAAGATGTTTCCGTCTCTCTCCAGTCGAAACCAACCTGAAAAGTATGATTAATGAAACCTGTTTTAATCTGTTCACCGATAAAGTCCAACTGTAAAACTTTATTGATATCTTCTCCCTGAGATTTTCCGATGGTGTGCTGTCTTATATTATAATTCGTTTCTCCGGTTGGTAACGATATTGAAGAAGCCTCACTGTCTGAACTGCTTGTAGAATTAATAAATGCTGCTCTTACCTTTAATTTATCAGTAAGTCTACGAACCACAGTTGTAGCAAAATTAAAGGTTTCGGTTTTTGAGTAATCAGAAGTGTAGCCTAAGAATTTACCTTTGGGCATATGGTATAATGCTTCTACATCGCCAGGTGCCGTATTAATCGTTCCTCTGTCCGGAGTACGGTTATCATGAAGATAATCCATCTCTACATTGATTTCAGTTTTATCATCAGGACGGTAAGATACGGATGGATTGATGTAAATTCTCTCTCCCTCAACATGCGACCTGAAAGAATTGTTCTTCTGATAAGCCCCATTGAACCTCACGGCTACCTTACCCTGAGAATCAAGAACCCTTTGAAAATCTACTGTCGGTCTGTAAAAGTCCCAGCTCCCATAACGAAATCCTACGTTAGTCTGATCAATAAACTGTGGTCTTTTGGTTACCACGTTGATAACTCCTCCTGCAGAACCTAATCCGTTTCCGATTCCCTGACTTACGGCTGCTGACCCTTTAATCACCTGGATGCTTTCAACACCCTGCATATCCGTGATCATTCCTGCAGTACGGAAGTCTGAATCCATCTGAACTCCGTTTTTCAATACAGGTACTCCCCGGTATCCTCTGACAGACATACTTTCACTGCCTCCTCCATAGCTTGAGAATAGGGTTACACCCGGTATGTTTTTAGCAACATCAGTTACGGTAAGCGCTCCCAGCTCTTCAATTGCCTTATGGGAGATCACTGAAATACTCTGAATCTGATCTCTGGTTTTCAAAGGGAGCCTGGTAATAGCTTCCAGACCTACAGGTTGCTTCTTTTTTTCACCAAATAGTTCTACTTCATCAATCTCTTTTGATTTTTTAATAGAATCATTCACTTGCTGTGCGTTTACAAAAACCCCACCCAATACAAGCAGAGAAAAGGATACTACTTTATTCATCTATATTTTTTTACAAAATTATTATTTTTATTAATTCTAAATAAATAAACACAGGTGACATATCTCACATTGATGGGGTCAATCATTATCAGATTATAAATGGCTCTGGAGATGTTGTAAAGATCCCTTAATGATACCGGAGCATCATTAAAAGGTAGCCTATAAAGTAGACTTATCTGTAAAAAAGGCGAAATGAAAAAAAGAAAGAATAAACAGTAACAAGTTTACTTTTAAATATAAGTCCTAAGTTTCAGAAGTTGGAATATCTTTCTTCCTCAAACTTTACACAAAAAAATCCGTCCCTAAAAGGAACGGATTCTATAATTATTTCAAGTATGCAATTATCACACTTTAATTTCAACGTCTACACCGCTTGGTAACTCTAACTTCATTAGAGCATCAACAGTTTTAGAAGAAGAAGAGTAGATATCCATCAATCTCTTGTGAGCAGAAAGTTGGAACTGTTCTCTAGCTTTCTTGTTTACGTGAGGAGATCTCAACACAGTGAAGATTCTCTTATTAGTTGGCAATGGAATTGGTCCGTTTACAACAGCACCAGTAGCCTTTACCGTTTTTACGATTTTCTCAGCAGACTTGTCTACCAAGTTGTAATCGTAAGATTTTAGTTTTATTCTGATTCTTTGTGACATTTCTTTAGTTTAAAAAATTAACCTTTTGCTTTAGCAATGATTTCTTCAGCAACGTTTTGTGGAGTAGCCTGGTATTTCTCTAATTCCATAGAAGAAGTAGCTCTTCCTGATGAAAGTGTTCTTAGAGTAGTTACATATCCAAACATTTCAGAAAGTGGAACAGAACCTTTGATTACAACAGCTCCGTTTTTCTCTTCCTGACCACTGATGGTACCTCTTCTCTTGTTAAGGTCACCAATGATATTACCCATATATTCTTCCGGAGTTACAACCTCCAGTTTCATAATAGGCTCCATGATTACTGGCTTAGCAGCACGTCCCGCTTCTTTAAATCCTAATTTAGCAGCCATTTCAAAAGAAAGTGCATCAGAATCCACTGCGTGGAAAGATCCGTCTTTAAGAACTACTTTAATACCTTCAACTTCGAAACCAGCCAAAGGACCGTTTTTCATTGCAGCTTTAAAGCCTTTTTCAATAGCAGGAACAAATTCTCTAGGAACGTTACCACCTTTGATCTCGTTAATAAATTCAAGACCTATTTTACCTTCGTCAGCTGGTCCAAGTTCGAATACGATATCAGCAAATTTACCCTTACCACCAGATTGTTTTTTGTAAACTTCTCTGTGCTGAGCAACTCTTGTAAGATTTTCTTTGTATTCTACCTGAGGCTGTCCTTGGTTAACTTCTACTTTAAATTCTCTTTTCATACGATCTACAAGAATGTCAAGGTGAAGTTCACCCATTCCTGAGATAATCGTTTGACCAGAAGCTTCGTCAGTTTTAACCTGGAAAGTAGGATCTTCTTCAGCTAGTTTAGCTAGAGCGTTACCCATTTTATCCTGGTCTGCCTTAGTTTTAGGCTCAACAGCGATACCAATTACCGGATCAGGGAAAACCATCGATTCAAGAACGATTGGGTGTTTCTCATCACACATTGTATCACCAGTTTTGATAGATTTGAAACCTACCGCTGCACCAATATCTCCTGCTTCAATATATTCTACAGGATTTTGCTTGTTAGCGTGCATCTGATAGATTCTTGAGATTCTTTCTTTATCTCCTGAACGAGTGTTCAAGATATAAGAACCTGCATCCAGTCTTCCAGAGTATGCTCTGAAGAATGCCAGTCTTCCCACGAATGGGTCAGTAGCAATCTTAAATGCCAAAGCCGCGAAAGGCTCGTTTACGTCTGGTTTTCTTGTAATATCAAGATCTGTTCTTGGATCAGTACCTTTGATATCATCTTTATCTAATGGAGAAGGCAAGTATTTACATACTGCATCCAACATAAACTGTACTCCTTTATTCTTGAATGAAGAACCACAAGTCATTGGGATAATAGAAAGATCAATAGTAGCTTTTCTAAGAGCTTCGTTGATTTCGTCTTCTGAGATTGAATCTGGATCTTCGAAGAATTTCTCCATCAAAGTATCATCATAATCAGCAACAGCTTCAACTAATTTCTCTCTGTATTCCAGAACTTCAGCCTTCATATCTTCAGGAATTGGCACTACTTCAAAAGTAGCTCCTTGTCCTGCTTCGTCCCAAACGATAGCTCTGTTTTTAATTAAGTCTACAACACCTTTGAAGTCTTCTTCAGCACCAATTGGTAAAACGATTGGAACTGCATTAGATCCTAACATAGTCTTAACCTGGTTTACCACGTTAAGGAAGTCAGCACCTTGTCTGTCCATTTTGTTTACAAATCCCATTCTAGCAACTTTGTAGTTGTCAGCAAGTCTCCAGTTTGTTTCAGACTGAGGCTCTACTCCATCTACTGCAGAGAACAAGAATACCAATCCATCCAATACTCTCAAAGATCTGTTTACTTCTACTGTGAAGTCAACGTGTCCGGGTGTATCGATGATGTTGAAGTGGTAAGATTTACTTTCAGGTAAGATTTTACCCTGGTCAGTTGGGAAGTTCCAGTTACAAGTTGTCGCTGCAGAAGTAATAGTAATACCTCTTTCTGCTTCTTGCTCCATCCAGTCCATTGTAGATGCACCATCGTGAACCTCACCAATTTTATGGTTAACCCCTGTATAGAATAAAATTCTTTCTGTAGTGGTAGTTTTACCGGCATCAATGTGCGCAGCAATACCAATGTTTCTTGTAAATTTAAGATCTCTACTCATTTCTAATTAGAATTTAAAGTGTGAGAAAGCTTTGTTAGCTTCCGCCATCTTGTGAGTATCAGATTTCTTTTTGTAAGCAGCACCTTCTTCTCTTGAAGCGGCTACTACTTCATTAGCTAATTTCAAAGCCATAGACTTATCATTTCTCTTTTTAGAGTAGCTAATTAACCATTTCATTGCCATAGAAATTTTTCTATCAGCTCTGATTGGCATAGGGATCTGGAAGTTAGCTCCACCTACTCTTCTAGAACGTACTTCTACGTGAGGCATAACGTTTGTTAATGCATCTTTCCAGATTTCAAGGGCTGTTTTCTCAGTTTCACCTTTTTTAGTTTCTACGATATCTAATGCATCATAGAAAATTTTGAATGCGATTGACTTTTTACCGTCAAGCATTAAGTTGTTTACGAATCTCGTTACCAATTGATCATTAAACTTCGGATCTGGTAACAACGGTCTTTTTTTCGCTTTTGTCTTTCTCATTGCTTCTGTACCTTATTTAATGATTACTTTTTCTTTCCTTTTGCAGGGGCAGCAGCTGCTTGTCCTGGTTTAGGTCTCTTAGCTCCGTACTTCGATCTTCTCTGCGTTCTTCCACTTACACCTGCAGTGTCTAAAGCACCTCTTACGATGTGGTAACGTACTCCCGGTAGGTCTTTCACCCTTCCGCCTCTAACCAATACTATCGAGTGCTCCTGTAGATTATGTCCTTCGCCCGGGATATAGGCATTCACTTCTTTACCGTTAGAAAGTCTTACCCTTGCTACTTTTCTAAGTGCAGAGTTAGGTTTCTTTGGTGTAGTAGTATATACTCTCGTACATACACCACGTCTTTGTGGACAAGAATCAAGGGCAGCCGATTTGCTCTTCTTGGCAAGCGTGGCTCTTCCTTTTCTTACTAATTGTTGAATAGTAGGCATTTAATTGCTTTTTATTTTAGGGTGCAAAAATAGGAATATTTTTCCAATCTACAAAACTTATAGAAAAATTAAAATCAAACACTTAGATGAAAAAGATCTTGTGTCTTAACAGCAAAATATGAGACTGCTGATGTATATTGAGAAAATGCAAAAAAAGAAAGGACATTTTCTCTTTAAAGACTATCTATTAAATAATTGTAAAATTTTATTCTATTATTTTTACCTGTATGTTTGTATTCCAGTGAAAGCTCTTTACATTTTGTTTTAAGGAATAATGAATATTGGGGTCTACTGAATAGATCGATAAATGATCCCTCCCTAAAACAGCATTTACATCTTTTATTTTTAAAATAGCGACCTTCTTCCAGTTCTTGGGAACATGGCCATTCAACCATTCATCATATATTATAGCAAGCTGATAATGATTTTGTGCAGAAAACTGCTTCAGGAATTCTTCAAATTGATCATCTAGTCCTTTTCGTTTCACTTTAAAAGGGACCATTTCTTTTGAGCCTAATCCAGCAACATCCAGCAGATGAATATCTGTAAAATAACATATAGCCCCTATATCATTGGCAACAACTTTTGAATTGTTGTAATATTTTTTTAAAAATCTTGTGGACTGAATTTGCTGTTCGTAGATATTCTTGCTTCCTGTTATAATCAGCTTATTGACCAGACTTACTTTAAGAACCAGTGTCATCAATATTAATACAATTAAAATTACAGGAATCCTGTATCGTTGTAATAAAAAGTTTTTCTGAACAAACAAGCTCTTTACTTTTGGAATAATAACCATTGAAAAACCAACCAACAAATAAGCTTCATATCTATAGAAATTAGTAAACTGTCCAAAAACAGCCTGGATAAATAAATTAAAAATTAATACAATCAGAAGAAAGTTATTTAAAACTATATCATGGAAGGTTAATTTATTTTTATAATCCTTAAAAAGCAAAAAAGCAGCAAGACATAGTGGAAAAAAACCTGCTAGCTGAAAGTAAGGTTGTTTTATTAATTTATATAAAATGATATCGGTTATCTGCTGCAGTAAATCTCCGGTTAAATCCAGCTTGGTTCCTTTAACCATCACAGAATTAGGAAGAAGATAGCCAGTTTTCTGATAAGTAAAATAACAAAAAACCAAAACCGGAAGAAAGCCAAAGAATAATAACAGGCCACTTTGCTTAAATTTTTTCAGTAAAAGAAAAACAAAGGCAAGCGATAAAAAATAGAACATACTTTCAAAACGGATCAGCCCCAGTAAAGCAAGTGTACAATAGAACCAGACTGAATAGGATGATTTTTTGAAATCACATATTCTCCACTTTTCAAAGAAGTAAATATTAATAATAAAAACAAGCACCTGAAGCACATGCTCCATTCCCGAAAAAATAAGCAGATGAATGGAAGCAAATAAAAGAGTAAAAATACTCGCAAAGACAATAGACATATTCTGCTTAAAAAGATCAGAATAATATCTGTTCAGAAAATAAATAGTAAAAAAGGTACACCCAAAATTAAATATCAATGGTAAGAGCTCATCATTTCCAAAAATAAAAATCAAAACACTTAAAACAAATGTAAATAAGGGTGATGATGAAGACGAAGAATAAGAATATTCCGTTATACCCCACACACTATGAAAAGCAAAATTTTTAGCTATTGCCAGATGAATATAGGCATCATCTAAAACATAGGTGAAATTGTTTTCAGTTCCGGAAAGCATTAACAGAATATAGATGAAACATATTCCAAAAAAAATTGATGCTGTTATTAAAAAGCTTTTCATAACCTGCAATATTAATACTTCCAAACTGTTTTTAAAAATTTTCTTATAGTTATCTTCTATTAGGATCAGAAGCTCTTTGGCATAAAATTCACTAAATTTGTAGTACACATTAATAAAACTACTTAGTAATATGAAAAATGCAAGCATTATAGGCCTGAAAGAAGCCGACTGTAAAAACATTTCAGAAAAATTAAATATTCTTTTAGCCAATTATTCAGTATTCTATCAAAACACCAGAGGTTCGCACTGGAACATAAAAGGAGATCAGTTCTTTACCCTTCACCCAAAGTTTGAAGAACTCTATAACAGCCTTGTTCTGAAGATTGATGAAATAGCAGAAAGAATTCTCACATTGGGTGCAACACCAGCTCATAATTACTCTGATTATCTGAAGGTATCTACCATTAAAGAAAGTAAGGAGGTTACAGATGGTACAAAAAGTGTTGAAAATATTTTAAATTCTTTTAAAGTGGTTCTGGATCTTCAAAGAGAGCTTTTAGACATTACGGATGCCGCCGGAGATGAGGGTACCAATTCTCAAATGAGTGATTACATTACAGAACAGGAAAAAGAAGTATGGATGTACAACTCTTATTTAGGGAAGTAACCTGGAAAAAATCACCAAATAATAAAAAATCGTCTTACATTTAGACGATTTTTATTTTAAATCACTATATTTGCGTTAAAATTACACATATTATGTACGACGTTAGATTAAACTCTATTCTGGATAACGATTTCTATAAAATAACCATGCAGAACGCTGTGGTGAAATTATTCCCTAGCTCTATTGTAAAATATGAATTCATCAACAGGGGGAAGCATCAGTTTCCGGAAGGATTTGACGCAGCTTTAAAAGAAGCTGTAAATAAAATGGCAGAGTTAAAGCTTACGAAGGATGAAAAAAAATTCATGGCGAAAACCTGTCCTTATATAGACCTTCCCTATCTTGATTTTCTGGAAGGCTATCACTACGATCCGTCTGAAGTGAAGATCCATCAGGAAGGAAGTGAACTTTCAGTAACCGTGGAAGGACTTTGGTACAGAACAATTCTTTGGGAAGTTCCTTTACTTGCCTTAATCAGTGAGCTGCATTATGAGATGAATCATATGGAAAGAGATTCCAATGATATTGTAATGAGCAGAACACTTGAAAAAGCGGATGCATTGGCAAGGCTTGGGGTGAATTTCGCAGAATTCGGGACCAGAAGAAGGCATTCTTATAAAGTACAGAACCTGGTCATGGAAGCAGTGACACAGAAAAAAGACTCCACCTTCATAGGAAGCTCTAATGTACATTTTGCCATGAAATATGGCGTAAAGCCAATCGGCACCCATGCCCATGAATGGTTTATGTTCCACGCAGCAGAATACGGTTTCAAAATGGCCAATGAACTGGCACTTGAGCATTGGGTAGATGTATACAGAGGCGATCTGGGAGTTGCATTATCAGACACCTACACTACCGATGTTTTCTTTCAGCAATTTGACAAGAAATTTGCAAAACTGTTCGATGGTGTTCGTCATGACAGTGGTGATCCACTGGAATTTGCAGACAAAACAATTGCTCATTACATCAACAACGGGATTAATCCTTTATTTAAATACATTATCTTCTCTGATGCTTTAAATCTGGAAAAAGTAGAGGAAATCACCAATTACTGTAAAGGAAAAATAGGCGTTTCATTCGGGATCGGAACTAATCTTACCAATGATGTAGGTTTAAAGCCAATGAATATCGTAATGAAACTCATCGGCGTACAGGCTCCGAACAAAGAATGGATCGCTACGGTAAAACTATCTGATGAACATGGTAAGTATACGGGAGACCCTAAAATGATCGAACTGGCAAAGGAATTTTTGAGGATAAAAAATTGATTGTTTTAAGATATCAGAGGTGAGATTTTAGATACTATCTTTACAATAAAACCATTGCTATGAAATTAAAAATTTATTTGTCCCTAAGTCTTTTAATGGCAATTTTATCTTCCGGCCAGCAAAAGAAAGCAGAAAAAGTGAAATTTAATCAGGAACTGGCCACATCCCTTGGAGCAGATCAGTACGGAATGAAAGCCTACACTATGGTAATGCTTACCACGGGCAGCACAAAAATTGATGACAAGACCAGAATGGACGAACTGATGAAAGGACACATGGTCAATATCGGGAAGCTGGCTGATGAGGGAAAAATAGTGGTGGCCGGCCCATTTTTAGAGAAGAATAAAGAAAACTACCGCGGGATGTTTATTTTCAATACAAAATCTAAAGACGAAGCTGAACAGTGGGTAAAAACAGATCCTGCAGTACAGGCAGGCGTTTTCAGCTATGAGATCTTGCTGTGGTATGGATCTGCTGCCTTGCCTTTATATCTGAAACATCATAAAGAAATATCTAAGGAAAATCCATAGACATGGGTTTTTACCGTAATTTTTCAGAACAAGACCTGATGGACTCCTACACCAATCAAATGGATTATCAGGGTAAGGCAGATCAGGAATTTTAGACGAAATCTTAAGCAGAAGCTCCTGGAAAATTTTCAAGCTAAAATCAAGGTACAAAAGCTCCTCATAGATGAACAAAACCGGGTAATAAGAGAAATTCATGGACATTATATGAACAGTAGATCAAAAGAAGAATGCTTAACATTAATCACTTCTGATCTACTGTCCAGTGAAAGCATCAAATTTCTGATTGAAAAAAAAATACATTCAAATCCATCAAAATGTTGAAAATCTAATAGTTGATTCAGATACTTTAATGTACAGCATTTTCGGAACTATAGTAGCTTCCGTTGCCAGCTCAATTATTATACTGGTGGTTATTTACAGTTTTCCATTCTTATCAGTTTTCGCTTTTTACCTTCTTATTCCGGTTTACATCATTAATTATTGGATCATCAGATTATTTACGGGCAAAACACGGGCAAATTTAGCGGTATTTATTGCATCATTTGTGGCTACGGTACTTAATTGCCTGTACTTCTTTTTCTTCATTACATAAGCATAGCTGACTATTGGAGAAAATTAAAAAAAACAAGTCTATCAATACATCACTAATTAAGCCCTGATAAGTCATTATACTGTCAACTAACAATTAATCATTATATTAGACAATCCTTTCAGAACAGTCAAATTCATATTAATTAAGATAAATCTAATGAACATAAATAAGCTTGGTTTTTTATTTATTATATGTAATGCCATTCTGTTTTCCTGTTCTGCAATAAGGAGATCCAATGTAGTAAAGAAAGAAGATATCCTACAAAAAAGTTCAGATCCACTGTATCAGGAAATTCAAAAAGTCGGGGTAGAAGCCTCCAAAAGAAATCACGTTCCAGGAGTAGCAGTCGCTGTCATCCAGAATGGAAAAATAGCATGGATACAATGCATAGGCTATGCTGATGCAGCCAGCGGAAAACCCGTAACAGCACAGACTATTTTTAATATAGGCTCTATTTCAAAATTAGTTTCTTCATGGGGCTTTATGCAATTGACAGAAAAAAAACTAATTACATTGGATGAGCCTGTCAATCCTACTTTAACCCGCTGGAAGCTTCCTTCATCTCCATACGATGTATCTAAAGTTACCTTAAGACGGATATTAAGTCATACAGCCGGACTTTCCGTACATGGATATGGAGGATCAGAACAAGGCACTCCTCTCATGGCCCTGGAAGAATCTCTTAACGGAAAAACTAAAAGAAATGGCGAAAGTGTACACCTTATAAACGAGCCGGGAACACAATGGAAATATTCCGGCGGTGGCTATACACTTGCACAGCTACTTCTTGAAGAAAAAACAAAAGAAAGCTTTGCTGGTTATATGAGGGAAAATGTCTTCCAACCCTTAGGACTAGCTCACACCAGTTATGAATGGACTGAGGAGATGAAGGCCAACTCTTCAACAGCTTATGACACCCTGGGAAACCCGGTTAAAAACAGAATATTTACAGAACAAGCTGCTGCAGGGCTACAGACAACAATAGCAGATCTGGCCCATTTTGCAGAATTATCTATTACAACTGATCCCAAGGCATTAAACAACGTTTTAAATCCAGAAACCATCCACCTGATGGAGCTACCCGTCGTCCCCTTGTCTAACGATGGAGAAAGCGGTCTGGGATACAGGTTCATGAATTTTGAAGGACTCCGAACTATAGGCCACACAGGTGAAAATATAGGCTGGAGCGCCGGAATGTTTTTACATTTACCCACCAAAAGCGGTTTGGTAGTACTCACCAATGGCTCTAAAGGTGATAATGTCTGGTACTCTGTCTATATGAGTTGGGCAAAAACAATAAAGGAGATACAAACCCATCATTAAAATAAACATTATTTTTCACTCCTACATCTGCACGACCTGAAGTTTACTATTCTTATTTCTAAAAAATAAGCCACACTGTTAGTGAGAAAAATCTCTCTGCGAAAATATTCTATAATTTAAAATAAAATCACTATATAACCTCATAGTGATTTATTTTTATTATATTAGTCTTTCATTTTCAGAGCAATACAAATTACTAACAAAAAAATTAAACCATGAAAAAAACAAACTTAACAAAGATTTCAAGAACAGAACTGAAAAATGTATTCGGCGGGTATTTATATCCGGCACAATGCCCGGGAGGATGCCCTGGCGAGGCCATGATCAGATGCCCCGATGGCTCCACCACAATGACTAATTTTATATGCATGGGGGGAAGATGTGAAGTCGCTGCAATGTGCAAACCATTGGTTCTCGAACCTTTTCCAGATCCGATTACCATCACTCCATAATCTGATCAACAAAATAAAGTGAGCTTTCCGGCTCACTTTTCTATTAATTTAAAACAAATCATTATAATTGCAAAATTCATAATATAAACAATTGATAGTCTTAAGATAATAAAGCAGCGGTTTTTACTGTCGCTTCATTTTTTCACCCCATAAATCCAAATAATTAAAACTATGAAAAACAGCAACCATCTTCCCTATTTTTTTTATTTAAATCTTGTTATCAGTTCAATATAAATTTTGATGGGTTCCCGTAAAAGAAATCAATTTTTCTTTTTGTAATTTTGAAACATGGAGATGACCTATTTAATTATCGGATTTTTTGTCGGCGGACTTTTGGGAGCTGTTATTTTATATTTTGTTTTAAAATCGTCCACGGTTTCAAGAAGTTCTTATGATGAGCTGAATAATCTGCACATCAAAAACAATTCTGACCTGGAAAACCTTAATCTGAAAGTTCAGGAGCTAAGCCAGAACATCAATAAGGAGAAGGAGCAGAATCAACAGCAGGCCGACCTAATGAGCGATCTGAAAAATGAATATGCAAAGATTTCTGCAGAATACGCTTCCTTAAATTCTCAATTTCTGGAACAGAAACAGCTGAATTCTAAACAGACTGCACAAATAGAGAATCTGATTTCCGAGAAACAGCATATTTTTGCTAAAAATTCTGAGCTTTCCGCTAAAAATGATGGACTTCAACAATCTCTTGATAACCAGAAAGAAGAAATTACCAAAATTCAGGAAGAATCCAAACTACAGTTTGAAAACCTGGCCAATAAAATTTTAGAAGAGAAAACAGAAAAATTTACTACTCTAAATCAGAATAATTTAAAAAATATCCTTGAACCCTTCCAGGAAAAAATTACCGACCTTAAAAACAGGGTGAATGAAGCCTATGAAAAGGAAAACAAAGAGCGGTTCTCCCTGGCTGAAAAAGTTAAGGAACTGGCAGAACTGAATCAGCAGATTTCTGAAGATGCAAAAAAACTGACGAGAGCATTAAAAGGAGAAAGCAAAACCCAGGGAAATTGGGGTGAAATGATCCTTGAAAGCATTCTTGAGAAATCCGGATTAGTGAAGGGCAGGGAATATTTTCTCGAACATGAGTTGCGTGATGAGGATAATAAAGCGCTATTCTCTGAATTCTCCGGTAAAAAAATGCGTCCCGATGCAGTTATAAAATATCCGGATGAAAGAAATGTAATTATCGATTCTAAAGTATCCCTCACCGCCTTCACAGAATTGGTAGACGAGAATGACCAGGATGTTTATGTAATGAAGCTTAATCAGCATTTAGGCTCTATTAAAAACCACATCCTCCAGCTAAGCCAGAAGGCTTATGATGATTATGGAAAATCTTTGGATTTCGTCATGATGTTTATCCCGAGCGAACCGGCTTATATCGCAGCCATGCAGGCGGATCAAAACCTTTGGAACTTTGCTTATGAAAGAAGAATTCTTCTACTTAACCCAAGTAATCTGATCACCTCTCTTAAACTTATTGCCGATCTATGGAAGCGTGAATACCAGAACAGAAACTCTATGGAGATCGCCGATCGTGGGGCAAAACTATATGATAAGTTTGTAGGTTTTGTGGAAAACCTTGAGAAGGTCGGGAAAAATCTTGACCAGGCTAAAAACGTATACAATGATGCTTATAAACAGCTTTCTACCGGAAATGACAACCTGGTCATCCAAACCCAGAAACTGAAGTCTCTCGGGATTAAAAATAAAAAAGACTTACCCCAGAGTCTTATTGACAACAGCAACTTTTTAGAGACGGAAAACTAAGAAACACATTATTTTGCATAATTTTGCAGCATGTTGATAGAAAGTTTTCAAAACGAAAAAATAAAAAACGTCACCAAATTACTGGCTGACAACAGGTTCCGTAAAAAATCAAAAGTTTTTGTTGTTGAGGGACAGCAGGAAAATGAGAGGGCTATCCAATATGACTTTGAAGCTGTAGAATTTTTCATCTGTGAAAATATTTTTAAAGGGAAACTTCCTGAAAGCAAAATACATTACGTAAGTGAAAAAGTTTATGAAAAAATAGCCTACAGAGGCAGTTCTGAAGGCATTATCGGAATATATAAAACCAAAGACAATCTTCTTTCATCATTTATTCCAAAAGATAATTCCACTGTCATTATCGTGGAAGGAGTAGAAAAACCCGGTAATCTTGGAGCTATTTTGAGGAGTTGCGAGGCATTTGGAGTTGATGCTCTGATTGTTGCGGCCGGAAAAGCTGACTTTTACAATCCAAATGTAATCAGATCGAGTGTAGGTTGTCTCTTTGGAATGGAAGTGTATGATGCTGAAAATGAAGAAACGCTTGAATTTTTAAAGAAGAACAACTTCAACATTTACACAACATTAATGGATGAGACTGCTGAAGACCTTTATAAAAGAGATTTCACACAGCGCTCTGCCATATTATTCGGAACTGAACATTCGGGGCTAAGTGATTTCTGGTTAGGAAAAGGAAAAAACACTTTAATCCCTATGGCTGGAAGCATTGATTCTTTAAATCTGAGTAATGCAGTAGCGATTACCTGCTACGAATCTTTGAAACAGAAAAAAGGATAATAACGCTTGTGATGGGAAGCTTGAAGTACAAAGGCGCAGTTTTTAGTTTAGAGATCCATATAAACCGGCTTTGAAACATTAAAGGGTGAATAGTAACACTCATCTTCCTAAAATCTTCCAACACCTAAAATATAAGGCATAAAAAAACCGTCTCACTAGGTGAAACGGTTCTTTTATTGTTAAGCTTATGCTAGAATTATTTCTTAGCAGCATCTTTAGCAGCATCAGCAGCTCCTTTAGCAGCATCTTTAGCAGCGTCAGCAGCACCTTTAGCAGCATCAGCAGCTCCTTTAGCAGCGTCTTTAGCAGCATCAGCACCAGCAGCAGTTGTAGCAGCAGCAGCATCTTTAGTAGCGCTTACAGCAGTAGTAGCAGCAGAATCGATTACTTTAGCAGCAGAATCAGAAACTACAGCAGCAGAATCAGCTACGTTAGCAGCAGCAGAATCAGTTGCTCCTTCAGTAGAAGTAGCTTCAGTTTTTTTACAAGCAACTAGAGAGATTGCAGCGATAGCAGCTACGAATAATGACTTTTTCATAATAAATTAAATTTAATTTTGTTAATATTGTTTTATAAATTTCTTTCTGTTCTGTTATTTGAACAAGACAAAGGTAGACCAGATACAAAAGTTGTTTATGAAAAATAATTGTAATACATTTGTAAAATAGTTTTACAAATAAATAAAGCTGATAATCAACAATTTAATTATTTAATAAAAATTGACAGATTTAGATCTATTGCATTTTGAACAGCTGAAAAAAGACGTTCAGGCAGAATATTTAAAAGAATCTACTCCTTCCTATGATGATATTTCAAAATGGAAGGGGATAGATATTATATATTTCCAGGAAGACCTTCGCAAAAAAGCCAAAGGCAACATCAGTGAAAAGTCATTTTACACCTATTTCAAAACTTCACCGGTTACCAAATTACCCAGAATAGATATGCTCAACTTATTGAGTATTTATGCTGGATACGACTCATGGTATGATTTTAAGAAACAGCATCTTTTTGCAGGTGAATTGCTTCAGGAAAATGAAGATTCTGATACTGAAGAAATCCAGGAACTGGAAAAAACAGTTTCCAATGCACCGGAAATTCAAAAAAATGAAATTCCTGCCAAAAAAATTGAATTTCAGCCTCAGGAAAACATTGATTTACAAAAATCAAATACTGATAATCAATTAAGTACACAAAAATCAATTACAACATACGACAACCAAATACAACCTATTGCAGCTAAGAAAAATTTCTTCAAAAAAAATGCATGGGTAATGGTTACTTCTATATTAATTGCTATTACCGGAGTTCTTGGTTTTAAAGACGAAATTTTTTCCAAAACTTATAAATACTGTTTTACGGATAAAGACCGTGGTGTTTCTGTGATCAATACACTTGAAATAAGGGTGATCAAAGAAAACGAATCTCCCCTCCTCTATAAAATAAAGCCGGGTGAGTGTTTTTATTATTCCACGAAAGATAAAAATATCAAAATGCAGATCAGTGCACCTTTCTACGAGTACCTTGAGGTGAACAGAAATCTACAGAACGCTCCGGAAGAAGAAATGATAGAACTGAAACCTGATGATTATAAAATGGCAGTCAATTACTTTTCTGTAAAAGATGCCAATGGAAGCCCGGAACTGATCAGGCAGAAGAGAAATCAACTTGAAAATTTAATAAGCAATAGTGCGGTTATTTATCAGGTCTATGACAACAAAACCTACGGTATAGAAAGACTTGATAAACAGAAATACATCACTTTGGTAACAACACCTACCACTTCACTAAAAAACCTGAATGTTATAGAAATGAAGAAAGACATTAAAGGAAAAATCATATCTATCAAATTTAAAATTGCATCTACAGATGAAGAGAATAAATAAGTTTTTAATGTTCACCGTACTTTTTTTAGCATTTGTTTCCTGCAATAATAAAAAGACGGAAATAAGCGATCTGGATACCCTGAGAAACAGCAACAACGTAAGAAGTTATCCTGTTGTTCAGATGGATAGTATGCAGGCCATCAACTCTATTACCAAGCAGAAAGTACAGGAACTTCTGGACCTTTCTACGCTATACCTGTCCGGAAAAAGAAATACGGAGGTCGATACGTTTATTTATTCTCAAATGGAAAGCTATTTCCATAAACCGGATTCTCTGACGTTCAAAAACCTGTTCAGAGAATTAGATAGTCTGAAAGTGAAGTCTGTAAAGGTAAACAGCCTGAATGTTTATAAAGAATTCTATAAAAAGGACACATTGGATTATGCCAGATTCAATGTAGAATATTTCGATGAAAAAAATAAATCATTGGGAGCCTTTGAGAAAAATGCCCAGTATATTCTAATGTCGACCCCGATGATTAAGAAAGAATTTAAATTCTATTTTCTGGACTTCTACTCTGCTCCTTTGAAAAAAGACACCACTTCTGTAGGCGTTACGAGATAATCTAAAGGAATATCATTTTCCCAGACATCATCGATATTTTCATCAGGACTGAAGTAATTGACGCCAATTTTTTGGCAAGATGCAGATATACTCCGGAAAAATGCATCATAAAACCCTTTTCCGTAACCTATTCTGTTGCCATTGTGGTCACAGTATAACAAAGGAGTAATCACATAATCAAATTGAAGTTCTCCTGAATCTTCATTGGAAACCGGTTCCTCAATTCCCCAGCTGCTGGTTTCAAATACTGTATTTTTATTAATTTGCACTGAGATCAGATCATTTTCAACAACCTTAGGCACAAATACCTGAATGTTTTTGTTTAAAAAAGCATCAATAAAAGTCCCGGTATGGATTTCATTAAATTTCCTTATGGGCATAAATAGGTGTATCTTCTGCCCTTTCTCAGGTTTAAAACGATCCAGAAAGTTGTTCAGTATTTTTTCAGATAACAGGAAAGCCTCATCATTGGACAAGGCTTTTCTTTTTTGCATATATTTTTTCCTAAGCTCAGCTTTCAGCATACTTATGATGCGTTTTAAGAAGGTTGAATAATTTTATATAATTTGTCAGACAAACGAACTCTAAATGGAAGTTCAAAAGTAATCTGATCTCCTTTTTTAGCCGTTTCACAGGGGTTTCCATTAGCGAAAATTTCAGTGATCTCAACTTCCTGTTCACCGGTTGTAGGTCCTGAAATCAACACTTTATCACCCACTGAAAGTTCTTTGTTTTCAATTAAAAACTGAGCAATTTGTGATTTTGTATAATAATGTTCTGCCTTTCCAACCAGCACTTTCTTTACCGCTATTTTCTTACGAATATTTTTTGTTTCAACTTTTGCTAAAGGCGCGTCCGGCAATTCTCCTGAGTTTTTAAATTTCAGAGCCTCAGATTTTCCTTTTCTAAAAACCTTATTTCCAACCTGCAATCCTTTTCTTAGGCTTAATTGTTCCGCTAAAGGTAAGTGAATCGTTTCTAAACATTCTGTAGAACAACAATTTTCCATTGCTGTTTTACATTCGTCACATTGGATAAACAATAAATGACAGGCATCATTAGCACAGTTGGTATGGTTGTCACAAGGCTTGCCACACTGATGGCACTGGGCAATAATATCGTCTGTGATCCGCTCTCCTAACCTGTGATCAAATACAAAGTTTTTACCGATGAATTTACTTTTTATGCCTTCTTCTTTAATCTGGCGGGTGTATTCAATAATTCCGCCTTCCAATTGGTAAACATTTTTAAAACCCTGGTGCTTGAAGTAAGCACTGGCTTTTTCACAACGGATTCCACCTGTACAGTACATTAAAAGGTTCTTGTCTTCTTTGAAATCCTGTAATTGTTCGTTGATGATAGGTAAACTTTCTCTGAAATTTTCTACATCAGGAGTAATGGCACCTTCAAAATGGCCTACTTCACTTTCATAGTGATTTCTAAAATCTACCACAATGGTATTAGGGTCTTCCAACAGGTTATTGAATTCCTGCGCTTTTAAGTGAATTCCTTTATTGGTAACATCAAAAGATTCATCATTCAAGCCGTCAGCAACAATTTTATGTCTTACTTTTATCGTTAGTTTCAAAAAGGAATAATCGTCCTGGTCAACCGCTACATTTAAGCGGATACCTTTCATAAAGTCGTAAACTTCCAATGTATTTCTAAATGCTTCAAACTGATCCGCAGGAACACTCATCTGAGCATTGATACCTTCATGGGCAACATAAATACGGCCAAGGGCATCCAGTGCATTCCAGGCTATAAATAATTCGTCGCGAAATTTTTTGGGATCTTCAATTTTGGCATACGCATAGAAAGATAATGTAAGGCGTTCCTTACCGGCTTCATCAATAAGCTGAGCTCTTTCTTCTGCGCTTAAGGTGTTATACAGTTGCATGCTATAAACGTTTTAAGTGAGAAAAATATTTCTGCAAAGATACTCATTTTTCAATTGTGCTCATTGATGAGAAAAATCACAATAAAGGAATAGATAAGATAAGTGGCAGACTTAGGATTAATTGTCGTAACTTTTACTTTCTTCAAGTACAAAATGTCACATTTTTAATTTAATTTTTTTTTAAGTTGTGTTAATACAGAGTCCATGATTATGACATAATGTATAAAATGACATAATAGCCGTTAAATTTTAGTTAAAATTGAAACATCGCATAATAACTGACTACTTATTTAGCATTAAATTTGCTTAGTATAGAACAATTAATAATAAAATAAAAAGAAAGATATACAATGAAGAATACTTTAAAAAAACTATTACCATTTGCAGTGGTGGGAGTTGTCTCCGGAGCTACTACCGTTGGGACAATACAATATTTCGGTCAGCATTCCAATAATGGGGACCAGTCTTTTTTCACAGCAGCTGCGCCCAATACCTCATTCGTAGGAATGAATACAGGAGTTGTAGGTGATGATTTCGTGAAAGCATCAAAAACTACGGTTCCTGCCGTGGTAACTATTAAAAATTATCAAAGTAGATCAACGAGCAGAGCTTCAGAACAGGATATGTTTGATTTCTTCTTCGGAGATCCTTTTGGAGGAAGAGGACAACAAAGACAGAAGCAGATGCCTGACAATATGCCTTCAGGAATGGGATCTGGTGTAATTATTTCTCCGGACGGATACATTATCTCGAACAACCATGTAGTGGCCGGAGCCAATAAACTGGAAGTTGTATTGAGCAATAAGAAATCTTACATCGCAACGCTTGTAGGAACGGATCCTAATACAGATATTTCCTTATTAAAGATAGAAGAGAAAGGTCTCCCTTATTTAAATTTCGCCAATTCTGATAATATAGAAGTGGGACAATGGGTACTCGCTGTAGGAAATCCACTTGGATTAAACTCTACAGTAACCGCCGGGATTGTTTCTGCTAAAGGTAGAGGAATAGGCATCTTAGGAGGCCAGGGGAAAGCAACTAACCCTATTGAAAGTTTTATTCAAACTGATGCTGCCATCAACCCGGGTAACTCCGGAGGTGCATTGGTCAACGTTAATGGTGATCTTATTGGGATCAACTCTGCGATTCAGTCTACTACAGGATATTATCAGGGTTACGGATTTGCGGTCCCATCTAATTTAGCAAGAAAGATCGTTGAAGATATCAAGAAATTTGGGATTGTACAAAGAGGATTCTTAGGTGTTTCTTCTTTAGACTTATCTAATGATCAGCAGGTTGCAGCATATAATCAACAATATAAAACCACTATTAAAGCAGGTTCAGGAGTTTATGTAACAGGGTTTGGAGATAAAAGTGGTGCCGAGGATGCAGGTCTGAAAAAAGGTGATATTATTACTAAAATAGATAACTACGAAATTACAGATTTTGCTGATCTTTCTATGTCTATCGGAAGCAAGCGACCTGGTGATAAAGTACAGGTGACTTATACAAGAAACGGCAAGGAAACAACGACGACGGTAACGCTTAAAGATCAGAAAGGCGGAACAACTACAAGAACAAAAGACGATCTGAGCATTACTGAAAAAATCGGGGCAGATTTTGATCCGCTTACCGAGAAATTCAAAACAGAATACGGATTAAACAGTGGTGTTGTTGCTAAAAATGTAAGTGAAGGAAGTGAAATGGCGAAGATCGGGATTGTAGATAATTATATCATTATTGAGATCAACGGTAAGCCGGTGAATTCACAGAAAGATGTAGAAAAGATTCTTGATAAATACCAGGGAAATGTACAGGTGAAATTTGTGGACGACTACGGAAGAATCTATACCAAAGGATTTAAAATGCCTTAATAAACAGAGACAATAGTCTTTTCATATCAACAAAAAACGCTGCAAATTGCAGCGTTTTTTTTATTTTGATTTATTCATTTTCTCGGCGATCCTCTTTTTCTTATTCCGCTCATAAATGACCTCTACGATCTTTCCTCCTATCCATGAAAATGGGAAAAAGGTAAGGAAAATAGAGATTTTATAAAATGTAGGATGATAAGGAAAAACGATAACATCCAGCATGGCAATGAACAGCATGATAAAGCCTATAAGAATAGCATAGGCCACTTTAGCATACTTCACGATGAGAGCAGTAGCAACTCCCCCAATCGTCGTTCCAAGGCCAGAAATAAACAGCAGAAAACCGAAAAATGCATTGTCGCCTCTCATACTGTAAAGAAATCTCTGCCAGTGCTCAAAAGGAGCAAAAGCCTCGAAAGTGATCCATTGCGGAAAAACTCTTATACCAAGAGTAATAATAAGCCCGGCTATACCAAGGCCTACAAGAACCGCAATTGTATTTCTTATAAAATTCATTAATCCTGATGTGCAATCATAGAAATTTCGATGTCAACGTTTTTAGGCAGACAAGAAACCTGTACAGTTTCACGTGCCGGGTAACTTTCTGCATCAAGATAGGAAGCATAAATATCATTCATTACTGCAAAATCGTCCATGCTTTTAAGGAAGATAGTAGCTTTCACAACGTTTTTGAAAGTCATTCCGGCCTCTGTAAGAATTGCTTCCAGGTTTTTCATCACTTGGTGTGTTTCCTTCTCAATTCCTTCTACCAGCTTACCGGTTGCCGGATCTACAGGAATCTGTCCTGATATATATAAAACTCCGTTAGCCATGTTAGCTTGTGAATAAGGTCCGATGGCTGCAGGTGCATTAACTGTGTTAATTATATTTTTCATTAGAATTTATTTTGGTTGCAAATATAAAATTTATATTTACAATTGTCAATCTGATATTAGAAAGGTGCATTAGGCTGCGTAAAACTTCTGTCTTTATACTTCAACGCATCGCTTAAGATGTTGGCCTTGATCCCGATAAAGAAATCATACACTTTATATTGTCCGAAAGGAACCCAGTTGAAATTGATAGTAAAACTTCGCTGATCTCTTGAGAATCCTATTCTTGTATACGCCAGATCTTTCGTCACAAGGTCAAAGTGGGTACTTCCATTGATATTCCAGTAAGGAGTAAGCTTGATGCTTCCATCCAGACCTACAGACGCAATTTTGTTTCCAAGTGCAGATAAGCCTTTTGAATATGCATAATTGGCATTGATATTTAATGTCCAGGCCTGATCGAAATGAGCATAATTATCATCATCAAAGTAATAGTTCTCATTTCTTACCTCTCCTTTTGCAGGATATTTTTTAGCATAATCTGTTTTTTCGCCGAAGAGCTCGCTGCTCAAAGGATAAGATAACTGTACATTGAATCCCTGTACACTGAAATACCCGAACTGCTCTGTTCTTATCCCTTGCGTAGCTCCCGGTGCAAAAGTAATTTTATAAGGATCCAGGGAAAGACTTGTATTAACACTCAATTTATTATTGAAAAAAGATGACTGCCCATTGATACTGAACACTGACCACGGGTGGTCTTTAGCTGCGAAGTTATAATTCCCGGAAAGGTTAAGAGATTCAAAGATTTTTATTTTCTTCACTCCCGTAGAGTCACTTTTAGACTTTACCTTCATTTCAATATTATTTCCGATATTAAAACCTAAGGCTCCTACCACACCGCTTGACGGACTTCCAACAATTCCTTTTTCAAAAATAGAATAAGGCGTTATTGCTCCTGCTGCATTATAATAGTTTTTATAGTAACCGAAACCTGGGCTTGAGAAATCAGGAGAATAGGTAAAACTAAGACTTGGCGTCATCATATGTCTTACCGCTTCCACAGCAGATCCCTTTTTAAACTTCAGCATTCCGTAAAGTGTTGTCTGAAGACTGGCTGATGTAGAAAATGTAGAGTATCCCGCAAAATTCTTCTGGATCTCGTCCACATCTACATTCTTTACAGGGTCATAATATTTTTTAAGCGTTTTGGTCGTTAAGGCATTATCAATATTTGCACTTAAACTGAATGTAAAATATTTTGCAACCGTTGTATTGGTTCCCAGAGCGATATTATTTTTAAGGCCTGTCTGCATTTTATCCCACATTGCTTTTGTAAAAAGCTCATTTTCCTGAGTGTTTACAAAATTGGTAAGGTTAAAACCTGTATTTACCGTAATATTTTCAAGAAGTCCCTGTCTTACACCTGTTTTTGATTTGAACAGATAAAATTGATTGATTGCCACATTCATTTGAGGAAGACGAAGATCCGCCAGTCCTGTAGCAAAGTTTTGTGCGTATGATGCCGTTCCGGTGATGGTAACAGGCAGCTTCAAAAATCTTTTGGTAAGGGTCACCGTTGAATTCTGCTGGGTGTTCAGCACATTCTGGTTGAAAATATAATTATTGTTAAGGTTATTATTATAAAACTTCGTGCTTACCATATCTACTGAAGCACTGAAAGTAAGGAAAGGATTGGACTTAGAATCCTGTGTGTGTGTCCAGGCAATTCTGTAAGTGCTGTTTTTAGTATAATCATCCAGTCCTTTAATTCCTCGTACCATCGTTCCTATATCTGCCGTGAAGGTTCCGGAGTAGCGATACTTCTTCAGATAATTCATCTGAGGCCTCAGGTTCCAGCTTCCTTTGGTATAAATATCAGCAAGTACTTTCAGGTCAAAATGTTCGCCGATTGGCTGATAATAACCAAGTCCGTTCAGGAAAAACCCTACGTCCTCCCTTTCTCCGAAACTAGGAATCAGGATACCGGCAGCTCTTTTGCTCGAAAATGGAAGAATAGCAAACGGCATGATAAGAGGCGTGGGAACCTGTTCTATGTACATCTGGATAGGACCAGTAACAATCTGTGATTTATCTTTAGTCTTGATCAGCTTAATATTGGATGCACGCATAAAATAATCTGCCGCTGTATCTTTTTTCTTGATATAATATTCGTCAGTCGTATAATCTGCATTCCTCATCGCAAAAACGGAATCGTTATACTTTTTAGTTTTCTGTGCCGTGATCACCCCTTCACTTTCCTCTGTTCTGGCATTAAAAGCGATGGCCTGTTTTGTTTTCGTGTTATAGCTGAACTCGTTGGTTTCGTATTTTTTACCAGCCTGCGTAGTAATTACAGGTTCAATGATCTTTCCTAAGGAATCCTGCTTTCCGCGGGCGTAGATCAGGTTTTTATTGTCATCGATGGAAATATAGTCTGCATCAATCTGCATATCCTGGTATTTCACCTGAGCATTTTTGTTCAGGAATGTCATCTTTTTTGGGACGTCTCTTCGCTGGTCATCCGCTTTTGTGCGGAGAACATCATCTAAAGCTTCCTTTTTTACAACAATGGTATCTTTTTTGGAAATAGTATCATTAACCACATTTTTAGGCAATTTTTCAGGAGTTTTCTGTGCTAAAAAATTGTTAAAAATTAGGATAATTAAAATTTGTAATATATTTTTGAGGACGGTTTTGGCCAATTTGTTCTATATAATTAAGGCTCAAAATTAATATAATTTTTAAAACTGTAAGATGCACAAACAAAATTTTAAAATAATTTTATCATTTCTCCTTATTATTTCCAGCAATTTATTTTTCTCGCAAAAGAAATTCACAATCGTTTTAGACGCTGGACATGGGGGAAGTGACCATGGAGCTAACAGATCTTATGCGGATATAGGAAGGGTTGCAGAAAAAGACGTTACGCTTGCCGTTACCTTAAAAGTAGGGGCAATGTTGGAAAAAAACAGAGATTTTAAAGTAATATACACCCGTAAGTTTGACGAATATCCTTCTCTTTCCGACAGAACGAACCTTGCGAACAGAAGTAAGGCCGATCTTTTTGTCTCTATTCACTGTAATTCTTCACAAAGACCTACAGCCTACGGAACTGAAACTTATGTACAAGGACCTAACCAGAATGACGAAAATCTTGAAGTTGCCAAAAGGGAGAATGATGTGATCTTTCTGGATGAAAAGGATAAGCAAACCTTTGGTTCTTATAATCCGAGTTCTCCGGAGTCTCTCATTGCACTGAAACTTCAGCAAAGCAAATACCTGGAGTCCAGTTTACTGCTGGGCGGACTGGTGGAAGATAATTTCGTAAATAAAGATAAAAGATTCTCAAGGGGGGTTTTTCAGAAAAACCTTCACGTACTGCGTATGAATGCAATGCCATCTGTACTGATAGAAACAGGATTCATCAATCATCCTGAGGAAAGTCATTATCTGGCATCAGAAAAGGGACAGAACGAAATTGCTGAGAGTATTTACAATGCAATCATCGATTATAAGAAAGCAATTGACCGTAAAACCGGAGGATCATCTATCGCCACAAGAAAACCTGAACCGGAAAAACCGGCTGAAGTTCCCCTGAAAAATGATTTCAGGATTCTATTACTGAGCTCACCTATCAAATACAACGACGGAGATCCTGCCCTGAAAGGATTAAATTATATCCTTCCTCTGAAAGATAATGGCCTATATAAATACTATTATGGAGTAACCAATATGGCTTCCATAAAAGATATCAATCTGAAAACAGCTAAAGATGCAGGTTTCCGGAATGCCTATGCGGTAGGATTTATGCCTAACCAAAAACTCCTTACCGGCTACTACACTATAGAAGTCTATACAGGCGAAAAACTGAATGGCAACTCATTCATTCTCCAGACTTTGAAAGATGTGGAAAGAAATAGAGACAATGGGGTTTTCTATTATACTTTTGGAAAAGTTTATACTTTAGAGGATGCCGTGAAGCTTCAAAAAGAGATCGAAGCCAAAGGAATTAAGAATACAATTATTCAAAAAGTTTTCAAATAACGAGAAAAATAATTTTGAAGTTAAAAAGTTAATTACTACTTTTGCAACCTCAAAATTTGGCCTATTCGTCTAGTGGTTAGGACTCAAGGTTTTCATCCTTGCAACAGGAGTTCGATTCTCCTATAGGCTACCAATTTGATATCATGCCGGATTTAAAAATACAAGAAGCAAAACTTCTTTTTAAGAAAATCCACTCTAACCCAAAAAGTTACGATTTACAAATCAATGAAGACGGGATTACAGGCAGGGATGATAAAATAAGTTTCAGACTTTACAGGACTGGAGAGAGGGTCGCCTTTGAAGTAACAATTGATGGACTAATCTTCACCAATACGACTGGAGAATGGAACAATGCGATGATCATGCTAAGCAGCACGATCAAGAAAATAGAACGAGAACAAGAGAATTTAAAAATAGAACAAGCAATAGATAAACTGAGAAAATACCTGTCAGAAGAAAATTGAAAAATTTTAAAAATAAATTTGGCAGATTAAAAAAAAGTTTATAGTTTTGCACTCACATTTGAACGATATGGCAAATCATAAATCAGCATTAAAGAGAATCAGACAAAACGAAGTTAGAAAAGTTCGTAACAGATATTACCACAAGACTGCAAGAACTGCTCTTAAGGTTTTGAGAAATGAAGAAAACAAAGCTGCTGCTACAGAGCAACTGCCTAAAGTTATCGCTTTATTGGATAAATTAGCTAAGAAAAATATTATCCACAAGAACAAAGCGGCTAACTTGAAAAGCAAATTAACAAAGCACGTTAATAAATTAGCGTAAAAGTATAGTAGGCCCGTTCGTCTATCGGTTAGGACCTCAGATTTTCATTCTGGTAAGAGGGGTTCGACTCCCCTACGGGCTACAAACTTAATCACTACTAACCGGGTGGTTAATAAGAGTTGAAACTTATAAAAACAAAAATCTAACCCATTGATTTTATCAGTGCTAGATAGATGGCCCGTTCGTCTATCGGTTAGGACCTCAGATTTTCATTCTGGTAAGAGGGGTTCGACTCCCCTACGGGCTACTTAAAGAGAGATTCTATTTTTTAGAATCTCTCTTTTTTATTTACTGTTTCTGTTCTTTACCTTCATATTATAATCTACCACTAAATTAACTGAGACTGTCATTAAGTCTCCATGCTATAAATCTGTGAAAATGACGATCATTGATAAAATTGATTTAAAAAGCTTATCTTTGCATTCATCAGATGATAAGATGTTATTATGCAAATTCAAAGAAAAACATTAGCACAAGAGGTTGCGGACAGATTAATTGAAGGGATAACCAATGATGAATATGCTGTTGGTGAAAAACTTCCGACTGAACCGGAGCTTATGAAAATCTATGGTGTAGGACGCTCAAGCATCCGTGAAGCTATAAAAATCTTATCGATAAAAGGAATTCTCAGCGTACAGCAAGGTGTAGGTACATTTGTAATCTCAAAAAACATTCAGGAATCATTAGAAGCTCAGATGAACAATGCCGAATTTGATGAAGTATATGAAGTACGTTCACTCTTAGATTCAAAAATTGCAGCAAGAGCAGCGATGTACCGCAGCAAAAAAGAATTAGAGGCTATTAAGGTGTATTTAGAGCTCAGACATCAGTTTGCTGAAAGTAATCAGGCACTGGAATGCTACCAGGCAGATATCAATTTTCACATATCTATTGCTGAAGCCTGTGGGAATGCTCTTTTAAAAGAAATTTATAAAATAGCAAGCAAACATATTCTCAGAACTTTTGAAAGCAGTCATAACAACAATACAGATTCTTTTAAGCTTTCTCAAAAGATACATACGGATCTTTATGAATGTATAGAAAGAAAAGATGCTGATCAGGCAGGAAGAATTGCACAACTGATTGTTGAAAAAGTATATTAATTACTAAATCTATCATTAAATTCATCAGATGACCTGATGAATTTGAAATTTAAATTTTATGGAAAAAGTACAGGCCAAAACCATTGACACGACTAAAATTGTTTATCCTATCCTATTTATGATCAGTTTTTCACATTTTCTGAATGACCTGATCCAATCGACTATTCCTTCACTATACCCAATTCTGAAAGGAGAATTTAGTTTATCATTTGCCCAGATTGGTATTATCACCCTGGTATTTCAGTTGACCGCTTCTATTTTACAGCCGTTCGTTGGAATTTATACAGATAAAAAACCAAACCCTAGATCTTTAGCGATAGGAATGGGACTATCGATGGCTGGCCTATTGCTTTTGGCAGCGGCCCATCAATATTATATGATCCTGATTTCTGTTGCATTAATTGGTATGGGCTCATCCATTTTCCATCCTGAAGCTTCGAGGGTGGCACAATTGGCATCTGGTGGACAAAAAGGACTTGCCCAATCTATTTTCCAGGTAGGGGGAAATTCAGGAAGCGCTATTGGACCTCTGTTGGTTGCATTAATTATTCTTCCTTTAGGACAAGGCTATGTGAGTCTTGTGGCAATCGCCGCTTTTATAGGGATCATTGTATTGTGGAGAATCGGAAACTGGTATGCAGAAAGACTTTCACTAAAGAAATCTGCTAAACACCCGAATGATATTATTGAGATTCAGCTGTCCAGAAAAAAAGTTATATTTTCAATCAGTGTTCTTTTGGCTTTAGTATTCTCGAAATACATTTACCTGGCTTCAATGACGAACTACTTTACGTTCTTCCTCATTGATAAATTCCATATTTCTGTGAAAGATTCCCAGCTCTATTTATTTATGTTTCTTGCAGCGGTTGCGGTAGGAACTATTTTGGGAGGGAAATTAGGAGATAAATACGGCAGAAAAAAGATCATCTGGATTTCTATTTTGGGAGCCGCACCATTTACGCTTTGCCTTCCTTATCTTTCTTTAGTTTGGACGATCGTATTTGCTGTTTTAATTGGTTTAATCATTGCATCAGCCTTTTCAGCGATCTTAGTTTATGCGACGGATCTTATGCCTAATAAAATAGGATTGGTAGCGGGATTATTTTTTGGTTTTATGTTTGGAATGGGCGGAATTGGTTCAGCCGTTTTGGGAGCAGTAGCCGATGACACAAGTATAGAATATGTATTTAAAATCTGTGCGTTTCTACCTCTTATGGGAATCATAACCGCTTTTTTACCTAATATTAAAGGACGGAAGAAATAAGGTCTTTATATAATTCACATTAAATGGAAATAATATTGCTCACCCATACTTTTATGCTTAAATTTGGGTAAAACATTAACCAAAATTATCATAGCATGAAATCTATTTTACTTTCAAAGAGACGTCTGTTCCAGGCGGCATTATTTCTAGGCTTTATCTTCCAGTCAAACGGTTCACAGGCACAAAGCAGAATCTACGCACACGATCAGCTCTCCAACGTATATGGAGTATGTCTGGCATGTGCCGTACAGAATCCTCTGAATGCCGTAGGAGATAATGAAGACAACTATTCTACCATGGTCATGGGTACCGCTTTGCTGGGTGGTGTTGAGCAAACTTTGAGATTTCCTGAAGTGAGAACGAACACTAAATTAGTGATTGGCATCGGTACGAATAATATTCCTCTTACCGTTCAGCTTCTAAGCGGTGTATACATCGAAACATTTAGCGGAACAACTGCTAACAATGACAGTCAAATGGTAAGCGGCAGTTTACTGAAGCTCGCAGACAATCCTTCCAGAGCAACTATTGAACTTACTCCTGCCAGCTCTTATAATGCAGTTAAAATAAGACTGAGTGGCGGTGTATTAAGCCTTGGCGGCGGATTCAGAATTTATTATGCTTACCAGGATCCACTGATCAGCATAATGGCTCACAGTCAAAACGGTCAGGTTAGTCTTGGAGGAAATGTTCCGGTAGAAGGTTCAGAAGTAACCTTGTTCAATATCTACGGAAAAGAAGTCTTTCGTTCTACATTAAAATCAAACACTTTTGAACCCAGACAGCCTGAAGGTGTTTACATCATGAATGTACAAACTAAAGAAGGAAAAACATATTCCAGAAAAATTTCAATCAAATAATTAAATCAGCAATACAATAAATACGGCAGATTTTTAAGTCTGCCGTATTTTTTTTCAGCCATTTTTCAGAGAAATATAAAAAATCAGTGATTAAATGAAAATAATTCATAATCATAAATATCAACAAATTATTAACAATTCACATAAATATGAAATAAATTAAACAACATAATCATTTTATTTATAAATTTATAAAAAACTAAAACCCAAAATTTTTACATATGAAAACTTATTTATTACATGCCCAACGCACGATGAAAACAGCAGTTCTGACATCATTCCTACTTTTAACAAGTACGATGACTTTTGCACAGATTGTGAAGACGTATGCAAGCAGCCAAACCAATCAGGTATTCGGAGTATGCTTAGGCTGCGGAGTATTGAATCCTCAAAATGCAGTAGGAAGTAATGAAACTGACTACTCAACTATCCAGGTTTCAGTAGGCCTTTTGGCGAGAACGGAACAGACATTGATCTTTCCAACGACTAATATTGCAAACAACACCAACAAGCTTGTGATTGGAATTGGTTCAAATGGCACTCCACTATCTGCCCAACTATTGGGAGGAGTATCAATTGAAACATTTAACGGTAATGTTTCCAACAACGATTACCAAAGTCTTAACAATGGACTGATCAACCTTGGAGCCGGAGACCCAAGCAAAGGTGAAATTGAGCTTACCATGAATATTCCTTTTGACCGTGTCAAAATCAATGTGAATTCAGGATTATTGAATGTAGGCGGTGAGCTTAGAGTATATTATGCTTATCAGTACAAAGATCCGTTCATCAATTTTCTTGCTCACAGTGAGAACGGACAGTTTACTCTTGATAAAAATATTATTGCAGCAGGTTCGGAAGTTACTTTAACCAATACTTCAGGAAAAGAGGTATTCCGTTTCAGGCTGACATCAAACACGTTTGAAACAAAACAGCCACAAGGAGTATACATCATGAACCTTACCACAAAAGAAGGAAAAACATATTCTAAAAAGGTAATTATCAAATAATAAAAAGATACATAACAGATTGGTTCCGGCAGGCTTTCAGCCTGCCGGAAACTTTTTTCACTCCTGTTTAAAGAAAAAACCGGCGGCCCAAATGGGCCACCGGTTCATTGAAATATATAGACTGTGATGGTTATTTCTTGATCAGCTTCTGCTGATATGCTGCTTTATCTGTTACAGCTTTTAGAATATACACTCCGTTCGGAAGCATGCTTACATTGATCTGTCCGTTGTTCAGCTGTGCATTTACTGATTTTCCGGAAGCATCATAAATGGTAACATTCAGGATCTTTTCCTGAGTTTTAAGAGTCAGAATATCTGTAACAGGATTCGGATAAATACTGAATTCTATTTTCTTCACTTCTGCCGTAGCCAAAGTAGAAGTCGTACTGTTGACAGTAAGTATTTTTTCAACTACTTTTCCATTTGAATTAAAGCTGATCTTAATATCAGCCGTTCCCGGAGTAAGCGGAGTTAATACAAGCTCATCATTAGTATTAATGACAGCAGAAACAGCCGCCGGATTCGAATTGGATTTAATTGATTTTACAATTGCTGAGGAAAGGTTATCCTCGTCAGAAACCACTGTCTTCAGATCAATCACAGACGCATTGCTTACGTTAACCTGTGACGGGAAAGTACTGCTTACGGCAGGAAGTGTATTATCCGGGAATACAGCCATAGCCGGGAACCAGTAATAATCATTAAGTGTCTTTGTATTGGTAATGGTTCCGTTAACATTAATAGTATGGATCCAGTTTTTCTGATAATGCGCGCCAAAACCACTTTCAGTAGTGTTAAGAATTAGCTCATCAGTCGTTGGGTTCACACGAAGTCCGGCTCCGTATGGAATCTGCTTATAAGTTCCTGTCTGGCCGGGAATTGCTGCAAAATTTTCATTGAATGTTTTTGTCGTTACATCAAACTTTACAATCTGTGTTCCTGAAACGAAACTGTTAACTGAATTGATCCAATATAAAACATTCTGCTGGCTGCTTGCTGAAAAGCTTCCTGCATTCCATGCTCCCCAGGAGCCTAAATATTTAGTGGTTGGAATAGTATATGAAGTAGTAACAAAAGTCGTTGGATGAATATTCACCACTTTCTGATCCTGGATCGCCCAGATGCTACCGTCTTTTGCCTGAACAACAGAATGGAAAGATCCCGGAATCGTACTGATCAAAGTATCAGTTGCCGGATCAATTACTAAAATCCCTGCAGACTGCTTCACAGCAAATACATATTTAGAGGAACGGATCATATTTCCGATCTGCCCGGCATATTGGCCGCCTCCACCCGTTCCGGTGATGAGACTTCCCACCTGTAAATTGGCAATATCAAATACATAAACACCGTTAGACGCTCCGATATATCCTTTATTTTCATTAACTCCTACGAATGATCTTCCGTCACCGCCGCCGATATTATTAAATCCTGCAATTTTCTGCATCGTTTGCGCATTCGCTACGACCAGTCTTCCTCCCGGAGTATATTGTGTATCTCCCCCATCTGCAGCCTGCTTTGAGATAAAATAGAATTTATCTCCGTAGATGGTTCCGTACTGCGTTGTAGCACCAAAAGCCTGGTTGTTATTGGCATTGCTGTACACACGGTAATTAACCTGTCCATTATTACCGATGAAATTTACAGACCCGTTGGTATGTCCGAACCATTCTTCATTTACCATAAAAAACCCGTCAGTAAAATTGGTAGAAGCAAAAGAAGCAGAAACAGATACTGGCGTCAGCGTTGAAGAAATAGGAAAAGAAGCCAGTCCTGGGCTAAAATTCCAGACATCCCATGAACCATTCTGAAGCACACGGGAAGAAGCACCTACTCCTGAATATCCGAAATCTGCATCCGTAGGATCTTTTACCCAATAAGACCAGTAGCTGTTGTACCATCCTGATCCCCAATGATCACCGGCATCTGCAGCTGTAAAATCATCGAAATCATATGCGCCGGTATTTACAATACCATTGACAGGATAAAGAGGATAAGTTGTATTGCCATTTTTGTAAAGTGCATTGGTATTCTGTCCGTTCAGGTCAAATCCCATTCCTCCGATGGCTGTTCCAAACTGTGTGCCCGGATAAAGCAATGTAAAAAACCTGTGATCTGCCTTCGCAATGGCTTTCATCATGTCTTCTCCGGTAGCATTTCCGTTCCATCGGAATCCCCATACCAAAGCATCAGGATTTTTACTGTCATTCCACTGTACTGCAAAAGCAGCTTGATTGGTACCGCTTCCTACCCAAAACTGGATGTCAGAGAAATTGATGTTGGTGGTTACAGTCGTATTCAGCTGGTTGCTGTTGCCCTGAATATCATTTCGGGGCACACCCTGCACTTTTACCTGTGCATTCGTAAAGAACGCAAACAGAAAGAGCATGGTAAAAAGGTAAAACTTTTTCATTTTTGAACTTTATTTATTAAATTTTGTTGTCTGTAGTCTTAATTGAGATGCAGATCATAGGCTCCCGCCACTTCTGTGGAAACTTCTCCAAGCCAGCCGGCCTCCTGATTGATTCCCGTATACACCTTAATAAAATCGATACCCGGAAGTTTTACATACTTCCCGTTTTTGTCCACTGCCCAGGAAATATCGATGTTTGAAGCTTCATCATTATTCGGAGCGTTGTCTGCATATCCGTATTCGTAAGATGTTCCCACCCAATAAGCCCCCGTTCCGCTCTGGTCGTAAAAATTATCCTTTAGTCTGGTTCCCGTCAGGCTGTAAGAAGCATTTGGGAGCCATAAAGGATAATAGCTTTGTGCATGGAAGGTATTTTTAGTTTTAAATCCTGAATTCCCAAAATTATCCTGCCATTTGATGTACTCCACATCAGTCTGCCAAAACTCACTTCCGGGAACGGGAGGCTTGTTTTCATTGGGTTTGAAGTAGGTTATGCTGTAATTTTTAGTAGTTGTATTTTTAAAATATTCGCTGCCGGCAATTTCGTACCATTCCCCTTCATCGGGTCTGCCATTCTTGTTTTTATCGTAGCCCACCATAATAATCCCGGGTTCGCAAGATCCTGATCTGGTTGTGCCTGCATTATTTCCCCAGAATGCATTGCCGAGAATTTTAAAATCTCTTCCTTCAAGATTGGGAATCGTATGATCAAAGCCGAAAGCAACATACCCTCCAAAGCCTCCAAGCGTAATCATGGTGGAATTTCCTCCAACCAGTGATTCTTTTGCTTTTTTGATCATATCCGTCTCCATGTTTCCATTCGCATATTCAGGGATCTCATTCATGAACTGGCCTACAGCGGGACGAAATTCAAAGACATCTGAAATATATTTGCTGTAAGGCGTAAGCTCTTTATTAACAATGACCGTCGATTTATAAATTTTCTCGGCTCCTTTTACCTCTACCTTTAAGGTCAAAGGATAAGTTTTTGCATAAGAACTCACAAAATCCAACTGCAAATCATTTGAAATGATAGAATCATTGATACTCCATGTCAGCTTTCCTTCAATTTTAGGATCTATACTTAAAAGTTTGAGTCTGTCAACAGTATAGGATTCTTTAAGCGCTTCCGCAGGAAAAGTCACTTCCTCAACAACTTCTTCACTATCACTTTTACAGGCAGCTGTTCCCAGCATAACTGAAGAGAGAAGTACCGTTTTTAAAATAAGTTTCGTTTTTCTTTCCATTTTCTGATCTGATTATTTATATAAAAAAGCAAAATGAGCAGGGATATTTCCGCCTTCGGTTTTCCACTTGAATTTCCCGGTCTTGTCGAAACAGTATACATATCCGGTGGTTACGTAGTTTTTCGCATCCGTTAGATAAATGTCTTCTGTATAAGGATTTACCGCAATTCCGTAAGGTGCTTTGATTTCGTCAACATATTGCTGATCGATAATTTTGTTGGCAATGACCTGCTCTGTTTTTACATCGATGATCCCGAAGGTTTTGACGTATGTATGGGTATTGTAATTAAATTCATTCCCATAATAATACAGCTTGTCATTGACGATTGTCATTCCGCTGACAGCAACATGAAAGTCTTTTTTCACGGTTCCTGTAGCAGCATCTACCAGGAAAAGGCTCGATGGAATATTGTAATAATCTCCTCTGGAACTCACATACAGATCTCCGTAATTATCTTTTTTTATACGGTGAAGGTTGATAGCTACATCAATTTTCTTGGTTTGGGTAAAGCTGTTCAGATCAATAACAGAAACAGTTTTATCATAATTCGGGAACATATATCCTCCTGAGTTGGCCACAAAAAGCTGATTTCCTATCACTTCTATTTCTTCCGGTTGATATCCCACTACAACCTGTCTTTCAATGTTCAGTGATGTGGTATCAATTTCCACTACTTTCCCCGGAGGAGAGTTTGGATTCAGCTCAACGGGTCCGGCATAGCTGCTGGCATAGACTTTATTACCTTTAAAAGCCAGATAACGGCAGTTCTGCAGCTGTATGGTTTTGATCCGTTTGGCTGTTTTCGCTTCCAATACTTCAATTTTATTGGAAACGTTCACCACTACATACATTTTGCTTCCGTAGATCATGATATGATTCCCCACATCACCCAGCTCTTTTACCACATTCGGGTTGATTTCTCCGTAAATATTCTTACGGTATTTTCCTGTCGCATAATCGAAATAATCGAGCGTACATTTGTTGCTGCCCATATTTCCTTCGTTCAGAAGATAAAACCCTTTAATAGGCAGATCCTCTCCGGTACTTACCTCTTTTGTTTCCGAAGGAACTATATTGTCATCTGTCCTGCATGAGAACAGGAAGAGAAGAGTAAAAGCCAGCAGGCAAAAGTTTAGTTTTTTCATAATGTAAAGCTTACAATAAGTTTAAAATTTCTTCCGGGCATCGGATAATTCCTGACCACGTCATAGTATTGATTAAGGACATTATTGACCTCAAAACCGACTTTAATCTGATGAGAATGCCAGTTGAATTTTTTCTGAACGGATAAATCATGGGTGTACCATGGCTGAAGGTAATTGGCTTTGATATTATTCAGCTGGGCATCATAACGCTCTCCGGTGTACATAAAGCTGTAATTGAAACTCCAGTCTTTATAGTCTGCCATCATGGTAAAGGTCAGTGCATGCCACGGCACATAGGAGATCTGGTCGCCGTAATAATCATCACTTTTATCAGTATAGTCACCGGCACGCTGATAGGTATAGCTCACCAAAGGTTTCAGTTTTACTTTATTAATATCAAATTCAGCCTGAACATTCACGTCCACCCCGATGATTTTCACTTCACCCAAATTCACCATCATCCATCTGAAAAGATTGGTAGTAGGAACGGCGATAATCTTGTTCTCTACTTCATTATAATAGCCATCCACTTTCACATAGATGCCTTTAAAAAATTGATGGTCATAGAGTTTCTCGTAGGTAAATCCAGCATCGTACTGGTTCGTGTATTCAGGTTTCAGCATCACGTTCCCGATCATGGTGTAATACAGATCATTGAAAGTAGGCATCCTGAACACTCTTTTGTAGAAAGCCCGAACAGTGAATTCTTTTGATTTGAAGGGCTGATAGCTCAGGAAAGCAGAAGGAGTCCATTCGGTTTTATCAGGAGATTTTGCATTCATTTTCACTTCTTCGTGGACAAAAGTTCCGAGAAGGCTTCCCAAAAATTTAAACCGGTTCCACTGGTAGGTCGTAGCAAAAGCAACGAGTGAAGTATATCGTGTAGGATATGAAAAATCCCTTAAACTGGCATCGAGATTATTATACTGAAAGTCAAAGCTTGCACTTACATCCCAATTTTGATTAATAGAATAGATATTGGAATTGGAAAAATAGAGCTCTCTCTGAACATAAGAATTATCTATCGGCAGAACAGTTGTTGCCACATTCACGATATCTAAAAACCGGGTATAGTCATAGGCAAATTTAGCTTTGAACTGTGTTTCGAATTTTGGAAACAGCTTTTTACGGAAACTGGCCTGTACAAAATAGTTTTCATCCAGCATTTGCTGACCTTTAGGCGTAAAATTATTATTAACAATGGCTGTGGGAACTCCGCGATCGGAAATATAGCCATAACCACGTACGTTCCAGCTTCCGTCATTAATGGTCCCGTTTAAGGCCCCTTCAAAACGCTTCGCACGGATATAGGAATCATATCTTCTCGCAATGGTATCATTGGCAACGGAGCCGTCAGAATTTTTCTTTTCGTATTTAAATTTATACAATCCGTCACTCTGTACAAATTCTGAACTGAAACTTGCAGAAACTCTATCTGAAAGCTTCTGTTCCACACGGAAGGAAGGATTAAATAAACTGATGGAGCCTAATTTCAGCTTCACCGCTAAGTTGGTCTTCTTATCTTCTTTAAAAACAGGTGTTTTAGGCTGAAGATAAATAGATCCGGAAGATCCGAAATCCTTTGCAGGCTGGAAAATTTCACTTTTCTGACCGTTGTATAAAGAAATGGCTTCAAGATCATCCAATGAAAACTTTCCAAGATCCACGATTCCGTTCTGAACATTTCCCAGCTGGATACCATCATAGAAAACACCCACATGCTGGCTTCCCATACTTCGGATATTCACCGTTTTAAGGCCGCCCATCCCGCCATAATCTTTGATCTGAACTCCTGAAAAATACCTTAATGCATCAGCTACCGAATGGCTGTTCAGCCTTTCAAGCTGTTCTCCGGAAAGTACCTGTGCCGCAAGAATTTCTTTAAAATCTTTTTTGTAAAGCTGAATAGGAAGAATGGTTTTCTCTCTTATGGTGTCTCCGGATTGGGAGAATAGAAGTTGAGATGCTGCCACAAATAATGTGATAACAATTTTTTTAAACTGTGAAGCAACAAATTTTCTGACCATTAGCTCATTTAGAATAATGTAGACGCTAATGGATATAAGATAGCAAAGACAAAGCACAGTTCTCACTGCACAAAATCATTGTTGTCCTAAGCTTTATTCCACGAAAGCATCAAACGTTCATCCTCCGGCAGGTCTTCTGACTTACTCCGTTTTTGAAATCCTTCCCATTAAAAAACAGTGGATATACTCTTCAAAAACTTTGATGTGGAGCTTACAGCAGCGGGTCTGTTCCGGATTTTCACCGGATTCCCTTTTAAGTGCTTTTTACAGCGCACCAGATTGCGGCAAAGATAGAAAATAACTTAATATATGCAATAATGCCATAATAAATTAATTATCAATACTTTGAGAAATAACAGGTAGTTAAGAATATATGAAAAAGGTGGCTTCGAACCTCAGCCACCTTTTTTTGAAATATTATGAAGTGTACAAATTTCTATTGCAATAAACTAAATAAGCTGCATTTGGTGGCTGAGACTCCCGAAGCCATCATGATATTAAATTCCAAAATTGATAAAAAGGCTGAATCTTGATTTTGCTTCAATATCTCCTCCCGCCAGATTGGAATACGCAGGCAGCATGACTTCACCTCCCAAACTGAATTTTTTATAGGAAGCTTCAAAACCCAGTTTCCCATACAAGGCACTTCCAGCGGTATTGGGCAATGCCTCTTCAAACTGTTTGTTTTTATCATAGACTTCCCCCTGAAGTCCGGCTTTGGCAGAGAAAATGGTGTTTTCATTGGCCACAAGCTGATAAAAACCTGTTGCGGCATAATTCCATTGGTTTCCGAAACGGTAATTCTTTTTATTTTCTGTTTTTACCGTATAATCTGTATTGACTAGTACAGCCAGCTTATTTTTTTGAAATTTATAATTCAAAGCGGCCTGATAATCCCAGCTTCCTGTTCCGAGCTGAAAACTTGGATTGACGCCGGAAGCTCCTTTTTCATCAAATTTCCCTAAAGGAATTTTCACACCCAAACCACCGTTAAGCTGATGAAAATTATCTTTGGAACTGATGATCCGGTAAATTCCCATCAGGTTCATATCTCCGATTCCATTAATGTTGATGTCGCCCTGCATTGTTTTCTTCTCATGAAAATGAAATGGAAGGCTGGCGTATACACTCAGTTTTTCTGTCAATGGAATTTTCCCCCAAACCTGCAGGGTATTAAAATACTGATCCTGAGTGAGATCTTTTACAAAAAGATTTTCTTTGGCTTTATAATGCTGGGCAAAATATTTGATTCCGATAAACTGAGGGTTCAGCAAAGATTCAAACCCGGAAGACCCGTTTCCTGCTGCGCAACCGCATGCATCGCAATCTTCCAGTACGATTCTATTAATTTCGTCTGCAATATAAATACTGTCATTGATTGTTTTAGCCTGACAGACTAATGAAAAAGTCAGGCTTAATAGTAAAATTATTCTGTTCATGGTCATTCTGCAAATTTTGGATTGGAAATAAAGATTTTATCGGACAGGGTTTTCAAAAAGGCGATGATGAACTGCTTTTCCTGGGTATTCATGGGAATTCCGAGGTGTCCGTCCTGCTTCAGCTGTGGATCAAGATTCGGATTGTCTTCTACATTATCCGAATAGAAATTCAGAACTGCTTCCAACGTGTAAAACCTTCCATCATGCATGTAGGGTGCAGTATATTCTACATTTCTCAGACTTGGCACACGGAATTTCATCCAGTCTACCTGATCAAGGGTTACCCGGTAACGCCCGGCATCTTTGAACTGGGTATTGTAGTACATTCCTGTATTCCTAAAACTCTCGTCGGTAAATAACTCTCCGCTGTGGCAGGAGGAACATTTCTTCTGAAACAGTGTCATTCCCTGGATTTCTTCACTGCTAAGAAATGTGTTCCCTTTTTTGTACCGGTCATATTTGGAATCCGCAGAAACCATTGTTGCCATAAACTGTGACAATGCTTTCAGAATTCTGTCGCCTGTAATATTTTCGTCTCCAAAGGCGGCTGCGAACATTTTTTTATATTTTGCATCAGCATTAAGCTTTCCTGCTGCTTCCGGCAGAGAACTGTCCATTTCAAAATCGGTTGTAATAGGTACCAGCGATCTTTCATCCAGATGGTGGCTTACCCCATCCCAGGTATAATTTCTAAGAAAGGCCATGTTCTGAATGGGTGGCGCATTTCTAATTCCCAGTTTATCATCAATTCCATGACTTACAGGATGTCCGTGATGGGTAAAAGCGTATTCCTGGATATGACAGAATCCACAGGAAATGGTATTGTTTCTTGATAATCTTCCTTCATAGAATAGTTTTTTTCCTAACGCTACTCCGTTTACCGTGATGGGATTTCCCGTAATATCAAATGTTATTTCAGGAAAGCCAGAAGGCATTTCCATATTGTACGCCTTATCTTTTCCCAAAGGCTCAATAACCTCATCGGAACAAGATGAAAATGTCAGTACGATAAAAATAAAGGAGATCCAAAGAGGACGGAACTGCCCCCTTTTGGATATTGCTGCTGTACTAATCATTATGAACATGATCTACTTTGAACATTTTTGAAATATTATTGGTCACATTAACCAAATGCTGGTTAGATCCCATGGCCATATCATTGGTACCATTTAATGTTAATGCAGTGGTTCCGCTTAAATACTGATTAAGATCTGCCAGAATATGAATGGAAGGTGTAATGTCTTTGGTCACTCTTGCCGTTGTTGGCAAATCAAGGGTGATTTCACGATAGAGATCTGCGGTATTGTTAGCCGCTGTATTTCCCATATTTCCACAGTGATTCATAAATTCAGTGGACGGAGAAGAGCTTCCATATTTACCTTCCAACTTGGTAAATATATAACCTGCAGCCCATGACCAGGCCATTCCTGCAGTTTTAGCCTTTTGCCAGAATAACCCCTGACCGTCCTGACCGATAAGGTAAGCTGTCTGACTGATCCCCAATCCTATCCTGATTTTCCTGTAATTGTTTTTAGGAACCTCCGTAAGGTTGATGTAGTTGATTCCAGCCACAGCTTCTGCCTGATCTACGATGAAAGCTCCTTTATCCGGATCATTATAGTGGTATTTGAACTCACCTCCGTTTTCATCAATTAATGTGATATTGCTAACCACATATTTCAAGGTAGAAAACTGATGTTTCTGCCCGCCTGAAGAAGTCTGGGTGGTTTGATTGAGAACGATATCTCCTAAATCATTAAAGCCGTTTTCAAATTTTACCTGGAGCTTTCCCAGAGTGACATCTGATACCGTAGCATCGTCGTCATTATTACTACATGATAAAACAGTGAAAAAGGTAAAGGCAATAAAGAATAATGATAAAAATTTATAAATTTTCATTTTGATTTTTTAAGTTGATTTTTTTAAATAGAAATACTTTTGAATGGGTAAACATTCATTTTTTAACCACAAAAGGCACAAAAGTTTTTTGACACTTTAGTTGTTTAAAATGTATTGAAAACCATAAAGGACACTGGATTCCAGAGAACTTGATATGCCTTCTGTAGTTTTGTAATGATAAAAGTTGAACTTAAAAAACCGGTGGTTTGAAAATGTGTTTGAGAAACAGAAAAGAATAGGCTGTTTCGTAGAGAAAATTGGAGTTTAAAGAAAGAAGATTCTCTGCTTTTTGGATGGATGCAATTTCAGGAAGTGTACAGATATCAAGAATTTTCTGTCCTGAGTTTTTGGTTTTATTTAAAGGCGAAGAATCGGAATCATTCGTCTTTGCTAATTCTTTGCTTACGTAGCATTTTCCGTTACAGTGAAGTTCCGGTTTGCTTTTGTTGATGCAGAGAACGGTGGAAATATAATCATAATTTACAGCATACTCCACCAGTGGGATCAGAGGTCTGAACACCATATAAAGCGTGAGGAATATGCTGCAAATTAAATTCATCTGTTATTTATTGCTTAGAGCTTCATCGTATCTTCTGCTCACTTCTTTCCAGTTAAGCACATTCCAGATGGCATTAAGGTAGTCTGCTCTTTTATTCTGGTATTTCAAATAATAAGCGTGTTCCCAAACATCAATTCCTAAGATCGGTGTTCCTTTTTCTTCTACAACATCCATCAGAGGATTATCCTGGTTAGCTGTAGAAGAAACGAATAATTTCCCGCTCTTATCCACAGAAAGCCATGCCCATCCTGAACCGAAACGATCTGCACCAGCCTTGCTGATCTTTTCTTTGAATGCATCCATACTTCCGAAAGTTTCCGTAATCGCCTTAGCCAGCTTTTCAGAAGGCTGCGTGTTTTTTACGGGTGTAAGAACAGTCCAGAAAAGCTCGTGGTTGTAATGTCCACCTGCATTGTTTCTTACTGCCGGCGTCAGTTTAGAAACTCCTGAAAGGATCTGGAAAAGCGTTTGTTTTTCCTGTGGTGTTCCGGCAATCGCCTTATTCAAATTGGCCACATACGCTGCAGCATGTTTTGAATAGTGAATTTCCATCGTCTGCGCATCTACCGAACCTTCCAGTGCATTGTATGCATACGGAAGCGGTGTCTGCTTAAACTGCGCAAAAGCAAACTGCGCGGCAAATACGGCACTTAAAGCTGCTACTTTCAAAATCTTCATAACGTTTTGTTTTTATGGTTTAACAATATTTTTATACTTATAGAAGGGAAGCAGGATGATGGAAGCACGAAGACATTTTTGTCTGAAGATGACTATCCTTCATTGATACTTCTTCATCTCACCTTTTAACCATCTGCATTCATGAGTTCCATCAATCATTATCCCAGTCATTAACTTTCTACATTAAGACTATTCTACTTCATGATTACCACGTCATTCAGTCTTTAATCCTCTACATTGATGACTCTCATTCATCATTATCCGCATCATTAACTTCCAGCTTCATTCTTCCATCTTCCTTTCCCAACTCTATTTCAATAATTTCTTAATATCCTCGATCAATATTTCCCTGTCTGGATGGTATTTCCCGTTGAGTTTCGGGGTCTTTCCTTCCGGATCTTCGTAATTCAATCCTGAATAATACAGGATCGGCATATTGTCTTTATTATATCTGCATCGGATATTTCCTTCTTTATCCACCAAAGCGATCATTCCGCTGTGGTTAAGGCTTTCGCTGTCGTCTTCCTTATCTCCTACATAGATATTGAACTGGTCTGCCAGCTTTCCGATATACGCTCTGTCTCCGGTAAGAAAATGCCAGTCCGGAGATTTGGCTCCCACACTTTTAGCATGTTCTTTCAATATAGCAGGTGTGTCATTTTCCGGATCTATACTTATTGAAATGATTCCGAATTCCGGGCTGTTCACCTCATCTTCAATAAATCTCATATTCCGGTTCATCACAGGACAAATCGTAGGACATCTGCTAAAGAAAAACTCTACCAGATACACCTTTCCCAGCATATCTTTATTGGTGATTTTTTTATTATTCTGGTCGGTCAGTTCAAAATCGGGAACCTTCATTACGGTGTAGAGGTTCTTCTTGAAATATCCCATGCCAACCCCTATTCCCAGAAACAGCAGGGCAAAAATCGCAATCGGAATGATTACCTTTTTCTTTGCTCCGTTTTTGGTCTTATTATTTTTGGACATATTTCTCAGGATTTTTTTTGAACTCGTCCTTGCATAGGCTACTGCAAAAACCGTACGTTTTATTTTTATAGACTGCCGTATCTTTCATATCATCTTCTGTTTTCATGTGACAGATAGGATCTTCCGCGTTGGCAAATTTTACTTTCGCAGCAGTCGATTTTGAAGATGCGGTGTTTTTTTTATGCTTTACTTTAGGGGTTTCCTGACCACAAGCTAATAATGAAACTGACAATAATGCAGTTAAAATAATTTTTGATTTCATTTTAATTATAAATTGAAATTGATAGTATGACGAATGTGTACATTAATTTTTAACACAAAGATAAGTATCGTTTTTACCATCTATTGCTTTAAAACAAAATCAGGCCCTATAAAACGAAGGTCTTTGAGAAAAAACTAAAAGAATAGTTGAAACTAAGCTAAAGGAGGATGGAATATTCTGGAGAAATATTCTGAAGTATGATCAATTCTATAATCTGAATGGATAGCCTCATCTTCAGGATCGGATTCTTTCTGACCTAAAAATGAAAGGGTATCGTGAGAAACAAAAACATCCAGTACGGATATTTTGATGACCTGGGAATTATTGGACTGCTTTTCTGTTTTTGCCAGTTCTTTGCTGACGTAGCACTTTCCCTTACACGTTGACTGAGGAATATTCCTGTTCTCACAGAGGTTTTTCACAATATAATCATAGTTCACGGCATAGTTAACCAATGGCAAAACAGGACGTAGTGCAATGGTAAAAATGATGAATATGGATATAAAAAGTCTCAATGATCAGTTCTGTTGTACAAATATACTACTCAAATTGGGTTTATGGATTATTTATGATGAATGTCATTGATTATTTTTGGTGGTGAAGATTTCGGGTCACGAGTTTCAGAATGCAACGTTTTGAGTTAGGGGGTTAGAGAGAATAAAGCTTTACTTTTATTATTGTTTCTCGCGCAGATTATGGTGATTTTGCAGATTTTTTGTGTATAAAAAAACCTTATAGATTTTGGAAATCTATAAGGTTTGGGTATTTTTTTATTTTTAAATATATGATGTTGTGTTTTTAATCGCAAAGGTGAGAAGGTTATTATGACAGGCTGTTTTTAAGGCGCAAGAGTTTTATCTTATAGTCTATTATTTGACAACTAACTAAAACTTCATCCTCTGAATCCTCACTGCATTTAAAATAGCAAGCATTGCTACTCCTACATCTGCGAATACGGCTTCCCACATGGTTGCCAAACCTCCTGCTCCGAGCGCTAAGACTACAGCTTTTACGGCAAAGGCTAAGACAATATTCTGCCAAACGATCTTTTTGGTTTGTTTACCAATATTGATGGCCATTGGGATTTTGCTTGGCTTATCGTCCTGGATAACTACATCTGCAGTTTCAATCGTGGCATCGCTTCCGAGTCCTCCCATAGCAACTCCTACATCGCTGAGTGCCACTACCGGAGCATCATTCACGCCATCACCAACAAAGGCTACGGTTTGATTTTTCGCTTTGATCTCTTTTACTTTATTGACTTTGTCTTCCGGTAATAGATCTCCAAAAGCTCTGTCGATACCCAATTGGTCTGCCACATATTTGACAACGGTACTTTTATCACCGCTGAGCATAGTGGCTTTTACGCCCATTCTGTGCAGGTTGTCAACGGTTTCTTTGGCATCACTTTTTATACTGTCTGCAATGGTGATGTAGCCTGCAAACTTTTGATCATAAGCTATGGCAATAAGCGTGTACACCATATTGGCGTGATTGGTATCGTAGCTGATATTGAATTTATCCATCAGCTTAAAATTACCTACCAGCAATTCTTTTCCATCGACTGAAGTTTTTAAGCCATGCCCTGCAATTTCTTCCACATTTTCCATGGGAATAGTATGATCAATATCGCCTGCATAATTATGGATCGCTGTGGCTACCGGGTGGGTACTTTTGCTTTCCAAAGCGTTGACCAGTTTCAGGATTTCTTCTTTACTGAATTCAGGTTTGATGTTTACTTCCTGTACTTTGAATACGCCTTCCGTCATCGTTCCGGTTTTATCCATCACCACATTCTGGATTTCCGCAATGCTGTCTAAGAAATTACTTCCTTTAAATAAGATCCCGTTTCTGCTTGCCGCTCCAATTCCTCCGAAATATCCCAGCGGAATGGAAATTACCAATGCACAAGGACATGAGATCACCAGGAAGATCAAAGCTCTGTACAGCCAGTCTCTGAACTGATAATCATTCACAAAGAAAAAAGGCAGAAGACAGATTCCTATGGCCAGGAATACGACAATCGGCGTGTATACTTTTGCGAATTTTCTGATGAATAATTCGGTCGGGGCCTTCTGCGCGGTAGCGTTTTGAACCAGTTCCAGAATTTTACTCAGCTTGCTGTCTTCATAAGCGGTATTTACTTTTACGAGAGCAATGCTGTTCATATTGATCATCCCTGCCAATACTGCTTCTCCTTTTGTTTTAGTGTCCGGTTTGCTTTCACCTGTGAGCGCTGCGGTATTGAATGAAGCCGATTCAGTCATCAGTTCACCGTCAAGAGCTAGTTTTTCTCCGGGTTTCAATTGGATGATGTCTCCTATTTTGGTTTCTTTGGCTTTAATGGTTTTTGGTTTGCTGTCTTCAATGATGGTTACCTCATCAGGACGTTGATCCAATAAGGCTTTGATATTTCCTTTGGCTCTTGAAACAGCCATTCCCTGGAATACTTCCCCTACGGAATAAAACAGCATTACAGCAACTCCTTCGGGATATTCCCCGATTGCAAATGCTCCTACTGTGGCAATTCCCATCAGGAAAAATTCAGAAAAGACATCTCCATGAACGATACTTTCGTAGGCTTCCTTTAATACGGGAAATCCTACAGGAATATAGGCTGCCAGATACCAGACCAAACGCACCCAACCTGTAAACCATTCCGTTTTTATATAATTGTCCAATGCTATTCCTATCAGCAACAGCACGAAAGAGATAATGGCAGGAAGGAACATCTGAAAAGGTGTTTTGTCTCCTGTATCGTGAGAGTGATCATGTCCGTCTCCTTCGGAATGATCATGTGTATGCTGTTCTTTCTTTTTGGGTTTTGTACTGCAACATTCTTCCATAAATACTATTTTGATGTAAAATTAAGGTTATACTCAATGCAATACTATTGCAAACTTTCAAGACAGTTTTCGCAGATTCCTTTGGCAAAAAGTCTTATTTCATCAATTCTGAAATTGGCCTGAACATTTTGAGGAAAGGAAATATCTTCTCGGCAGGTGGTCTGCTTGCATATTTTGCAGTAAAAATGCAGATGCCAGTCTTTGTGGGTTTTCTCATCGCAGCCGTCATCGCATAATTTGTATTTTGTAGTGGTATTTTCCTGTATACTGTGGACAATTCCTTTTTCTTCGAACGTTTTCAGCGTCCGGTAAATGGTCGTCCTGTCTGCATTGTCAAAATGATTTTCCACTTCCGAAAGAGACAGTGCCGCTTCCTGTGTACTCAAAAAATCATACACCAGAATCCTCATGCTGGTGGGCTTGGTATTTTTATCGATGAGCTTGGTTTCTATATCTTTTTTCATTTGTAAATTAATTTTTAAAGATTGCACTACCCTTAAAATCTACCATAAACACCTCTAATTTAGGCATAAAAATCGGTAGTTCTTCCGGCCTGATTCTATAAATCGATGAGCATTTCCTTATTTTAATGCTCATGCCCGCCCGAATTGGAAAGTTTAGCATTAACGAAAAAAGCTCCTTTCACTACAATTCTGGCATCAGCAGGAATTCCTTTAACGGGTGTAATGGCTGTATAGCCCATATCTGATGGTCCTTTTATTACTTCTACTTTTTCAAAATTCAAGGTTTTTTGCTGTTGTGCAGGCTTTCCTTTTTCTTCTTTTTGACCGTTGCCAGGTTCTTCTTCATGTTCCTCCGGCTTTTTATCGGTACGGATAAAAATATAATATTTTCCGTCTGCTTCCACAATGGCTTCGTTAGGAACGGCAGGGGTTGTATTTTTATCAAGACTGACAATTCCAGTGATATTCATCCCGTCGATGAGGCCTGCTTTATTACCCGTCACTGTGCCATGTACTGAAACCGTCTTGCTTTCGTTCTCAAAAGAAGATCCTACACTGTACACCATGGCATCATATTCGGTTTCAGGATTATTGGTCAACTTGAAGTGCACGATCTGCCCTACTCTCATTTTAGGAAGATCTTTTTCAAAAACCTGCAGATCAAGATGGATAGAATTGTTATCAATAATCTCCGCTACAGGTGATGAAACATCAACATAACTTCCAATCTGCGCTGAAATACTGCTTACAGTTCCGCTAATGGGTGCTGTAATCACCAACCCTGATCTCATATTGCCATTATTCACTTTTCCCGGACTGATTCCCATCATCTGAAGCTGTCTCAGAAGGGAAGCTTTTTTCGTTCTCAGGGTTTTAAGCTCAGCATCTGAACTCTGCAGGTTTTTCTTTGCGCCTGCATCATTGTCAAAAAGCTCACGCTGCCTTCTGTATTCCTGTTCTGCATAGGTAATTCTGCTGTTTGTGGTCAGGTATTCTTCCTGTAACCGGATAAATTCAGGATTGGCAATGGTTGCGATTATCTGTCCTTTTTTCACAATGCTTCCTACCTGTACATTCAGAGTTTTGATTACTCCGCCGTACAGAGAGGTGATAGTAGCTTTATTGTTATTGGGAACTCTCAGAAGACCGTTCGCTTTGACAGTGGACGTCAGCTCCTTCATTTCTATGGAGCCTAAAGATATTCCGACCGATTTGATCTGGTCTTCCGTTAATGAAGCAATAGTCTGCGGTGCTTCTTCATGGCCGGCTTCAGCTTTTTCAGTGTTCACTTCGGGTTTTTCTGCCGGCGTTTCTTTTTTTCCGCAGCTTATAAGTAAAAGTGCCGTGACGGTCAGATATATGATATTGTGTTTTATTTTCATGTTATTTATTGATGATTGAATTAATGGTAACTACAGATTGATTGACCTGCTGAATGGATTCTAAATACTTCAACTGAATATTGGTGGCGGTCTGCAGGGCAAAAAGATATTCTACATACGAGATTTCTCCTGTTTTATAGCCTAACTGGGCTGCTTTTACAATTTTTTCCGCGTTCGGGATGGCCTGACTTACATAATATTCATACTGCTGTAGATCCTGCTCATACTGCGCAAAAGCATTTTCGAATTGTGCCGAAAGCTGACTCTGCTTCATCTTTGCATTGGTTTCAGCGGCCAGTTTTTCATACTTAAGAGACTGCATTCTTGCTTTTGTCGCTCCAAACGTCAACGGAATAGCAACACCCACAGAGAAAGAGTTGAAACGGTCTCCTGCATTATAAAATTTCTCCTGTCCGTTTTTGGTATGAAAACCTATGAGCGACTGGCTCGTCAGACCAAGACTGAATTCGGGAAGTCCCTGTGATTTTTCTACATTTTTATTCTTTTCAGCGATTTCCATTTCGTTATAGAAAGCTTTTACCATAGGATTATTAGCGATAGATGAACTGTCAAGGATATCTTCTGTTCTCAAAGGCCCGTAATCACTTTTAAGCGGCACTTCAAAATCTTCGGAAGTATTCAATAATGTCTTTAAATTTTTATAAGCATTGTTTAAATACACCTCATTCTGGTTCAGCAGCAGACCGATCTCTCCTTTCTGCGTTTCTGCTGTATTAATTTCAATCTTCTTGATATCTCCCGCTTTAAATCTTACTGTTGCAATCCTGATAAAATCCTGATAAAGGCTGTCAAGATCTTTCAGTTTAAATTTATTGTACTGAAGATATTCGATCTGATAATAATAGCTTCTTACCTGTTTGGTCAGTTCGTTCGCCGAAATTTCTTTATCGATCTGCCTGCTTTTTATATTTTCAGTGATCAATTCTCTCCTTGCTTTGAAAAGCGTAGGAAAAGGAATACTCTGCGAAATGGCAAATGACTGGTCCAATTTCGGACTGTTGTACTGCCCAAGCTGGGCTTCAAAATTTAATTTGGGAAGTTCTTTTGCGGTCCCTTTCAAAGCTTCTGCTGATTTTATATTCAGGTCTTTTGATTTTAAAACCAAATTGTTTTCGGCAGCCATTTCTACGGCCTGATCTACGGAAATTTGTCTGGTTTGTGCTTTGAACGTCTGTCCGAACATCAGAAATCCAAGAACAATAACTGTAGTGATGGGCTTAATTCTATTCATCTTTCGTGGAATCTTTGAATTAAAAATAATATAGAGCATCGGCAGAACAAATAAGGTAAGGAATGTAGCGGTTACCAATCCTCCGATGACGACTGTGGCCAAAGGTTTCTGTACTTCGGCTCCCGCTCCCGTAGAAATTGCCATAGGCAAAAATCCTAGTGAAGCTACCGTTGCAGTCATCAGAACCGGTCTTAGTCTGGTTTTTGTTCCTTCATATACTCTTTTCAATACGTCTGTCTCACCCTCTTTTTCCAATTGGTTAAAGGTTCCGATCAAAACAATTCCGTTAAGAACTGCGACTCCGAAAAGGGCTATAAATCCAATTCCTGCGCTGATACTGAACGGCATATCTCTCAAAAGAAGCGCAAATACGCCTCCGATGGCACTCATCGGGATGGCTGTAAAGATCAATGCGGCCTGCTTAAATGAGTGGAAAGTGAAGTACAGCAACATAAAGATCAGAAACAGGGAAACCGGAACCGCGATCATCAGACGCTTGCTGGCTTCCTGTAAATTTTCAAACTGACCTCCATAGGTAAAATAGTATCCGGAAGGTAACTTGATTTGTTTATCCAGTTTGGCCTGAATATCTTTTACCACACTTTGTACATCACGACCTTTTACATTGAATCCTATTACGATTCTTCTTTTCCCTTCTTCACGGCTGATCTGTGCAGGACCCAGTTTATAGCTGATATTAGCGACCTGGGAAAGCGGAATCTGTGCTCCTGTACCCGTCGCAATCATTAAATTATTCACATCATCGATATTCGTCCTGTGAAGGCTGTCGAGACGCACTACAAGATCAAAACGTCTTTCATTTTCAAAAACCTGACCGGCCGATTTTCCGGCAAAGGCTGTACTCACGGCGTTGTTTACATCTTCTATATTTAAACCATAATTGGCCATTCTCGTTCTGTCATATTCTACGTTGATTTGAGGAAGTCCGCTTATCCTTTCAATCTGAGGAGGTGTTGCGCCATCCACGGTCTGGATGATTTTCCCAACTTTATCTGCATAAATAGACAGTGAATCCAGGTTTTCACCGAAGATTTTAACGGCAACATCCTGTCTGATCCCCGTCATCAGTTCATTGAAACGCATCTGAATAGGCTGGTTCTTTTCAAAGAACACCCCAGGAATGGTTTCTAATTTTTCACTGATCTCATCGGCGAGTTCCGTGTATGATTTTTTTGATTTCCATTCGCTTTGTGGTTTTAAAACGACAATCAGGTCGGTGGCCTCAGGAGGCATCGGATCGGTAGGAACCTCAGCAGAACCAGTTTTTCCTACAACCATTTTCACCTCATCAAACTGTTTGATAATTCTTGAAGCCTGCATGGAGGTTTCGATACTCTGACTTAACGAACTTCCTTGTGGCAGGATACAGTGGAATGCATAATCACCTTCCTGTAACTGCGGAATAAATTCGCCACCCATATTTTTGAAAATAAAAGCACTGATGACGAAAATAAAAATCGTGGCTGACACAATGATGTATTTTACTTTAATCGCTTTGTGCAACATCGGCTGATAGATCTTCTGCAGGAAATTCATCATCTTATCTGAAAAAGTTTCTTTATGCGAAATCTTTTTGGACAGGAACAAGGCGCTCATCATCGGAATATAGGTCAGGGAAAGGATTAATGCTCCTAAAATGGCAAATCCCACTGTCTTAGCCATTGGCGTAAACATTTTCCCTTCTACTCCGGCCAATGTAAGGATCGGAATATAAACAATAAGGATAATAATTTCACCAAAAGCTGCACTGCTCCTGATTTTTGAGGCAGAAAGGAAAACTTCCTCGTCCATTTCAATTTGGGTAAGATTCCGCACGGATTTCCTTACGCCTAAATGATGTAAAGTGGCTTCAACAATGATCACGGCACCATCTACGATTAATCCGAAATCTATCGCTCCCAGGCTCATTAAATTGGCACTGACACCAAAAACATTCATCATTCCCAAAGCAAAAAGAAGGGATAATGGAATGGCTGAAGCTACGATAAGTCCGGCTCTCAGGTTTCCAAGGAAAACCACCAGAACGAAAATAACGATCAGCGCACCTTCAATAAGGTTTTTTTCTACGGTATTGATTGCTCTTCCGACAAGATCTGTTCTGTCTAAGAAGGGTTCTATCACCACATCATCTGGAAGGGATTTCTGAATGGTTGGAATTTTAGCTTTAATCAGGCTGACAACGTCGTTACTGTTGGTTCCTTTCAGCATCATAACAACACCGCCTACCGCATCTACTTTTCCGTTGTAGGTCAATGCTCCGTAACGCACAGCGCTTCCGAGACGTACATCTGCAACGTCTTTTATAAAAATGGGAACGCTTCCTGTCTCGTTTTTAACGGAAATATTTTTAATATCTTCCAATGAGGTGACAAAGCCGATTCCACGGATGAAATAGGCATTCGGTTTTTTGTCTATATAAGCTCCACCGGTATTCTGGTTGTTTTTTTCTAAGGCTGTAAAGATGTCGGAAATGCTTACGCCCATTGCTTTAAGGCGGTCTGGATTTACTCCTACTTCATACTGTTTCAATTCCCCTCCGAAACTGTTGATTTCTGCAACGCCCGGCGTTCCGTTCAACTGTCTGCGGACAATCCAGTCCTGCATGGTGCGGAGTTCTTTAGCGGAATATTTCTTTTCACTTCCTTTTTTCGGGTGGAGAATATATTGGTACACTTCCCCAAGACCTGTACTTACAGGGGCAAGTTCGGGAGTTCCCACTCCTTTGGGGATTTCTTCCACGGCCAGCTTCAACTGTTCATTAATCAGCTGTCTGGCGAAATAAACGTCTACATTTTCTTTGAATACCACAGTGATCACGGAAAGTCCGAACCTTGAAATACTTCTGGTTTCCTGGATATCCGGAACATTGGCAATACTCTGCTCTATGGGAAAGGTAACCAACTGCTCTACTTCCTGACCTGCGAGTGTAGGACATGCTGTGATGATCTGCACCTGATTGTTGGTAATATCAGGAACCGCATCTATAGGAAGTTTTGTAGCACTCCATACGCCCCAGATGATGAGAAGCAGGGTCATGATACCAACCACAACCTTGTTTTTGATACTAAATTTTATGATTTTATCTAACACGATCTGTATTTAATTTTTTATTGGTAATAACTGCATACGGCAGTAATGCCGTTGCAAAAATATCACGAAGACCTCTGCAATGGTATTGCAAAGCTCAAGAGATAGAAAGCCTAACTTTCTAATAATCAACAAAAATTAAATCTTAGGAGGTTGCCAGATATGGTCATACATCTGGTAAGCGAAATTATTTTTCTGAAAAAGAATTTTTTTTGAGAAATAAGCCTGAACATGGCTCTGAACTTCAAACAAAGGGTCCATTTTGAAAGAAGACACCGTCATTTGACAGCAGCTGCATGTACAAAGCGGTGAACAAATATCACCTTTGTCCCTTGAATGAGATTCCTGAATATTGAAGGACAATTTAGTCTCTGCCTTTCCTGAACTACTGTGTACATCTTCGCAAGGCATCAGAGACAATGCCATGAAATAGAATGCAAGTATCCATCTTAACAGGTTCATATGGGCAAAGGTAAAGTTTTTTTCTAAAATGGGAAGCTTATATAAGTATTAATATATTCCTGACATTATATTTAAAAATTATTTTAAGGACTGGAATAAAAATGAGAAAGTTGTTTGTGCAGGAATAATTTAATTCAATACCTAAGCTATTCATCTTTAATAATTTTAGCACAATAAAGAGTTTGTTTCTTATTACCCTCTATTTTCCAACTTTCTTACTCATTCGATGTCATTAAAAATGAATTGAATAGCAGAACAACCGGAGGAGACTTTAATATTGTAGAATCATTCGATTATGATGACAATAACAGATTGATAAACTGGACGAATCCTGTAACTGGAATTAAGCCACAAGTAGCAGAAACGTTTATGATGTAAAAGGAAGAATCACCCATAACGATCAGGTAGAACCATTAAGTTTGAAAATTCTGCGAAGATTTACCAGCCAACTTGGAATGACCCTGAATACCGCAGGAATACAAAATTATAATAATGATCTGATCCAAAGCATTGCCTATAATGAAAACAATGACCCGGTATTCATTGATGGAGAAAAAGGAGATGTTGCTTTCCAATATGGGTTAACAAGCATGAGACAGCGAGTAACTTACGAAGGTAACTTTAGTGTTGATGGATATGGAAAATTCACCAAATTCTACAGTGAAGACGGAAGTTATGAAATTGTAAAAGACAATACAACCGGAAAGGAAAAGCATATTTTATACATCGGAGGAACAGCTTATGAAAGTAATATAGTATATTTAAAGAACTTTGATGAGGATAGTGGTTCTTTCAAGTTTTTGCATAAAGACTATATAGGAAGTATTTTAGCCATTAGTGATGAAGCCGGAAACAAATTAAAGCAAAGACATTTCGATGCATGGGGGTAATTTTACTCATCTCCAAATAGGAAACGGTGCTATTATCACTGATAAAAATGTTATTGCCAAAAGTTTGTTACTAATAGAACGAGGATATACCAGCTATGAGCATTTTGCAGAAGTTGGCATTATCCACATGAACGGAAGATTGTATGATCCGTTACTAAGAAGATTCTTAAATGCAGATGAAAATATTCAGGATCCTTACAATACCCAGAATTACAATAAGTATGGGTATGTGATGAATAATCCGTTGATGTTCAATGACCCGAGTGGAGAGGCTTCTATACCTGTTATAATAGCAAATATATTAAGAAATTCTTTGTTTTATCAAGGCTTTGCAGTGCTTACAGGACAGGGAAATGTGAAAATGTTTTTATTAAACTCTTATATAGCACTTCTTACTTATGGTGCATCAACTATCGTGAGTAGCGCAATGAGTTGTATAAGCAGTAGTTTTTTAGGTGTTGTAGCACAAAGTTCCGTAAATGGTGCCATTAGTGGAGGGATAAATGCAGTATTTAATGGAGAAAATTTTCTTAAAGGAGTATATAGAGGAGCCGTAATGGGAGCCGCAATGGGAGGAATTAGTTACGGTATTAGTAATGTAATAATGATGTTAACAACACCTCATTATAGTTATCATAATATTACAGAAGATGATCTTAAATTCTTAGAATCAGATAATTCTTCTTCAGTAGATGCATCACCCCGTACTATGTGGAAAACTTTCTATGACAAAGGTTGGAACGAAGATGGTACAGGAGCACGTAACTTTTATGCTGATAATCCAACTAAGAGGTATATTAGAGACGGTGACTGGTATTATGATACTGTCGATAAAGTTAGAGCAGGTGGATATACGAGATTTAATAATTGGAATAATACTACATCCATAAATTTGGCAAAAACAGCCTTTGCTTCAAAGTTAAGATTAGAATATGTTATGACACATGAATTAGCCCATTCTACAATTTTTATGAATCCATCTTTACGATCCTTTCTACAAGTTAAAGTTCAAAAAAATGGTAAAGAAGTTTATGAGCAGAAATGTTACTACATAATGGGCTTAAGACAGACGTCAGTATTGAACATGGTGCAATATGGGGTATAGAAAGAGATTTTATAAATAAATACGGTTCAAAGGGTCTATCTGGAATAATACATGATTCATGGGGTACATATTGGAATGATCATTTTGCCCCAAATAAACAATATAATCATGTATATGAAGCGATTAAACATTTAGTAAAATAAAAGATTATGAGAAAAATCACTGTAATAATATTATTTTCATTTTTTATTCCTTCGTGCAATAATAAAGAAAAAGAAGGTGTTGAAATTTATATAGAAAAAAAACAACAGCTTAATAATCATTGCTTGCTTGTCAAACTAATTATTAAAAACAACGATAATAAAAATTATTTAATTCCTATAACTCCAACTTTTTATTTAGAAAATAATAAAAAAACGTTACAGTCAGTTCGTTCACAGATTATAACTTCAGATTCTACAAATAATTTAGATGGTAGGATGGACTTTTTGTTACAAGAATTTACTGAAAAAAGACTATATAAGGGTTTTTCTCATCAAGTTTATAAAATGGCGATAATGAAAAATTATGAAGAATACTCAAATTCGTTATTTTTCTTCCCAAAAAATTCTAAAAGAGAAATATTCTTAGTTTTTAATGATTATCAGTATTGTGACACATCTAATTGTAATAAAATTTTTAACGATAACCTTACAAAAATAAGAATTGATCATTATACAAAAGAAGATGTCACAACTATAGATTCTTTGATTAATTATAATAAATTAAAATATATGGTGTATAGAAAGAATATATATTTAGATGATTCATTATATATCAATAAATAGAATTTGAATATTCATGTAATAAATAGATCCGAATAGGGATGATTAGTATCTTTAGTTAACGGGACATGGTCTTGGGAAGATTTTTGCTAAAGTTTAGTTCTCATGATTGTTCTACTGACAAGAAAGAAATTAAAAAATATTCTAAAATAGAAGCTCTCATTTATGATTGAATAACGAAGTCTCCGGAATATAGGAAAACATTTTATTGGGAATTTAAAAAAGATAGTCTCTTTTAGAATAAAAACTTTAAAAGCCACAATGTGTGAACATCGTGGCTTTTAAAAAAAATCAAATCTAAATAAACTATAAATTCGGATTATTCTCAATCTCCTTCTGCGGAATACTAAACAAATAATACTTACTGTTCGGTGCAAAAGCAGACTGATCCGGGAAATTAAAAATCGAATGCCCTCTTCCATTTACTGTTTTTACTGTTCCGTCAGGAGTGGTAATCTGTACTTTTATCGGTTGGCCGTTGGCATCTACAAATGGTTTTCTCGCTACGGCTCCTTGCGTTCTTATGATATCTGAAAGAGAGAAACCTTCTCCAAAAAGTTCTTTTCTTCTTTCAATCAGGATTTCTTTGATTACATCATTCTGAGCTAGAGATCCGGTGTAAGGATTGGCATTTCTCGCGGTTTTCAATTGATTTAAAGCTATAACCGCATTGGTAACATTTCCGTTCCTGGCTTCTGCCTCAGCTTCGATCAGATACATTTCTGCGGCTCTCATCAATACAATATCTGCGATAAGACCTGTTTTAAATTTAAATTTAGAATATCTTAACAGACCTTCTCTGCCTGGAAGACCATCCCAATTGAATAGCTGGGATCTTATATCATTGGCATCAAATAAATCTTTAAAAAATGGATCCGCCATAAAGCTGTAGTAATAACTTCCTGAAGAAGATACATCAAGAAAATGGAAAGCATAGCTTGCCCCCGACTGCTCCTGAGTCTGTCCGTGTCCCCAGATCCATTCTCCATTATTGATATCATTGAAACCTTCTTTGTATTTTTCAGAGGTCATTAAAGCGTAACCTGTTCTGGCTGCTTTTGCCGCTGCTGCTGCTTTACTCCATTCACCAGTATTCAGATAAGCTCTTGCTAGAAGTCCGTTGACTACTGCTTTGTTGATCTTATCCTTATTATTTCTGGTATAATTGGTCAGTAGATTATCCGCTTCCGTTAAATCCCCTTTGATCAATGTATAAATTTCTTCCAGGCTTGCTCTTTTCTTTGGCACAGAACTGATCGTTGACGGTTCTGTATAAATTGGAGCTGTAAGTGCCGTTTTATCTTTCAGATAACTGAACTGGTAAAAGCTTGCCAGGTTTAGATAGCAGAATGCACGCAATGCTTTAGCCTGTCCTTTTACCTGATCTTTCTTCGCCTGGCTTCCTTCTGTCTGGTCAATACGGGTGATTACATTATTCATGTTATTGATCGTAGAATATAGGGCTGACCATATAAACTGCGGTCGGGAAACTGTATTATTGATCATCTCTGTGAAAGCGTAGGTAGAAGCGTAGCCGTATTTATTCGTCAGAACAGCAACATCACTTCCCATCGCATCACTCGCTCTAAGCACTGTTGAATAACCGAGATTCGCATAGGTAGGTCCATCATCATTCAATTTTGCCCAGGCACCATTGATGACTGTTTCAGCACTTTCCGCTGTTTTGAAAACCTCTTCCCCACTAGCCTGGTCCGTAGGTGCCGTTTCCAGCTCGTTTTCACAGCTTGTCAGCGACCACAGGGCAATCAAAGCAAAAGATATATATTTTAATTTTTTCATTGTTCCAATTTTAAAAGTTTAAAGAGTTGCCTGAAGACCGAAAGTTATCGTTCTCATCGCAGGATATCTGTAATAAGTGGTCCCATCCAGAGCCTGTTCCGGATCCATTCCTTTATGCTTATAGAAGGTCAGAAGGTTTTCGGCCTGAACATAGATTCTGAACTTTTTTAGCCCCAGTTTTTCAAAATAATCCGAAGGAAGCGTATAACCCAGACTTACATTTTTAAGTCTAGCATAGGTTCCTGAATATAAAAATCTTGAAGAAGAAGAATTCCAGTTATTCGTTGTTGTGCTTAATGCAGGAACATCTGTGTTCGGGTTTTCCGGAGTCCATCTGTTTAGCATTTCTGCACTCCAGGCACGTCCGCCAGCGCTTCCGTTAGACATTAACGAGGTGTAATCAGTATCAAGAATCTTTCCGCCAATGCTGAATGTCAGCAATCCTGAAAGATCAAAGCTTTTATAAGATACACTTGTGGTAACTCCACCCGTTACTTTAGGCAATGCGGATCCCTGCAGGGTCCGTGTCGCTTTTGCATATTCGGAAGTGGTTCCGTCTACCGTATTTCCGTTGGCATCCTGGTAAATGTATCTCCAAAGGGGTTTTCCGTTGGAAGGATCTACTCCTTTCCATTCCTGAAGATAAAAATCATAGATAGAACCTCCTACTTCCAGGCGCTTAGTGCCGGATATGACAGCTCCCTTTGGCAACTTTGTAATCTTATTATGTAAAGTACTCAGGTTGACATCCACATTCCACTGGAAATTATCATTTCTGATCGGTGTTGTGAATAATGAGAATTCAAAACCTGTATTCTGTATGGTCCCGACATTAAAAGGGAAATCACTGATTCCAAGAGATGGTGCAACCGGCATATTAAAAAGAAGATCCTGGCTCTTCCTTTTAAAATATTCTACATTCCCTTTAATCCTGTTATTAAGAATAGCAAACTCTAAACCTACATTTAAATTAAGATTGGTTTCCCATTTCACATCATTGGTCTGTATTTTTTCAAGAACCGTTCCCGGCTCGCCAAGGTTATTATAAAATTTATACAGTTCCTGGTAAGCGTAATAAAGCGAAGATCCGTTAGGTCTACGTAATTTATCATTCCCTTGACCTCCGTAACTCGCACGAAGCGTCAGTTGATTAAAGAAGTTCAGATCCTTGATAAAACTTTCATTTGAAACTTTCCATGATCCTCCTACTGACCAAAATTTTCCCCATCTGTTATCCGTATAAAATCTTGAAGAACCGTCTGCTCTTCCGGATACGGATAAGAAATAAGTATTGTTAAAATCATATTCTGCTCTACCCAGGAAACTCAACAAAGAGAATTTATCACTGTTTCCACTGAAGCTCCCTAACAGGGCAGCCGCATCAGGTTCGTAATAGTAAGGCAGCGAAAACTGGCTTCTGGAACCGGAAATCGTTTGATAATCATATTTGTAAAATTCCTGACCTCCTAAAATATTGATATGGTGTTTTCCGAATTTCTTGTCATACGTCAAAATATTACTGGTGGTATAAGAAAGTGTCCTGGTATTTGATCTCGTAACGGATCCTCCAGTCTCACTTCCCTCTCCGATAAGCGGATTGGAGTAATAATGTCCATTGTAATTCACTAAATCAACAGAAAAGCTGGTTTTAAATTTCAGTTCCGGAAGGAAAGTAAACTCCAAAAATCCTTTTCCGGAGAAGTTATCCTCTTTGTTTTCATTTTTGTCTAAAGGAAGCGTTGCTGCAGCATTCTGGTTCTGCAGTGCACTTGTAGGTCTGTATTTTCCGAAATCGTAAATTCTGTTTCCCTGTGCATCCAGTCGGTAGCTTCCATCCTCATTTCTCTCATAATAAGGGTAAAAAGACGGAATTACCCTTGCCGCATTGATGATATTGTCTGTTCTTGAGTCCGATGATGGCGGTGCATTCTGGATACTGTTGGTATAGCTTAAATTCACTCCTGCATTCAGCCATTTTTTAACTTCAGTATTAACCTTCAATCTGGTTGCGAATTTCTGAAAGCCGGACTCAATGGCAATTCCTTTATCATCAAGATACCCTAATGAAAAGAAATAATTACTTTTTTCGCTGCCCCCGCTGATATCAAAATCAACCTGACTTCTGGATGCTGTTCTTTGAAGAATATCTCGCCAGTCGTCATTCCATAAAGGTTTTGCTCCAGGAAGAAGTTTTCCGTCTGCTCCCACAGGATTTGGAAATCCGGCTCCGTAAGGATTGATCCCAAGTGCATTGACAAGATTATCACTTGCCATCTGTCCTGCCTGTTGTGAAGAGATCTGAGGAGATTTGTAACCATTCCTCAATGCTTCCCAATACAGCTGGAAATACTGATCCGTACTCACCTGCTTATAATCTTTGACCGCTCTGCTGGAAAACCCCTGGCTGAGATTAAAATTCACTCTGGATTCTCCCTTCTTACCGGATTTTGTAGTGATAATGATAATTCCGTTAGCCCCTCTTGAGCCGTATAATGAACTTGCTGTAGCATCTTTCAGAACGCTAATGGATTCAATATCATTGGGGCTGATGGAATTGATGTTTCCATCAAAAGGAATTCCATCCACAACATATAAAGGATCACTGGAAGCACTTATAGAGCCCACTCCTCGAATCCTGATAGATGCCGTAGAACCCGGCTGTCCTGAAGCACTTACTGCCTGAACACCCGGAACCTGCCCTTCCAGAGCCTTTGTAATATTGGTAACAGGCCGGTTATTGATCTTATCACTTGAGATAGTGGCTACTGAACCTGTGTAACTTGTTCTTTTGGCCTTACCATAAGCAATCACTACCACCTCATCAATTTCTTTTTCAGTGATTGTATCTTTTTTTGGCTTAATTTCCTGTGCATGTACACTGATAATACCTAAGAAAAATACAGCGACTGGCGGAATCCAGATCTTAGAATTAAATAAACTTTTACTAATCATAATCAATTTTATTTATCATATATTAAAAATTAACCCCTTGCAGAAAAGTCAGCAAAGGGCATCGATAAATACGATTAACCAAATGCTTATTTTTCCTTTAAGGCTGAATGTAACACCTTGCGCAGAGGCAGGTTGTTAAGATTTCACAGGGTCAGTTCCCTCCATCTTTCTTTATAAGCCGATCGAAATATGTTTGCAAATCTAAAAACAATTAGTCTACAAAACAAGTAGACTTTAAAATTTATTATTAATTTTATCAAAATTTAAGTTAATTTTTAAATTAAAGAATGTTATAACAGCTATTTATAGAATTATGAAAATATTAAACATGACAAATATCATTATCAATAACACAATAACATTCAAGTACAATTAAATTCAAAAAAAGTTCTATAATCAAACTAAACTTTTTTAAATTTATACAATGAAAGTTTTAATTGTAAACGGCCCCAACCTGAATCTTTTAGGCAAAAGAGAACCTGAGATCTACGGTAGTATAACCATGGAAACCTGTTTGGAAGAACTGAAATCTGAATTCACTTCTCATGATCTGGAATATTATCAATCCAATATTGAAGGAGAAATTATTAACAGGCTTCAGGCAGATAATTTTGACGCAGTCGTGATTAATCCCGGTGCTTATACGCATTATTCGTATGCTATTGCAGACTGTTTAAAGAATATCAGTAAACCAAAGATTGAAGTTCACATCAGTAATATTTACAAAAGGGAAGAATTCCGTCAGAAATCTGTGACCGCTGCCAGTACAGATGCGGTGTTGTCCGGTTTTGGAATGGACGGATACAGATTAGCAATTTTAAGTTTGAAATAATAACAGAAATTTCAGTGCTTTAACAAATATGCTTCGATTGCGCTCAGCATGACATCCATTACTAAAATAGTACAAAACAGGCACTACAGAAAATATTGCATCGAACAAAAAACAAGTTAAGAAATAAAAAAGCCTCATCATTGATGAGGCTTTTGTTGTATTAAGTAGTCTGCTGCTGAAGCTGAGGTCCTGAAGCAATTAACTTCTTCCCTTCTTCAGTATTACAGTACTGCTCAAAGTTTTTGATATATCTTGCAGCAAGATCTTTTGCTTTTTCTTCCCATTCTGTAGCATTGCTGTACGTTTCCCTAGGATCAAGGATACCTTCAGAAACATTTGGAAGCTGTGTAGGAATTTCAAGGTTCATGATTGGAACCTGAGTTTTAGGAGCATTTTCGATAGAACCGTCGATGATTGCATCGATGATTGCTCTTGTATCTTTCAGAGAAATTCTCTTTCCAGTTCCGTTCCATCCTGTATTTACCAAATAAGCTTTAGCTCCGTGCTCCTTCATTTTTCCGATCAATGTTTTAGAATACATTGTTGGGTGAAGAGTAAGGAAAGCTTCTCCGAATGCAGGAGAGAAAGACGGTTCCGGTTCAGTAATTCCTCTTTCGGTACCTGCCAGTTTGGAAGTATATCCACAAAGGAAGTGGTACTGAGCCTGGTTTTCATCCAAAATAGAAACCGGAGGCAATACCCCGAATGCATCAGCAGAAAGGTAAACGATCTTTTTAGCATGTCCTGCCTTTGATGGAAGAACAATCTTGTTGATATGGTAAATTGGGTAAGATACTCTTGTATTTTCTGTAATGGATCCGTCTTTATAGTCAGCTACACCATTGTGTACCACTACGTTTTCAAGAAGCGCATCTCTTTTGATTGCTCTGAAAATATCCGGTTCTTTTTCAGCTGAAAGATCAATTACTTTCGCATAGCATCCACCTTCGTAGTTGAATACACCATTGTTATCCCAACCGTGCTCGTCATCACCAATCAGGAATCTTTTCGGATCTGCAGATAAAGTTGTTTTTCCAGTTCCGGAAAGACCGAAGAAAAGAGCAACATCTCCTTCTTCTCCTACGTTTGCAGAACAGTGCATAGAAGCCATTCCTTTCAGTGGAAGGTAATAGTTCATCATGGCAAACATCCCTTTTTTCATTTCACCTCCGTACCATGTACCTCCAATGATCTGTAGTTTTTCAGTAAGGTTGAACATGATGAAGTTTTCAGAATTCAATCCTTGAGATTCCCAGTTCGGGTTGGTAGTTTTAGAACCATTAATTACTGTAAAATCCGGTTCTCCAAAGTTTTCAAGCTCATAATGAGAAGGACGGATAAACATATTCGTAACGAAATGCGCCTGCCATGCTACTTCAACAATGAATCTTACTTTCAGTCTTGTATCTGTATTGGTACCACAAAAGGCATCCACTACATAAATTTTCTTTGCCTCAGAAAGCTGGTTCAGCACTAATCCTTTACAAGAATCAAAATTTTCCGCTGTGGTAGGAAGGTTTACTTTACCATCCCAGAAAATCGTGTCTCTTGTAACATCATCCTGAACTATATATCTGTCTTTAGGTGAACGACCTGTGAAAATTCCTGTCTGCACTGATACTGCACCGGATTCTGTAAGTTCAGCTTTCTCAAAGCCTTGATTTTCAGGAGAAATTTCAGCCTGATATAATTCCTCGTAAGAAGGATTATAGACTAATTCATAACTTCCTTTAATCCCTAATTTTTCTAAATCCTGGATGATTTTAGCGTGTTTCATTTTACTTATATTTTCTATTTCTTTATTGGGCTCAACAAAATTAATATTAATTATTTGTTAAAGGTGGTTTAAATATAATGATATAAGTCAGAATGACAAATAAAAAAAAGGGATTGTAAATTACTGATTACAAATTAATTATATCAGACCATTGAAAAACGGCATTAAAACCTTTTCCCCAAAAATAGTCCTCATAGCCGTGAAATTTAGCACTCATCACAAAATCTCCACCCCATGCCCCCAGACTTTTTACAAAAACGGGACAGTCTGCGAAAAACTTCTCTTTAACTGTAGGAATTTCAAGGAATTTTGAAATTTTTTGTTCATGAATCATCATCAGTTCTGAAAAACTTTCCAATTCGTTGCATAACAAAACTTTCTTTGTGATATCCGAAAATTCATCAACAAGTATTTGGGACTTCTCTTTTGACTTGTAAAAAGTGATTCCTTCTCTACTGTCCTGCTTCTGATTTAAATGAATAAAAATCAGCTCATTTTTGAACGGTGGATTGAAATTTACCTTTTCATAAATAATCTCAGGTTTACTTCTGAAGAGGACCGCTGATTTTTCTTTTGCAACAGCAATATCATAACCGCTTCCGCCCAGACTGATGCTGTTCAGATAGAAAGGATCAATCTCTGCCCATTCTGCGAGATTGTTCATTAAAGTAGAGCTGCTGCCAAGTCCGTAATCTGCGGGAAACTGGAGATTGGTTTTAAGATCGTAAGTACAATCGTTTTTGAACTTGGTTTTAGAAAGCTGCTGAACATTCTTTAAGGTTTTAAGAACAAACTCAGCGCCTGAAGGAAGATTGGTCTCAAGAATCTGCCAGTTTTTATAATTGATGACAGCCTTCAGCCATAATTTTTTCTGATGATGGGCTTCCCAAAAAATCAATGATTTTTCATCATCTTTTTCATCAAAAAAAAACTCTTGTCCAAGCTTGGTAGGTACCGCCAGGACAAGAGCTCCGTCTATTGCGAAATATTCTGAAGTAAGCATAAGCTTTCCCGGTGAAAATATTCCGCTCATATTTTTTTTAATTAGATTGCAGAAGCAACATCTACAGAACCGTCAATTTTTTTGATCAGCCCCTGAAGTGTTTTTCCAGGACCGACTTCAACAAAGTTTGATGCGCCGTCTTTGATCATATTCTGAACAGATTGCGTCCATTTTACAGGACCTGTAAGCTGAGCGATCAGGTTTTGTTTGATCTCCTCAGGATTGGTCACTGCTGTAGTTGTGATATTCTGGTATACCGGAATTGTTGCTTTTCTGAATTTCGTTGTTTCAATAGCAGCTGCCAGTCTTTTCTGTGCCGGCTGCATCAGTGGGGAGTGAAATGCCCCATTCACAGGAAGCAATAATGCTCTTTTTGCACCAGCTTCTTTAAGTTTTATGCAAGCTTCTTCTACTGCAGGAGTTTCTCCAGAAATAACAAGCTGTCCAGGACAGTTGTAATTGGCTGGCACCACAATACCACTGATCTGTGCACAGATCTCTTCTACTTTAGCATCATCAATACCTAAAATAGCAGCCATAGAACTTGGATTGGCATCGCAGGCTTCCTGCATTGCTTTTGCTCTTTCGGAAACCAATTTTAAGCCGTCATCAAAAGATAAAACTCCGTTGGCCACTAAGGCTGAAAATTCTCCTAAAGAATGTCCTGCAACCATTTCGGCTCCAAGACCGTTTACTGCTTTTAAAGCAGCAACTGAATGTATAAAGATGGAAGGCTGGGTAACCTCTGTTTTCTTAAGATCCTCATCCGTCCCGTTGAACATCAACGAAAGAATATCGAAACCTAAAATTTCATTGGCAGATTCCATTAAGTCCTTAATGTCTTTTCTAGAATCGTACAATTCTTTTCCCATTCCAACGAACTGAGAACCCTGCCCAGGAAATACAAGTGCTTTCATGTAATGAATTAAATATTATGCAAATATAAAGATAATGTTAAAAATACTCCTTTAAAAAGGCATAAATCGGTTAAGGAACTAATCTGATTACACGGTATCCAGTGTTTACATAAGCTCCGTTTGCTTTGGATTTTACAAACTCAAACTTGGTAGCAAGCTGAGTCTGAACTTTATTCATCTGCTTAAATATCTCTCCTTTTCTGTTTTCTCTGGTCAGCATGTCATTCACGACATCAAAACCTACGATGGCATATTTGGGAGGAGTCTTGCAGTATTTACTTTTATAGGCAGCCAAAATCTCTTTTTCAAAATTTCCGTCTGTATTGATCTTTCTATCCATCAGATAGACCAGACTTGCCTGGCTAAGCTCATCTACTTTTTTCTCGAAAACCGGAGAATAATATATACTGAATGCCTTTACTCCCTGCACTTCTTTTGAAAGAGCTACTACTTTATTGGCAAAAGCTTCACCGGCAGCATCATTATCACTGGCCAGGATAGCAATAACCGGAGCAGACTGTCCTGTCATCATATTTTGATCCAGCTGGATCTCTGCAGGAGCGTTCACAACAATTATATTAGGGTTTTTAACAGCTTTTTCAAGACCCCCTTTAATATAGCTGGCAATTTCTTTTTTGCTGTCTGCCACTATGTATATTTTCTGATCTGAATAGACCGTTTTTACTTCCTCAATGATCTTATCTGCATAAGTCTGATCATTGGTTTCCACGATGATCAAATTGCTGTAATTGTACAGTTCCGGGGAGTTCGCAAACGGTGCGACTACCGGAATTTTCTGATTTTTAGTAAAATCAAGGACATCAATAACATTGGATTTAAAGAATGGACCAATGATAAGATCTGTATTATCCGGATTGATCTGGGTCATTGAGTTTTTAAATGAAGCCTCGTTTCCTGAATCTACAATTTTAATATCAAGTTTCTGGCCTCCTCTGGCATTTCTTTCAATAGCCAGTTTTGCCCCGGTAAGGAAATCCAGTGCCATCCCTCTGTATTGGGTTTCGTTGGTACTATACCCGAAAGGAAGCATTAAAACAACGCTTAATGCATCTCCGCTTTTCTTTATGTAAGCCGGATCCTGCTTTTTGATCTTTAAAACCATTCCTGTTTTCAGTCCTTTGGAAAGATCAGGATTCAGTGCGATCAGTTCATCTATTGAAATTCCAAATTTGTTAACAATAGAGAAAACGGTGTCTCCCTGCTGCACAGTATAGGTCACAAAATCATCAGCCGTTGCAGTTGTAGCAGTTTCGGTTGTGGATTTATCGTTTCCTGAGTCTATTTTGGTTTTCGGATTTACCGGCTCAGCGACTGAATTGGTATCCGTTTTTATATTTTTTACAATAATGGTTTCGCCCGGCTTCAATCCTTTTTCTTCCAATCCAGGATTTAAAGCATATAATTCCTGCTGGCTGATTCCAAACTGTTTTGTTATTCTGTAGTAATTATCTTTGGCCTGAATGACATACGTGGCTCCGTCTACAGATGCTGTTGCAGGGGTTTCGCTATGCAGTTCTGTCGGTTTAGCATCTACCGTTACCGGAGCAACCTGCTGGTCTCCGCCATATTTTTTAATGCTGTCGAGTGGTAAAGTGATCTCATCACCAATTTTTCTATGGTTATCAAGATCAGGATTCAGTTTTCTAAGATCTGTTTCGGAGATACGGTATTGCTTTGTAATTCCGTAAACGGTCTGTTTAGGCTGTAAAATAATTTTTCCAACTTTCTGGCCTGCGAGATTGGGCTTCACATTTTCAACTGCTGCAGGTTTGGAAACTACAACTGTTTGTTTTTCCCCTTTTACGGTAAGAACGTCACCAATTGCCAGCTTACCGTCTTTGAATTTAGGATTCAGCTTTAACAATTCATCTACAGTTATCCCGTATTTTTTTGCAATATTATAAGGATTATCTCCTTTTACAACGGTGTGTGAGCTTTGGGCAGATACACCCAAAACCATACATAAACTGGACAAAATAAAAAACCTCTTTATCATACTCGGTAATTATAATTTACAAAAATACTTCTTTAAAATTAAATGGCAACAATTATTAATTTGGATTCTTGAACCACCATTTCTTCCCAACAATTTTCAAGCCATGAATAGCCATAATCTGAAAAGAGCACACTGAAATTGTAGACTCTTTCCTGCCAGGTTTTTGACGGATGTACATCTAAAAACAATTTCTCCAATCGCTCAAGCAATTCATTCTGTTTTATTTTTTCTGCATGAAGCAGGCGTTTTTTCATTCTTTTAAATGATTTCAGCTGTCTTACCTCTTCTGCCTTCACCATATTTCCGAAGGAGCGCTCCGTGGTTTCAGCTATAGTTTTCAGTTCGGAAAAACCTTTTTCCAAAAGCCTTTCTTTCTCTTCCAGCAATTCCAGGACGGAACTGTCTTTTAAAATTTTCTGATTTGTAATGGCTGTAAAATTCCCAAAGAAGTCTTCAATATTCAGATCTAACTTTCCAATTTTCCCTACTGTTTTTTCTTTAATGAAAAGCATAGAATTTCTTGGGATCAAAACAGGAAAAGGAATCTGGACAGCTGTAAAGTAATCTTTGAGCTCGAGCCAGTACATGATCTCCGCATTTCCTCCAATATAGGCTAAATTTGGAAGTATTTTTTCCTGATAAACAGGGCGCATCAACGCATTGGGACTGAATTTTTCAGGATGGTTTTCCAGCTCATGGAGTATTTCTTCCTTAGTAAATTTTTTATCTGTGTCTACAACAATATAATTTTTACCGTCAAAATCAATTCTGTCTCTGGTTTCGGAAAGATAGAAAAGATTAATATCACGTGGGTTTACCTGTACTTTTCCATATTTCTTTGTGAGAAAATTAACTTTTTCTTTTGAATTTTTCTGAAGGCTAAAGTTAACCAGCTCATCTTTGAAAATATCTTTGATCTGGTTTTTAAGTTCTTTGGAATCACCATCTACGATCAATAACCCAAACTCAGAGAAAAGACGGTTGACCAAAATTTTAATAGCCTCCGTCAATGTATTTCCTACTTTATAAGCTTCTTTCATCATAAGGATCAACTCAGTCCCAAACACGGAATCTTTAAATTCTTTTTCAAATTCCGAGATGAAAAAGGTATCACTGATGGTAATTCTTCCTACCGGACCTCCTGACTTTTCATTGATCTCATAGTAATTGTTTTCGGTCTTAAAATGATTGATCTCTGCAAAATCGTGGTCTTCTGAAGCCATCCAATATACGGGAACAAAATTAAAATCCGGAAAATTCTCTTTAAGATAGGTACAAGTTTTAATGGTCTGTAAAATTTTATAGACAAAAAAAACAGGACCTGAGAACAGATTCAACTGGTGTCCTGTGGTAATGGTAAATGTATTCTGCTGCTTCAGATTAGCAAGATTTTCTTTCTGCTTTGATGAAAGGGCAAGACCTGAAAGCTGTTTTTCCAAAACATCAGTTAAGATCTGCCTTTGATCTGGTACGAAAGAATTCTGTTTGAGGTGGATCTGATCTTTAAAGTGATCTAAAGAAAAGGTATTATTTTCAAATCCTTCAATTTTTTGGTTCAGAAAATCTTTTACCAATTGAGGAATGTTTTCTATATCGTTAAATGAGATTTTATTTATTGTTTTCAACTTTGTTTGGCTTTTAGTTGAACAAATACCACACAATTCCGATGTTCAGTCTAAAATCGTAAACCGGATAATGTGGAAATGCGTATGCTTTATTGTTGGAAAGGAAGGTTCCTATCTGCTGTCCTTCTACATAAAAGAACATTTTTTTGACTTTCATGTTAATATAAAGATCTGCAATGGGCTGCCCCCCGATTGAGAATGAATCTGCATTAGGAAGAATATATTCGTTCAGGATCGGGAAGTAATCTCTTGACGCAAATTTTGAAAAGTAATATACCTTCACACCCATCTGAACTTCTGCCGCTTTTTTGAAAGCTTTGCTCTGAAAGAAAAAGTTTGCTCTTCCGATAAAACTTGGCATTGGAAGGAGTTCTTTATTCGTTAACGCATTCTGGAAATGCAGTCTTGTATTAAGGTGGAATTTTCCGAAGCTGAAGGTAGCATCTCCCCCGATCTGGGAAATGTTCAGTGAATTGCTGCTTTGTGCCGGAGCTCCATCCGCATTGAAATAAGTATAGTTATCTATTCTGAAATAATTGGCGAAAATTTCGGTTTTGAACCATTTCAGGTTGACGCTACCACCTATTTCTGTTACAGTTTGGTTTTTGGCATTTTCCAGGTAATAATTGTATTTATTGTAAACAGAAGTATTCAAAAGGTAATTAAATGATGGATAAGCACTCTGGAAGTTGACTTTCGCATTCACAAAATAATCTTTTATCGGTTCAAACTTTATATTATTGGCCGTTCTTAGGTAGCTTCCAAATTGACTTCCGTTTGAAAATTCTAAAAAGGACTTCAGCTGGAATTTGTCCCAAAGCTTTACCTGTAAGTTTCCAACCGCTCCAATTCTATTTTCTTTAAGTTCTCCCGGAAAAGCTGTTCCGTTAACTGTAGCAAGATCTCTCACTCCGAATTTCATCATCTGATAACGTACACCGCCATCCAGCTTGAATTTTTCATTATTAAAGACAAGGCTTACCGTATTGCTAAAATTTTCTGAATATTTTTTTGTGGTTAGCGGAAAACCGTTCGTCAGTTCAGTAGCAGCATCATCAAACCAGTAAGGCTCTACTGATCCCTGATTATAAAAATATTTATTTCCCTGGTGTGATAAAGTATGTCTTATACTGAACGGAAATTTTTCTGAATTGAATGGAGTAAACTGATGGGTCAGATAATATCTTCTGTAAGAATATTGGGAACTGGACGATGCCAGATTAACCTGAGCATTTTGTCTGTTCTTATAATTGCTGTCACCACTCTGGAAAAGATCGTCTTCTACAATACCCCCACTTTCCTGATTGTTTACATTCTGGTGAAGGTAGTGGGCAAACAATTCATAATTTCCACTCTTGGAAACATAATGTCCGGAGAATAGAGTGTTATTATTGGATGCTAATGAATTCCTATAAAATCCCTGGGAACGAAGTCCCATATATTCAATAGCAAAATTGAATCTTTTCCCAATATTCTGTGTGTAAGTGGAGTTCAATGCGGCTCCATTTTTCATAGCAGTATGATAAATGAAAGTTGCCGTTGGTGTTTTTACATCATAATATTTTACATCATCAGCACCAATAATCATATAGGATTTGTTGGAGGGCAGTAAAGACAAGTTCTGCTCCGGATTCACTTCATACACCAAAGGATTGAATCCTGCCCCTATATTAGCAACCTGAGCCTTTCCAAAATTATCCCTATTGTTGTACTGTGAATAGATATTAGTTTTATCAAAAGTCATCACGGTATCAAAAATCTTCTTTTCAGAAAACTGGGTCTGATACAGATAATCATTGATGGTAGGTTTGAAAATTTTCAAGGAATCTTTCTTCCCATTGTCTATGACAAGAGTGTCTTCCTCCTTCTGTGGACTCTTGATATCTGTTTTATTAACAACTTGAGCCTTCGAGACAAAACCAAAGAAGATTATTATAAAAAGGATGTGCTTCATGCGTTCATTTATATTGTTCAAAAGTCACATGGAACCTAAAGGTTTCATTATTGATTATTGTACAGCAAAAGTAAGAAATAAAAGGAAATAAAAAACCCTGCTTAAAGCAGGGTTTAAATTATATGATTATTGTTATTAATAACCAGGATATTGCTGAATATTTGGATTAGCGTTCTGCTCTTGTAACGGAACAGGGAAAGCTTGAAACTCTTTCATACTAGGATTTAAAGTAACCGTAGTTTGTGGATTCGTAAATCCTCTACCGTTTCTCTTCAAGTCAGTAAACCTAAATCCTTCCAAGAAGAATTCCATATTTTTCTGTTTTAAAATTTCATCTAAAAGAGCTGTTCCACTACCTGCAAATGCATAGCTAGGATCTCTATAAGTATTAACCCAAGCAACTAATTTAGTCAATGCAGAAGCTGGGTTAGTATAATATAATGCTTCCAATTGGTTAAATACAGCTTCTGTTTTTCTAAATATTACGATATCTTGATCCGGTGTAGTATACTTCATTACATCTACAGCCTTAGGGTTATCAGGGAATGTGGTAATACTTGGACTTCCAACACCTGTTAAACTATACCATGCATTTTTTCTAACATCCGTAGCTGAGTATTGATTATAGAACGCTCTAGTTGCAAAGTTTTGTCTATATCTACCTCCTGAATACCAAGTTGCCGTAATACCGTCATTAGCTCCAGGTTGGTCATTTGAAGTGTATTCAAGTTCAAAAATAGTCTCAGGTTGACCCTCAGCACTAAAATAGTTTGCTACCTGGCCAGAACCTAAAAGAGAATATGTCCCATTATCTAAAACTTTCTGGCTATAAAGATTAGCGTTAGCATAATCTTTAATTGAAAGATAGTATCTAGAGTACATCATATCAAGAGCTGCCTTTCCCAGAAGTTTAGTCTTACTAGAAGGATCACTTGGATAAGCTTGATTAACTGCATTAATAGTTTGAGCAGCATCTAAATCTGATTTTATTTGACCATATACAGCTTGTACTGATGATCTAGGTAAAAATTGAGAAGGATCGTATTTCAATGAAATAGGAACTCCTAAATCCTGATTTGCACCTCCAAATTTATCTGCATAAAAAACAATCAATGTATGATAACACATTGCTCTCACTAAGTGAGCCTGAGCAAATAAGTTTTGAGGAGTTTGTGTAGCTGTTGTAGCATCATCACTAATAGAACCTTCTTTGCTTATGATATAGTTAGCATTTGCTATAATTTTATACAGAGAATTCCATAAGGTCTGTATATCTCCGCTTTGTCTTACAAAGAAAGTTAGTGTAGGTTGTCTTGTAGCACTAAATCTATTTGAGTTACGCAAACTTACAAAACCATTATCTGCTAATAATTCATTTAAAGTAGGAATTAATGCTCCATAGGAGTTTTGACTCCCATCACTATTTGTCTGCATTAAATTATATAAACCTTTAACTGCAATTTCCAAAGTTTTTTCATTGGTAATGGCCGTTTCTGTTGGTGGGTTTGTAGGCGACTCCTGTTTCAAAAAGTTATCATCGGAACATGATGTTGCAAACAAACCTAAACTAACAACAGCTAATGTAGTTATTTTTGTCTTTATATTTTTCATAATATCTCTTACTATTTAATAAAACTTAAAAATCAAGTGAAATCCCCATTATATACTGTCTCATATTTGGCTGTGTTTGATCATAAATACCCATATTTTCAGCAGTATAAGAGAAAGCGTTTGTATTAGCCTCCGGATCGAAATATAATTTTTTATCAAATGCATACGTCCAAAGATTTACTCCTCTTACATATACATAAATACCATTAATTCCACTAATATTTAGAACATTCTTGTCAAATTTATAACCTAATTCAACTTGTCTCAACCTGATATGATCTCCATCATATAAATATCTTGTTGAAGCAGCAGTTGAATTCCTATTACCTCCATAAATATATTTTGGTCTGGTAGCATTCGTATTTTCAGGAGTCCAAGAATTATACAAAGCATCGCTGAATGAATTTACGTTAGCATATTGCCCGTCTCCATCATAAATAAATGCCCAACGATCATATACCGAATATCCACCAAGGAAATTAAACTGGAAATTTAATTTGAAATTTTTGTATTCTAGATCAGTCTGCCAGTTTACCATATGTTTCGGTAAAGCACTCTTACCAGTAAATACCTGTTTAGCAAGAGAAGAACTATTTGTAGTTGCTGTACGAGTATCGTCAGTATACCAAAGAGGATCTCCGTTCTTAGGATCTACCCCAGCCCAAAGACGTAAGTAGTATTCAGTAGGGTTGTGATCAACAGCCCATGCCTTGCTACCGCTTCTTACAATTGTAGCTCCACTTCCTGGCCCTAAAGATTTAATTACATTTTCATTATATGTGTAAAGGAATCTTGTGTCAATACTAAAGTTTTCTGTACTCTTTCTAAATCCTAAAGTAGCTTCAATACCTTTAGAAACGGTACTACCTAAGTTTCTTACAATATTAGTGAAACCAGATCCACTAGTCGGAATTGGGAAACCTAATAGTTGATCATCATTACTATTTTTGAAAAAATCTAATGTACCATAAAGGTTATTATTTCCCTTAGTACTAAAATCGATACCTAAATTAACTTTTTCGGAAACCTCCCATTTCAATCTTTCATTTGGAAACGATCCCGTTTGAGAAATTTGTCCTGCATTTGATGCAAGATAATCACCAGCATAGCTATATAAAGCAGCTTTCTGATATGCAGTTAAAGATGGGTTACCATTCTGTCCAAATGAACCTCTTACCACTAAATTCTTAAATACATTATTCAAGATATTTAAATTAGTTAAGTTAACACTTGCACCCGCTCCATAAAAGTTACCCCAATAATCACTGAATATTGAATTTCCTTCTCTTCTAAATGATCCTGATAATGTAACAAATTTGTTATATGTATATGCAAACCTAGCCATATATCCTACATCTGTAATTCTACTAAAAGTAGATGAAGGAGTAGATGCAGGATTTGCTGCTATAGAAGCATAAGGAATTCTGGTTCCTGCAGGAAAGCCTTGAGCATCCCAGTTACTATTGTTATTTTCAGTTGCATAACTTTCCATACCAATTGAAGCAGACACATCATGCTTTTCACCAAATTTTTTATTGAAATGTAAGAATGAGTACCAATCCCAAGTAAATAAATTCTTGTTATATCCGAATAAATACCCGTTTCCTTTTACATCTCCATCAAAATTACCATCTCCAAAGTCTGGATTATAATATATCATCTCTCTGGACTGAGTATTATCAATCGCGAAGTTGGTAGAGAAAGTTAAGTATGGTAAAATTTTATAATCAGCGCCAACACTAGAAATTACTTTATCAAAAGTTCCTTTTTCTATATTTTCATTTTCAATCCCAATTGGATTAAATTCTGGATTCAGGAAATATAAATTTGTATTATATGATCCATCTGCATTGTAAGGCTTTTGCGTTGGAGATAGAAGTCTTGCAGAAAATATTGGATTAGAGTAAGAAGAACCATCTGTCGCACCTGTTTGGATAGATCTTGACAAATTGATATTAAAATGCATTTTTAATTTATCAGATGCATTCCAGTCTCCTTTCAAAGATCCTGAATATCTTTGAAACTCAGCATTTCTTGCTAATCCTTCTTGTTTTAGATATCCTAATGAAGAGAATAACTTAAAATTTTCAGTACCTCCTGTATAACTTAGATTATATCTATTGTATATAGGGTTATTTCTTCTTGCAAGTTTGTTCCAGTCTGTATCAGTAGTACCATCCCAATCAAATTCTGATTTAGCAATATCATAGCCTTCTTGCATCGTTGAAGCATCACCTGAATTATATAATGACAATCCAAATAATTTAGTATGCTCAGCAGCATTTGTCATTTTAAATTTTTCGAAAGCAACATCACTACCTCCTATTTCGCTTACGAAATTCAATTGTGATCTGCCTTTCTTTCCAGATTTAGTTCTGATAAGTACAACTCCAGCTGCTCCTCTTGATCCGTATAATGCAGTAGAAACACCATCTTTTAGCACCTGAATATCTTCAATATCCGAAGGGTTTATTAAAGAAAGTGCATTTTGTGACGTCAATGCCCCAGCAATATCTCCAGATTGTACAGCTACTCCATCAATTACATATAAGGGTTCGTTATTTCCCGTTAGAGAAGTAAGTCCTCTAATTAATGTTATTGTACTGGCTCCAGGCTGTCCAGAGCTAGCAGAAGAATACAAACCTGCTACTTTGCCTTGTAAAACATTATCAATAGAAATTGCCGCCGGCTTTTCCAAGTCAGCTGCTTTCACAGTTGAAGTAGCTCCTACAGATTGCTCAGGAGTGAGTTTGGTTCCAAAAGCCCCAGTCAAAACAACTTCTTCAATTTTTGTTTCTTGCCTAGCAGTATCCCTTTTTGTTGATTGCGCAAAAGCAGCCTGTCCTAAGAAAAACAATGCTCCAGCACTCAATACACGTAGTTTAACATTCATATTAACAAATTTTAATATATTTAATGCGCAAATATGTTAATAAATATTAACACTCGCAAGTATTATAGATATATAACAAAGAGCTTTTTTCCATATAATGTTTCTAATTATTATGCGAAATAATAAAGATTAAACAATTACTTCAGCTTTATTTGTAAAAATATCATTTTTTTTACATTTATTATTTTTTTAACAAATTTTTACCACTGCAAAAAATATTATTTAGAATCAATATAAATTATATTTTTTATATAATAACTAAAAAAAACCACTTTATAAAAAAGTGGTTTTCATGTATTTATAATAATAAAAAACTATTATTTTAGCTTCTTCTTAACAGCTACTTGTTCGTAGACTTCAAGAATATCTCCAATTTCAATATCGTTATATCCTTTCAAATTCAGACCACATTCGTAACCTTTTGTTACTTCTCTTACGTCGTCTTTGAAACGCTTCAAGCTTTCCAGCTCTCCGTCAAATTTAACAATACCATCTCTAAGTACTCTTACTTTAGAACTTCTGGTTACTTTTCCTGAAAGAACCATACATCCTGCAATTGTTCCTACTTTGGAGATTTTGAATACCTCTCTGATCTCAACATTACCAATCACCTGTTCTTTGATCTCTGGAGAAAGCATACCTTCCATAGCTTCTTTCACCTCATCAATAGCAGCATAAATTACAGAATATGTTCTTATCTCGATTTCTTCTTTATCAGCTAATTCTTTTGCATTAGCACCAGCTCTTACGTTGAATCCAATGATAATTGCATCAGAAGCTGTTGCTAAGTTAACGTCAGATTCAGTGATTTGTCCAACTCCTTTATGAAGGATATTAACATTGATCTCTGCAGTAGAAAGTCTCTGTAACTGATCAGATAATGCTTCTACAGAACCATCCACGTCACCTTTTAAGATAATGTTCAATTCCTTGAACTCACCTAAGGCAATTCTTCTTCCAAGTTCTTCAAGAGTAGTATGTTTCTTGGTTCTGATTGAAAGTTCTCTTTGCAGCTGTTCTCTCTTATTGGCAATCGTTTTAGCTTCACCTTCGTCTGCATAAACTTTAAATTTATCACCAGCGGTAGGTGCACCATCTAATCCAAGAATAGTAACCGGAATTGAAGGACCTGCTTCTTTTAGGTTTCTACCTCTTTCGTCAAGCATCGCTTTAACTTTACCGTGGTTTTTACCTGCAACTACATAATCTCCAACTCTAAGAGTACCTGTCTGTACCAACATGGTTGCCACATATCCTCTTCCTTTATCTAATGAAGCTTCAATAACAACACCTTGTGCACCTCTATCAGGATTAGCTTTAAGATCAAGCATTTCTGCCTGAAGCAACACTTTCTCCAATAGAACATCCATATTATTACCAAACTTTGCAGAAATTTCCTGTGCCTGAACATTTCCTCCCCATTCTTCTACTAAGATGTTCATTCCGGAAAGCTGCTGACGGATATTATCCGGGTTAGCACTTGGTCTGTCTACTTTGTTCAATGCAATAATCATTGGTACTCCTGCTGCCTGAGCGTGAGAAATTGCTTCTCTCGTTTGTGGCATTACATCATCATCCGCTGCAATCACAATAATTGCAATATCGGTAATCTGAGCACCTCTGGCTCTCATCGCTGTAAACGCTTCGTGACCTGGTGTATCTAAGAATGTTATTCTTTGTCCGTTTTCTAGTTTTACATTATATGCTCCAATATGCTGGGTAATACCTCCTGACTCACCGGCAATAACGTTGGTCTTTCTGATGTAGTCAAGTAAAGACGTTTTACCGTGATCAACGTGTCCCATTACTGTTACAATTGGCGCTCTAGGAAGAAGATCCTCTTCTGCATCAATTTCCTCTTCAGAATCAGCTTCTTCAAGATCTGCATCTGAGAATTCAATTTTATAGCCAAATTCATCAGCAACCAACAATAAGGTATCTGCTTCCAGTCTTTGGTTCATGGTAACCATTACTCCAAGAGAGAAACAAGCAGAAATAACTTCTGTAGGAGAAACATTCATTAAGCTGGCCAATTCACCTACTGTGATGAATTCGGTAACTTTTAACGTTCTGTCCTGAGCATCAATTTCTTGTTGACGTTCATCCTGTTCTCTACGGTATGTTCTCTTATCTTTTCTATGTTTTGCAGATTTAGACTTACCTCCTTTATTGGTAAGCTTCTCAAGGGTTTCCTTAATCTGGTTTTTAACCTGCTCATCAGTAAGCTCAACAGGCATAGTTCTTTGACCTGGTCTGTTATTTCCAGCACCTGGACCTTTTTTGAACCCGCCACCCTGACCTGGAGGACGATTTCCTTGATTATTTCCAAAACGGTTTCCGCCCTGACCACCTTGTCCCGGAGGACGGTTTCCACCTGGACCACCTTGACCTGGTGGACGGTTTCCACCTGGACCACCCTGACCTGGAGGACGGTTTCCTTGCCCCCCTTGGTTATTGTTGTTATTATTTCCAGAGTTTTGATTATTTCCTTGCCCTTGTTGATTTGGGCCTCCTGGTTTCTCAATTCTCTTTCTTTTCTTTTTAGCTCCAGCTCCAGGCTTTGGTGCAAACTGTGTTAGGTCAATCTTTTCACCTACGATCTTAGGACCGTCAAGTTTCTGATAAACAGTTTCAATTTTCTGAGGTTCCTGAGATTCAGGTTCAGCTGGTTTTTGCGGTTCTACCGCCTTTGTTTCAGCAGGCTCTGGCTGCTTTGGAGTTTCTTTCACAGGTTCTGCCGGTTTTTCCTCTTCTTTTTTCTCCTCCATTTTGGGTTTATCTTTTTTTACAGGTCTATTTCTAGACTCTATCTGGGACAGATCAATTTTATCCAGAACTTTGAATTCCTGCTTATCAGGAGCTGCTTTAATTTCCGGTTCAGCTGCTACTTCTTTTTTCTCCTCTACCGGTGCTTTCACAGGTTCCGGAGTTGGAATTGGATCAGGAACAGATACTGGCGCCGGTACTACAGGTGTTTCTTCAACTTCAGGAGCTTTAGACTCAAGATCTATTTTACCTAAAATTTTAGTTTCTGGTTTGTTTGCTTTAGCTCTTATTACTTCAGGGGTTTTCTTTTCTTCAATTTCCAGTTTTTCTTCCGGAACTTTAGTGATCACCACCTCATGGGATGCTTTTCGCTGTTCGCCGTCTTTGGCAAACTCAGCCTCCAATGCAGAATATGCCGCTTCTTCTAATTGAGCGTTAGGATTGCTCTCAACTTCGAAATCCTTTGACTGTAAAAACTCTACTAATCTGGACATCGAAATATTGAATTCCTTAACCGCTTTATTTAATCTTATTTTTGGCATCTATATTATTTACTATTTTTTTTTAATTCTTAAAATTAAAGTATTTCTTTTTTACTGTTTATTAAAATTTATTTAAAAATCTTAATCTTCAAATTCTTCTCTCAGAATACGTTTTACATCTTCAATGGTTTCCTCTTCCAAATCAACCATTTTTATAAGACTTTCAGTATCCTTATCCAATACAGATTTCGCAGTAGTAAGCCCTACTTTCTTAAATTCATCCAAAATCCACTGTTCGATATCGTCGTTAAATTCTCTCAAATCAACGTCGTCATCCTCACTAGCTTCTCTATATACATCAATTTCATAACCAGACAGCCAAGAAGCCAGTCTGATGTTCTGTCCCTGCTTCCCGATTACTTTGGAAATCTCTTCAACCGGCGTATAAACTAATGCATAGTTTGAATCCTCGTTGATGTCAATTTTATTGACCGTCACATTTCCCAAAGCTCTCTTCACCATAATTTCAGGGTTTTTAGACCACTGAATCACATCGATGTTTTCATTTCTCAACTCTCTTACAACGCCATGAATTCTGGATCCTTTCACACCCACACATGCTCCTACCGGATCTATTCTGTCATCATAAGCATCTACTGCAATTTTCGCCTTCTCACCAGGAATTCTCACTACTTTTTTAAGCATGATGGTACCATCCTGGATCTCAGGAATTTCCAGCTCCAATAATTTTTCTAAGAATTTAGGTGCAGTTCTGGAAATAATAATCTGTGGCTTTGAACCTTTAAAATCTACTGTTTCAACAATAGCTCTGATATTTTCGCCCTTTTTAAAGAAGTCGGACGGGATCTGATTTTCTTTCGGTAAAATGAATTCGTTCCCCTCATCATCCAATAAGATCACATGTTTGTGACGGATGTGATGGATCTCTCCAATTACAATTTCCCCGATCTTGTCTCTGAACTGCTCATAAAGCATTGCATTATTATGCTCCTGAAGTTTTGTAGCCAGAATCTGCTTTAAAGTAAGGATATTTCTTCTTCCCAGCTGGGCAACAGGAATTTCCATTGTAAAATCTTCACCTACTTCAAAGGTAGGATCTATTTTCTTAGCTTCAGAGATTTCAATTTCCAGATCATCATCTTCAGACATTTCGTCTTCTACAATCGTTTTATTTAAAAATATCTGAAAATCTCCTTTATCAGGGTTCACAATTACATCAAAATGATCATCTGAATCAAATCTCTTTCTTAAAAGAGTTTTAAGTGAATCTTCAATAATTGCCATAAGATCAATCTTACTGATCCCTTTTTCGTCTTTAAAATCACCAAAGGATTCAATCAACGCTATATTATCCATCTATTCTTTTTTCTTTTAAAATTTAATTACTACTAACGCCTTTTTTATCTCAGAGTAAGGAATTTCTTTTTCCTCCTCTACATCCACTTTCCCTTTTCCGATATCTTTCGGCTTCCGGTAGCGTAAAATAAGTGTGATCTTTTCATCATCCACTTTTGCCAATTCGCCTTCAACTTTGGAAGAATCATTCAGCAATACTTCAATTTCTCTTCCGAAATTTTTCTTGAACTGTCTGGGAGCCGAAAGCGGCTCACTTAATCCTGCAGACATCACCTGAAGACTGAAATCATGCTCTTCACGGTCCATATTGAATTCTATGGCTCTGCTTGCATCAAGGCAGTCCTGAAGAGTCACGCCATTATCGCCGTCAAGAATTACCGTAATATCATCTCCTGCAGAAATCTTCAGATCAACAAGAAACAAATCCTCTCTGGTATCAAGGAATTCGTTTAATAATTCTTCAATTTTCTTTCTAAACTCCATACATTAATTATCTTGATTTACCAGTACGAAAAAAGGCTTTCTTCCGAAGCCTTCCCATTTTTTCCTGTAAATCCAGTGCAAATATACATATTTTTTCTGAAAAAGCAAAACCTACTTCGTTATCAGATAAATAAGATAAAATTTTCATTAAAGTAAATTAAAGAAGCGGGTGAAGGTATTTTTATTATTTTTGTCTTTAAATTTAAAAACAGACATTTTGAATATAACAATTGTAGGAACAGGTTATGTAGGGCTGGTTACAGGTACCACCCTAGCAGAACTTGGCAATTCAGTATACTGTGTTGATATTGATGAAAAGAAAGTAGAAGGTTTGAAAAACGGCATTGTTCCCATCTATGAGCCGAACCTTGAAGAAATGTTTCTTAGAAACATACAATCCGAAAGATTATTTTTCACCACCAATCTGAAAGAAGCTTTAGACAAAAGTGAGGTTGTGTATCTGGCACTGCCTACTCCTCCCGGGGAAGATGGTTCTGCAGATCTTTCGTACGTCATTCAGGTTGCCAATAATATTGGGGAAATGATGACTGAATATAAAGTGGTAGTCAATAAAAGCACAGTTCCCGTAGGAACAGCAGATAAAGTAAGAGAAGTAATTGCTTCTAAAACAAACCTCCCTTTTGATGTGGTTTCCAACCCTGAGTTTTTAAGAGAAGGCTTTGCTGTGGAAGACTCAATGAATCCGTCAAGAGTTGTTGTAGGAGCAAGTTCTGAAAAGGCAAAAAATATCATGGCTCAAATTTATCAGCCATTTACTAATACCGGGATTCCTATCATCTTTATGGACGAAAAATCATCGGAGCTCACGAAATATGCAGCCAATTCCTTTTTGGCCGTTAAAATCACTTTCATGAATGAGATTGCCAATTACTGTGAGAAAGTAGGGGCAGATGTAGATAAAGTAAGACTTGGGATGGGAAGCGATGACAGAATCGGTCACCGGTTTTTATTTCCAGGAATCGGATATGGAGGAAGCTGTTTTCCAAAGGATGTAAAAGCTCTTATAAAATCGGGAATACAGGAAGATTTTAATTTCCAGATCCTTGAAGCTACAGAAAGAGTAAATACAACTCAAAAAGTGATTTTAGTATCAGAAATCGAGAAATATTTCGGCGGAGACATCAAAGGAAAGAAAATCGCCATGTGGGGTCTTGCTTTTAAAGCGAATACAGATGACATCCGGGAAGCATCTTCCTTAGATAATATTGATCTTTTATTGGAAAAAGGCGCAAAAGTTATGGCTTATGATGCCGTGGCAGAAAATAACGTACAAAAACTTCTGGGAGACAAAATACAGTATGCAAAAGGAATGTATGATGCCCTAGAAGATGCAGATGCCTTATTTATTGCTACAGAATGGCCAGAATTTAAAAATCCTAATTTTGAACTGATGTCCAGAAAAATGAAGAATAAAGTCATTTTTGATGGAAGAAATATGTATCCACTGGAAATTCCGCAGCAGAATGGATTCCACTATAAAAGCATAGGAAGAAAAACCATAGAAAATAAATAGATGAAAAATATAATTATTACCGGGGGAGCCGGGTTCATTGGTTCTCATGTTGTAAGAGAATTTGTAAAAAACAATCCAGATACTAAGATTATTAACCTCGATGCTCTTACGTATGCCGGAAATTTAGAAAACCTTAAGGACATTGAAAATGAGCCTAATTATGTTTTCGAAAAAGCAGATATTACAAAACCGGAAGAACTGAGAAAAGTCTTCGAAAAATATAACCCGGATGCAGTAGTACATCTTGCTGCAGAAAGTCATGTAGACAGAAGTATTACAGATCCTATGGCATTCATCAATACGAATGTAAACGGAACCGCCAATCTTCTTAACTTATGTAAAGAATTCTGGACACTGAATCCCGATCATACGCATGGAAGATTTCCTGACGAAAAAAGAAACAACCTATTCTATCACGTTTCTACAGACGAAGTATATGGAAGTCTTGGTGAAACAGGATTCTTCCTGGAAACAACCGCTTACGATCCACAATCTCCATATTCAGCTTCCAAAGCAGCTTCTGACCACTTGGTAAGAGCTTATGGAAACACTTACGGAATGCCGTTCATCGTATCCAACTGTTCAAACAACTATGGGCCGAATCATTTTCCTGAAAAGTTGATCCCGCTTTGTATTTCAAATATCATTAATGAAAAGCCATTACCCATTTACGGTGACGGAAAATATACAAGAGACTGGCTGTATGTGATAGACCACGCTAAAGCCATTCATCAGATATTCAATGAAGCAAAAACCGGGGAAACTTACAATATCGGAGGTTTCAACGAATGGCAGAATATTGACCTTGTCAAGGAATTAATTAAGCAAATGGATGAAAAATTAGGCAAGCCGCAAGGTTATTCTGAAAAACTGATCACATTCGTTAAAGACAGACCCGGACATGACAAACGTTATGCTATTAATGCAGACAAGCTGAATAAAAACCTAGGATGGAAACCATCTGTTACTTTCGAGGAAGGTTTAGGAAAAACGATTGACTGGTATCTGGAAAATAAGGAGTGGCTGGAAAATGTAACAAGCGGAGACTATCAGAAATATTACGAAAATCAATATTCATAAATAAATGAAAAAGGTTCTTCTGATTTTTTATTGTTTCACTTCAATTTTGATTTTTTCTCAGGACACCTTACCTCCTCCTCCCATGGCGATGCCAAATAGTCAACAGGAAAAACTAATTGACGAGCTTATTTCTGTAAGCCATTACAAAGAAGCACTTATCAACTATTCCAGAGTTTATTTTTGGGGAGAACAATACAAAGGTGGAAAAAGAAGATATGAAAACACTCACATTGATCAAGTATTGAAAAATTTTGATTTTGAAAGATTCAAGAAAGGTACAATCTATAATAGTTTTTCATTTATTTCTGAGAAGAAACTGAAGAATTTAATTGAATTTTATAAAGATAATGAAGGTAAAATAAATGCTGAAAATGATATGATTTTAATTACAGCTTCTGTTTCACACAATCTTCAATCTCAATTAAATTCAGAGATGAACGAGATCTTAAAAAATTAAAAGTTAACACAAATGGATAATTAAAATCCAATTATTCGCCTAATTATAAAAGTATGAAAGGAATAATATTAGCCGGAGGTTCCGGTACCCGACTTTATCCTCTTACCATCGCCGTAAGCAAACAACTAATGCCTGTTTATGACAAACCGATGATCTATTATCCCCTGTCAACACTATTACTGGCAGGAATTAAGGATATTTTAATTATCACTACTCCGCATGACCAGCCAGGATTCATTAAACTTTTGGGTGACGGATCTCAGATTGGCTGCAATATAGAATATGTGGTACAACCAAGCCCGGACGGATTGGCACAGGCTTTTATTTTAGGTGATGCATTCATAGGCAACGATCCTGTTGCTTTAGTTTTGGGAGATAATATTTTCTATGGTTCTGAAATGGGCACTTTACTGAAAAACAAAACCAATCCTGATGGTGGTGTAGTATTCGCATATCATGTTTCTGATCCGGAAAGATACGGTGTTGTAGAATTTGATGCTGATTTTAAAGCAGTCTCCATTGAGGAAAAGCCTTTAAAACCAAAATCAAACTATGCTGTACCCGGCCTTTACTTTTATGATAATGAAGTCGTGGAAATTGCAAAAAACATTAAGCCCTCTCCAAGAGGAGAATTGGAAATCACTGATGTAAACAATGTTTATTTAAGTAAAGGAAAACTTGAAGTAGGTGTTCTGGACAGAGGTACCGCATGGCTTGATACCGGAACTTTTGATTCCCTGAATGATGCTTCTGAATTTGTAAGCGTCATTGAAAAAAGACAGGGCTTCAAGATCGGATGTATTGAGGAAATTGCGTTCAGGAATAAATTCATTAATGAAGAAAAACTTCTTGAAACTGCGGCAAAATATGGCAAAAGTGGTTACGGCGAATACCTTAAACAACTCGTCAGCAAATAACATTATTGCATTATAAATTTCAACGACTATTGGCTTTATAGCTGATAGTCTTTTAATATAGAAGCTTTTGCAACCTTACCATCTAAGTAGATTTTGATATAAAATTTTTTAGAGATCCATTATATAATAATAACCGCTTCTTTCCAATAGTAATTTTATAATTAACTTTGGGGACTTTAAAGAACTATTTAGAAACATTAATGGAATACAATAAACCACAAATCATTACATTCGATAAAATAGGATCATCACAGCTGGGCTATATCACCATAGCGGAAACCCAAAAGAATGTTCCTTTTGAGATACAGCGTGTCTACTGGACCTACTATACGCCTCACGATGTAACCAGAGGAGGACATGCCCACAGGGAGCTGCAGCAGATTATATTTGCAGTATCCGGAACCATTACGTTCAATACCGAGGATAAAGATGGCAATGAAGAAACCTTTATTTTAGACCATCCTACGAAGGGTTTATATATTCCAAAACTGGTATGGAGAGACATTCAGTTTTCACACAATGCAGTATTACTGTGTCTGGCTTCGGAAATTTATGATGAAGCAGATTACTTCAGGGATTATGAAGATTTCAAAAAGGCAACTAAAAATAACTAGATCACAAACCACAATAAGTACAAAAATAGATGAAGTTCAATAATAGAAATGTATATATCAGTGAGAAAGCTGTCATTGGTAAAAATGTCAGGATAGGAGACAACACCGTTATATATGACAATGTTACCATAGGAGACAATTCTATCATCTGTAATGACTGTGTTATAGGAGAACCCGCCAATGACTATTATTTCAAAGACACATACGAGAATCCTAAAACAGTTCTGGAAGAAGGCGCATTTATCAGAAGCCACAGTATTATTTATGCAGGCTCTACTTTTGGAAAGAATTTTTCAACAGGACACCGTGTAACGATCAGAGAACATTCCAAGTTTGGAAACAACTGCAGGATCGGAACCGTTTCTGATATCCAGGGGTATGTAGAGTTTGGAGACAACTGTTGGCTGCACAGCAATGTTCATATCGGGCAGCAGTCCAAGATTGGAAATTATGTATTCATCTACCCTTATGTAGTATTTACCAATGATCCTACTCCTCCATCCAATACCTGCATCGGACCTACGGTAGGAGATTTTTCTCAGATTGCGGTTGGAACGGTTCTTCTGCCGGCTTCAGTTATTGGAAAACACAGCCTTGTAGGAGCTCAGTCTCTGGTAGGAGGAAAATATGATGACTACTCCCTGATCATTGGAAATCCAGCAAAGAAAATTAAAGATGTCCGCGAAATGATATCAAGAGGCGCAGATAAATCTCACTATCCATGGCCTTACAACTTCTCCAGAAATATGCCTTGGGAAGAGGAAGGTTTTGACAATTGGAAATTAAAAAACGGCTACGAAAATGATTAACTTTTTAGACTTAAAGAAAATAAACCTTACTTATCAGGAGGAAATTGAAAACAAACTTTTAAGCGTTTTCAGAAGTGGCTGGTATCTTATGGGCAGCGAACTCAAAAACTTTGAGGCCAATCTCGCATCCTACATCGGTTCACAATATGCTTTAGGCGTAGCGAACGGCCTGGATGCACTCCGTCTTATTTTCCGTGCTTATATTGAATTAGGAATAATGAAGGCAGGGGATGAAGTTATTGTTCCCGCCAACACCTATATCGCTTCAGTACTGGCTTTATCGGATAATGGACTGGTTCCTGTTTTTGTAGAGCCCGATGCCGATACTTTTAATATCGACATTTCAAAAATTGAAGAAAGTATCACTCCAAAGACAAAAGCCATCCTGATAGTTCACCTTCAGGGAAGAATTGTGTTTTCTGAAGAGCTTAAAAATATGGCTCAAAAGCACAATTTAAAGATTGTAGAAGATAATGCACAGGCTATCGGAGCAGAATGGAATGGCATTAAATCAGGAAATCTGGGCGATGCAGCTGGTTTCAGCTTCTATCCCGGAAAAAATCTTGGGGCTTTAGGTGATGCAGGGGCTGTAACTACAAATGATAAAGACGTATTTGAAGCAATTCGCGCTATTGCTAATTACGGTTCAAACCAGAAATATGTAAACATCTATAAAGGATTAAACTCCAGGCTGGACGAAATTCAGGCTGCCGTTTTAGATGTAAAACTCAAATACATCGGCCACGAAAACGGAACCCGAAGAGAAATTGCAAAACGATTCATCTCTGAGATCAATAATCCAAAAATCACTCTTCCGGAAAACCCGGCTGATGAAAACGAACATGTATGGCATGTTTTTGTGGTAAGAACAGAAAAAAGAGATGAGCTACAGGCCTATTTAACGGAAAAAGGTATTCATACCATTATCCATTATCCAATCCCGCCCCATAAGCAGGAAGCCTACAAAGAATACGCCGATCTTTCATTCCCAATCACCGAAAAAATGCATAATGAAGTGCTGAGTCTTCCTATTTCTTCCGTTTTAGAAGAAGAAGAAATTCAGGTTATCATCAAAGCTGTCAACGAATTTTAGTTGCAAAATGAAAACAAACTGATAACATCCCATTTTTGCTAGCTGAATAGCTATGTCTAATATGAACAACTACCTATCATTAAATAATGAATTTATTATAAACTTTAAAAACTATTAGCTTTATTACTAGTAGTTTTTTGCTCATAATAACAAATAGTAATACATTAGTTGTTGTTTTATATTTTATATGATAATTATTCACTAATCAATAAAGTTGGATAAGAATTAAATATTTTAAATTTGCAAAAACTTACACAAATGAATGAACCACAGCAAAAGTGGACAGAAACAATAGATGACACCCATTCCCTGTTCGATTTGAAATTGAAGGAAGTCTGGAAATACAAAGATCTTGTTTACATGTTTGTAAAAAGAGATTTTGTATCAAGTTTTAAACAAACAATATTAGGACCTATTTGGTTTTTTATCAATCCTATATTTACCACAATTACCTATCTAATTATTTTTGGAAAATTTGCGAAGCTTCCTACAGATGGTGCGCCTGGTATATTGTTTTATCTGGCAGGAGTAACCTTATGGAACTATTTTTCAGGAGCACTTCTAGGTACTACCAATACCTTCACAGGTAACGCCAGTATTTTTGGGAAAGTATATTTCCCAAGGCTTGTTACTCCTGTTTCAATTGTTATCTCTAACCTAATGCGGTTAATTGTACAGTTTCTTTTATTTATAGCTGTTTGGCTTTACTATCTTATCAATAAGGAAATTCATCCTAACTGGTGGATGTTGGCAACACCTTTTCTCATCATTATTATGGCTTTGTTTGCATTAGGAGTCGGAATGATATTTTCCTCACTTACAACAAAATATAAAGATCTTACGATGCTACTAGCATTTGGTGTAAGTTTACTCATGTATGCAACGCCTGTCATTTATCCAATATCAATGCTTCCCGGATATTTCAGAAGCTTGGCAAAATACAATCCACTAACTGGTATTTTTGAATGCTTCAAGTATGGTTGGCTGGGGGTCGGAGATTTTTCACCTTCAATGCTTATCATAAGCACGATTATTACTATTGTTCTTTTATTTATTGGAATTATTACATTCAATAAAGTGGAAAGAACCTTCATGGATACCGTATAAACATGTATAAAAACACTTTTGATTAATTTAAAAATTTAAAAAATGCTAGCTTTAAAAGCAGAAAATATATCAAAACAATACCGTTTGGGCCAAGTGGGAACAGGAACACTCTCTCATGACCTCAATAGGTTCTGGCACAAAATAAGAGGAAACGAAGATCCTTATCTAAAAATAGGAGAAACCAATGACAGAACCACTAAAGGAACTTCCGATTATGTATGGTCTTTACGCGACATCAACTTTGAAGTAAAGCAAGGTGATGCTGTAGGAATTGTAGGAAGAAACGGTGCAGGGAAATCTACCTTATTAAAATTACTAAGTAAGGTAACAAAGCCAACCACAGGAACAATTCGAACCAATGGAAGAATTGCTTCTTTATTGGAGGTAGGAACAGGTTTCCACCCTGAGATGACAGGCCGCGAAAATGTATTTTTAAATGGCGCTATTTTAGGAATGACCCGTAAAGAAATCACCAGAAAATTTGATGAAATTGTAGATTTTTCAGGTGTTGAAAGATATATTGATACTCCGGTAAAAAGATATTCTTCAGGAATGTATGTACGTCTGGCGTTTGCTGTAGCAGCTCATTTAGAATCTGAAATTTTAATTGTGGACGAAGTTTTAGCTGTAGGAGATGCTGATTTTCAGAAAAAATGCTTGGGAAAAATGGGTGATGTAACGAAAGGTGAAGGAAGAACTATTTTGTTCGTAAGTCATAATATGACAGCCATTAAAGAACTTTGTAATACCGGGATATTGCTAAACCAAGGACAGTTAGCTTACAGTGGCAATATACTTGATACTATTGTAGAATACCAAAAAAGCTCCGAAGCTCAAAGCAAATATCTGCACGAAGGACCTGTTGAAACGGCATTAGGCAATGAAAATATAAAAGTTCTTGAATTTTCTGCAGAGCCAGCCCAAGGTGAATTAATAGATATAGAATCCGGAATTTTGGTAAAATTAAGATTCCTTAGCTTAAAAGCTGGAATAAATCTAGATGTCACATTTGAGCTTAGAACTTATGAAGAAGTTCCCGTTTTTCATACAGGAGCTTTAGTCACAACAAGTAATGATTCGGAAGTAAAAGAATACAGCATAGAATTTATTCTTCCAAAAAATCTATTAAATGCAGGAAACTATTATTTCAAATTAATTTTTGGTGAAGATCAAAGAATTCCGTTATTTATTGCTCCAAGCACAATCGGTTTTGAAGTTGAAAACATAAAACTTGGAAAAAACATTGCGCTTCTTCCTGGAATTATCAGACCTCAATTTGAATTTAAAATACTTTAAATTGAATTTAAAAAGCAAATAGATATAAAAAAAGATTAATTAACTACAAAATATATCAGTTCCCGGCACAAGATATTTAAGACTGAAGATAAAATACTTTTTTTGAATCATCTAAAAAAAATCAAATTATAAAACAATTATGATAAAACTACTCGATTTATAAAAGGTCAATTTGGGGGACATCAACAAGAAATTGAACAAGTATTAAGCGCTTTTACTTTCTCCGGTAATAGAAGTTTTAAATCAATATCAATAGGTTTCAAAAAACACAAGAACTTGGTAAAAAAAAACATACATATTGATCCAGAAAAGTTATTATATTCAAATAAGATATATTTCGAATCATGTATTCGGACTGCACAGAAATTATTTGAAGAAAAACTCTATGAAGACTGTATAAATTATATTGAAAAAACTGCCTCTTTCGGATGGTTCAATTTTTCGGGATATTATAAGAGCAAGTCTCTGGAACTCCTTTTAACTAAAATTCAACAAAAGATTTTACCAATAGCTTACCATCAGCAAAAACAAAAAAAAACAAATAAAATACTTCATATCTGCTCAGAAGTTTATACATCGGGCGGACATTCCAAATTACTTTATAATTGGATTAAAAATGACTCTTCAAAAAAGCATACAATTCTAAGTATCCGGCTTTCTCTGGAAGAAATAAAAGATATTAGTGATTTCTATCTCACAGATAGTATTAGCGTGGGACATATCAGTGTAAAATCACCATCTAAGATAGAATCGATCAATCTTTTAAACCAGCAGCCTCTAAACGACTATGACGTGATCGTGCTTCATATTCATCCGGATGAAACGATTACAAGCATCGTTTTATCTCAAAAAGATATCACAACACCTATCTGTTTTATCAATCATGCAGACCATGTATTTTGGTTGGGAACGTCTATTGCAGATCTTGTTCTTCAAATTAGAGAATCCAGCATATCGATTGATGAGGAAAGACGCGATATTTTAAAGGAAAGACAGTTTTTTTTACCAATTCCAATAGAAACAGCTCAAAATACAGAAGATGAAAACAGCAACAGCGAAACTAATTTCATTAAAATATTAAGCACAGGAACAGCTTACAAATACAATCCCAACGAGCACTACAATTTTTTGAAAGAGGCTTATAAAATTGTAGAAGAAAATTCCAATATCCTATTTAATATTGTAGGAATCAATGCCGATTCTGACTATGCTAAAGAATATCAGCATGAAAGGATTTTTTTACACGGAATTGTATCTTCACAGAGATTAGCTGAAATTGAAGAAACAACTGACATTTATATCGAAGGTTTCCCCATGCCCTCTTTTACAGCTCTTCTTCAGGTTGCTTTACGTAAGATACCTTTTGCTCTTCACTACAATCCACTGCCTTTGTTTAAACTCTTCAGTGACAATAACGAATATAATATAGTTTATCCCAAAAATCTGGATGAATGGCATTCCAACATTAGAAAACTAATTCGGGATTCGGAATACAGAACAGGAACCTCACAAAAACAAAACAAATATATCCTTAACAATTACAGTATAGAAGTATGGAAATCACGTGTTCAGGAGCTGTATCAAATAATAGATAAAAAAGAACATGCTTACTGGAAGCCTAATCCGGATAGATATTATGACGGTGATAATGAAAAACTTCTTGTAACTGCTGATAAAAGAAAGTTTTCTCATTACAGTTTCACAGAAAAAATGTCATTAAACGGAAAATATTTTGTTTATAAAATGACAAATCCTAAAAATTCTAATATTAGTTATTTTCATAAGAAACAATTAATAAAATATTTTCTTAAAAAATAATGAATATAGCTACACAAATTAACAGAAGTAATAATTTTGACTTTCTTCGCCTGCTATTTGCTAGTTTAGTAATAGTTTCACATTCTTATCCCTTAACAGGAAAAGCAGAGATAATAGGAACTCTAACGAATGGACAATTAAGTCTTGGGTCACTATCTGTAGATTGTTTTTTTATCATGAGTGGCTACCTCATTATGATGAGTCTACAGCGCAGCAAAAGTCCTCAGGAATATATGTGGAAACGTTTGTTAAGACTGTACCCTGCTTATATTGTGCTATTAATATTTACAATATTATTCTTGCCTGTTGTGTATATAGGCATTAACATATTTTCTGAAAAAACATTCTGGAGCTACTTTCCAAACTCTCTGTCATTGTATAAAATACAATATGAAGTAAAGGGGGTTTTTGAGAACAATCCTTATCCACGGGCAATTAATGGCAGTCTATGGTCTTTGTCTTATGAGTTTACAATGTATATTGTTTTACTATTATTGTTTCCACTTCGTCAATATAAACATCTCAATATTATAATTATTAGTATTTTTCTTTCAGCTTTTTACTTTACTATTACTGAAAGTCATTTTTTAGAAAGTACAATGAAAAGGATATTCCTATACCCTATTGAATTTTACAGGCTTTGTACTTACTTCATGGCAGGAAGCTTATTAGTATTTATCAATTTTAAGAAAATCAATTCATTTTGGATAAGATGTCTGCTTTTTTTGGCATTAACAACATCTTTATATTTTGAATGTTATAAATATACAAGCCCTATTCTTTTACCTCTACTAATTTTACTCATCGGCGTTAATAAGAATCGGTATATAAGCAGCATAGGCTCAAAGATAGGAGACATTTCTTATGGAGTTTATATTTATGCATTCATTATACAGCAAACATTGATGCATTATTTTGGGTTAGGAACTTTAAGACTTATGTTGATAAGCACCATTATTACTTATATTTTTGCATATGGCTCATGGCACCTGGTCGAAAAAAGAATGTTAACATATAAAAATTTGATAAAATGACACCTCAAAACTATCAAATCAAGCTCGCCATAGTTATTCCTTACTATAAAATAGATTTTTTTGAGGAAACAATAAAATCTGTTGCCTCACAAACCAACAAAAATTTTGTTTTATACATTGGTGATGATGCCAGCCCAAATGATCCTGTCAATATAATTGAAAAATACCTTCAACCTGAAAGTTACTTTTATTATAAATATAAAGATAACTTAGGCGGTAAAAATCTAGCTCTGCAATGGGAGAGAGTGTTAGAAAATGTAAAAGAAGAATGGTTCCAAGTATTGGGTGATGATGATGTGATCTCAGCAAACTTTGTGGAAGAATTCTATAATAATCTTAAAACCGCAGAATCTAAGAATATATCTGTAATGAAGTTTTCTCATCAGTGGATTGATGAAGAAAATAGTGTTATCCAAAATTTCGTTTATAATTTTTCAGAACTGAAACCTTCAGAATTTTTTATTAAAAAATATAATCACGAAATACAAAGCAGTCTTTCCGAAAATATTTTTAAACTTGATATATATAAAAGAGTTAAGTTTGAAAAAATAACATTAGCCTGGGGAAGTGATGATTTAGCAATACTTCTATTTGCCGCCGGAAATGTTATTTTATATATCAAAAATAGTATTGTAAAGGTCCGAATTTCCGGATCAAGCATATCCGGATCAATGCATTTGTCTGACCAAAAACAAAAAGCTTATTTTGAATTAAGGGAAATACTGATAGCAAAATATTCTTCATTGTTTGATTACCAGTTTATATCAGAAGTCGTGGAAGAATATTTAGACTTTAGTAATTACAAAAAATATAATGCTCATTATACAGTAATTTTCTTTTACCTTAAGCATCTTAAAATTAAAGCTTTTTTAAAAGCACTAAAAAAAATTTATTATATCAAAAAGAAATGTCTCCAAAAATATCCATCATAGTACCTTGCTATAATCAAGCATCTTATCTTGATGAATGTCTGCAGTCCGTTATGGATCAGACTTTCACAGATTGGGAATGCATAATTGTCAATGACGGCTCCACAGACCATACGGAAGAAACGGTAGAAAGATGGACAGAAAAAGACAGTCGCTTTCAGTATATCAGCAAAGAAAATGGAGGAATATCCTCCGCAAGAAATGCTGGACTTGAAAGGGCTTCGGGAAAGTACATTCAGTTTTTAGATTCTGATGACCTGTTGAATAAGAAAAAAATTGAAAAAAGTCTTTCCGGAAGTAAAGAATATCCGTTGATTATAAGCCAATTTACCATTTATACCAACAACATTCATCATCCTGGTTATAACCATATTGAAAAGGATTTTGCAACATTTGAAGGTATTGTATTCGGATGGAATCTTAAATTCACGATTCCTATACACTGTGCTTTGATTTCCCGTCAACTTCTTGAAGGGTTTACGTTTGAGAAGGGTCTAAACATCAATGAAGACTGGCTGATGTGGATGCATATCACCAGAAACAACCCAGAAGTTCTCATTTTGGATGAGCCCTTGGCGCACTACCGCAAAGAAGAAGACAAAAAAAGTTTGTCATCTGACCCTTACAAAGTTTTTCGCGAAAGAGTTAAAGTACTTCCAATTATAAAAAGAATATATGGTGATACTCTTCACGACAGGCTTGCCTATCATATGATTGAATTCCATACAAACCAACTTGTGCAACTGAAACATGAATTCAATAAAGCAACAGGCGGTAAAGTCGTTTCCAGCTATCTCGCTCTTAAAAAATATTATTACAGCCTTTTTCAGAAAAAGAACCTATGACCTCATCCGTAGCACTTTGCACCTATAACGGTGAAACTTATATAGCCGAACAGCTGGACAGTATTCTGAGCCAGACTTTGCCGGTATCTGAGATCGTTATTTGTGATGACGGCTCTACGGATGGCACTGTAAAGATCCTTTCCGATTATGCTGTACGTTATCCTGAGATGATTAAAGTATATCAGAACCCTGAAAATCTGGGATATGTTGGTAATTTTGAAAAAGCGATGAGCCTTTGTTCGGGTGATATTGTACTGTTATGTGATCAGGACGACCGCTGGTATGAAAATAAAACGCAGACCATTACTGACATTTTTAAAAACCATCAAAATATCAATGTAATATGCCACAATATCCGGCTTTTTGGAGAGTCTTTAAAAAGCTCTGAAAATATGGTTTACTGGCAAATGGAATCTTTTAATCCTGATAATTTTACAAAACCAGGAGATATTATCAACCGCCTTTTATACCAGGGAAATGTATTTCCTGGAATGAGCATGGCTGTCCGGAATGCATTTCTAAAAAAGAATCTCCCTTTAAAAAGAGTGAATAAGGTGATCATCCATGATTATGAACTTCTCCTTCTTGCTGCAGACCAAAATGCATTATGGATTGAGAAAACCATATTGGGAGGCTACCGGATACACCCTAAGCAGAATATAGGATACAAAGCCTTTTCTGAATTTAACCCTTCAGAAACAAAAACGCTAACCCGGGATGAACTTTTCAAAGTGTTTCAAAGATATCCTTTTGTAAAGAAGGCTGTCTCCGGGCTGAATTTGAATAAAAACCTCGAGGCAGGTTATAAAAAATATTGCCATCAACAATATCAGGACTATCTTAAAAAGCTCCCTCTTTTGGATCGTCTTGTCAATCAAATTAAAATGAAATACTATTTTCATATATTTGATTACCTGAAATAAATAAAAACTGCTGATTTTTAAACATCCTCGAGATGCAGCAGCTTTATAAGACACAATAAATGAAAACACTAAGCACATGATTATTGGAAACGGTATTATAGCCAACGCTGTAAAATCTTATGACACAGACAATATGGTCTTCTTTGCTTCAGGAGTCTCCAATTCACTGGAAACGAGAACTTCAGAATTTGAAAGAGAATTTTCTCTTCTGAAAATCACTATTGAAGAAAACAAGGAAAAAAAACTCATCTATTTTTCTACCTTAAGCATTCACGATCAGTCTAAACAGGACAGCCCTTACGTCCTGCATAAAAAAACAATTGAAGAGCATATCAATACCTCTTCCGAGCATTTTCTTATTCTGAGAATAGGCAATATCGTAGGTAAAGGCGGAAATCCGAATACCCTTTTCAATTTCCTGACTTCCCAGATCAATAATGGCAATGAATTTACACTCCATTTAAAGGCCAGAAGGCTGCTTTTGGACATTGAAGATATTTCTAAATTTCTCGGCTCCCACTGTCTGGATCTTGAAAATAAAACCATCAACCTCGCTTTTCCGTATTACTACGATCTGAAACAGATCATCAGTGCCATAGAGAAAAAGGCTGGTAAAAAAGCGCGCTTTTGTGAAACGGATGAAGGCGATTTTTACAAAGTGGATTTTGATCAAGATATAGAAACCTATTTCTCCGGAATACAGCCGGAAGATTATCTGGAAACTTTAACTCAAAAGTATATTTAGGATTAAATGGTTAATATTTATATAATTATAGTAACATATAACGCCATGAAATGGGCAGAAAGATGTTTTACCAGCTTAAGACAGTCTTCTGTTCCTGTAAAATGCATTGTTATCGATAACGGATCTTTAGACGGAACCCAGGAATATATTAAAAATCACTTCCCTGAAATTGATCTTATCCAGTCTCCTGAAAATTTAGGTTTTGGAAAAGCAAATAATTTAGGAATAGAAAAAGCCTATAAAGAAGGTGCAGATTTTTTTTATCTGATGAATCAGGATGCGTGGATCTTTCCGGACAGTTTTCAGCAAATGCTGGATGTGTACAACAGCGTTCCGGATAAAAGCAAAATCGGGATCTTAAGCCCAATGCATCTGGATGGCAGTGAGAAAAAATTTGATATTCATTTTGAGAATTATCTGGCTAAAGACGTAAGAAACAACAGAATGTTTTCCGATGTTTATTTTGGTGAGACAAAGTCATTTTATGAAATAAGCTTTGTGAATGCTGCCCATTGGTTCATTCCAAAAAATGTCATTGAAAAAATAGGTGGATTCAATCCTTACTTTTTTTACGGTGCCGAAGATTATGAATATGTCAACAGGCTTACCTATTTCGGATTAAAAATTATGGTATGCACAAAAAGCAAAGTTGTGCATGATGCCGTACAGTCTTTCCACAAAAAGCAGCCGCAGGATAAAGCAGAATTGCTGGCAAACACCAGACTTTCTATGAGGATGCAGCGGGAAACGAAATATCTCGATCCCAACTATGATTATAATGTCAAAAGAGAAAGAACTGCCATTCTCTCTTATATTTTAAAATTAAGCGCAAAAGGAAATATCAATGAATCTAAATTTTATCTGGACCAATACAGATATTTCTCAAAAAAATTCAAAGAGATTGAAGCGGCAAGAAAAACATCAATGACAGGCAGGCATCCTTTCCTCAATCTTTAATCTATTTCTATGGAAAAATTACCGGTAAGCATCTGTATTCTCTCCTGGAAAACCGGAGAAACCCTGAAAAACACTCTGAAATCCTACAAAAAATACGGCTTTCTTGAAATGACCGATGATATAGTCATTCTTTTTCAGGAAATAAGTGAGCAGGATAAAAAAACAGCTGAAAAGTATGGAGTCAGATATATTGGATTAACTGAAAATATAGGCATTGGAAAAGGCATGAAATTACTAGCTGAACATGCAGCTTATGAAAACATTCTTTTTCTGGAGCACGACTGGCAGCTTATTGAAGATCAGCAAACAACCCTTTCACAGCTAAAAAAAGGTCTGAAACTTCTTGATCAGGGATTTGATGTGGTACGATACCGAAGCAGAAGAAACCCGGGATATCCTTTGATCTCGATCAGACATAAAGGTAATGAGCTGGATTACTATGACGACTGGCACGAATGTACTTCACCCCATCTTCTGGAATCCCTCCACTGGCTGGATCCTGCAAAAGAATTCCCGGATAAAATACAAACGCAAGACGAGTTCTTCGTAACGACTTCCCGCTGGGCCAACTGGACAAATAACCCTTACCTCATCCGAAAAGATTTTTTGCTGAATACCATCCTTCCTTTTTCAGGGGAAACGGCATCACTTGAAAGAAATATTGCAGCCTGGTGGGTAAAGCAGAATTTCAAAATTGCACAGGGCGAAGGACTTTTCAAACACAATGATCTTACCAAGTATCCGAAGAAAAATATCATTCAGAAAATACTCGGCAAATTGAAAAATAAATTTAAATAAATTGTACGGAATGAAAATTCTTTTCCACGAGAACGAACTCAATTACAGAGGGACTTCCATCGCATTATATGATTATGCAGATTTCAATGAAAGATATCTGGGAAATGAATCATTGATTGTATATAATAAAAATCTGCCTACCAATCATGAATTAGGCATCGAAAAATTTTCCAAACGCTTTAAAGTATTTGGCTATTCTGATTTTAAAGAGGTAGATCAACTCATCAACCAAAATAATATAGATCTTTTTTACGCCATCAAAAACGGAGATATTGATAACATAGAGACGAAAGAATGCAAAACTGTGATCCACAGCGTTTTTAAACATTTTGAGCCCCATGGAGATGTCTACGCTTATGTTTCCCAATGGCTAAGCCAGGAAATGACAGGCTCTAAATATCCTTTTGTTCCTCACATGGTGAATTTTGAGAACGGTACAGATCAGGATCTCAGAAAAGAATTGAATATTCCTGTCAATGCAAAAGTATTCGGATATTATGGAGGTCATGCAAGCTTTAATATTATTTTTGCGCAACAGACCATTGAAAAGATAGCATCAAAATACAAGGACATCTATTTTATTTTTATGGGAGTAGACTCATTTGTAAAGAAAAAATGGTGGAAATCAGCTCTTTCCAATATTATTTTCCTACCGCCGAGTTCAGATATCATCATAAAGCAAAAATTCATTAATACCTGTAGTGCACTTCTTCATGCCCGTGAAAGAGGGGAAACTTTTGGAATTACGGTGGCTGAATTTGCTATTAAAGGAAAGCCGGTGATTGCTTTTGCCAATCCTCCTGAAAAAGCACATATCAGCCATCTTGAGGATAAAGCTTATTATTACTGCGATCATAAGGAACTCAGAGATATTATTTTGGATGCAGACCTTAGTATCTCTGCAGAAGAATTATTCCAGAAGTTTCTACCGCATCCTGTGATGGATACTTTTAAGAAGATATTTATAGATTAATCATTATTTTTTTATAAAAAATGCAAATAAAAAAAATTTTAAAACTTGACTTTGATCATCACAGAATATTTGGGCTAGACCTTCTACGTGCATTGGCAATTTTAATAGTTCTTTTAGTACATAGCTCAACATTGGTTCCATCATATATTAGTAACTTTTATCACTACATTAATATTGATGGTGTTTGTATATTTTTTGTATTAAGTGGTTTTTTAATTGGAAATGTATTAATTAAAACTGCCGAAAAATTTGGCTTCAATTATAAAGAATTAGTTAACTTTTGGGTTAGAAGATGGGCTCGAACTTTACCTAATTTTTATCTATTCTTAGTGCTGCTTACAATTTTGAATTTTTTTTTCACTAAAGGATTTCCATTAAAAGTTGTCCCACAATATCTTATTTTCTCTCAGAATCTCGTCAAAGGATCACCCGGTTTTTTTGGTGAAGCATGGAGTTTAAGCGTAGAAGAATGGTTCTATATAATCACTCCTATCTGTTTATTCCTAATCATCAAATTATTAAAAACAAGTGTCAAAACATCCATTTTAATAATCTCTGTAACAATTATTTTATTTTCTATTTTATTACGAATTATATTAAACCCAAATCCCATATTATTGGAAATGGGAGATTATGATAGAATTGTTATCATGAGAATGGACAGCATAATGTACGGTGTATTTGGCGCATATATAAGTTTCTATTTTCAAAATATCTGGAAAAAATATAAAAAAATCGCCTTTGTATTAGGATTACTCATCACTATAATTATTAAACTTATTTCATTGAAATTTGTTTATACTGAACGTTGGTTTTTTACTAATTATTTTTATCCTATATTATGTATTGGAATATTATTACTCCTTCCTTTATTAAGTGAATATAAAATTAAAAAACACACTCATTTCACTAAAATCATTACAACCATCAGTTTAATTTCCTATTCATTATATTTAAGTCATAATTCATTAATTAGGAAAATGTTTCTAGAGAACATATTTCAAAATTTCTTTGGAAGTAATGAATTAGTTATCGTTTTATTAAAGAATATTATTTACTGGGGTGGATCTATATTTTTATCAATTTTGATTTATAAATATTATGAATCACCACTCATGAAACTGAGAGATAAAATTAAATTTAAATAAAGAGAAATTCTTCTTTTAAAACGATTCACCACTAGAATGAAAACAAAAATAATCAATTACATAATTGGTTTCCTATTTATACTCTATTGTAAGATAATGACAAAGAGATCTGGTGGTTGTTCACATCTTCAAGCATAATGTTCTTGGCACAAAGTTTCACTACATCCCTAGCCCTTCACTCTTTTCTCAAGAAAGTATTATTTTATCTATTACAAAGTACGAGTATACTATCAATTAATAATCTTACTAAAAATGCAAATAAAGAATTTTTTTAAACTTGATTTAGGCACAAACAGAATGTTTGGTCTGGATCTTCTTAGAATGCTGGCTATTTTATTAGTCGTCTTCTTTCACAGCTACACGCTAATTCCCACTTCCATACATCCATTTTTTGACTTTTTCTATTTTGATGGAGTATGCATATTTTTTGTTTTAAGCGGGTTCTTAATTGGTGGAATCATCATCAACTCAGTTGAAAAAAAAGGATTTAGCAGATCGGAACTCTTCATATTTTGGACCAGAAGATGGTTTAGGACTTTACCCAACTACTATCTTTTTTTATTTATAATGGCACTACTCTACAAGCTTTTCATAAAAGGGTTTTCTCTAAGAATAGTTTTTCCCTATTTATTTTTTTGTCAGAATTTGTTTACTGACATGAAAGTTTCCTTCTTCGGAGAAACATGGAGTTTAAGTGTAGAAGAATGGTTTTATATTACTATTCCCTTAATAATTTTTATATCTGTAAATTTTTTGAAAATTAAATTCAGAAAGTCTATTATTTTTTTATCTGCATTTATTTTATTATTTTCAGTTTTTATAAGATATTGTATGTACACCGGTCACTTCCCTCAAACAATAGATTATACCCGCGTAGTTACTATGAGAATGGATAATCTTATGTACGGATTCATAGGAGCTTATATCAGTTATTACTATAAATCCTTTTGGATTAGAAATAAATTTAAGTTATTTATTTTAGGAATTTTCCTGCTTCTTTCATGGAAAGTTTTATACTATCAGTTTCCTACTATGGAAGGCTTTTTTTATTCCAACATTTTCTTTCCTCTTTTCTGTACAGGAATTTTAGCTCTTTTACCAATTCTGAGCGAATACAAAATAGAAAAGTATAATAAAATTACCACTGCTGTCACATATATAAGTTTAATTTCTTATTCTTTATACCTGATACATTATTCTTTGGTGAAAAAACTTTTGATAGACACTCTATTTTTTAATTCCTATGATGAGAATTCAACAGTGATACTTATATTAAAAAACATGTTTTATTGGGTTGTCTCCATTGTTGGTGCTTTGATTGTTTATAAATACTTTGAGATTCCAACAACGAAACTTAGAGATAAAATTAAATTTAAATAGAATGGCCGAGATCCACATCATAATCGTTACCTACAATGCCATGAAATGGGCAGAACGTTGCTTTACAAGTTTAAGAAAATCTTCTGTTCCTGTAAAATGCTTTGTGATAGACAATGGTTCTGTGGACGGCACCCAGGACTATATAAAAAATAATTTTCCTGAAGTAGATTTCACCCAGTCCCAGACCAATCTGGGTTTTGGAAAAGCAAATAACATCGGGATTGAAAAAGCTTACAAAAACGGTGCTGATTTCTTCTACCTCATGAATCAGGATGCATGGCTCTACGAAGACAGTATGGCAAAAATGCTTGAAGCTTACGACAGCCATCCCGATCAGCAGGAAATAGGAATTATAAGTCCAATCCATATCGATGGTACAGAGCAATACCTTGACATCTTTTTAGACCAGTATATTGCTAAAAATTATGAAAAGACCAGGATGATCTCAGACCTTTATTTTCAGACTTTGAAATCCTGGTATGAAATTAATTTTGTGAATGCAGCCCACTGGCTTTTACCAAGAAAAACAATAGAAACGGTAGGCGGTTTCAATCCCTATTTTTTCCATTACGGCGAAGATGATGAGTATGTAAACCGGGTTCATTTTCACCAGATGAAAGTGATTTTGGTTCCCGGAAGCCGGGTCGTTCATGATGGAGTACAGCTTCTCCATAAAATAGATTACACAAAGTATGAAGATGTTCGTATTGAGATCAATGCCATGAATCCTAACCTGCCCGATTCTTTGCAGCTTGAAAAAAAAGCACTGAAACAAAGCATGCTAAAAAACCTCATTACCGGCAATATCACCAATTATAAAAAGCTGTCCGAAAAGTATAGGAAAATCTCTTCTAACAGCAAGAAATTAACCAGTTTCAGAAATCAGGTAATGCAGAAAGGCACTACTTTTCTTAATCTGTCGTAAATTAGCACAGGCATAAACGAAAAATTAATGATGAAAAATACAATATTATGTGCGGAATAGCAGGAATCATAAGCAATAATGCAAGGGACTATCAGGATCATATCCAAAGAATGACGGATTCTATGATACACCGCGGCCCGGATTCATCGCATCATGAATTTTATGACCATGCAGCTCTCGGTCACCGAAGGCTTTCCATCATCGATCTTTCTGAAAATGGAAAGCAGCCCATGTTCTCCAATACCAAGAACGAATGTATCGTCCTTAATGGTGAAATCTATGGATATCTGGACATTAAGAAAAATTATGGAGAATATCCTTTCCACGGAGGTTCAGATACAGAAGTTATTCTTGCTATGTATCAGAGAAAGCAGGAAAACCTTATCCATGACCTTCCGGGGATGTTTGCTTTTGCGATCTGGGATGATCAGAAGCAGCAACTTTTCTGTGCAAGAGACCGGTTTGGAGAAAAACCCTTTTATTATGCTGTAGGAAGTAACAACGAATTTATCTTCGCATCAGAGATCAAAGCTATTCTTGCGTCTGGATTAATTCAGCCCAAAGTAAGCTCTGCAGCCCTTTCACACTATCTTCAGTACGGATATGTAAGCTCGCAACAGAGCATTTACAGTAATATCTTCACTCTGCCGCCTGCACACCAGCTGATCTGGAAAGACGGAAAAATTAACGTTTCAAGATACTACAGCCTTCCTGCAAAAGACAGAAAATTAAGCCTGTCCGATGCTAAAGAAGAATTTATTTATCTGCTGAAAAATGCAGTCAAAAAACAGCTTATTGCCGATGTGGAAGTCGGAAGTTTCCTGAGCGGAGGTTTAGATTCTTCATCCGTAGTGGCTTTGGTAGACGAATTTCTTCCTCATCAGACCACCATCAGTTTTGGGTATGACCATAAAGATAATGAGCTGAAATATGCCAAAGAAATTGCTGATAAATACAACACCAATCACGTAGAAGTTCACGAAAAAAAACAGGATCTTGTGACCTCTTTACTGAAGATCTCCCCGTTTTTTGATGAACCTTTTGCCGATGCTTCCTTCATTCCTCATTACGAGATCTGCAGAGCTGCCAAACAAAACCTCACGGTGGTGCTTTCCGGAGATGTAGGAGACGAGCTTTTCGGTGGATATCATTTTTATACCGTTGAAAATAAATTGAAAAACCATTTCAGCTATAAAAATAGGGTGGCTCAGTTTGGACTTCAATTGTACCAAAAATTAAGACCAACCTCTTTCCTCACCCAGAATAATCTGGAATATTCATCCATAATGGACTTCCATCTTAATTCTGTGAGAAATGCATTTAATAAAAAAGAACGTGATCAGCTGGGAATAAATGCTGATTACCTGCAGGATTACAGCTTTACGCCTGACCCTGATTCCCTGAACGATATTATGAGAGTGGATCTGGAAAATTATGTTCCGGCCAATATGATGGTAAAATCAGACCGGATGGCTATGGCCAATTCATTGGAGGTACGTACACCGTTCCTTGATCTGGATTTTGCAGAATTCTGTATTCAGTTGCCGGATCAGCTTAAACTGGATGAGAAGAATGACAAGATCATCCTTCGTGAAGCCATGGGATCATATTGGACAGAAACGATCAGGAAACGTCATAAACAGGGCTTTGGCTTAGGTGTAAAGAGCTGGTTTGAAGAAGAGAATCTTATGACTCTTTCCAATGATCTTTTAAAAAATCCTCACCACAAAGTTTTTGATTTTATTGATTTCAAGGCCTCTCAAAATTTTCTGAATAAAGATGAGAAACACTGGAACTTGCTACAACTTGCACTTTGGGCAGATAATAACGTCTCTGTATTATAAAAATTTACGATGATTGAAATTTCCGTTATTATTCCCGTCTACAATGCTGCCGAGTTTCTGGAAAAGGCGGTTAATTCTGCTGCACACTTTGATGAAGTTAAAGAGATCATCCTGGCTGAAGACCAATCTACCGATCATTCTTTGGAAATCTGCAAAAAACTGGCATTTGAAAATTCCAAAGTAAGAGTATTCCAACATCCCAATGGAGAGAACCGGGGCGCAGGAGCTTCAAGAAACCTGGGAATAGACCATGCTACTTGTGATTTTATTGCATTCCTTGATGCAGACGATTATTATCTTCCCAACCGATTCGATGCTGAGAAAAAGCTGTTTAGCGATTCAAATATTGAAGGAATTTTCGGAGCGATAGGTACGGAATATTTGACCGAAAAAGGAAAACAGGAATTTGAGTCTAAATTTAAAGAAATCTCCCTGAGTACAGTCAATTATCCCGCAGAGGGAGAAGAAGTCTTCCGGGGACTTTTAAGTTTAACACCTAAAACTTTCGGTACTTCATTTCACTTAAATTCTCTTACCATAAGAAGAAATTCTCTGAAACAATACAATATCCGTTTCAATGAAACTCTGCGTGTTCACCAGGATTCGGAACTGATTCTCAGACTTGCTTATCACTGTCACTTAAAAACGGGGATTATAGATAAAGCCATTGCAATAAGAGGAATTCATGATGATAACAGGATTACAAAAATTATAAAATATACGCCGCAGTATAACCAGAGACAGCTTCTTTTGTGGAAGTCTGTGAATGACTGGGCTGCTCTGAACTGGATTTCTCCGGAATATAAAAAAAGGATTTATCTGATTTATAAATCATTTGATCTTTCACTAAAAACAGGATTGTCCAAATACGGAAATATCCTTTTAGAAGTAATAAAGAACCCGGAAATCTTAAAGACGAAATACCGTTTTACCTATTATAACAGATAAGCATGAAGATATCAGTGATCATTCCCGTATACAATGCAGAAAAGTATGTTACAAAGGCAGTGAATTCTGTGCTTCAGTTTGATGAAGTGGATGAAGTGATCCTGATTGAAGACGGGTCACCTGACCATGCGCTTACGGTATGTCTGGAACTTGCCCAAAAGCATGAACGGGTTCAGCTTTTTCAACATTCTGATAAAAAAAATCATGGCGCCGGAGCCAGCAGAAACCTCGGAATAGAAAAAGCTTCCGGAGATTTCATTGCATTCCTGGATGCTGATGATTATTTTCTGTCTAATAGATTTGATGCAGAAAAAGAGCATTTTAAGAATTCCGATATAGAAGGTGTTTTTAATGCGATCGGCACTGAATTTCTGACAGAAAAAGGCCGGGAGGATTTTTTATCTAATATTAATGACAATCATCTCCTTACCGTTAATTATCCGGCAGAAGGACATGAAGTATTCAGGGGACTTCTAGGAAAAACACCAACTGCATTCGGCAGTTTTTTCACTTTGGATGCGCTTACCATAAGAAATTCGGCTCTTGAGAAATACAACTTGAAGTTTAACGAAGAACTCCGTGTACATCAGGATTCTGATTTTATCATTAAACTGGCTTTTCACTGTCATTTAAAATCCGGAATTATAGATCAACCTGTAGCTATGAGAGGGATTCATGATGATAACAGAATTACAAAAATCGTAAAGTATTCTCCGCAGTATAATCAAAGACAGTTTCTTTTTTGGAATTCCCTGTATCAATGGTCACAAGAAAACCGACTGGATCGGGATGTTTCAGAACATATTTATCTTAAGAAAAAGGCTTTTGAGCTATCTCAAAAAAAAGGTTTTTCTAAAATAATGACTCTTTTTACAGCTATTCTTAAAAACCCCAAAATTTTAAAAACACAATACCGGTTCACTTATACCCATTCGTGAAACTTATAAACTATAGACTCTGAGGAAGGGTTTGTTTATAAAAAACTAAAGCAGACAGATATTTTATATTTCCTCTTTAATAAAATTTATTGTTGTAATTGGCATATTTTATATTATTTTGTAATGAGAAAACAACATTTAGAGCCACAAAAAATAGATGTCGTATAGAACATATATATTATTTTAATTGTTAAAATGAAGATATCAGTAATTATTCCTGTTTATAATGCAGAAAAATTTGTTTCTCATGCTGTAGAATCTGCTCTTCAGTTTGACGACGTTTATGAGGTTATTCTGGTTGAGGATAAATCTCCGGATGATGCTCTCCGGATATGCAGAAATCTTTCCGAAAAATATGAAAAGGTAAAATTGTATCAACATCCGGACAAGGAGAATCATGGTGCCGGAGCGAGCAGGAATCTGGGAATAGAAAAAGCAACGGGTGATTTTTTGGCATTTTTAGATGCTGATGATTATTATCTCCCCAACCGTTTTGACAGTGAAAAAGAACTTTTCCAAAATCCTGCAGTAGAAGGCGTCTACGGAGCTCTGGGTGTACAGTACTATTCTGAAAAAGCTAAAGAACAGTATTATCGGGTATTTGGGGACAGACTGACTACTGTTTACAAAGTACATCCTCCCACAGATGTTTTTTTCGGACAGATCCATATGCTGGGTGCTTTTGGGCTTTTTAGTATTGATACGCTTACTATCCGAAGAGATACGCTATTCAAAAAAATGAATATACTGTTCAAACCCCATTTAAAACTTCATGAGGATACAGAATTTTTGTTTCGCCTTTCTTATTACCTTAACCTCTACCCTGGAAGTTTAGATAAAGCCGTAGCCATAAGAGGGGTACATGAGCACAACAGGATTACCAAAGTAGATACCCGCATCGTAGATCCGGCGATCTCCAGAACAATCCTATGGACCGAGGTTTATAGATGGGCAAACGAGGAAACGACTGTTCCGGAAGATGCCATGCTCCACATCAAAAGGATGCTCCGCAGCTTTGAAATTGCTAAAGCTCCCAAATTAAAAAAATGGGGAATGGTAATAAAATATCTGTTCACAGACTACAAAAGCATGAGGTCTGGTTTGTATAATATTAACTTCAAGCATACTCTAATTTTATAACACAAAAAATAATCTGTAGCGCAATGATTATAAACTGATTACTTTGCTATATTTGTTCCTAAAACCGTTAATAGATAAATGAAAATCTCAGTAATAATTCCCGTTTACAATGCTGAAAAATTTGTTTCTCAGGCTGTAGAATCTGCCCTTCAGTTTGATGAAGTGCACGAAATCATTCTGGTGGAAGACCAATCTCCTGATAATGCTTTGCAGGTATGTTTACAGCTTGCTGAAAAATATGACAGGGTAAAACTATATCAGCATCCTGATAAAGGAAATCATGGGGCAGGTCCAAGCAGAAACCTGGGAATAGAAAAATCTACCGGAGATTTTATTGCTTTTCTGGATGCAGATGATTATTATCTTCCCAACAGATTTGATGCAGAAAAAGAGCTTTTCCAAAAACCTGAGATTGAAGGGGTTTATGGAGCTTTGGGTGTTCATTATTATTCTGAAAAAGCAAAAGAGCAGTACTATTCTTTATTTGAAGACAAATTAACTACCGTTTATAAAAGACACAGTCCCAGGGAAGTTTTTCTTGGACAGATTTATATGCTGGGAAGCTTTGGCCTTTTCAGTATTGATGCGCTTACCATACGGAAGGAGCCTTTAATGAGAAAAATGGAAAATATGTTCCTGACCAATTTAAGACTTCATCAGGACAGTGAATTTCTTTACCGTCTCTCCTACTATCTTGACCTGTATCCGGGAATTTTAGACAAAGCGGTGGCAGTAAGAGGAGTGCATGAGAACAACAGGATCACTCAGATAGATTCTAAAAAAATAAAACCATCAACTACCAGAATTCTTTTTTGGAAGGAGGTAGATAGCTGGGCTGCTCAGGAGCCCACTATGCCGGATGATGTAAAGCAGCATATCAACAGAATGTACCGCAGTTTTCAGATCGCCAATGCGCCTTTTATGGAAAAATGGGGTATGATCCTGAAATATCTGGTTACAGATTTCAGAAGTATACGTTCCGGTCTTTATAATATTAATTTCAGAGACAGCTTATTTTAATTTTCTCTGGTCTGCCTTCACTGAATCCGCTATTTGTGCCGTAAAAACTTTTCCGGACTCTTTGTACATATGGTTTCCGTCTATATAGGTAAAATCATTGGCGTGGCCTGAAAAATCATAGAATTTTATGTTCTTTTCCTTTGAAAGGTTTTGCATCATTCTGCTGAATTCCGGGAATTTTTTGTTCTCCAAAGCTATGATATTTTCTGAAACAGGAATCCGTACGAGGTATATCTTCCCTTTAGGTTTCAGATAATCTATCATTTCGTTGAGTGCCTTCAGACGTTCTTTAGAAAGAGAAAAATTTCCCAGCAGTAACTTATAATATTCTGTTTTTATAGCAGTTCTGGCAGCTACAGAATCTTTATTCATATCTATATTCACTTCCATCCAACCGTCTTTATGAAGATAGGTATTGGATCTCCCCACCGCTTCCCTGTCAAGATATATCCTAAACCAGCTTTTATCAAAATTTTTGAGCAGGTATTCATAATTAGGCGACATATTATAGAAATACATATTCTTAAACGGAGAATTTTCTTCCGGAAAGTCTTTTGCCTTCTTTACAATATTGTTCAGTGCCAGGTTCCAGGGACTTACGGCCAGGATGAAAGTTCCATTTTGAGTCTCTGGATCCAGTTTTCTTTTCAATGCTTTTAAATAGATTTGCCCGTAAGGAGACTGTACAATATTTAGCGAAAAATTATCAAAAGGAACAGACAGTTTTTCTTTTAAAACTTCCGGAACGACTCCCTGCACACTTCTGGAATCTCCTAAAATGATATTTTGAGGTTTTTCTACAGCAAAGTGTCTGTAATTATCGTCTGTATTGCCATCTGCATAGGTTCCAAGGAATAGCATAACGGCAAGGATTCCAATAATATAAAACGATATTTTAAATAAAAATTTTTTCATATTAAAACTGTTCGTAGATAAAGCTTCCGTTAGAAAATACACCGTAATACATAATCATGAAGATCAGAAAAACATAAAAACCTCTTCTCATCCATGGATTAAACCTTTTAATATCAAGCCCGTGTTCCTGATCTTTATTCATCCAATCGATTAGAATTAAAATTCCAATCAATCCCAATATTTTAATCTTGATAAACTGAGGAATGGAAAACAGCGAGAAGCTAAAAATTCTTCCATACATACCCAAAGCAGACTTCAGGTCAGGTGCGGCAAAAAGTACCAGAGCAAAACAGACCATCATCATTGTCAACAGTATATTTCCCAGCTCTTTCAAGGTAGGGAAACTCCCTGAGAATTTTTTCTTCTTGTTCAGTTTATCCCTTACGATCAGAGGAATATAATAAATCCCATGAAGCAATCCGAATATGATGAATGTAAATCTGGGACCGTGCCACGCCCCTATTAAAATAAAATTCAGAATAATAGCGGCGATAAGCCCTCTTTTCCCGTAATCTCTGAACTGAATAACCAAAGGAGTAAAAACATACTCAGTAAGCCATGAAGTAAGCGATATGTGCCACTTTCGCCAGTATTCCGCAATATTCTGGGCAAAGAGCGGAAAGGCAAAGTTTTTGGTAATTTTAAACCCCAGAAGTCTTGCAAATCCTATTGCCATATCAGAATATCCCGAAAAGTCTGCATACAATTCAAAAAGGAAAAGAATGGCACCTAATGCCACCGTACTTCCGGAAAGAGTCTCGTAATTCTGAAAAATATTTTGTGTGATGGGTGTAATGCTGTTGGCAATCACCAGCTTTTTGAAGGCTCCGTAAAGGATCTGTCTTGCTGCATCAGTAGCCATTTCTTCCGTAAAAACTCTTTCTTTTTTCAATTGTGGAAGCAGCAAACTTCCTTTATCAATCGGTCCGGAGGTCATACTCGGGAAGAAAGCAATATAATTGAAGAATGCCAGAACATCTGTTTCCGGCTTCAGCTTATTGTTTTTAAGATCCAGGAAATAACTGATGATTCTGAAGGTATAAAAACTGATTCCCAAAGGTAAAATAATATTGAGGGTCAGTGTATTTTTAATATGAAACAGATTTGCAAATGAATCAATAAAAAAGCCGAAATATTTAAAATAAAAAAGGGTTCCAATCGTCAGGATCAACCCTAAATTGATGTATATTTTTTTAGTTTTTCCTTCGCTTCCGCCAATTTTAAGTCCCAGGTAATAAGCGATAGCAGAACTTCCGGCCAGAAGTGCCAGAAATCTCCAGTCCCAAAAGCCATAAAAGACATAGCTGGAAATCAGGAGCAGGATATTTTGTAGTTTCAGGTTCTTTCGGCATATAAACCAGTAAAGCCCGAAAACAAAAGTAAAAAAAAGGATAAAAGCGATAGAAGTAAACTGCATTGATCTGTGTTTAAAATCTCATTAATAGTGGGAAGCATCCACAAAAAGGTGGTTTCCGTTAAAATGTTTTCCACCGTTGATGCACAGCTCAATGATATTGGCGACATCACTACCTTTCAGCTTATCTTTCAGGGGATATCCGGAAATGATCATATCTTTCATCCTGTCATCCATATCCTTGTGAAAATCTGTCGGGATAAAAGATGGAGAAACAGAATTGCATGTAATCCCGAACTTCACATTCTCCACTGCCCAGCTTTTGCTCATCTGAAGCAGATAAGCTTTATTGGAATTATAAACGGAAGTTCCCATCGCAGGGGAAATCATTGATGAAGAAAGGATATTGATAATTCTTCCCAGTTTTTTCTTCCTGAAAATCTGAATACATTTTTGGGTCACCTCAAGAGCCGGCATTACATTATGCTTAAACTCTTCAAGGATCTTTTCCGCCTCTGTTTTATGGAAATAGGTGTTGATGAATGTACCGCTGTAATAATTATTGATCAGAATATCCGGATCAAAAGCCTCTATTTCAGACAAAAAACCAGCCATTTGGCCTTCCAGAGTAAAGTCAATCTTAAATGCCTTTGCACCGGGAAACTTGTCTTCTATTTCCTTTGCAGGCTGTTCAGAATGACAATAAGTAAATAATACTTCGTAACCCTTTTCCAAAAGAAAAAGATTGATCTCTTTACCAACTCCGGATGAACCTCCGGTCAACACCACTTTTTTCACTAGAATTCTTTGATTTGGATTTTACCTGATGCTACCGTTTTAAGATCTGCATTGATGAATTTAAAAGCGAATGTATTCACCCGCACGGCTTCCGACTGATCGGTCACCACCGCTTCAAAATTTAAAACATCATCCAGATACACCGGATTTTTAAAATTAATTGTCTGTGAAAGGATCATCACATCCTCTGTAGGAAGCAGTTCACCGATAAAATACGAAAGAAAACCATTCAGAATATTACCGTGCATCACTTTAGACCGAAAGCCTTTATTCTTTGCAAATTCCTCATCGGTATGCAGAGAATTGCGGTCTTCAAAAACAGAGATAAAACCGCTGTAAACCTGTTCATCTACTTTAAACTGATGCCTAAAAGCCTGGTTTTCCTGAAGTATCATTATTTCGCAAGTATACAGTCTATCATTTCTCCAACATTATTCCAGCTCTGGATCTCTGAAGAGGTGAAACGTACGCCAAAAGCTTTTTCTACCGCTACAATCAGCTGAATATGGGAAAGAGAGTCCCACTCTTCTACATCTTCTGCTGTAGTTTCAAAACTTAATACAATGCCATCATTATCCAATTCGTCATGGAAAATACCTGTCAGTTTCGCTAAAATTTCATCTTTATTCATGTAGGTGTAATTTATTTATTGTTGATATATACTTGTTTAGATTCGTAATGGTCTACGTCCAGGATCCATTTTTTATCCTGTTCTGTAAATCCCAGTCTTTCATAATGGTCTTTTACCATCTGGTTTTTGGCGGTGGAAAGATATTCTCCAACCACATATTTGTAACCGTTTTTTCTGGCGGTTTCCACGATCGTGTTCAGTGTAAAATCTTCCATTCCTCTTTTCAGGACACGGCAGCTCATCAGCCAGGTGTTGATGAAAAGAGTTTCCTGATTTTCTTTTTCCAGAACGATCACACAGATCAGTCCGTTATCGCCATATTTATCTTCCAATGTGAAAGAAAAGGTATAATGTTTTTCAGAATTCATCAGGCTTTCTATATCCTGTTCTGAATACCGTACTGTTCTCAGATTAAACTGATTGGAACGCTGCGTCAGTTGGGAAACCCGGGGTTTTGAAAAACTGTCGAACGGTTTTACATCAGAAATCATTGCCATACTTTTCAGGAAGTCTTCCACGTTGGTAAAACTGTCCAGATCAACGACTCGCTGAGCTTCTACCTGGTATTGTTTCGTTCTTTCTGCGTCATTTTCTGAAAAACTGGCGGTCTCAAACAGATTTAAACCATATAAATATTCCAGATATTCTGCAGGATCTTCAGGAAGTTCAGGAACGCATACCTCAGGAAGATTTTCACGAACAATATTTCTTTCAAAAGGATTATCATCCAGAAATACCATGGAATCAAATCCAATATTCAGAATGCTCTGGATCTTCCTGATATTATCTGCTTTATTATCCCAATTGGCCACGAAAACAGCAATATCGTCCAGCTTAAGAACCATATCCGGATGTTTTTCAAAAGGCTCTTTGGCTTTATCTTCGTCATTTTTACTGCATATTGCGAGGATTATCCCTCTTTTTTGCAATGCTTTTACCCAGTATTGAAACTCTGTAAATGCTTTCCCTATTCCAAGACTTCCTATCTGGATTTTTTCAAGACCGTCATCACCAATAATCCCACCCCAGGTTGTATTATCAAGATCCAAAATCAGGCATTTTTTAAACTTCCCTTCCAGAGAAGATATAATTCCGGTGATGTGATGAGCTACGATCGGCAGAGCATCCAGTGAAAGCACCATTTCCGTATTGATATAAATGCTTGGGGAGAACATAAAATCTCTTCCCCATTTATTCTGGATCGAAAGAAAATCTGCAATGAAGAAATTATCATTTTTAATAGCAATTTCCGCTGACAGCAGATAATTAAGTTTATTCAGCTGAAAGACAAAGGAAGACTCTACCTTATTGGAAAAATTCCCGAAAACCTGATTATTAATCACTGGAAAATTACAGTAGATCACCCTGCTTTTAGTTCTGCTCTGAATGTTCCGGTAAAGGTCTTCAATGTAGGTTATCTTGTTTTCAGCAAAAGAAACCTGCGTATTGTAAGATTTATAATATTGGCTTAAAAGCTTGTGTGACGATTCAAAAATGATGGTATAATCTGCCTTGAACTCATAATATTCTGAGGAAGGATCTAAAATCTGTCGTGAAATCTGTCCAAAATCTGCCTCGAAAATCTCAAATTCAAAACCTTCGTTACGGGCAGTTCCCTTCAAAGCAATATTGAGAAACTGTGTAGCGGTATCGCCCAGTAGGGCAACCCTGATCTTTTTAAGTTGAGGAATGTCTTTGCGGAGTTCTTTTTTCAGTTCTGAAAACGTTTTGTACATGAATTCTTTATTTTATTAAAATATGAATGTACCGGCTCCCAATTCTGTAAGTCCTTCTCTGTTGTTTTTAAAAGTCTCCGGCTCTACGGAATCGTGACTGTAAATGTATGATTGATACGTATTGGGAAAGTTTTTCTTTTTTTTCATTGTGTTTGCTTTGATACAAAAATAAAGATTTTATCTGATATTTACTTTTTTAAGATAGTCCCGCAGCGGTTTTTCAATAAATTGGTAAAACAATATAGACGTCAGGACAAGAACAATCAGATAGATCCAGAATATAATATTGATATCCAGCCGGTTATTTTGCCTCTTCAAAATCTCTCTCAGAATATACAAAACAGGAATATGAGTAATATAAACGGCATAACTTGCCTCACCCAGATATTCCAGCGGTTTGAGCGAAAAAAGCTTGGTCACCAGTCCATTATTCCGGGAAATCAAGATAATAAGAGGAATAAAAAGCACTGCCATCAGTCCGTTATGATAGAAAAGCGGAACAAAGATCAGCGCAAGCATAATGGCCGCAAAGATCAGGATCACAGGAATGTCATAATTTTTCTGCTTTAAATTCTTTACAAAAAACAGTCCGGCAAGATTTCCAACCAGGAATTCACTTACATGCATCAGTGGAAAATAATACAGGAATTCATGGCTTTCCGTATGCGGACCTTTATAGGAGGGGGAAATAAAATAAAGATGGGAAAATACCTGCGTAACGATCCATAAAACAATTCCGACCACCCAAATGCTTTTATTTTTTTTGGAATAAAAATAGTTGTAAAGCACCGGAAAAATCAGATAGAATAGAAATTCTACGGAAATAGACCATCCCGGAAAATTCAGAATCATAGCCTTGCCGGGAATCCAGCTCTGCAGCCCAAAGAGATATAGAAACACATCCCCGATATTGAAATTGGAATAGCGGGTTACCAGATAAAGAAGCAGTCCCAATACATACAGCGGATAGATCCTTGCAAAACGGTTCTTGTAATACTCGAAATATTGAATCTTTTCCTTTTTATGGTAAGCCACGATCATAATAAAACCCGAAAGGATAAAGAAATAGCTCACTCCTACATTGGCTTTTAAAAAGATATCTGCTATATAATCTGTTTTATAAACAAACATATCTTTATTAAAATGAGAAATAACTATGGCTAAAGCCGCAAGGAACCGGGTAAACGTGATCTGACTTATCTTCATTCATGAAAGCTGATCCAACAGCCTGAGATGGTTTAATTAAATGCTTAAAAATAATAATTTATCTTTATTTTTTTTCTAATATATTATTCAGGAGGGGAACGAGCTTGAGGGAAAGGATTTTCGAGCCTTTTTCATTCAAATGCCCGTAATCCCAACGGTTTTCGTAAAGATAAAATTCCGGATACTCATCAGGATTGACAAGACTGATTACAGGAGCATTCAATGCGCTTTGATAGACCTGAAGTTTTTTTGCATCAGGCTCTGCCGGTCCGGGAATAAACATAATGAGCTGTATATTTTTCTTTTTGCATTTTTCTGCAAGCTCATTAATTTTTTCCGCCAATACGTTATTCACAGTATGCTGTGCATGATCTGCATGGTAACGATTCTGCCTGTCTTTAATGACCTCATCTAGTTTATTTTTTTCCGTTCTGGGAACTATACTGTATTCCAGAGCTGAAAAACCCTGATCTTCAACCACAAAACGGTTATAATTATGCTGGATGTCTTTTTCGTCACAATGCTTATTAAAATGAAAAACATTTAAAACAAATGAAACCCAGGAGAGTGCAATCTGCTTATAATTACCGTTCTCTTTCTGAAATCGACTGGTAAAAACGGTATTTTCAAAATTAAAAGCTCCAAAACTTCTTTCTGATTTTACATTCAGCTTGGTAATATTGATTTTATCCTGAAGTTCAAGAACGATATATTTGGGCTTGAAAGAAGAATTTCCAAGCACATATTCCAACGTTTGGAAATTTTCTAAGTTGAAGCTTGCATTTGCACCTAAATTGTATGATTTTAAACCGTTGATATTTTCATCAATTAATTTACAGTCAATCTGATTATTGATTTTTGAGCTGCCAATGAAGTAAAGATTATATTCCGGATGCTTTTTTAAATAGTCCAGTTTTGCGTTTAAAAGAGGATAGGAATAATTGCTGTTCGGGCTTAAAGCAAGCTTTATCAAACCAATGATAAACATGATGGCTATAAACAAAGATAATATGGAAAGAAATCTTTTCATTTAAAACTGGAAATATATAAATTCATTACTTCCGAAATTAGCAAAATTCAGGATCAGATAGGCTACTAAAATGTAAATAACAGCCTGAACTGCTGGTTTTCTTTCCTGAATTTTCAGTCCGTAATCATGTGTTCTGTTCATCCATTCCATTCCAAGCATGAAAATAATCAGTCCAAACAGAACAGGTCTGAATGCAGTAGGAAATGAAATTAAAGTCACACTGAAAATTCCTTTAATGTATCCCATCGCATCAGAAACGCTTGCGGCACGAAAGAAAATCCATGCAAAACAAGTCAGGGCAAAAGTCATCAGAATACTGAAAACCTCTCTGAATGAAGGAATGATCTTCCCCATTGCCACAACTTCGAGGTTATGGCGGTTTTTCTCTGCGATGAGTAACGGAAGAAAAAATACAGCATTTAATCCACCCCAGATAATGAAGGTCCAGTTCGCTCCATGCCAGAAACCACTTACCAGAAAAATGATAAAGGTGTTCCTGATCTTCATCCACAATCCGCCCTTACTACCACCTAAAGGTATATAGAGATAATCTCTGAACCACGAGGAAAGTGAAATATGCCACCTTCTCCAGAATTCTGCAATATCCCTTGAAAAATATGGGTAAGAGAAGTTTTTCAGAAGCTCAATTCCAAATAATCTGGATGTTCCCAGCGCAATATCAGAATAACCCGAGAAATCTCCATAGATCTGGAAAGCAAAAAGGATGGCTCCTAAAACAAGGTTACTGGCACTTTCTGTATGGTAATTATTGAATATTTCATTGACTATAGGGGCACAGTTATCTGCGATCACCATTTTTTTAAAAAATCCCCAAAGAATCTGTGCCATCCCGTCCTTGGCCTTCTCATAATTAAATGATCTGTTCCGCTGGATCTGGGGAAGAAGGTGAGTTGCCCTTTCGATAGGACCAGCCACCAATAAAGGGAAATAGCTTACAAAAACAGCATAATCCACATAGTTTTTCTCGGCGGGAATTCTTTTTTTATAAACATCGATCACGTAAGAAAGGCCATGGAAAGTATAGAATGAAATACCAACAGGCAAGATCACTTTTAACAACCATATGTTGACTCCAAACCCAAATGTTTTCAATAATTCAGCAAAGTTCTCAATGAAAAAATTATAGTATTTAAAGAAGCCTAAAAAGCCGAGATTGATAGCAATGCTTAAAACGAGCCAGAAGGTAGCCCGCTTTTTGGTTTTACTGTTTTCAATCTGAATTCCGGAAAAATAGTCAAGCCCGATTGAAAACATAAGAAGAAACAGAAAACGCCAGTCCCAGCAGCCGTAGAAATAAAAACTGGCCGCCAGCAAAAGCATATTCTGAAACTTATAATTTTTATTAAATACGCACCAGTATAAAATAAAAATGATAAGCAGAAAAATGAGAAAGGCAATAGAATTAAAGAGCATAGGGGTTTCTTTAATGTAATAAATTAAAAAATTACTTTATAAAAACGCCAATATACTTTCCTTCATATTCTACAACGGTTGTTTCTATATTATTTTTTTCGCAGAAATCCTGGTAAGCAGAATTGTCACCAATGTCATCACTGATGAAAACGCCTCCTTCTTTCAGGTGTTTGTAAAGCTCATCGTATGCCCACATTCTCCCGTTATAGCTTTTATCCGAGTCATAATGAAGGACATCAAAAACAGGATTTTCAGCAAATATCTTCGGAAGTGATTCTTTATCTGCAAAACGAAACAGTTTCCAGCCTTTTTTAAGGTTTTCAGGTACTACATAACCTACATACTGATCTCCGTCCTGTGCCAGATAAGGCATATCTGAGCTGTAGAGCGTACCGTTTCTTTTGTTCAGGGAAAGAAGTGAGGCCAGGGAAGACCATCCATAAGCCACGCCTGTTTCTACTACATGCTGTGCATTGGTAAATTCACAGGCATAATAAATCAGCTCCAAAGCTCCGGGACCTCCCATTTTTACGGGACAGGATTTTTCCCGCTGTTCTGCAGTTCTTAGAACATCAGCATAATCAGTACGGAAAGCATCTATTTCAAGTCCGAAAAGTTTGGATACAGCCTCCTTTTGGGAAATTGCTTTTCCTGCAGCCCAGGAATTCGTTTTCTCCTTTCCTTTGAATGCATTGCCTCTGTTTACGGTGTTCTTAATGATTTTCCGGCCTAATTCCGGATAAAGATCGGGTCTTTTCAGATATCCTATAAATGTTTTGAGAACTCTTGTTATTTCACTCACTGTGTTGTCTTTAATACGGCAAAAATAAATATTTTATTTAACTTAGATCACTTTAGACTTTAAATATGTGCTGTTCTAAAGGTTTTTATTAAAATTTAACAGCAATTGCAGTTATTTTATTAGAGCAAAACCTTAAAAAAATACTATTTTAAAGTGATTTTCCGCTTTTAAGATTGTGTTGTGATTTTCATATGATTATAATTAAGATATTTGCACTTTAAAACACTCAAATGATATTTTCAATTCTTGTTGCCAATTACAACAACGGAAAGTTTTTTAAGGATTGCTATGACAGTATTATTTCTCAAAAATATAATAACTGGGAAGTGATTATTCTTGACGACTGTTCCACTGACAATTCATTACAACTCATCAATGATCTCATTAAGGGAGACACCAGATTCAAGATTTTTGAAAACGAAGTGAATTCAGGAGTTGGAGTCACTAAAGCTAAACTTATTGAACTGGCCAACGGCGAGATATGCGGCTTTCTGGATCCTGATGACGGGCTATCGCCTGACGCGCTTCTTTCAAGCATTAATGTATTCAGGAAAGACCAGAATGTAGTGCTTACGTACTCTAAATTTGTGAAATGTGATGAGAATCTTAAACCGGTAACTGTTCCCAAAGTATCTACACAGGTTCTTAACAATGATCCTTGTTTTTTCAATTGTCCGGTAAGTATTGTTCATTTTGTTTCATTCCGAAAAAACATTTATACCCAAACAGAAAAAATAGATACTTCCATGCGGATTGCAGAAGATCAGGACCTGTATCTGAAAATGTATGAAAAAGGAGATGTCCGGTTTATCGATGAAAACAATTATTTTTACAGGGCACATTCTGGCGGAATTTCTCAAAATGAAAATAAGCCAAAGTCTAAAGAATATTTTGCTCAGGTGATCTTCAATGCGATGAAACGAAGGAATCTGAAAACAATCAATGGAAAAGCGATTCCGGAACGCTATACGGATTCTAAAGAAATTTATAGTTTATTAGAATATCAAAACTCGATCTCTTACAGACTGAAAAAGAAATTAAAGATATTTGTACAACAATTTTTTACCCGAGAATGAATAACAGAAAAATAAAAGTCCTTTTCAGACACCGTTCTATGGAAATGGGTGGTGTAGAAAAAGTGATTCTCAGCATTCTTCATAATCTTAATCCGGAAAAATTTGATATTACCGTATGTTTGAATCTGAACCAGGGCGAGCTCAGAAATGAATTCCCGGAACATGTAAAAAAAATATACCTCACGGACGGAAAGGAAGATTTCTCTACCAATCCTCTGATTCATAAATTGCAGCTGGTCCGCAGAAGGCTTAAACTTTCCCGCGCCCTGAAAGACCATACATTGTCCGACCGTATTTTAGGCAATAAAAAATTCGATATTGAAATTGCTCCTACCTATTCAGCATTTTCATCCGTGATCAATTCCAGCAATACAGCTTCAAAAAAAATAGGCTGGTTTCATTCTGAGATTAATGTACCTACTTTGCAGCCTTTGGTCCCTGATATCCTTACGAATTTCCCTCAGTTTGACCACATGATCTACTGCTCCCAAAAGATTAAGGATCTCATGCACAAATACTATCCGGAATTACAATATCCTGAAGAGAGTGTAGTGATCAATGCCATTCCTATTGAGGAGATTAAAAAGAAGGCCGAAGAAAAGATTGAAGCTCTTCCTGAAGGACCTGTTTTTGTTTCTGTAGGACGACTTCATAACAGGAAAGGCTATCACAAGCTTATTGATGCCCACAAAAGATTGATTGATGAAGGTTTTCATCACAGTATTATTGTTATTGGAAGCGGTGAAGAAATGAAAAACCTTACGGAACAGATCCGTATGAATAATGTACAGCACACTTTTATTTTAAACGGTAATAAGATGAATCCTTATCCTTATGTCAAGAATGCAGATTATTTCATTCTTCCGTCAGAATCTGAAGCCTGGCCGTTGGTAATTGCTGAAGCATTGATTCTTCAGAAACCGATTATTGCAACAGATACAGGAGATGTAGGCGTGATGATTAAAGACAGGGAAACCGGTTACCTCATCAATTATGATACTGATGAAATGTATACTGCTATGAAAACTTTCCTCACGGACCCCGAGTTAATTTCAAGGATCAGAAAAAATCTGGAAACCATAGAGGATCAGTTTGACAATCAGAAAATTTTCGATGCTGTAGAAGGAATTCTTGAGGATCTTTACCAGAAAAATTAGTGGGCAGAATAACCTCCGTCTACGACTAAATTGGATCCAGTGATCCATTTTGAAGCATCTGAAAGCAGGAAAATACAGGCATTGGCCACATCTTCCGGTTGCCCGATTCCGAGCGGATGCTTTTTAAGGATCTCTTCAGCAGCGGCTTCACCAATGTTTTCAAACATTTTTTCCAGTATTGGGGTATTAACCATTGCCGGGCTGATACTATTCACCCTTACGCCGCTTCTGGAAAGTTCCATGGCCAGAGAACGAGCGCCTGAAATCACAGCTCCTTTACTTGCTGAATAAGCAGCTTTTCCTATTTCACCCACCATTCCTGCTACTGAGGAGATGAAGACAAAACTGGATGTTTCGTTTTTGTATTTCTTAAGAGATAAAATTTTAGCAATTTCAAAACCTGAAATGACATTGACTGCAAAAATATCAGTGTAAAGCTGAGGGGTATGCTTTTTAAGCGGAAGTGTTTTCTCTATCCCTGCACAATGGATAAACCCTGATATTTTCCCCAGAACGGACACTTTTTCAGCAATCAATTCTTCCAGATTTTCAGCGTTGGTAATATCAGCGATGATTATTTCAGCTTTGGAACCGGGAGCAAGCAGAGATACTGTCTTTTGCAGTTCCTCCTCATTTCTTGCTACAAGAATAAGATCTGCCCCACTTCTGCTGCATTCTACAGAACAGCTTCTCCCGATACCGGAAGAAGCGCCTGTAATAAGAATTGTTTTATCTTTTAAAGAAAACGGATTCATTAATCTTCGAAGTTTTCTTTGCCTATCACATTCATAAGATCAGAAACAGTTTCTACATCTTTAAAATGCTTTGTATCGATCTTTTTATCGAAATTCTCATCTACAAATGCAATCACAGAAAGCAGACTTATGGAGTCATAACTTTCTAATGCCTTCAAATTTGTATCAAGCGTCAGCGTTTGATCTTCTTCTAATTCTTCCTGTAATTTCTCTAAAAAAACGGATGTCTTCATATTTTTTTTATTTATGTTTTATATTACTATTTTAAATTTCCAGTACAGTTGCGCCCCAGGAATATCCTACTCCAAAACCGGCTATCAATACACGGTCTCCTTTTTTCAGCGTCCCTTTGTCCAGCATATTCTTCAAGGCGATTGGAATGGTTGCTGAAACTGTATTTCCAGTATTTTCCATGTCAATATAGAACTTTTCTGCCGGAATTTTGGTCTTTTTTCTTAAATAATTCAGCATAAAAGAATTGGCCTGGTGAAAAACGAAGTGGTCGATATCATCCATGGTCAAACGGTTTGTCTCCAAAGTTTCTCTTACCAGTCCCGGGATATTTTCTATGGTAAAATTAAAAATTTCAGGACCGTTCATATATAGATTCTCTGGATCAAATTCATTTTCAGGATTAAGCTCAAAATTAGTTTTGAAAGCTCCTTTTTTCACAATAAGGTTTTCAGCACCGCTTCCGTCTGTTCCCAGGCAAAACTGATAATCCTTGGCATTTTCATCTTTTTCTACGATGACTGATGCCGATGCATCTCCAAAAATACTTCTGTTGGCTTTATCTTTGGGGTTGATATGTTTTGTATAAGTTTCGGAAGTGATCAATAAAATACTTTTTGCAATACCTGCTGTTATTAATCCTTTAGCAAAAGCCAGTCCATAAACAAATCCTGAACAACCCAAATTAAAATCTATTGCTCCAATATTTCTTCTCAGACCCAATCTGTCCTGAAGGATACAGGCCGTTGTGGGAAGGAAATAATCGGGGCTTTGGGTACAGAAGAGGACAAAGTCTACTTTATTCCTGTCGTAAGTCTCAAAGATTTTTTCTGAAGATTTTACGGCAAGCTCCAGTACAGTCTCGCTGTCTGAAGAAATATGACGCTGTCTGATGCCTATTTTTTCATGGATTCTCTCGGAGCTCCACTCAGGAAATTCTTTCTCAAGATCCTCATTTGTAAGAATCTGTTCGGGCAAATAATATTCTATTTTGGAAACTTTTATCATATAAATTCTTTTTCTTTGCAAAAGTAAAAAACAAATTTACAACAATGATTTTTATATACAGAATCGTTTTGAAATTACATTCCGTTTATCATGCTTTTCTTAACAGGGCTAGCCTTGAGGCTGCAAAAAACCGGGGCATGAAGGTTGGAAAAAACTTCAATATGCCGGATAAAATCTATTTTGGAACGGAACCTTACCTGATCGAAATAGGTGACGATGTCAATATTGCCGCAGGAGTAAGATTTGTGAACCACGGCGGTACCACTACCCTTCTGAGAAAGCTTCCGGGCTATGAAAATGCAAGGATCTTTGGAAGAATAAAGATCGGAAACAATTCTACCATCGGAATCAACTGTGTGATCACTCATGAAGTACAGATCGGAAATAACTGTATTCTGGGAGCGAATTCCGTTTTGTCACAATCTATGCCGGACAATACAGTATTCATAGGGAATCCCGCACAGTTTCTCTGTACGATAGAAGATTATGGAGACATTGTTTTAAAAAGCAGCCCGGAATATCCCCGGGAACTGGAAAAAGACAGAAAAAAACTGGATGAATATATTAAGGCCAACCTCCCTTATAAATTCAAAAAAGCCAGAAGAATAAGATAACACAAGCTGAAAAATTTATTAGCGTTACTAACTAACATTCTATGCCCCAAAAGAAAAAAATCCTCATAAGAATTGGTTCTCTCCGTCACGGAGGTGCAGAAAAAGTTCTGATCAACTTTCTCAAAAACCTTCCTGAAGATAAATATGAAGTTGATTTACTGATTAACCTGTATACCGGAATGTACATTAAAGAAGTGCCGTCTTGGGTGAATCTTCATTATTTGCTGAAAGGTGAGATGATTACCACAAACAGGCCTCATGAAATTCCTGTAAAGGCATTCAGGGTGCTGTACCAAAAGATGTTTCTCTGGTTTCCATTTCTTCTCTATAAATTCATTTTAAAAGATAAAAAATACGACGTTGAAATAGGAGCTATCCACGGGATGTACCGGGAACTGCTTTCCAGCCCGCAAAAGAATTCAAAAAAAATAATTTGGATCCAAAATGACATTTTTAATCTTAAAGAATATACTCCGGATGTCATCAGACAGCTTTTCAGGTTCGACAGAATACTGGTAATTTCCAATAAGCTGAAGGAGGAAATGCAAAAGCTTGCTCAAAATGACAGGGAGAAACAAGCCGTTGTTAAAATTTTCAACCCTATCGACAAAGAGGACACTTTAAAAAAAGCAAATACAGTCATTGACGATTATCCTTTTACCCAGAACCTTCCTACCTTTATTACCATTGGAACGGTATATCCTCAGAAAGGCTACGACAGGCTGATGGATGTTCATAAGAAACTGATGGATGAAGGATTAAAACATCAGATCATCATCATTGGTGACGGTTTTGATTTTGAAAATATCCACTCAAAACTTAATCAGCTGGGACTTCAGGAAACGGTAAAGATGCTGGGCTTCAGGAGCAATCCGTATCCTTATCTGAAAAAGGCCGATTTTTATATAATGTCTTCCAGGCATGAAGGCTTTCCTACCATTATTGCAGAAGCATTGATTTTGAATAAACCTGTTGTATCTACAGATGTTTCAGGAATAAAAGATCTTCTCAAGGAAGGAAAATTAGGATTTATTACACCTAATTCGGAGGACGGAATCTATGAAGGAATGAAGAAGTTTCTTACAAATAAAGAACTTGCAGGACATTATGAGAAAGAGATCGCATCAGCAGATCTGCCTTTTGTACTTGAAAAATCTGTAGCACAACTGCAGGAAATCATTGATGGATTATAAATAAATTTTAAAATGGGTTATACAGTTATACAAAAAGATTTTTACAGGGAAAGCGGAAAATGGCTTTCCACATTTGGAATCTGGAAAAAATGTATCAATCCTAATCTGCATTTTATTTATGTTTTCAGAAAAGCTCAGCAGCATCTGAAAACGCCGGTTGTAAGCACATTCTGGAGGCTTGTTCTCAGACATTACCAGATCAAGTATGGTTATCAGATCTATCCTGAGACTGAAATTGGGGAAGGTTTTTATTTGGGACACTGGGGAAGCTTGGTCATTAATCCTAAAGCTAAAATCGGGAAAAACTGCAATATGGCACAGGGAGTGACCATCGGGCAGCAAAACCGTGGTAAGCTTCAGGGGTTTCCTATCATCGGTGATGAAGTCTGGATTGGAGCCAACGCTGTCATCGTAGGCGGAATTACTGTTGGCAACAATGTTTTAATTGCTCCAAATTCTTATGTGAATTTTGATGTTCCCTCCAATTCTGTTGTTGTAGGAAATCCCGGAACAATTTACTCAACAGAAAGTGCTACAGAAGCTTATATTAACAACAAAGTATAAAAAACCCTCCCATAGATTTATATCTATATTATACTAACTGATCTTTCATCTTTAATATCCGGTGTCTATTTAGTAAGAATAAACAACTCTGATACAATAATTAAGATTATTAAAGAATAAATATCCCTGTAAAATTTGAACCGTCTCAGTTTTGAGGCGGTTTTTTTGTAGAATTAAGAATATTTTAATCTTCCGTTCTCATTTTATCATTTATAGTTTGTAATTTTATATTGAATTTTTAAGTTTGAATTGTAAACATTTTGATCAGATTCATCCAGAAACAATAGCTATCATTGACTTTAAACATGATTTTAAGCATATTTTAATATTAAATATTGTTAAAAGTGATTGCATTTTCCGCAAAAATTATATTTTTGCATAGTTATTGATTCAATCTATTGAATTTGAAAATAATTTAAACGAAATAAATAATTATAAAACCTTTTTAATTTTAAATTATGTCACAATCGTACGAAGTTATTTTCGAAAACAACAGAAAATGGGTAGAATCTAAAATTTCGCAAGATCCAGATTTCTTCAGCGAGCTTGCTAAAACTCAGCATCCTGATTATCTATATATCGGATGCTCAGACAGTAGAGCTACAGCAGAAGAACTGATGGGGGCAAAACCTGGAGAGGTTTTTGTTCACAGAAACATCGCCAATGTAGTCAACACTTTAGACATGAGTTCAACGGCAGTTATTCAATATGCAGTTGAACATCTTAAAGTAAAACATATTATTGTTTGCGGGCATTATAACTGCGGTGGTGTAAAAGCAGCGATGACTCCTCAAGACTTGGGACTGTTAAATCCATGGCTGAGAAACATCCGTGATGTTTACAGATTGCACCAGGCCGAGTTAGATTCTATTGAAGATGAAGGAAAGCGTTATGACAAGCTTGTAGAACTTAATGTTCAGGAGCAGTGCATCAACGTGATCAAAATGGCCTGTGTACAGGAAAGATATATTTTGGAAGAGTTTCCTATTGTACACGGCTGGGTATTTGACCTTAGAACAGGTAAGATTATTGATTTGGAGATCGATTTCGAGAAAATCCTAAAAGACATCCAAAAAATCTACAACCTTACAAGTTCTGATTGGGTAATGAGCAGAAAAACGACGTAGTTAGTTTTTCTAAAAATGAATGTAAGATGAAATTCTGGAGTATTATTGTATTAACCTTCTTTCTCAACTTCACAGCACTGCCAGGCATTGCTGCGATTGCCAATTGGGATATCGCAAGGACTAATGTAATAATCAATGAAGAAGAACCACATTCTCACCCATCCTCTTTTATTGTTTACGAAAAAACACTTCCGAAACCTTTGGACGTATTCGATTACGTTAAATTTTCAGAACCTGATCTTCAGGGTGTTTCTTTTATACTGATAGATGATTCCTTTCATCTGTCTCCTTTACTCACCATATTTTCTCCGCCTCCGGAAGCTTAACTTTAAGTACAGCCAGATTTTTTAATCGTATTCATATCAAATTGGATATCGGGTACGTGTGCTTTAAAATTAAATTTCCAATCTTTTATAGTTGATTATCTACGTATAGATCAATCGGTTATAGTATTTTTCAAAAACATCATGAAAAAAACATCATTTATAGGAGGAATCAAGGAGAATTTCCCTTCAGGACTCGTTGTATTCTTAGTAGCGCTTCCATTATGTCTCGGAATCGCTTTAGCATCAGGGGCACCCCCTTTGTCAGGAATAATCTCCGGTATAGTAGGAGGATTAGTAGTAGGATTTCTAAGTAACTCAAACATATCAGTATCAGGTCCGGCAGCCGGGCTTACAGCCATTGTTTTAACGGCTATTACAGATCTGGGAGCTTTTGAGCTTTTCCTTTGTGCCGGAATTATTGCCGGTTTTATCCAGTTAGTTTTAGGATTTATCAAAGCAGGAAGTATATCCAATTATTTTCCGAACAATGTCATCGAGGGAATGCTTGCTGCCATCGGTATCATTATTATTTTAAAACAAATCCCTCATGCCATGGGATTCGATAATGATTACGAAGGGCACGAATCTATTTTTGACAATGGACTTAACTTCGGATATTTCACAGAATTATTCGGAGCTGTACATACCGGTGCCATTTTAGTAACGCTGGTTTCTATAGGTATTCTTATTCTCTGGGATAAAATTCCTGCTTTAAAAAGAATAAAAATGCTTCCCGGAGCATTGGTAGCAGTAGTGGCAGGAATACTTCTTAACGAATTATTCAAAATGTCCGGAAGCTCATTGGCGATTGGTACGCAACACCTGGTTTCACTACCCGTTCCAAAATCATTGGATGATTTCAAAAATCTTGTTACGATGCCTGATTTTAATGGATTCACCGATCCTAAGGTATGGATAGTAGGGGCAACCATTGCCATTGTAGCTTCTATTGAAACACTGCTTTGTATTGAAGCTTCAGACAGATTGGATAAGCAGAGAAGAATTACCGATACGAACCTTGAACTTAAAGCGCAGGGCATCGGGAATCTGATCAGCTCATTTATCGGAGGTCTGCCAATGACTTCTGTAGTGGTAAGAAGCTCTGCCAATGCCAATGCAGGAGCTACTTCAAAGTCATCTGCAATGATCCACGGTATATTACTATTGGTCTGTGTACTTAGCATTCCTTTTATCTTAAACCTCATACCGCTGGCAACGCTTGCCGCTGTACTCATCCTGGTTGGATATAAACTGGCTAAGCCTGTAACCTTCAAACATTTCTGGCATTTGGGTAAATTCCAGTTTATACCATTCGTGGCGACCGTAGTGGCTGTAGTGGCGACCGACCTTCTGAAAGGAGTTGGTATTGGTCTGGCAATTTCCGTATTCTATATCCTTCAGGGAAATATGAAGCGTGCTTATTATCTGAGCAGAGAAAAGCTGGATGATGCGGATGGTATCAACATTAAGCTTGCTGAAGAAGTTTCTTTCTTAAATAAGGCTGCCATTAAAAAGACACTAAAAAACATTAAGCCCAACTCTACTGTGACCATTGATGCAAGAGGAACGTCATATATCGCTACAGACGTACTGGAAATGATCCAGGATTTTGCTAATATCAGGGCAAAAGAAGAAGACATTAATGTGGAACTTTTAGGTTTCAAAACTTCATACAAAGATTACGAAAGAGATGAAGATTCTCACATCCTCATCACCCACAGAAGAGCTATGTAAGCTCATTACAATAATTTTAATTTTAAAAAGAATAAATATCATATGAAAGCACATACATACGAAACTCAATCTACAATTACGCCTGAAAAAGCATTAGATTTTTTAAAAGACGGAAACCAAAGATTCGTAAATAATCTAAAGGCAAACAGAGATCTTTTAGAACAAGTAAATGCAACCCGCGAAGGGCAGTGGCCTTTTGCCGTAGTGTTGAGCTGTATAGACAGCCGTACTTCTGCAGAACTTATCTTTGACCAAGGGTTAGGAGATGTTTTCAGTATCAGAATTGCCGGTAATTTCATCAATCAGGATATCCTAGGGTCAATGGAATTTGGCTGTAACGTGGCAGGCTCCAAGCTTGTAGTCGTTTTAGGACACACTAAATGCGGTGCATTAAAAGGAGGCTTAGATGCAGCGCAGATTCAAGGAATGGGAATGGATAATCTAAACCATCTGATTAATCACTTTGACCCAATTATCAATGAAATCATTGAAGAAGGCGAAGAACGTTCATCAAAAAACGGGTCGCTTTTGGAAAGACTGAATCAGCAAAACGTAAAAAACGCAATCGAAGATATCCGTAGCCAAAGCTCTACCCTTAAAAAGCTTGAAGACGAAGGTAAGATCAAAATAGTTGGAGCCAACTATGACGTTGAAACAGGAGTTGTAACCTGGCTTTAATGAAAATCATGTAATAGGTAGATTGGAAATTGATTTTTAAAGTATAACAGAAGACCATCGGAAAATCGATGGTCTTTATTTTTATTTATCCGTTTATGATGATGGAAGCCGCTTCTATTACTGATTTTACTTCCCGTTAAATGCTGACATGGTATTATTGATCCCTGCAAAAACAAAGGATAAGCTGGCTTTAGAAAACATTTCAATTCTTTCGGCAAGCTTACCGGATTCTTCTTCGTTCCATGTTCCTAAAACATAGTCTACCTGACGCCCTTCAGAAAAGTCCGCAGAAATCCCGAAACGCAGTCTTGCATAATTTTGGGTCTGAAGCTTTTCATTGATACTTTTTAACCCGTTGTGGCCAGCGTCAGAACCTTTCATTTTCATTCTTAAAGTTCCGAACGGAAGCGCTAGGTCGTCTGTCACGATAAGTACATTCTCCAAGGGGATGTTTTCTTTCTGCATCCAGAATTTCACAGCATTTCCGGAGAGGTTCATATAAGTATCCGGTTTTAGAATGAACACTTTTCTTCCTTTATGTTTCCCTTCTGCCATCCATCCAAAATTGGTGGTATTAAATGAAATCTCAAGCGTTTCTGCTATTTTTTCTGCAACTTTGAATCCTATATTGTGACGGGTATTTTCATATTCAGGACCTTTATTTCCAAGGCCGACAATTAAGTATTTCATTGAGAAATTTTTTGCAAAATTAAGGGATAAAAAATAAAAAAGCCCAATCTTGAAAGATCGGGCCTGTATATTTTAAATATTATTTTTTAGAAAGGCTTATAAATGTAGTTTACACCATACCCTTTTGTCATATACGTCTGTGGATCATAGTTGTAATTTGTAGTTCTTATGATCGGAGTAGGAATAGGAGGAAGAAGATCGGTTACCGACATTTTCTTAGGATTGTTTGGAGATAGAATATGACTTTCCTGATCCTTAAATTCAGTTGACATCAATCTCGAAATCTTATACGCTGATGGAAGCAATGTAAATGGACTGATCACGGTATCATAATCATAGAAATCAAATGCATATTTGCTGGTAGGTCTTCCGAATACAGGTGCGTTCATAGTTCCTGTCATAGGTCCGTAATGTTTTACTACCTTGGATACATTATCACCTAAGTAAGAATATGCTGTTTTAGTATAACTGATAGGCATTAATGGCTGTCCCGGAACATCTGGTCCGTTTTTCATGATAATAGTATCAATCTTTGCAGTAGAAGCATTGTATATTAAATCATAAAGAGATTTTGTCTTTGCTAAAAGAGTCTGCGGTCCTGGTGTAGTTGCCGGAGGCACCGGTGCAGGTCTTCTGAAGACCGAACGGCTCTCAGAAACTTTATCCAGTCTGTCATTGGGTCCATAGGTAAATAACTGGGTATAAGAAACACTGTCTTTATCCAGCTTTCCATTACCATCAAGATCTAAAAATCCATTAAAGGTAATCTGGCTTATTTTGTCACCACTATAGGCAATATCTGTAATTGAAGCACTATCTGTGATTACTTTCGTTACCAAAAGCCCACTGTAATGATATTCTGCTAATGTATCTTTGTCTGTGATTTCTCTGTATAATGCTCTTGGGCCGTTTAAGCCTCCTGTATTGTTCAGATCCAATAACGGATCTCCATTTTCATCCAGCATATCTTTACATGAGTGTACTGATGAGAATCCTGCGAGTAATAAAATAAAGTAGAAAAGCTGTTTCATTTCCAGGTAATTGTTTATTTTTTGACAAATATAACTTTTTTTTATACAAAAGTTAGGTTTTTATTTATATTCCAGTAAAACTGATAATCAACTGAGACTATAAAGTTCTGTATACATATTTAAGGGTCTGATCCTTATCTGACACCGGATAATTGTAGCCATCATACTGATAAGTCATAGGTGTATTCACACCCGGTGCAGGAGAAGGAGGCATCACATACACAGAGGTTGGGTTGTTCGGAGAGATCCTGTAAAAAGTTTCAGGACGGATGAGACTCCATGCGGTAAAGAATGATTTAGGAAGCGTAGAGAACGGACTTACTTTAGAGTCATAGTTCTGGAAGCTGTATACCGTAAGCTTCGCAGTAGCCATATTGGGAGCTCCCGTGCTTGTAAGCACCCCTTTGGCACATTCTGCCTTAAAGATATTGTCTCCGTTGTAAGTAAAAGTACTTTCCACGAAAACACTGTAAGCTGTATTTCCGGCTACTTTTCTTTTTTCAAGGATCTTGGCAAGCTTTTTTCCGGAAGCATCATAAGTAAATGTATAATCACTCACAAAAGAATCCAGCGCTGTAGCAGCTGTAGCGATACATGTAGCACTGTAAACATTACCTTTGCTGTCTTCACTTACGCTAAAATCATAAGCCACACTGCCAGTAAGACTTCCCAGGAATTTTATTTTAGCAATTTTATTATTAACATAGGTAGCGGTACCGGTATAGTAATTATTAGTCACTCCATCTCTCAGCATCCCTTTATTAAAAAGGCTTCCATTGAAAGAATATTCTTCCTGAACATTATTGTTTAAAGTGATCTTTTCCAGGACTCTGGCTGGCGGAGGTGTATTTCCATTATTTCCGCCATTATTGGCACTCGGTTCAAAGTCATCTGAAGAAGAGTTGTTACATGAGATCATAAGACCAAATAAAACTCCTGCACAGATTTTAAAAAGATAGTTTTTTCCCATGAAAAAATATTTTAGTGAGTTCACAAATATAACTCATTTTTTTTATGAAAACATCTGTTTTCACAACAAATCGATAGCAATACACATTTTTTCATCAAAAAAACCTAAAAACACAAGGCTTTTAGGTTTATATTTATACAATCTGTTATGAAATTTAATAAGGCTGCAGTACAGATGTTGTTAGAACCGACTGAGACATCTCATTATTCAGATAAGTTGTATTAACAGCTGTTCCGATTCCTAGAGTTCCTGAATTCAGGTTTCTTTTGGTACAGGCAATTTTTACAACGTAATTATTTTTTGGGGTTAAATTGGCAAGTGTCGCATTCAGATTAAAGATTTTATAACTTCCGTCCGAACCTATTAAAACGTCTGTACGAACTGCCCTGAGAAGATTATCTACAAAAACACCACAGGCAAAACCGGCAGAAGCATTACCATTTCCCGTTTTCTGAGCAGTGGTCTGGAAGGTAAAAGCTACTTTATTTACAGCATTGGTAATAGAAAAAGTATCAGTAGTCCCCGGTAGAACCGTCCATGTACTATTAATTGTTGTCCCTTCCGTATATGGGCTTGTAGATCCGTTAGTTGAAGAAAATACAGCACCAGTCTTATCTGCTACCGTATTTAATGAAAACACAGACATACTTCCTTGGCCATCAGCAATTTTTACACTTTTCCAGTCATTTATATTGAGTTCGGAATTATTATGAAAAATAGTTCCCGCTGATCCTGCAGATCCTTTCAAAAGATTGGTTCCGCCAGTTCTAAGCTCTTTCCTTACATTAATATCCCCGTTTACATCCAGCATATTAACAGGATTGGGAGTATTGACACCCACCTGCGCATTTGCCAATACCGCAAACACTAAAGATTTTATAATAATAATTTTTTTCATGCTTAGATTAGTTTATAATTGGGTTAAATATCTGGGGAATCTCATATACGTCAACCTTCAGGGAAGACTGGGCAATAAAGTCATTAATGTTTGAGTCTGCATTTATTCCTATAGTCAGTGTCACACTGCTTGCCGTATTGTAAGACGCAATTCTTGAACAGGCAACGCTTACATTATGCTGTCCCTTAGTAAGATTGGATACAACCCCGATCTGGTTGTGGGTAATGAAAGTACTGCTTGCACTACTTGCTTTTAGATTTCTCTGCCTAAGATTCACCAGCTTGTCATCCACAAAAATACCACATGCATAGTCTATTGAAATATCAGGTGTTCCGTTGGCAGGAAGATTGGCCTGTACCACCGTTTCAAACTGAAAATAAGTTTTGCTGTCTGTACTGAATACACTGATAGGCTGTGACAAACCTGCAATTTTCTTAAATCCTGGCAGACTGGCAATATCCGTTCCTTTAGCAAAAGCTGTATTCTTAGCCGTTATAGTGGACTGCTCATTACTGGCAAATCTAACTCCGGTTCTATCAGAAAAAGAGTTATTGAATATTAAATAGAATTTATTCGGTTCATATTCCGGAATACGAAGCGACTTCCAGATCGGAGGATAGCCTTCACCCTGCGAAACCAGAAGCTGGTCATTATTTCCCTGGGAAAGACTGTTGTCTGTAACATTCAAAACAACGATCTTATTTCTTAAATTGATATCACCATTGACATCCAGTTTTGCTTTTGGAGAATCCGTATTGATTCCCACCTGGGCAGAAAGAGACAGTCCTGTTACAAAAAACAGGATTGATATAATATTTTTCATCAATTAATTGCTTTTATAAGTTACGTATTCAATAACATCTATTTTCATAATAGATTCTAGAGTAAATGCATTGGAAACAGTATTTGTATTGGATACATTTCGCCCTATTGCAAACTCTGAACTCAGATTGGAGGTATTGATCTTTCGGCAAGCCACTTCAAGCGTCTGTGCACCTATAGGAACATTCTGCTCCGTATAATTAAGGGTAAAAATATAATCCTGGATTCCTGCCTTCTCTGTGTTGTTATTGGAAACCACTTTGTCAGGACGCACCGCTACCAGTTTTCCATTCCTGAAAACACCACAGGTAAAAGTAATCGACTGAGAGGTACCTGCACTTGGAGCCTTCATCTCAATACCTGTCTGAAACTGGTAAGTCAATCTGTTTTTTCCGTTTTTAATGATGAAATCATTTTTAAGACCTTCAATTTTGAGCCACTTTCCTTTTGAAGTATCCGTAATATCATCTCCGACATTGTTCTTATAGATATTATCTGCTGCAATACCACTGGAAAGCTCTATAATACCTGCCTGATCTGATGACAAATAAGAATTGATCAATTTATACTGACCTTCTTCCATAAAGGATACATTTAAAGATTTCCAGATGGGAGGCAAACCTTCGCCCTGAGAAACCAAAACCTGGCCGTTCAGTCCGGCATCTCCAATCTGGGCAGATGTACCGCCTACTCTAAGTTCTTTTCTTAAGGTGGTCTTCCCGTTGACATCGAGAGTAGATTTAGGAGAAGTAGTTCCAATTCCCACCTGCGCGTTGACAGAAAGTGATACCATCACAGCTGTGCAACATAAAATATTTTTTTTCATAATAAGGGTTGCAAAGGTAATGATTTCATTCAAAAAAAATCCCTTAACCACCTTTAAACCCGTAGTAATAAAACGATTATGTTGTAGAATTAATCGCACGAAAAAGTAGAATTATTACTACATTTTGTTATTTTTTTTATTGACTTTTGAGATAAAAATCGCTAAAACCTCCTAAGAGAAGCCCATACCAGAACATTTTTTCTCATTACATCGTGATTTTCAAGAGCTTTACGTTCGGTAGATTATTCTTATTTAAAAATAAAAACATGATATTAATCAATAAAAAAAGATCTGAAAAGCATGTTTTCAGATCTTCTATTACACTTTTCAAGAAAAAAATACCGGTCTTTTTTATCTGTGTCCAATAATCGTTTTCAGCAATATATTAACCTCATCTACATTTTTCACTTTCTCCTTTCTCATCATAAGCTGATTTCCTTCCTTCCCAATTTTCTCTTTCAGCTGAGCTTCAGCAGGATGTTGAGTTAAATAACTGATAATATGCCTGAAACCATCTGTCTGATAAAACTTATCCTGTGGATTTCCAGGAAAATACCCTAAAAATATCCCATTCTTCATGACAATCTTTTCAAATCCTATTTCTGAAGCGAGCCATTTCAACGCAACGCTCTTCAACAAATTGACGGCTTCCTTTGGTAAGGCACCAAAACGGTCGATTAATTCCAGCTCAAACTGATGAAGATCTTTTTCATTATCGATCTCCGCAATTTTCTGATACAGCAGCAACCTTTCTTCTGTGCTCGAAATATAAAAATCCGGAAGCATCAGCTCAAGATCCGTATCAATATTCACATCTTTCACAGATTTAAAAAGCTTCTGCCTGTCTTCTTCATTATCAAATAAATTCTCAAAGTCAGCATCATCTTTTAATTCTTCCAATGCTTCCTGCATCAGTTTCTGATAGGTTTCAAACCCCATTTCATTGATAAATCCGCTCTGCTCACCACCCAGAAGATCTCCAGCACCACGGATCTCCAGATCTTTCATTGCAATCTGGAAACCGCTTCCAAGGTCAGAGAACTGTTCAATAGCTTCAAGACGTTTTCTGGCATCGGAGGTCATCATATCATAAGGAGGCGTAATCAGATAACAGAATGCCTTTCTGTTGCTCCGTCCTACCCTTCCCCTCATCTGGTGCAGATCTGCCATCCCGAATTTATGAGCATCATTGATAAAGATCGTATTCGCATTAGGAACATCCACTCCACTTTCTACAATGGTTGTAGAAACAAGAACGTCATATTTACCTTCCATAAAATCCAATACATTCTTCTCCAGCTGCTTTCCTTCCATCTGGCCATGTCCTGTGATCACTCTTGCATCAGGAACCAGTCTTTGGATAAGTCCGGCTATATCTTTTAAGTTTTCTATCCTGTTATTAATAAAATAAACCTGTCCGTCCCGCTGAAGCTCATAAGAAACTGCATCCCTTAGAATCTCTTCACTAAAACCTATCAACTGCGTATCAACCGGCTGCCTGTTGGGCGGCGGAGTTTTAATAACTGAAAGGTCTCTTGCCGCCATCAGTGAAAACTGAAGTGTTCTCGGAATCGGAGTAGCAGTCAGTGTAAGGGTATCTACATTATTTTTCAGAGTTTTCAGTTTATCCTTTACGGAAACTCCGAACTTATGTTCCTCATCAATAATCAGCAAGCCAAGATCTTTGAACTTAACAGAGCTGCCCACCAACTGATGAGTTCCTATAATAATATCTACTTTTCCGTTTTTAAGTCCGTCTAAAGCTTCAGATTTCTGCTTGGCCGTCCTGAACCTGTTCACATAAGAAACAGTCACCGGAAAATCTTTCAGTCTTTCTTTAAAACTTCTGTAATGCTGAAAAGCCAGAATGGTGGTAGGAACCAGTACAGCAACCTGCTTACCATCCGTTGCCGCTTTAAATGCAGCACGGATCGCCACTTCTGTTTTCCCGAAACCTACATCTCCACAAACCAGTCTGTCCATCACTGTATCTGCTTCCATATCCTTTTTTACATCAATGGTCGCTTTTTCCTGATCCGGAGTATCTTCATAAATAAAACTGGCTTCAAGCTCATTTTGCAGATAAGAATCCGGGGTATAGGAAAATCCTTTTGCCGTTTTTCTTTCAGCATATAACCTGATAAGATCAAAAGCGATCTGTTTTACTTTTGCTTTTGTTTTTTGTTTCAGAGACTTCCAGGCCGGAGAACCTAATTTGCTCAGTACGATCTCCTTTCCATCAGGGCCGTTGTATTTTGAAATTTTATGGAGGGAATGAATACTCACATATAATAAGTCCCCATTTTTATAAGTCAGCTTGAAACATTCCTGGATCTTTCCATCATTGTTTACTTTCACGAGCCCCATAAACTTCCCTATTCCATGATCGATGTGGGCAATATAATCACCTACTTTCAGGGACATCAGATCTTTCAGGGTAAGCTGTTCAGATTTGGCAAAAGTATTTTTCGCTTTATAGCGCTGATAACGGTCGAAAATCTGATGATCTGTATAAACCAGGAGTTTGTGCGCGTTATCTACAAATCCTTCATGTAACTCAGACTTGAAGCTTTTAAAAGGAAGCTCATGTTCTAATTCCTCAAATATAGATTCCAGCCTCTCTCGCTGTTTCTCCGTTGAAAAGGAAATCCAGGTATCAAAACCTTCGTTTTGCTTTTCTTCCAGGTCTTCTATTAACAGTTCAAAGTTTTTATGAAAAGATGGCTGTGGTAGCTGTTCAATTTTTATTTCAGTGATTTCTTTAAGTCCTTCAATTGAAATTCCTGCAAAATCAATGGTTTTGAATTTTTTTAAATCAAACAGAAATTCCTGATCGGAAATAAAAAGTTCCTGTGGGGTTCGGTGAGCTATATCTTTGTTTAAAGTCACATACTTTTCCAGTGATTTTTCATAAAATGTTTTAATCTTCTGCATACCAACCGCTCCATTCCTGGAAACAACAAAACTTTCCACAGGCAAAAGCTGCAAAAGCGAAACCCTGGTTCCTGTTACCGAAAAATTCATATTGGAAACCAGCTGAAAGTCTTTGACTTTGTCTATCGAAAGCTGTGTTTCTATATCAAAAGTTTTGATGCTTTCCACTTCATTCCCAAAGAAGGTGAGGCGGTAAGGTTTTTCATAAGAATAAGAAAACACGTCAACAATTCCTCCTCTTACGGAAAATTCTCCGGGCTCAGAAACGAAGTCCGACTGCTGGAAATTATAATGATTCAATAATTCATCTACAAAATCAAAATCCAGATGATCGCCTACTTTTATATGATGCGAAATCGCCTTAAAGTCTTCTTTCTTCAAAACCTTTTCAGATAAGGCTCCTGCATAAGCCACAATCACTTTTGGTGACCTTCCGGAAGTAATTTTATTAAGAACTTCTGTTCTGAGTACGAGATTGGCATTCTGCGTTCTCTCTATCTGATAAGGCTCCAGATGGGTTGCCGGAAAATACAGAACTTTGTCTTTTCCAAGCAGGTCTTCCATTTCTGTATTGGCATATAATGCATCTTCTTTGTCATCTACCAGATAAAGAACGGTTTTCTTCCTGGTCAGGAAAAGTTCGGCAACAAAAATAGATACCGAAGAACCGGCACTTCCTTTTACAGAAATATGCTGGCTGCTTTCTAACTGAGTGAAAATCTCTTTTCCAAATTCTTTTTGAAGCAAATCAGGAAGAAATTTTTCTTGTATAGGTTTTAGCTGCATAATATAATAGTGGTATAAACGACAAAATCGATTTCGGGAGTGTTCCGAAACCGTTTATATATAACAAAGGTAAGGATATTTTTTTCTTTAAACATGAATGAAGGATTATCTAACATTCATATAAACAGGCTAAAAAAACTGATTAATCATAATTTTTGCTAATTTATCTAATTAAAAGTTAAAATAACTACAGCATTCCTGCGTGGCATAGTGTTTGAAAATTATACCTAGTAAACTTAAAGAAATAAAATTATGAAAAAAGCAATCAAAATCTTAGGCCTTTTTATGCTGGTATTTTTTACCGCATTATCTTTCACGTCGTGCAGTGACGATGACGATCCCGTAAACAATGATTTCTTCGCAGGAACCTATAAAGGGAAAATTTCCTATAATGACGGATCTACAAACAACAGCACAGATAACGGAAGTGTATTTGTAACTAAAATTGCCAGTGGAACAAAATATAATTTTGCATTCTCCAATGGTATTCCAGACCTTAACGGAGTAGAATTTCAGCAGCAGGGTGACCACACATTGGTAATGGTAGGTGGAACTGCTACATCTTATATAAGAATTGATAATAACGAATTGAAAATCTTATATTTGAAGGATGGTAAAACCTGGACAGCCAACTGTACCCGATAATCAACTATTCATACTTATATCAGAGCCTGCTTTTATTTACTAAGCAGGCTTTTTTATGTCTAAAGCCTTGCTTTTAAGATTTTTTTAAGCTGTAATAAACTTTAGTTAAGTTTAGAAATTCAACTTTTTCAGCTCGCTTTTTGTATACCTTTACTCAAGAAAAAATAAACAATACCCTCATGAAAAAATTTTTAACAGCAATGTCACTAGCATTAGGACTAGGATTTGCAACTGCCCAACAGACTGCTCCGGCCACCACCGCAGCTCCTCATCCAACTACAAAAATGATAAAGGCTCCTGCAGCTAAAACTGCAAAACCTGCAGCTAAAATGAAGAAGGACGGGACGCCAGACAAAAGGTATAAAGAAAACAAAAACCTAAAAAAAGATGGTACTCCTGACAAAAGGTACAAAGCAAACAAGTAAACTTTAACATATAGTTGTTATTTTCATAATCAAATTTCGAAGAACCGGTGACTCATTCGCCGGTTTTTTATGGTTTTATCCAAACGAAAATGGTTTCATATTCTATACTTATTTATAAATTTGAACCATGTTAAATTTCTTCAAGAAAAACACAGCACTGGTTTGGGCAAAAAAACATGTCCGGAAAGCCGGGGAATTTAAAAAAAATTCAGAAAAGAATCAGGAAGCTCTTTTGCTGTCTCTTGTAAAGACGGCCCAGAAAACTCTTTTCGGGAGGGAGCACGCTTTTGAAAATATTCATTCTGTAAAAGAATTCCAGGAAAAGGTACCTGTTGCTGACTACGAAGACCTGAAACCTTATATTGAAAGGGTAAAAAAAGGACAGTCTAATATCCTCTGGCCAGAAACACCTGAGTATTTTGCAAAAACTTCAGGAACTACTTCGGGCTCTAAATATATTCCTATTTCTAAAGAGGGAATGCCTTATCAGGTTGCGGCTGCACAAAGTGCGCTTTTCCATTATATCGCACAGAAAAACAATGCAGATTTTGTGAATGGAAAAATGATATTTCTTCAGGGAAGCCCCGAACTGGAAGAGGTTTTTGGCATAAAAACAGGGAGACTTTCCGGAATTGTCGCCCATCATATTCCGAATTATCTTCAGAAAAACCGTCTTCCAAGCTGGGAAACCAATATGATGGAAGACTGGGAAGCTAAAGTCGACAAGATCGTTGAGGAAACAGAACATGAAAATATGACACTGATTTCCGGCATCCCACCATGGCTGATCATGTATTTTGAAAAGCTGACTGAAAGGCATGGCAAAAAAATCAAATCCCTTTTCCCTAATCTTCAGTTGATCGTGACCGGAGGTGTTAATTATGAACCATACCGTGATAAAATGGAGGATCTTTTGGGCGGAAAGGTTGATATTGTTCAGACATTTCCAGCCTCTGAAGGATTTTTTGCATTTCAGGACGATTATACCAAAGAAGGCCTACTTCTCTTGACCGATCATGGAATTTTCTATGAATTTATTCCTTTAGAAGAATATGGAAAGCCGGAAGCACGAAGATTAACTTTAAAAGATGTGGAGCTTAATAAAGATTATGCGCTGATTCTTACTACAAATTCTGGTTTGTGGGCTTATTCAATTGGAGATGTGGTAAGGTTTATTGATAAAGATCCGTATAGAATCCTGGTAAGCGGAAGAACAAAACATTTTACTTCAGCATTTGGAGAGCACGTAATTGCCTTTGAGGTAGAGGAGGCAATAAAGGCTACATTAGAAAAGTATCCTGCCCAGATCACCGAGTTTCATTTGGCACCACAGGTAAACCCTGCAGAAGGACTTCCGCATCATGAATGGCTGATAGAGTTTGAAAAGGAACCTGAAAACCTTGAATTCTTCAGAAATGAATTAGATCTTCAGCTTCAAAACAGAAATACGTATTATAAGGATTTGATCACAGGAAATATTCTGCAGAAGCTCCAGATCACAACACTGAAAAAGAATGCTTTTCACGAGTATGCAAAATCACAGGGCAAACTGGGAGGTCAGAACAAAACACCAAGACTGGCCAATGACAGAAAAATTGCAGATCTATTAAAAATTTACAAACTTTAAAAGATATTTTTTCAATTCAAAAAACATATATTGGAAAAAAATTATAAATTTGAAAAACTAAAAAATAATAATGAGAGCATCTGTACTTTTAAAATCATCTTTACTAACCTCTTTATTTGTGATCTCTTCATGTGCTACTACAAAATACAGTGAGGATATTTCTAAAAACAATTATTCTAATCTACAAGCTGGAAAATTTTATGTAGTTACCATGAAAGATGGCTCTCCAAAGCAGAAAATGCTGTTCAGAAACGTTGACGGAGATAATCTTATTGGTACCGCAGGTAAAAAGGACAGTACAGAAGTAATTATCCCTAAATCTAATGTTGCGGCGGTAAAAGACAGATCGAAAGCGAGAGTAACAGCGGGTGCTACCGTAATAGGAGCTGCGGGTGTTGCTGCTATCGTGATCAGTTCACTGAGGGCAGACTAAAATAGATTTTATCTTTCGAAACCTATTTGATTTATCATTTAAAAAAACAAGATACAAACGGCCTTAAATGAATATTTAGGGCTATTTTTGTGCATGATTTCCTTTACACCGTTAAAAACATTGCAAAATGTTGAATTCAGGAATCTTCTTACGGGAAGATTTTTTATTGTTTTAGCCTTCAGAATGCTTGCTACTTTATTGGGATGGTGGGTATATCAATTAACAAAAGATCCTTTTTCAATTGGCCTTATCGGACTTTCGGAAGTAATTCCTGCGGTAAGCTGTGCTTTATATGCGGGTCATGTGATTGATATGAATGAAAAAAAGAGGCTACTTCTGATCTGTAATTACACTTATATTTTTCTGATCGGGCTTCTGCTGATCCCGGCTTTCTTAAATGTAGAACTGCATTTCAGCGGGCATGAGATCACTTACTATATCTATGGTGTCATATTTTTTACAGGCATTGCAAGGGCTTTCATCGGGCCTATTGTTCCGTCTATGATTCCTAAAATTGTAAAGAAAGAGAATCTTCCAAATGCGGTAACCCTAAACCAGGCTACGTTCCTGATCTCTTCTGTCTGCGGGCATGCTGCGGGTGGGCTTCTTATCGGATTCTTCGGGGTAAAATGGACATTAATCGTCATTATTTCTTTGATATTTATCGCTTCTTTATTCTTCTGGCAACTCAAACAACAGCATTCAGAATACAAAAAAGAGAATGTAAATGTTGTAGAAAGTATGCGTGAGGGGATTTCTTATATTTTTAAAACGAAAGAGATTTTAGGCGCTTTATGCCTTGATATGTTTGCGGTACTTTTCGGAGGTGCCGTTGCGATGATTCCGGTTTTTGCCACAGACATTCTGGATGCAGGAGCGGAAGGTTTCGGGCTTCTGAATGCAGCTTCCGATATCGGTTCCATGTGTATTATTACACTTTTGGCAGTTGTTCCCTTAAGAAAAAATCAAGGAAAAATTCTTCTGGCCGTTGTTGCCGGGTTTGGGTTCTGCATCATTGGTTTTGGATTATCCAAAATGTATTGGCTTTCATTTATGTTCCTTGTGATGAGTGGAATGCTTGATGGAATCTCAGTAGTGATCAGGGGAACTATTGTTCAGCTTAAAACTCCGGATCACATCCGGGGACGTGTACTGAGTGTGAATTCTATTTTTATCATGTCCAGCAATGAAATGGGACAGTTTGAAAGCGGTCTAATGGCAAAACTATTAGGCGTAGTGCGCTCTGTGGTGTTTGGAGGGAGCATGACGGTACTCATTGCACTGCTTGTAGGAAGTACAAATCCCAAGCTGAGAAAAATGAAATATTAAACAACAATATGCTGATTCTATTAAATATATCACAAAATCTTTAAATTAACTTTAATAATTTTTTATATTTGTCTTTTTTAAATCCCCCTTTATGAAAAAAGCATTACTCATTTTTCTAATCTTCTGTTCGCATATATTTTATGCCCAATCAGATTGTATTAGTGCAATATCAATCTGCGGAAACTCAGATATTTCTTATACCCCCTCCGGACCAGGAAATGTACTGGAAGGAATTGGTGCTAATTCTTGTCTGAATGATATAGACAATGAGCACTTTTCTGTATGGTATAGCTTTACAGCAGCGACTTCCGGAACACTAGCATTCGTTATTAATCCCAATATTGACACTGATGATTATGACTTTGCTGTTTACGGTCCAACAACAAATGGCTGTACTTCTTTGAACAATAACAATGTTTTTGTAACTCCTTTGAGATGTAACTACAATGGAACAGGGAGTTCACAGGGAAATACAGGTCTGCTACTTACAATTCCGCCTCCGCCTCCGCCAAATACCAACGGTAGTGCCGGAAACCAGGCTGAATGGAGCCCACATATGGTGGTACAGGCTGGTGAGACCTATTATCTTGTTGTAGATAACTTTAGAAGTTCTCCGGATGGATTCTCACTAACATGGACAGGGACTGCAAGTTTAAGCTCTGCATTCAACGACCCTTCTCTGGCGCCGTTTCCATTTTTAACTCCAGGACTTCCTGCAGCTAACCCGAATGACCCTAATGAAGTAATGATATGTTCATTGGCTACTCCATTCAACTTTAGTTCATTAAGTGCAGCAGTTATTAACGGTAACAGTCCAAATTTCAAGGTAAGCTATCATAAAAATACGAATGATGCTATTACGGGAGGAAATCCTGTAACCTCAGAAGTTGTGAGTCTAACATTACCTTACTATTATAGAATTGTATATAAGGACCCGGTTAATCCGACAAACCCTATGAATGGCTGTTTTATTACAGGAAAATTCAAATTTAAGGATGCAAGCTTTACCTTAACCAATGCTACGCTTACCAGCTGTAGTAATAACAGTTCAGGAACAGCAATGTATGACCTAACCACGGCTAATGTTGGAGCCGGTCCTACCCATGTGCTGCAATATTATCCTACAATGTTCGATCTTAATGCAGGCACTAATGAAATTACAAGTCCTGCTATCTATCAGTTTGTTTCAGCTGAAGGAAAAATATTTGTAAAAGCAACGAATGAATTTGGATGTACCGCCACGGCAGAGATCACTCTGAAATTTCATCCACTGGTAGCAGTAACTCCTGCTTCTTTAAGATCATGTTCTCTAGAAAACAATCCTTCACTGGGCACTTTTAATCTAAGTAATGCCCCGGTAGTTACGGGTACAGCACCTAAAAAATATTATCCTTCCCTTTCGGATGCTCAAAACGGGACTAACGAGATTTTAAATTTCTTAACCTATACAGCACCGTCGGGAGTGATCTATGTAAAAGTATTTAACGCACAGGGATGTTATTCAATTGCAAAAGTAACGCTTACAGTAATTTCTCCTGTTTACTCAAATGTACTTCAGGACAAAATTATCTGTATTGAAGATAAAACTACACTGGATGCAGGTCCTGGATTCTCAGGTTACGAATGGAGTACGGGAGCAACCACACAGTCTATCACTAATGTAGGCGTAGGAACTTACTGGGTAAGATTGAAAACCGGTGACTGTATCGCTACACAAAAGGTAAAAGTATATGCTTCTGAGCAGCCAGTTGTTTCTAATATTGACATTACAAACACTACCATCACTGTGAATGTAATTGCAGGAACTCCTGAGTATAAATATTCTCTGGATAATATCAACTGGCAGGATTCTAATGTATTCACCAACATTTCAAGAGGAGATCACAAGGTATATGTAAAAGATGCATACGACTGTGAACCGATCGAAATAACTGTGGTAGTACCAAACCTGATCAACGTTATCACTCCAAACGGAGATGGGATCAATGACGTTATTGATTATTCTGCCCTATCCGGCAAGAACGGTCTTGTCTTAAGTATTTTCGACAGATACGGAACTAAAATCCACCAGGCTGATAAAACAAACGGCTATAAGTGGGACGGAACCGTAGCCGGCAAAAAAATTCCAACAGGAACCTACTGGTATTCTGTAACATGGAATGAAAATGACAAAAAGAACACCCCATTCAAATTCTCAGGATGGGTAATGGTAAAAAACAGAGAGTAATTCATTATAAAATAAAACCGCTCCAGGGAGCGGTTTTTTTAACATAGATGCTGATAACTTTATTTTGCTCAAAATCTTGTTTCACAAAAATCATTTTAAACATGAAAAAAACATTACTTCTTTTAATTTTATTTATAACACAGGTGTTTTACGCACAGTCCGACTGTATTACGGCAATTCCACTCTGCGGGAACTCAGATATCTCTTATACTCCCTCAGGACATGGAAACATTCAAGAAGAACTGTCACAAAGCGGATGTCTGGGCAGAGATGAAAATTACTCAGTATGGTATACTTTTACAATCGCAACATCCGGAACCTTATCATTTACCATTGATCCTAATGTTAATACAGATGATTACGATTTTGCAGTATACGGCCCTGCAACTAATGGTTGCGCATCTCTGAACACCAACAACGTTTTTGTTACACCAATCAGGTGTAATTATGCCGGTAGAGTTCCTAATGGTGACACCGGACTTAGCCTGACCATACCGCCACCCGGAGCACCTAATGGTACCGGAACTGCAGGAAACCAGGGAGAATGGAGTCCTTATATGGATGTAATAGCCGGACAAACCTACTATCTTATTGTAGATAACTTCGAGAGCTCTCCAGATGGATTTAAGCTGGTATGGGGCGGTACAGCTACCCTAAGCTCTGCATTTAACGATCCGGTTCTTGCTCCGAATCCTTTCATTCCGCCTGGTATCCCGGGTGCTGCTCCAACCGACCCTACCAAGATCATGGTATGCGGACTTCCTTCGCAGTTTAACTTTAACACTCTTACTGCCGGTATTATTAACGGTAACAACCCTAACTTCCAGGTTACCTACCATGATAATACCAACGATGTAGTGACAGGCGAAGACCCTTTAACGATTGCTACAGTAAATGCAACCACAGACTATTACTACAGAATCCGATATCTAGATCCGGCTAACCCGGACAATGTTATCAACAAATGTTTCATAAGCGGTAAGTTTAAATTTGTAGACGCCAGCATTACCGGTAGAAATGCTACCATTTTTGCCTGTAACAATGATGGCGAAGGAACCGGAAAGTTTGATCTTACCACAGCAGATATATTCACGGGAACAGTTACGAAAAAATATTACCCTACGCTTGCAGATCTGAACGCTGATACGAACGAGATCACAAATCCTACAGCATATATCTCAGCCGAGAAGACAATTTATGCAAAAATAATTTCTGCATTCGGATGTACTGCTATCGTTACGATACAGTTGTCATTCCATCCGGTAGTTACTTTAAGAGATGCACTGGTAGAAGAATGTTATATAGAAAATGATATCACCCATGCTATGTTTGACCTTACAAAGGTAAATGTAGGCGGTGTTGCAGGTCAAATATCCAAATTCTATAAAACTCTTACTGATGCCCAGAACGAGACCAATCCTATTTCAGCACCGGCAACATATCTTGCAGAAAGCTCTGAAGTATATGTAAGAATTACCAGTGCCAATCAGTGTTATGATATCGCCAAGATTACATTAAAAGTGCTTCCTCCGGTAAAATCACTAGTCCTGAAAGACAAAACAATATGTGCGGAGGAAAAAACCACACTGGATGCAGGACCAGGATTTGACGGATATGAATGGAGCACAGGTGACACCACACAATCTATCAACAATGCAGGAATAGGCATTTATTGGGTAAAACTGAAAACAGGTAAATGTTTCACACTTCAGACGGTAACCGTTTTTGCTTCCAAGCAGCCGGTGATCTCAAGTGTAGAAATCAGCAACAATACAATCACAGTGAATGCGTCAGGCGGAATTCCTCCTTACAAGTACTCAATAGATGGTGTTAACTGGCAGGATTCTAATGTTTTCAGTGGACTTCCAAGAGGAGAAAACAAAATATTCCTGAAAGATTCTTACGACTGTACTCCTATTCAGATCACCGTTACTGTACCCAATCTGATTAATGCGATTACTCCAAATGGAGATAAAATAAATGACGATATTGACTATTCTGCTTTATCTTACAAGAAAAATCTTGTGTTTATTGTCTATGACAGATATGGCAACAAGCTATATGAAGCTAATAAAATCAGAAACTATAAGTGGGACGGAACGGCTTCCGGCAAGAAGCTTCCAACAGGAACTTACTGGTATACGATCTCATGGAACGAAAATGATAAAAACAGTACCGAAACGAAATATTCAGGATGGATACTGCTAAAGAATAAAGAATAACCATTTCTTTTGATCACAACAAAAGACTGTCTTCCGAGGCAGTCTTTTTTATTTTACCAATTGTCTCGTCCTACCATATCGTTACACATAAAAAAGAAAAATTCACTGACTTTTTTTCTTCAGATAAAATTATTGATTGAATTTTTTTATTTTTGACACCCGAATTTTTTATCAACAATCTTTTATCTTTTGCCCATTACAAACCAGACAGGATTGCTGATAAGTTGTTGGTTACTATTTATAAATTATTTTTCCCAAATAAACTATCTTTGCAGTATGGCGCAGAAAGAAACATTATCATCCCTTACCCATGGAAACTTTGCAAAAGAGCTCTCAATTGCGGATGGGAAAATGCCTCCCAATGCAGTAGATTTTGAAAGACTGGTTATCGGAACTTTTTTGATTGACAAAAAGGGACTTGACCATTCTATTGACCTTCTTACTCCGGAAGTATTTTATGACCCAAGACATCAGGTTATTTTTTCCACGATCCTGAAGCTTTATGAAGGCAACCACCCTGTGGATCTGATGACGATTATCCAGGAGCTGAAAAAAGAGGATAAATTAAATATGGCCGGAGGTGATCACTATATCATCGATCTTACCATGGGAGTAAGTTCATCTGCCCATATTGAATACCATGTACGTGTCATTCTTGAAAAATATATTTTACGAAGTCTGATCAATGTTTCTGCCAACGTGATCGATTCTTCTTACAAAGAATCTACCGATGTATTTGAACTTTTGGATAAAGCGGAACAATCTTTCTTTGAGATCACCAACGGAACCATCAAAAAAGGATTTGACACAGCCAATTCATTGGTAAAGCAGGCTATTGACACTATTAAATCCTTAAAAGACAAAGAAGGACTTTCAGGAGTTCCTTCAGGATTCAGGGATATTGACAAAGAAACCGGAGGCTGGCAGAATTCTGACCTTATCATTATTGCTGCACGCCCCGCAATGGGTAAAACAGCTTTTCTTCTGTCCATGGCAAGAAATATTGCTGTGGGGCATAAGATCCCAATGGTTTTGTTCTCTCTCGAGATGGCATCTGTACAGCTGATCACCAGGATGATTGCTTCCGAAACAAAAATTTCTTCCGAAAAACTGCGAAAAGGAACCCTGGATGATGAAGAATGGCAGAGACTGTTCTCCAATGTATCCGAGCTTGAAAATGCACCGCTGTTTATTGATGAAACCCCTTCCCTTTCTATATTTGACTTCCGTGCAAAATGCCGAAGACTGGTGATGCAGCATGGTGTAAGACTGATCATGGTCGACTACCTTCAGTTGATGACTGCAGGAGGTGGAGGAAAAGGAGTTGGAAACCGTGAACAGGAAATCTCCATGATCTCCCGTTCACTGAAAGCTATTGCAAAAGAATTGAATGTTCCGGTAATTGCCCTTTCCCAGCTATCAAGAAGTGTGGAAGCCCGTCCCGGAAAAAGACCTCAGCTTTCTGACCTAAGGGAATCCGGAGCGATTGAGCAGGATGCGGATATTGTATCTTTCATCTTCAGACCGGAATATTATAAAATTGCCGTTTGGGATAATGACGAAGAAGGCCAGGAGACACCAACAGAAAATCAGGCCGAATTAATTATTGCCAAACACAGGAATGGTGCCACCGCTGATGTAAGATTATCCTTCTTAAAACATTTTGCAAAATTCGGTGATATTGAAGCTGCATTAGATGGAGGCTTAGGAGGATATCCTTCCAATTTCGGATCTTCCGAACCGAGTGGTTTTGATAAAATTAAGACTACCATTCAGCCAGGTGCCGCATTTGATCTTCCGGACAGCTCAAAGTTATCAGGATCTTCCATGAACGATTTTGATGATGATGATGATTTTCCTTTTTAATTTTAAAAGGATAGAAAGGCTTTACTATTTATAATTTTACATACAGCAATCCAACTTGAGAATCGAAATATATACTGACGGTGCATGCAGCGGAAATCCCGGAAAAGGAGGCTATGGAATCCTGATGCGGGTTCCTGAAAAAAACTACCAGAAAACATTCTCAAAAGGTTTCAGAAAAACTACCAATAACAGGATGGAACTCCTCGCTGTTATTACAGCTCTTGAAAAACTAAAATCTTCGGAGAACGATATTCATATTTATACCGACAGCAAATATGTCGCTGATGCAGTCAATCAAAACTGGATTGCCGGATGGATCAAGAGAGGATGGAAAAATGTGAAAAACCCGGATCTCTGGAAAAGATTTATTGAAATGTACAATAAACACACACCAAAAATGCATTGGGTAAAAGGGCATGCAGGTCATTTTGAAAATGAACTATGTGACAAACTTGCCGTAGCGGCTGCCAGCTCATCCAATCTGGAAATTGATAGTTATTTTGAAGGCCTGGAAAACAACTCTCTTTTTTAAAAAAATCTAAATTTTAAACTACGACATTCATTATTCCCTTATCTATTTTATTATTCATTGAAAAATCATTATCATATTCAGTAAAATTAACATTAAATACATATTATTAATTTGGGATTTAATATATTTACAGAATCTAATAAAAGTAATCCCAATTCAATGAATAAATTTTTACTGTCTTATATATCCCTCTTTCTGCTCTTTCTGTCAGGAGGGCTATTTTCCCAAACTTATCAATTGACAGGAAACCCTGTATCTACAACAGGATGGACCATGGTTTCTCCTACCCAGGTGAATGGAGATTTTGTTCAGCTTACTCCGGATACCAACAATCAATCCGGATCGATCCGGCTTAATGATCCTATTAATTTAAAATACTGTGACAAATGGAGAGTAGAGTTTGATTTCAGAATGGACTCTAACCAAACGTCAAACGGAGACGGGATTGCATTTTGGTATCTTGCCAATCCCCCTGTCGCAAGTGTATTAGGCTCAGGCCTTGGAGTTTCTCAAAATGCAGTTGGTTTTATTGCAGGATTTGATACTTATAACAACACCACCACCGCTACGATGAGTAAGGTACATGTTGCCTACGGACAGGTTGCCAATACTTCAGATACCAATAACGTTGAATTTTTCAATACTGCCGGAAGTTCTTTTCACTCACCGGATCTTAATACCACCCTGCCTTTTCAGGGAACAACCTTTAAGCACGTTGAGGTAACAGCTCAGGTAGATCCGGCAGCACCGGCCAACTGGATTGTAAAAATCACCATTGACGGAACTATAATCTGTAATCAGTCTTTTGCCCCTGCAGGTACAGCAGCAGCAATGACCGTTGGATATTTTGGATTTTCAGCTTCTACAGGAGGAGCAAGATCCAGACATTCTATTAAAAATGTAAAAATCTATACCGATAAAGTTCCTATTTTACAAAATACAGCGACACAGTCTTTCTGCCCAAATCCTAGTACAGGATTCGGAACAGTTAATTTAACATCCTTTAATTCTCAGTTTGTAAGCGCGCCTTCCAATTATACATTCACTTATCTGCAAGGATCCACTGTAATAACGAATCCTACTAATTTTCAGTTTAACGCCAATACTACAGTCACAGTTATTGTGAGAGACAATGCAGGAATATTGTGCGACAACCCGGACGGGAAAATACTTCTCGTTCTTGCTCCTCTTACCCTTACGGATAAAACACTGCTGGCGTGCAACAACAATAAAGAAGGGAAAGGAATTTTCAACCTCAACGCAGCAGATGTGGCCGGTGGACTCCCTGCAGTAAAAAAATATTACAAAACTCTGGCTGATCTGAATGCAGGAACCAACGAAATTCCAAATCCCGCTACTTACACTTCTGTAGCAGGAACGGTCTATGTAAAAGTAACTACCCCGTTGGGATGTACCGGCACTGCAAAAATAACACTCGCATTTTATCCGGAAACACCTGTAACAGAAGCGACATTAAGGTCATGTTTTCTGCAGAATAATATAACAAATGCAGTCTTTGACTTAACCACAGCTAACGTAACAACATTGACGAGTGATTTCACAAAAAAATATTATGCTTCTATAGCAGATGCCCTTGCTGGAACCAACGAGATCGTAAATCCGTCTCAATATATGTCGGTAAGCACTGCAGTATATGTAAAAGTAACAGATGTCAATGCATGTTTCGCTCTTGCAAAAGTGAATCTCATTGTATTGCCTCCGATAACATCTGCTGTTTTAAAAGACAAAATAATCTGTGTGGATGCAATAACAGATCTGGATGCTGGCCCAGGCTTTGATGGCTATGAATGGAGTACCGGAGCAACAACTCCTTCTATTCATGGAGTAGGTGTAGGTCTTTATTGGGTACAATTAAAGACAGGAAACTGCATCACAATACAGACAGTGAAGGTCATTGCTTCCGCCAACCCTGTCGTGACAAGCATCGACATCAATAATACAACAGTGACCGTGAATGTTTCAGGTGGTACTCCGCCGTATAAATATTCCTTAAATGGTATTGACTGGCAGGATTCCAATACTTTCACAGGACTTCACAGAGGCGAAGCTAAGGTTTTTGTTAAAGATTTTTATAATTGTGAACCTGTTGAAGTGCAGATCACAGTTCCGAATCTTATCAATGCCATCACACCGAATGGCGACAATGTGAATGATGTTATTGATTATTCTGCATTGGCTTACAAGAAAAACCTGGTTTTCATCGTGTATGACAGATATGGTAACAAGCTTTATGAGGCAGGAAAAACAAGAAACTACACCTGGGACGGAACGGCTTCCGGTAAAAAGATTCTTACAGGAACTTACTGGTACTCTATATCCTGGAATGAAAATGATAAGAATAGCACGCCTACAAAATATTCAGGTTGGATATTGGTAAAAAACAGAGAATAAGTAATCTATATAAAAATCACTCCTCATCGGGAGTGATTTTTTAATATATGAGGCTTGATTCCATGGTTCTCTTAATTTTAGTTCATGTCTATTCTTTTTTAATTATTTCTTATCTATACCTGTTATTAGTTATATAATTGACAATTTTTGTTAAACAATTGACAATTATACATTATATACGGAAGATTAAAACGAATATATTTACAAGAATAACCTCAAACTACTCGCTTCACATGAAAAGAAAACTACTCATTTATTTTTTAACCATCTTTTTAAGTTTTTCAGGAAAGCTGTTTGCCCAAACTTATCAGCTTAACGGAAATCCTGTTAACACAGCCGGATGGGATCTTGTTTCCAATGCTGCCGTTGACACCGATTTTATCCGGCTTACCACAGACAATACCAGTTTATATGGTGCTATAAAACTAGCCACCCCTATCACATTAAGCTATTGCGACAAATGGAAGGTGGAATTTGATTTTAGAATTGACGGAAACGGAACCGCACAGTTCGGGAGAGGAGACGGATTTACATTCTGGTATCTGGTAAATCCTCCGACAGGATTTGTATCCGGCGGCGGACTGGGAATTCCAGGAAATGCATCAGGGCTTATGGTAGGATTTGATATTTTCAACAATACCACGGAAGGCCAGATGAGTAAAATACATTTACTGTATGGCACTAACGACACTGCCGGAAACAATATCGAATACAATAACACACCCAACAGCACATTTCACTCTCCAGACCTCATCGCTACCCAGCCATTTGTAGGCCCAACTTATAAACACGTAGAAGTAAATGGAGAAACTGACCTTACGAACCCCACCAATTGGATTATAAAAATTAAACTAGACGGCGTTCTTATTGTAGATCAATCTTTTGCACCATCAGGGGGAGCCATTGGAATGTCTCAGGGATATTTCGGTTTTTCAGCCGCCACCGGGGGAGCTTCAGCAAGGCACTCTATCAAAAATGTAAAAGTTTTCGTAGACAAAGTCCCAATACTGAATGCTACAGTGACCCCATTTGTATGCACTAATCCTTCTACAGGAACCGGAACAGTAAATCTAACTTCATTCAATTCGCAGTTTGTGAATAATCCTGGAAATTATTTATTTACTTATTATGTATTAGGAAGTTCCACACCTATCACCAATCCGGCAAGTTTTCAGTATTCCGGAAATACAACCATTAAAGTAGTTATCAAAGACCCTACGTCTACACTCTGTGACAACGGAGACGGAGTAATTCAGCTAAATCCTACCCCATTTGAAGCAACCAATGCATCACTTAGCGGATGTAACAATAACAATGCAGGAACAGCCACCTTTGATCTAACAACAGCCAATGTAACCACCGTACCCGGCTGTACCTTGCAATTTTATGATACAATGGCTGACCTGAATGCAGGAACCAACCAGATCCCGAATCCTACAGCATATGCTTCACCAGCGGCAGTCCTGTTTGTAAAAGTGACCACTCCTCAGGGATGCGTAAGTACTGCAAAGGTTACTTTGAGCCTCAATCCTGTGGTGGTAGTCACTGATGCATCCTTAAGAACCTGCTTCCTTGAAACCAATCCATCATTGGGAACATTCAATCTGAGCAGTGCTCCTGTAGTAATTGGGACAGCACCAAAAAAATATTACCCATCCCTGGCTGATGCAGTAAGCGGAACAAACGAAATTTTAAATTTCTTAGCCTATACAGCACCATCAGGAGTAATTTATGTAAAAGTATTTAATGCACAAGGATGTTATTCTATTGCAAAAGTTACACTGACAGTTATATCACCAGTAAAATCCAGCATTTTACAGGACAAGATCATTTGTATTGAAGACAAAACCACATTGGATGCAGGACCTGGATTCAACAGCTATGAATGGAGCACAGGGGCAACTACACAAGCTATTACCAATGTCGGAGTAGGCACCTATTGGGTAAAACTAAAAACCGGAGAATGTAAAGTACTGCAGACAGTAAAAGTATATGCTTCTGAGCAGCCGGTGGTTACAAGCATCGACATCTCAGGAAACACAGTTACTGTTTTTGTAAACGGGGGCACTCCTCCTTACCAATATTCAAGGGATAATTTACAGTGGCAGGATTCCAATATATTCACCAATGTTCCCAGAGGCGAGACTAAAATCTATGTAAAAGACAGCTATGATTGTGAACCTATTGAGATCAACATCACAGTACCGAACCTTATCAATGTGATCACACCAAACGGCGATGGAGTGAATGATGCCATTGATTATTCTGCACTGGCTAATAAAAGAAACCTGGAGATCGGAATCTTCGACAGATATGGCTATAAGCTTTTCCAGGCAGATAAATCCAACAGATATGTATGGGACGGAACCACCAACGGAAGCAAAAAAGTTCCTACCGGAAATTACTGGTATTCTATTACATGGAATGAAAACAACAGCAAGAGTACACCTATTAAATTTTCGGGCTGGATTATGGTGAAAAACAGAGAATAAATTTAAATTGATTATTTTTAAATATGCAGGATCACTCCAAATTTGGAGTGATCTTTTTGTTCTTTTCAAGGTATATATTTTAATTTAAAGACGCTTTATTCATATTCAATCCCTAAATTTGTCCTATGAATTATTTGGAAGCTTTAAGCAGAAGATATTCTGTGAAAAAATTTAATAACGAAATCATTCCTCAAGAGACCCTGCACAATATTCTTGAGTCAGGAAAGCTGTCCGCCAGCTCTCTTGGACTTCAGCCCTATAAAATTTTAGTGGTTGAAAGTGAGGCAATGAAACAGAAATTGATTCCCGCTTTCTATAATCCATCACAAATTTCCACCTGCTCGCACCTCATTGTCATTATTTCAAAGAAAACGATTGAGGAAAGCTATATTCACGGATATTTTAATCACATTTCCGAGGTAAGGGAAACTCCTGTAGAGAAACTTGACCTTTTCAGAAAAAGCATCAATCAGCATATTACCCAAAAAACACAGGATGAAATTTTCAACTGGGCAGAAAAGCAGTCTTATATAGTACTTGCAAACTTAATGTATACCGCCGCTATTGAAAATATAGATTCCTGTCCTATGGAAGGCTTCCGACAGGATATGATAGAGGAGATCCTCAACATCAATCCTGAAACAGAAAAAGTAACTGTCACCCTGGCTTTAGGTTACCGTTCTAAGGAAGATCATTTCCAGCACATGAAAAAAGTAAGAAAACCAAACGAAAAATTGTTTAAATTTATTTAATATTTAAATGATCGTACCTAAAGCAAGCCTATGATAAAAGCGGATGTATTAGTAATTGGTTCCGGTATCTCGGGACTTTCCTATGCCATTAAAGTTTCTGAACAGTTTCCTGATGCCAAGATCATCATCGTAACAAAATCTGACGAAGACGAAAGCAATACCAAATATGCGCAGGGCGGGCTGGCTGTAGTCACCGACTTTAAAAATGATAATTTCCAGAAACATATTGACGATACCATGCGTGCCGGAGACGGGGAAAACAAGCGTGATGTTGTGGAAATGGTTGTAAGGGAGGCTCCTGCAAGATTTAATGAAATTGTAGAATGGGGCGCCAATTTTGATATGAAAAATGGAGAATTCGCATTGGGAAGAGAAGGCGGCCACACCGAAAACAGAATTGTCCATCATAAAGACATCACAGGATTCGAAATTGAAAGAGCCCTGCTTGAAACAGCAAAAAACAGCCCGAATATTGAAATCCTTGATCATCATTACGTCATTGATATTATTACCCAGCATCATGTTCCGGGAAAAGAGGTCAATGAAGGAGAAATCAACTGTTATGGTGCCTATATTCTGGATGAAAAATCAAAAACGATAAAAAAAATCACTTCAAAAATAACATTAGCGGCAACAGGCGGCGCAGGACATGTTTATAAGAACACCACCAATCCAACTATTGCTACAGGAGACGGAATTGCCTTCGTAGCCCGTGCAAAAGGAAATGTTTCCAATATGCAGTACTACCAGTTTCACCCAACAGCATTGTACAGCAAAATCAACGGAATGCTTTTCCTTATCTCGGAAGCAGTACGTGGAGACGGCGCTAAATTAAGAACTAAAAAAGGTGAAAAATTCATGCACAAATATGATGAGCGTGAAGAATTAGCCTCAAGGGATATTGTTGCCCGGGCGATCGACAACGAAATGAAGATCTCCGGAGACGAATACGCGGGACTTGACTGTCGTGAAATGGATCACGAAAAATTCCTGGAACATTTCCCCAATATTTATAAAAAATGCAAAGAAGAGGGAATTGATCCCTTTACTCAACTGATTCCGATAGTCCCCGCATGCCATTACCTAATGGGTGGCATTGAAGTTGACAGAGACGGACAGTCTTCAATCAGAAATCTTTTTGCTGTGGGAGAATGTACCAATTCAGGACTTCATGGAGCTAACAGACTAGCTTCCAACTCCTTATTGGAAGGTTTGGTTTTTGGACATAATGCCGCCATAAAAACGGTTGCATTGCTCAAGGAAAACAATTTCAATTTTGACGACCTGAAAGCCGTTCCGGAATGGAATGAGGAAGGAATGAAGATCATGGATGAAATGGTCATCGTAAGCTATCTGAGAAAGCAGCTTCAGGAAATGATGAGTGACCTGGTAGGTATTGTGAGAAGCAACAGGCGTTTGAGCATGGCATTGCAAAAGCATCAGGAAATAGCAGCAGCAGTTGATGAGATCTACCACTACTCTATTCTATCTCCACAATTATCCGAATTAAGAAACCTGACAACCGTTGCTCACCTCATCATTACCCAGTCTATGGAAATGACTGAAAATAAAGGAGCATTTTATAATAAAGATCTAGCCTAAAAGCATTTATAATGAAAAGACCAAGCTACGCTACAGATAAAGTATTAAAAACTTTTATCAAAAACGCCTTAGAAGAAGATATTCAGGATGGCGACCACTCTACCCTTTCTACAATCCCAAAGGACCTGAAGCAGAGCGCTAAACTTCTGGTAAAACAGGACTGTATTTTAGCAGGTGTTGAACTGGCTGAAATTATCTTTAAGACTTTTGATAAAGATTTAAAAATTGAAAGATTTATCAAAGACGGAAGTGCAGCTAAAGTAGGAGATGTTGCTTTTATCATTACCGGAAGTGCAAGATCCATCCTTTCCACTGAAAGACTTGTCCTTAATTGTATGCAGAGAATGAGCGGAATTGCAACCCTTACCTATGATTGGGATTCAAGATTGATCGGTACAAAAACAAAGCTTTTAGATACCAGAAAAACCACCCCAAATTTCAGAGTATGTGAGAAATGGGCCGTTGCAATAGGTGGTGGAACCAATCACAGATACGGACTTTATGATATGATCATGCTAAAAGATAATCATATTGATTACAACGGAAGTATTACGAATGCCGTAAAAATGGCAAAGGATTATATCAAAAAGAATAAGAAAAAATTAAAGATCGAGGTAGAAACAAGAAACCTTGAAGAAGTACAGGAAGCCATCAAAGCAAAAGTGGACAGGATTATGCTCGACAATATGAATGTTGCCACGATGAAACAAGCTGTGGAAATGATCAATGGTTCATGCGAATCTGAAGCTTCAGGTGGAATTACCCGGGAAATGTTAAAAGAAATTGCATCTACAGGGGTCACCTATATCTCTGCAGGAGCCCTTACCCACTCGGCTGAAAATATTGATTTGAGTCTCAAAGCCGTGAAATAGCGTTATATTTTTAATAAAAACACCCACTATTTATTAAAAACTCAATAATATGATTTTCTTCATGTAAAAATTCATTTTTTATGCATTGCATTGATTATCAACGAATTGATTGTTATTAAGATTAAGTAAAAATTAACATACAGTTAATATTAGTTAAATTTTATTTCCCCAATTTTGCAGAAAATTAAATCTAACTATTACTAACGATTATGAAATTAATCAACAAATCGATGCTATCCGTAGTAATTACGTTATCTACAGCTAGTGTTTATTATGCTCAAGAAGTTCAGGACACAGTGAAAACTAAATCCAATGACATTGAACAAGTTGTACTAACTGGTGTTGCCGATATCGCTAAAGATAGAAAAACGCCGGTAGCAGTTTCAACAATTAAAGAAGCACAGATTGTTGAAAGATTAGGAAATCAGGAATTTCCTGAGATCTTAAACACTACTCCGTCTGTTTATGCTACTAAAGGCGGTGGAGGTTTTGGAGACTCTAAATTAAATATTAGAGGATTCAGCCAAAATAACATTGCTACAATGGTAAATGGTATGCCTGTAAATGACATGGAAAATGGTGCCGTTTATTGGTCTAACTGGGCTGGGCTTTCTGATGTAACTTCTGCAATGCAGGTTCAGAGAGGTCTTGGTTCATCAAAATTAGCAATTGCATCTATCGGAGGTACAGTAAATATTTTAACTAGAGCTGCTGATAAAAAACAAGGAGGAATTGTTTCCCTAGGAGTAGGTAATAATGACTATGTAAAAAGTTTATTCGCTTACAATACCGGAAGATCTGAAAAGGGATGGTCTTCTTCATTCTTGATGAGTAGAACAGCAGGTTCTATGTATGCAGATGGAACTAAATTCGAAGGTTATAACTATTATTTTGCTTTAGGATATAAGAAACCTGGAGGTAATCACGACTTTCAGTTTACCATTACTGGTGCTCCTCAATGGCACAACCAGAGATCTTACGCGTCTACAATTGATAACTATATCAAATTCAACCCAGATCATGACGATACACCGGACAGAAAATACAACTCTGACTGGGGATATCTAAATGGAAGAGAATATTCAGCAAGAGTAAACTATTACCATAAACCAGTAATGTCATTAAACTGGGATTGGAGTTTAAGTGAAAAGTCAAAACTTAACACAGTTGTTTATGCTTCTTTCGGTAGAGGTGGTGGTACCAATACTACTGGTACAGCAAACGGCAAGACTTTAAATAGCTTCAGAGATACTAATACAGGACTTTATAACTTTGACGCAATTTATGCAGCTAACCAAGCTTCAAATCCTACAAAAGGAGTTTTAATCAGAAACTCTTCTATAAATTCTCATAACTGGTTCGGTTTGATTTCTTCTTTCAACCACAACTTTAATGAAAATTTAAAACTAAGCGCTGGTGTTGATGCAAGATATTACCAAGGATACCACTATCAAGTAGTTAGTGACCTATTAGGTGCATCTGGCTATCTTGACAAAGCTAACAAAAATATTGGTAACAATATTGTAACGGCAACTGAAGGTACAGATCCTAAATGGAATCCTTTCGGAGGAAAACTAATGGATGTTAACAACAGAATTGGTTATAGTAATGATTCTAATGTACTTTGGTATGGTGCTTTCGGTCAGTTAGAGTATACTAAAAATGATTTCTCAGCATTTGTACAGGGATCTGTATCTAACCAAGGGTTCCAGAGAATAGATAACTTTATCATCGATAATGTTACTAAATCTAAGAATGGTACAATTATGCCAACAACAACTGATTATAAAAATTTAGTTGGTTACAATATCAAAGGGGGAGTAAATTATAACATTGATGAGCACCATAATGTATTTGGTAACGTTGGTTATTATGAAAAACAACCTTTCTTTAACTCAATCTACAGAAGTAACGAAAACGTAGTTTCTCCAGATGCAACCAATGAAAAAATCTTTGGAGCAGAATTAGGATACGGATTTAGATCAGCTAAATTCAATGCTAATGTAAACATCTACAGAACTACTTGGGATGACAGATACCAGAGAAAAACTGGATTATCTTTTACAGATGCAAGTAATGTAAGAACTACTTATTATGCAGAAATCAACGGTCTTAGTGAAGTTCACCAAGGTATTGAATTTGATGCGAACTTAGTTCTTAACAAATTCTTATCTGCTTACGGTATGTTCTCAATAGGAGATTGGCATTATAATGGAACAGCAAATGCTACCACTTTCAACGATACAGATAATTCACCATACACTATTCCAGGAAATACGTCTAATGAATTAACACTTAATTTAGATAAAGTAAAAGTAGGAGAATCTGCTCAGATGACTGCTGCGTTAGGCATTACAGTTACACCTGTTAAAGACTTGAAAATTGATGCAAACTGGAGATATGCAAACAAATTGTATTCTTCACTTGATGTTTATTCTTACAGCAGTTCAACAGCTAAAGGGGCACTACAGCTTCCTGATTACCACTTATTTGATTTAGGTATTTCTTATAAAATAAAACTAAACAATCCTTCACAATTCTTTACAATTAGAGGAAACGTTTACAACTTATTTGATACGACTTACATCGCAGAATCTTTAACTGCTATTCATGCTGATGACAGACCTAATAATACAAGTCCAACTTACGAACAGTCAGGTAACCTATATAATGGCGTAGCTAGAGCTAACCAGGTTTACTTCGGATTCGGAAGAACATGGGCTGCAACATTGTCATTCAACTTCTAATAAGATCATAATATTAGATTTTATAAATATCTATCCCGGCTTTTCGCCGGGATTTTTGCTATATTTGTGTACAAAAAATTGAATATGGATTTTTACAAGATTTTGCTTAATGCACACAAAGGATTCGGATATCTTGAACTTCTTTTGGTCTCATTATTTATTATTGCCCTTTTAGCTACCATGTTTGGCTTCAGCGGTAAAGTGAACAAATTTCTAAAGAAGACTACCCTCTTCACTATGATATTTTTTCACGTTCAGTTTTTAATCGGAATTATCATGTTGGTGATCAATTTCACAAAAGGGCTGGATATGGGTTCTGTAATGAAAAATGCTGATTTGAGATTCCAGTATGTAGAGCACCCATTTTCTATGCTGATCGCAGCCGTATTGATGACTATCATTAATAAGAAAGTAAAGTCTAATGACACGATTTCTTTAGGAATTGTGATCATGGGTCTTATCGCGGCAGGTTTATTTGCATTCGCGTTCCCTTGGACTAGAGTCTTTGGGGCATAAAATATAAATACAAAGTTGTCAATGTTATAGCTTTGTAATAGTTTAACTTAAATTTTTAATTAAATCAATGAAAGTAGCTGTAGTAGGTTCAACAGGAATGGTTGGACAAGTCATGCTTAAAGTTTTGGAGGAGAGAAACTTCCCTGTAACAGAATTAATTCCCGTAGCATCTGAAAGATCTGTAGGAAAGAAGGTGAAGTATAAACAGGAGGAATTTACGATTGTAAGCATGAAAGACGCTATAGCTGCCAAACCGGATATCGCTATTTTCTCTGCCGGAGGAGACACTTCTCTTGAATTTGCCCCTCTGTTTGCAGAAGCTGGTACTACCGTGATTGATAATTCTTCTGCTTGGAGAATGGATCCTACCAAAAAACTGGTTGTTCCTGAGATCAATGCAGATGTTTTAACCAAGGAAGATAAGATCATTGCCAATCCAAACTGTTCTACCATTCAGTTAGTAATGGTTTTAGGACCACTGAATAAGAAATATGACCTGAAAAGAGTGATTGTTTCTACATATCAGTCTGTAACAGGAACAGGAAAAAATGCCGTTGATCAGCTTAACGCCGAAATAAGCGGAGATGATAGCGTTGCTAAAGTATATCCTTATCAGATCTTTAAAAATGCTCTTCCTCATTGTGACGTGTTCAGCGATGATGATTATACTAAAGAAGAGATCAAATTAATGAAGGAGCCTAAGAAAATTTTAGGTGATGACACTTTCAACCTTACCGCAACAGCAGTGAGAGTTCCTGTTCAGGGAGGCCACTCAGAAAGCGTAAATATTGAATTTGAAAACGAATTTGAGCTTGACCAAGTAAGAAAAATTTTATCTGAAACTCCCGGTGTAGTCGTAATGGATAACGTGAAAAACAACGAATATCCCATGCCGCTGTACTCCGAAGGAAAAGACGAAGTTTTCGTCGGCAGGATAAGACGGGATCTCTCGCAGCCCAAAACGCTCAACCTCTGGATCGTAGCAGACAATCTGCGAAAAGGAGCGGCAACAAACGCTGTACAGATTGCAGAATACTTAGTAGCCCACAACTTAGTTTAAACTAACAAAATAAAAAAGAGTCTCAGAATTGAGATTCTTTTTTTTATCAAACTATGGAAAATAAAAAGACCATTACCCACAAAGACAAAATAGGATTCCAAAAAATTATTGCGGTTTTTGGAGTCATCTTATTCATTGGAAAAATTATCGCCTGGAAACTTACCAATTCCGATGCCGTATTTTCTGATGCCATGGAAAGTGTTGTGAATGTTATCAGTGCATTTATGGGACTCTACTCTCTTCATCTTGCAGCCAAGCCAAAGGATGACGACCACCCTTACGGCCACGGAAAAGTAGAATTTGTAACATCCGGTATTGAAGGTGCTTTAATAGCCATTGCCGGGATTATGATTATCTATGAAGGCGTCAACAGTCTCATCGTAGGAAAAACGCTCAATAAGCTGGACCTTGGAATATGGATCATTGCTGCCACCGCTATTGTCAATTACCTTCTGGGTTATATTTCCATTAAAAAAGGGAAGGCAGAAAATTCCCTGGTTCTTATTGCATCCGGAAAACATCTACAGTCCGACACCATCACAACGCTTGGTGTTGTCATTAGCTTAATTGTGGTTTATTTCACAAAGATTTACTGGCTGGATTCTGCTGTAGCCTTAACTTTTGGAGCTTATATCATCTTCGTTGGTTATAAGATTGTCAGAAAATCTTTAAGTGGTATTATGGATGAACAGGATCCGGAATTATTAAACCAGATCATCCAAGTACTCGAAGACAACAGAAGGATAGAATGGATTGATGTTCACAATATGAAGATCCAGCAGTTCGGAGCCAACCTCCACATCGATGCTCACATTACCCTTCCTTGGTACTACAGCCTTCGGGAAGCTCATAACGAAATGGAAAAAATGATCATTCTATTGGCTAAAAACACCAACAGAAGCGTAGAATTCAACTTCCATATGGATGACTGCAAGCCTGTATCATGTTCTGTATGCCAGATCAAAGACTGTCCTGTCCGTGAAAAAAATTTTGTAAAAAGAGTTCAATGGACTCCGGAAAATGTGACAAGTGTTGATAAGCATACTGCAGACTAACTTACTTAACTGCTTTGCTTTCTATAGTAAAACATCGGAACAATTAAAAGCAGTGCTAAAGGCTGAATGACAAACCTTCTCATATAAAAGGAAAAAAGATAGCCTATTTCAAACCGGTCATAGATGCAGTAAAGATAAATAGGGAACGTAATCATAAAAATAATGCTGATCAGCAATGCTCCCTGTACTGTCCATTGCCTGTTTTTAAAAAGACACTGGATAATCAGACAGGAAAAAATAAGATTAAGGATAAACCTGAAAAGATGTCCTACAATTAATTTTGCCCATTCAAACTGCGGGAATGTAATATTTTTATTCGCTTCATGAAAATATTCCAGGAAAGGATCGTAAAAGATTTTATCTTCCAGCAACCGCACGCCTACAAGACCACAGACTCCCGCTATTATTAAAAGCCAGTTAAGAATTTTCATTTTTTAAAGCAAAGAATTTAATCCATATCAGCCAAAGAATGATCACCGTTCCGTAAATAACCGCCGGAAAAATAAAGTCATGGAATATTTTTCCATATTCTTTATGATCCGTTACTACAATATTCAGACCCGCAATTCTTATAATATTCATGACATAAAGCAATACAAGGCCCGCAAGTACAAAAATAAATGTTTTTGAGCCCTTATAAAAAGCAAATACAAAAGAGGTGAACAAGATCATGACAGAAATAGCATTGCAACCTTCCACCATCCTTGTTGCATAATTTTTCTTCACATAAAACCAAACCTGCTCGTTTTTCACATCATTATAAAGCAGTGTAGGAAATCCCATCACATTCTGGATAGAAGTAACCTGCCGGGCAACTATCTGTGAAAAAGGATCCAATCCGTCGGCCTTAAAACTATTAAGGTAAAACTGATACGCAAAAAGCAGCACCAGATAGATGACAATAAATCTCAGCAAAATGCTTAAAACCGGTTTAAAATCCTTTAGCATAGTACAAATATAAAAAATAGACTGAAATTCAAGCTAATAAATGTTTTGTTTTCAAATTTCAGACGTTAGATATCAGACATTGGACTTTAGATGATAAAATAATAATTAACCAGTCTCAAGTCTCAACTAATATCTGCAACTTCCAAGCCCTTCAGCCTGAGATAACTCAACTTGAATCCCAAAACTCAAATCCAAAACCCTCAAACTCATAAACTCCCATTAAATTAGTATATTTGTTTCCATATTATGACTTCCAAAAACGCAAAACTATTTTTTGAAAACTATCTGGGGGAACCATCGTCTGAGTTCATTACACTCGCTCAAAGCGGTTCTGCCAGGATAAATTTCCTGGCATCATCCAGCACCGGAAAATATATTGTTACGAGCAATGAAAATATCCCGGAAAATGAAAGTTTCCTGTATTATTCAAAAATTTTTTCAGGTCTAAAATTGAATACTCCCACTATTTTTGCGGTCTCAGACAACAGAAAGATGTATATACAGGAATTTCTTGGTGGACAGACACTTTCAGAGATCATTACCAAAGAAGGACTTTCTACTCATGTAAAAAGTTTAGTAAAACAGACCTTAGAAAAACTTTTTCAGCTTCAGATCCAAACCCAAGGGAAAATTGACTTTTCTAAAACGTTTGAATACGAAAAGTATGATGAGCTTCCTATAATCCACGATTTGTACTATTTCAAAAATTTTGTAGCGGATGTCCTGGAACTGGAATATCAAAAATCCTCACTGCTGAAAGAATTTAAACAGATTGCCAATCTTATTGAAAATATTGAGCCTAAAGGAATTATGATCCGTGATTTTCAGGCCAGAAACATTATGGTTAACGAAGAAAGTAAAGTTTCGTTCATCGACTATCAGTCTGCTATGGAAGGACCGCTGATGTATGATGTCATCTCTTTGCTTTTCCAGGCTAAAGCTGATTTTCCGGAAGATTTTAAAAACGAAATGCTCAATTATTACATAGAACAGTTTGATAATAAGACTATTAAAAACCAACTAAAGAATTCGGTAAAACCCATTCAGATGATGAGATTCTTACAGGTTCTTGGAGCTTATGGCTTTAGAGGACTGATTCAACGGAAGCAGCATTTCTTAGCCAGTTTTGAAAAAGGAATTCAGAATATCACACAGTTTGCGGCATCCTGGGAGCAGATGAAAGAATACCCGGAGCTGAAAAAGGTAATAGAACAGCTTTCTGCGGAAGATTTAAAATTAAAAATCAATACTATTTGAATCATTAATGTCAATTAAAAGACATGTCAACCCGAGCCAAATCGAAGGTTAAAATCAATATAAAACGAAAGAGCCTTAATGGTTTAATAAAAATAAAGAACAATGCTACACATCGACATACACAGTTTTTCATACAAAAAAGGAGGAATTCCCAAGGACAATTCAGGAAATGGCGGAGGCTTTACCTTCGACTGCAGAGGAATTTTAAATCCCGGAAGAATTGAAGAATATAAAATCCAGACAGGAAACGATATCGGAGTTCAGGAATATCTTGAAACAAAAACTGAAATGCCTAAATTCCTGGAGCTGGTAAAAGCTATCATATCAATCAATATTGATAATTACCTGGCACGAGGCTTTGAAGACCTGCAGATCAGTTTCGGATGTACCGGCGGACAGCACAGATCAGTTTATTCTGCAATCAAAATTGCTGAATTTATCAAAGAAAAATATCCGGAAGGAACAGAGATAAGCCTTCACCATGACGAACAGCACCATCTGAATGTGAGTAATGGATAATGAGCAATAAGTACTATTTATTATACTTATTATCGAATCCTTAAATCACTCATTACCCATCACTCATTACCTATACTATATGAAAGCTTTAATTTTCGCTGCCGGGAAAGGCACAAGGCTGAAACCTTTTACGGATCATCATCCAAAAGCCCTTGCTAAGGTAAACGGCATACCGCTTCTGGAAAGAAATATCAATTATCTTAAAAGCTTCGGAATAAAAGATTTTGTGATCAATATCCATCATTTTGGAAATCAGATTGTTGAATTTTTAAATAAAAACAGTAATTTCGGATGCAGCATTGAAATCTCGGATGAGAGGAATGAGCTGCTGGAAACCGGTGGCGGCTTGATTTTTGCTAGAAAATTCCTCGATCACGGGGAAGATTTTCTGATCATGAACGCTGATATTTTAACAGAGATCAATATCAATGCTCTTGTTGAGTATCACAAAAAGATAAAAGATTTTGCTACTTTAGCAGTTTCAGATAGAGATAGTTCGAGAAAATTACTTTTCAACGACGATATGGTTTTGAGAGGCTGGCTTAATGTACAGTCGGGAGAACAGAGGCTTGCGGAATTCAACAAAGGTTTTAAAGCTCTTGCCTTCAGTGGCGTTCACTGTATCAATCCCGCTATCTTTGAAAAAATAAAAAGAACCGGCAAGTTTTCTGTTATGGAGGAGTATCTGGATCTGATGCAGACTGAACATATCCACGGATTTGTACATGACAGCATTCTGATAGATGTGGGAAGACCGGAATCGGTAATAGAAGCCGAAAAACATTTTAAATAATTTCGCATGGAAATGGAGGGAACGAGGGATGAAAGTTTGATAAATCCTGAATTAGATATAAACGAAACAAAGCTTCACAACAGTCTCAGACAAAAAACCTGGGACGAAACCATAACCAAGGACAGCTGGATGGTGTTTAAAGTAATGGCTGAATTTGTGGATGGCTACGAAAAGCTGGCCAAGATTGGCCCGTGTGTTTCTATATTCGGGTCTGCAAGGCTGAAGCCAGAAAGTAAGTACTACGAAATGGCTGTAGAAATTGCCGAAAAAATCACTAAACTAGGCTTCGGAATCATTACCGGAGGTGGCCCGGGCATTATGGAAGCGGGCAATAAAGGTGCATTCAATGGCCAGGGAAGATCTATCGGGCTTAATATTGATCTGCCTTTTGAGCAGCATTTTAATCCTTATATTAATAAATCCTATTCTATGAACTTCGATTACTTTTTTGTAAGAAAAGTAATGTTCGTAAAATATTCCCAGGGATTTGTGGTAATGCCTGGAGGCTTTGGAACTCTTGATGAGCTTACGGAAGCTATAACACTGATCCAGACTAATAAAATAGGTAAATTCCCGATCGTTCTTGTAGGCAGTGAATTCTGGGGTGGCCTGTTGGAATGGTTCAAAGCAACACTGTTAAAAGAAGGAATGATCGCGGAAGATGATCTGGATTTATACAGGGTGGTAGATACGGCGGATGAAGCGGTGGCCCACATTAAAGCATTTTATGACAAATATTCTGTGAATGTAAATTTTTAATTGGCATATTATTTGTGACCTATAACTAGCAAGTATGATTTGTAAATCTATTAATTAAGATGAAAAAACTTTTATATATATCAGGAATTTTAACATTTTTTGTGTTAATGAGTTTTATGTATGTAGACTTTTTCTCTTCAATGACCAAAGTGGATTATATAGATGGAAGTAAAACATTGAAGTTTACCACAAAAATGAATACCAACCATATTTCTGATGCTATAAAAATCAATCCTAATACAGCAGGATTTGAGGCAGAGGTTAAAAAATATGTGAATAATAATTTTGATGTGTACATCAATGGCTCTCCGAAAACTATAACCTTCACTGGAAGTCAGGTAAGCGGAGAAACTGTATGGGTATATTTCGAGACCAGCGGAGTGTCGGATATCAATACCTTGAAGATTAAAAATACCATTCTTTTAAGTTCTTTTCCTAAGCAATTCAATGTTGTGAGTATTGCTTACAAAGGAAGCCAGAAAGTAATGAATTTCCAGCGAGGAAAAGAAGTGAATGAAGTTTCTTTCTAAACAGGAATAATTTTAAAAATAGTAACCACTGCTGAGATGCGGTGGTTTTTTTGTGTAAAGTTTTCCTTAAATTATTTATTATTTTTTCACAAGTCAATGAAAAAACTGTAAAATTTATAAAAATAATTATACTAATATACCAATGCGAAAACTTTACATTAGTGCACTATTCCTGTGATATTTTTGAGTATGTCAGCTCAGGAAGTAGTCTGGCACAAAGACTACGGTTTTTCTAAGCTAATTATCTTTCAGCATCTCAATCCACTGGAGATGGAGTTTCTCTGTTAGTCGGAACTTATTATTCAGGCAGATTTTGCACAGGAAATAATTTTGACATAGAAATACTATAGATGATCCATTGTTCGGATTAAGAATAATTACACAAACAGTTGCGAACGGAGCGGGGAATGTTGTTAATCAGGAAGCAAAATATTTTTTATTCAATGAAGAGAGAGAGAATAAGGTTTTATTAATAATAATCTGTGGTATAGGCTGGATCATATATTTTTTAAAGTATAAGTCTATAAGCCCGCCAACAGCAATAATACTTAAAAATGCCAAATATACTGTAGGGGAAATTACTTCTGTTTATTATGGAGACAGAGCACGTAAAAAGGGGAATAATTTTACATTTAGTTATAAGGAAGGAGTTATTAGAAATGCTCATCAAGAAGGAGAATTCATTTATGGCGAAAATATCTTGTTGTTTATGATTATGTGAATATTAGAAATGGATATTTGATATTAGATAAATTCGATATTACTGATTCTTTAAATAAATATCATATCTATAAAAATTATGATTATTATGATGTTGGATGGTCATTACCTCAAATACCATTTAAATACGATAAAAGTGATATTGACTATGAAGTAAAAATGAATCTCAGAAGCGAATAAGTTCGTCTTTGAAGAAATCAAAACGATTTGTCATAAATATAAGAAGTCGACTCATATGAGCCGACTTCTTTATCTCAAATTGTATATTACTTTAGTATTATTCAATTTTAATATTATCGATTTGAATATCGTAAGTACCTGCATTCCCTGTTTTGATGGCAAACATATCTTTTCCGGCTAATAGATTTAGATCTGCCAAACCGGTAAGGTTAAGTTCAACCAGCCTCCATTGACCGTTGGTATTAATTGAACCGGTGTAAGAATTGGCATTGCCAGAATCTGGATCTAAAATTGCACCAGTACTGAATGTTCCCAGGTTGAAGGTATAGAAAATAGGAGTACCACTGGTTTTATATACATTGAAAGAAAGCGATTTTCCAGTCGATGTACCTTTGATATAGAACGTAATTCTTTTTGGAATAGCTGGTAAACCTGAAGCTGCGGTAGCTGTAAATACATAATCATTTGTTGTAGGTGTTCCTTTAATCTGAAGCGAATTGGTTCCGTTATATCCTAAACCAACACCTTGGGTTGCATATGGTTTAAGACCGAAACCGTTTACACTTGATAAGAAGGTTGTCCAGTTCTCAAAATCAGAACCGTTGAAAAGATTTACAGCAGAAGCTGCTGGATTCTCTGGTGCTCCCGGAGAGAATCTTTCATTATTAAAGACCATATCATCAAGATTTCTGATATAGGCCTGTTCTGTAAAAATGGTAGCGGTAGGATTACTCGGGCTCGTATAACGGCTCAAAAGAAGTACAATATCTCCACTTTTTGCATATTTAGGAGAGATTGGAGATTTAGCAAACGTTGCATAATTACTAAAACGAAGGTCTAATCTCGCTGCCTTTTTATCTGTTATATAACGGTCTCCTGTTGCAGCATCATCAGCAAAGGTTTTTGTCAGTTCGGCATCTTCATACTGAACATTTTTAATTTTTACAAGCTGGTTGATGTGAGCACCGTTTTTAAGAGCATCAGCGATAGAATTAAATTCCAATGGCTTCATTACAGCAACAATAGGTTTTTGTCCGTCACAAACTCTTGCCATATAATTAGCAAGTTTATTAGGATTAATTCTGCCCACTGAATAATTGGGATCATAAGAACCTATTTTAATATTCCCATTGGAAGCCTGAACAATAAGTCCTTTTAAATTAATTCTAACCAAAGCACCTGTAGGAAAATCTAAATATTGATTTCCTCCATCAATATCTACCTCTATTCCCTGGGTAGGGTTTTCAGGCTTATCCTGCAGGAACATCATTTTATAAATATTTCCCGATTCATCACTTGAACCCACATAAGCTTCAACGATATAGTCTTCTTTAACAATATCCGCATCGGTAGGTTTAGGCTTTGCGATACCAGCAAGATCTGACAGCTTGTGATTAGCAGTAGGAAATCTATTGGTACACTGAATTTCCGGAACATCATAATCATCGGATTTTACACAAGACGATAACGTCAACATTGAAATGGCACTAAATACAGCTGCCTTAAAATATATATTTTTCATTGTTTTCGATTTTTAAAATTATTGATTAGAATCTAAGTTGAAGATTTACAAAATAAGACCTTCCCTGGGAATACCAGTATTTAGGAGCAAATACCATATTTCCGCTGTCATAATCATTCGCATAATCAGTATAGTTCACATTTCTGGTCTGCTCGAATCCTCCTGTAATGTAATTTTTATTATTAAGAATATTATTTACAGAAGCAGAAATCAGTACATAATATTTACCAAACATCCACGATTTTCCTGCATTGGCATTAAGGAAAAACTCACTAGGAAGTTTCGTAGGCGTAAGAACTCTAGCCAACTCTTCAGGATTTACATTATCATAAGGCACTCCAGGCGTATTGGGATTGGTATAGAACCTTGCCGTTCTGGTTACCGGAGACGGATCCAAGTAAGAGTGTCCGAAATAATTCCAGCTTGCCCCTACCCACCAGTATTTTGGGCTGTTGTAGCGAAGACCTAAATTATAGGCTTCCTGTGGAGTTCCTCCCTGTTTGTAGTTTTTCAAAGTAGCCTCTCCCATATTGGTATAGGATCTTGATATGATGTTTCCACTGTTATCAAGTTCTCTGAATGTTCCTACAGCGTCAGAAGCAAAATAAACAGTAGGATTATTAGTATACGTATATTGCCCGATACTTAATAGTCCATTAGCCGTTAGTGTAGGAGTGATCTTTACCTGTGCACCAAGCTCAACTCCCATATTTCTCTTGTTAGCACCCGCAAGTACCTGAGTAATAAAAGCACCGTCCTGAACAGGTGCCTGATCTCCGCTTTCAGTTAATGTCGTTAATTTAACTCCCTGTGCAAAATATCTCTGAACACTGGTTTCATTCTGAGTGTTAACTAAATAACCTGTCAATCTTACCTTAACAATAGGAGTAGATATTACGTAGCTTAAATCATTGGCATCAATAACAACATTCTTGATATTTGGTGTAGTAACGCCACTTACTCTTGTATTAAAATAGATATCATTCAGGAAAGGAGACTGTGAAAAATAAGCTCCGTTATAAACCAGGAAGTTTCTACCATTAATTCTATAAGTTACCTGCCCTTTTACACCCACATTCCAAAAGTTTTTGTCCTCTCCTTTTCCGTAAGATGACTGATAAAGGTAATGCTGGAATAATCCTTCTCTGCTATTGTTGGTATATCCGAATAATCCGGACACAAAAACATCAAATTTACCTGTTGAAAATTTAAAAGCTGGATTTATTTTTATTTCCTGTCTTCTGAAGATATAATCATATCCTATTTTATCGCCTTCTTTTTTCGCAACGGAAGCATCATCTTCTTTAATGTTGTATTTCCCCCAAACTCTGCTTGCATCAGTATTCGATGCGAATGGATCCATATTCAGGGCAAAATCTGCACCCAGAAGATCATTAACCTCTCTGTATTGTTCAGATTTATAATTCTGATAAGAGACATTCAGAATGAAACGGGAAGTATCTGTAAAATTATAAGTATAATGCGTTGCTGCATTGAAAATCTTATCATCCTTTACATCATCCACAAGGAAATAGGCAGCTCTTCTTCCTCCAAACTGTGACATATAAAGATCTCCGTTTCGGTTCATATTATAAAGATTATCCCAGTTGATCTGTGTATGAGACTGATCATCATTGGTCCACCAATCTCTAGTAATTCCTATATTGGCTGCCTGCTCGGGTGCAGGATTATTAAAATTCAACCAATAGCTTGGCAGATTACGGTAATAAGTAGGGGAAGGGTTATTTGCCCTGTACCAATCCAGTCTTGAACTGTAATCTTTACCGAACTGATAGGAAACGCTAGTCCACAATTGAGAATTTTTATTAATTTTCCAGAAGTCCTGCAACTGAAATAATGGCTGAAATCCTCTTCTGACCCTCTCATTCCTTTTTTCTCCTCCTTGCCATCCCCAATACGAGTTGTAGTGAATTCCTCTGAAATCATAAACTTCCTGGGTATTCGGGCTAGAAGTGCTTCTTGCATATTTGGAACCAATGGCATTAAATGTCATGGTATGGCTGTCACTGAATTTCTTTTCAATCCCAAGATAGCCGCTGTAGGCATCATAGGAAGTTCCGTCCTGTATTCCTTCCTGAGCCCATCTTCTGGCAATCATTCCGGTAAAAGCCCATCCGTTCTTGTTCATTCCGGAAGAGTACCTGTAAGATAATCTGTTGGTATAATTCCGGTTTGTAAGGGAATACGTTAATTGACTTCCTTTTCTATAGTCACTGGCTTTTGTATTTTTATAAATAACAGAACTGTTTCCACCGAATGCATATTCGGATGGCGCATGATTTGCGGAAATTTCCGGGTACCTGGTGATCTCGTTAAGCCCACCCCAGGTTCCAAAATCTACATTACCATTATCAGATTCAAGCATAGAAACACCATTCAGCATAGATTCTACAGATCTTCCATCAATCCCTCTTGGACGGAACCAATAAAATCCTAAATCAAATGCTGCAATTCTACTGAAAACATCCTGAGACGACTGGAGTAAACCTACTGTAGAGGCCTGTCCGCTGTTACTGTCTTCGCTATCACCGCTATTATCAATAATAGCTAATCCTTGATCTGCGTTCGTAAGATTGGAATATAGGGTAATAGTCCCTAGATCCTTTCTTTTCTCATCGGTTACGTCAAACTCCATCATTTTGGTTTCGAAGTTTGGTTTCGTAATCATAATTTGATAATGGCCCGGCTGCAGATCTACAAACTGGAAATATCCAATTTTGTCAGCCGTTGCATCATTTTCACTCCCCTTAAGATCTACTTCTGCCCTTTCAACAGGCTTTCCATCTGCATCCTTAAGATACGCAAATACAGTAGTCTGCGCAAAATAGAATGAAGCCGGAAGTAGAGTAAATAAGGAGACTAATGATAATTTTTTAATCATGAGTTTATTATTTTTTTTATGCTTTCCTATTAATTTACACCCCTTTAAAAGTTGGGGGCACTAATTTAGGTAAAATTTATAATTACCAATTTTTTTAACATTATTTTTTCTTAACATGGCAAACTTTTATGAATCATTATGTAAGAGAATAATGGTTAACTGTTTTAAATTTACAAATATTTAAATGGGTTAAATTAAAAAAAGTAAATTTGTTTTTTAAATAATTTTAAATACTCCACAGGATGAAAAGATTTATAAGTTTTATGGCCATCATTTTTTCGGTAATGGCTTTTTCACAGCAAGGAAAACTTAGAAAAGTGGCTGCCGTTGGTTTTTTGAATGTTGAAAACCTTTGGGACACAATTCGTTCAGCAGATTATATTGATGGGACTAAAGATATTTCTAATCCTGCTTTCCATAGAAGCATACCGCTCGACTCTATTAAGTTTTTAGAAGTGGAAAAGCATGACGGACCCTGGAGTGATGGCGCCTTAAAGGGTAAAAAAGCAGTAAGATACCAAAGCGGATCTGAAGAATTTACCCCAAACAGTTCAAAAAACTATACTACTAAAGTTTATAAAGCAAAGCTTGCCAACGAAGCAAAAGTAATTTCTGAAATGGGAGCGCAGTACACAAAAACTGCCCCGGCTGTAGTTGGACTTATCGAAGTAGAAAACAGACAGGTCATTGAAGATCTTGTAAAGCAGCCTGCTCTTGCTAAATATGATTACGGAATTATCCATTACAACTCTTATGATTACCGAGGAATAGATGTCGCTTTGATTTATCAGAAAAGAAGATTCACGCCAACGAATTCATTGAAAAAAGAATTAAAAGTCTTCGGTGATGACGGCAAAAGAGAATATACCAGAGATATTTTGGTGGTAACAGGTTTCCTGGATAATGAAAAAGTAGCATTCTTTATGAATCACTGGCCTTCAAGAAGAGGAGGTGAAGCTATTTCGCTGCCTAAGAGAAACGCAGCAGCAGCGTTGCTGAAACAGCAGATGGACAGTATAAGAACTGCAGATCCCACTACAAAGGTTTTTGCAATGGGTGACTTTAATGATGATCCTGTAAGTGCCAGTTTGAAAAATTATTTAAAAGCTGTAGCCAGTCCTAAAGATTTAAGCGAAACTACACCCTATCTGAATTTAATGTATCCTCTATATAAGAAAGGGATTGCTTCGCTGGCTTATCAGGACGCTCCTAACCTTTTTGACCAGATTATTGTTTCTAAAAACTTAATCACGGATCAGGTAACAAAAGAATATTCTGTATATAAAGCAGAAATTTTCGCGCCTGCTTATCTTGTGAATAAAGAAGGAAATTATAAAGGTTATCCTTTCAGATCATGGGACGGAGATCGGTTTACAGGAGGTTACAGTGACCACTTCCCGGCATTTGTTATTCTTCAGAAAGAACCCTGAACAAATACTTAGGCACTCATTTTGAGTGCTTATTTTTTATAACAAAGTTTTTATTATGAAAAATCTGATCGTACTATTTCTCTTTGCCCTGATTCCTTACAGTTGTTTTTCTCAAAACAGCCCTAAGAAAGAGGAAGAGAAATCTGAAATGAAGCCTTCTAAAAATGAAGACGGCGAGTGGGATCTTACGGTGATCGATACCCAATTCGATTACTTTTTAAATGCAGTGGCTAAACCAATAAGCCAGTACTCTGAATCATACCTGAAAACAAAAAATACTTTCCTGGTCAATGAATGGAACTCCTATTACAGCTCAGGAAGGTACCGTAATATTATAGAATCAGGGATAGATTACGACCCGAGGGAAAATTACGGGATCAAATTTGAATATAAGCTGTATCAGGTTTTTGCCTATGTAAGCTGGAAGTACGGACTGAAAATGAATGGCCTTTCCGGAAGTGATGCCGTGAGATAAATATTAAGAAATAAGGTATTACTTAAGAATAAAAAAGGTTCAGAATTTCTTCTGAACCTTTTACTTTTATAATAGCTGAAAATTATTTGTTGAATAATTCTTCTACTTTATCCCAGTTTACTACGCTGAAAAAAGCGGCAACATAGTCAGGTCTTCTGTTTTGGTAGTTTAAGTAATAAGCGTGCTCCCAAACGTCCAATCCTAAAACAGGAGTTCCTTTAACATCTGCAACCGGCATTAATGGGTTGTCCTGGTTTGGAGTAGAAGAAACAGACACAGATCCGTCTCCATTTTTCACCAACCAAGCCCATCCTGAACCGAATCTTGTTTTAGCAGCTTCAGAAAAATCAGTTTTGAATTTTTCAAGACCACCATAAGCTTCAATAGCAGCTTTTACATTTCCTACAGGCTCATTGCTTCCACCAGGAGTTAGAATTTCCCAGAATAGAGAGTGGTTGAAATGTCCTCCTCCATTATTTCTTACTGCTGGTTTATCCGTTCCTGTCTGACAGATCTCCTCGATCGTTTTACCTGCCAGTTCAGTTCCTTCAATTGCTTTATTTAAATTGTCAATATAAGCCTGGTGATGTTTTGTATGGTGGATTTCCATAGTTTTAGCATCAATTGTAGGCTCCAATGCATCGTATGCATATCCTAATTTAGGTAATTCAAATGACATAATTTTTATTTTTAATGTTATATCCAAATTTAGCCAATATTTAAGCGATAATCAAAAACTGGGCATTACTTTAATAAATCTTTAACATTGATATATTGATTTAGAATGAATTAATTTTTATAAGATGGAAGTTGGAAGCCAGAAGATGGAGGTTATTCTATCCTGAAATACATTTTCCGGTCTTATTTAGTTTTTAAAAAAAAGTAAATTCGTACGCATCACTCTCCAGCCTTCAAACCTTCAAATATTAATACTCTCAAACCCGATCATACTCAAACACAAAAAAGCACGAAGATCCGCTGATCACCGTGCTTTTTTTAACAACAATTAAATTAATCTATTTATTCATAGACATCAGGAATTCTTCATTATTTAAAGTTCCTCTGATGTTTTTATTTACAAATTCCATTGCTTCTACAGGATTCATTTCAGAAAGATATTTTCTGAAGATCCACATTCTCTGGGAAGTCACCTCATCCAATAGAAGGTCATCTCTACGTGTGCTTGAAGAGACAAGATCGATTGCAGGATAAATTCTTCTGTTGGCAATTTTTCTGTCTAACTGAAGTTCCATGTTACCTGTACCTTTGAATTCTTCAAAGATCACTTCGTCCATTTTGGAACCTGTATCAATTAGGGCTGTAGCAATAATAGTTAATGAACCGCCACCTTCAATTTTTCTGGCCGCTCCGAAGAATCTTTTTGGCTTGTGAAGAGCATTGGCATCCACACCTCCCGATAAAACTTTACCTGAAGCAGGCGTAACAGTATTATAAGCTCTTGCTAATCTGGTAATTGAATCTAATAAAATTACTACATCATGACCGCATTCCACCATTCTCTGAGCTTTTGCTAAAACAAGGTTGGCCACTTTTACATGTTTATCTGCAGCTTCGTCAAATGTAGAGGCTATAACTTCTGCATTTACACTTCTTTCCATATCGGTAACTTCTTCCGGACGTTCGTCGATCAGAAGAACCATCATATAGACTTCAGGGTGATTGGCAGCGATAGAATTGGCGATATCTTTAAGCAACATCGTTTTACCTGTTTTAGGCTGTGCAACGATCATTGCTCTCTGCCCTTTCCCGATTGGCGCAAATAAATCAACAATTCTTGTGGACATTGTAGAATTATCTCCGGCGAGGTTAAATTTCTCTTCAGGGAAAAGCGGTGTTAAATATTCAAAAGCGACACGGTCTTTAATAAAAGCAAGATCACGTCCGTTGACTTCGATTGGTTTTAGTAATGAAAAATATTTCTCGCCTTCTTTTGGAAGTCTTACAATACCTTTCACCGTATCTCCGGTTTTAAGACCGAAATTTCTGATCTGTGCAGTAGAAACATACACGTCATCAGGAGAAGAAATATAACTGAAATCAGATGAACGAAGGAATCCATAGTTATCCGGAAGGATCTCTAAAACCCCCTCAATACTTACCATTCCATCAAAACTAAATTCTTTTCTGTGCTCAGAATGGTGCTCCTCCTGCCTGTCAGCATTTTGTCTGTGCTGATTTTGGTTTTGGTTGGGATTCTGGCCCTGGTGTTGATTTGGGTTTTGGTTTTGGTGCTGATTTTGATTTTTATGCTGGTTTCCGCTGTTCTGCGGATTGTTGTGTCCTCTTTGTTGGGATCTGGCCTGAGGTTGAGAAGTATTAGACCTTTCTTCTGATGGTGCAGATTCTTGAGATTCTGCATTTTTAGGAGCTTCTGCTCTTTCCTGGGGAGCTTCTGTATTACCTGTGTTGGCAACTACTCTTTTCCTTTTTTTCTTGGCTTGTGCTGAATTGTTGTCTTCAAGAGCTGCTGTTGTTTCAGCTTTAGGTTCTTCCTGTTTCTTTTCTGCAGGAGCGGAAACTTTTTCCTCTGTTTTCTCTTCAGCTATTGGAATTGTTTCTGCTGGGGTTTTTACCTCTGCTTTAGGTTTGGCAGGTTGTCTTTTAGGCGCTGCTTTTTTCACAGGGGCCTTAGCAGGTTTGTCTGCCGGTTTTTCTTCAGTATCCATGCTGGTTTCTGTGGCGTTGAAATAATCTTTTGCAACTTTAGGGTTAGAAGCCTGAAAGTCAAGAACGGCAAAGATTTTATCATTATCATTGCTGTTTCTAGCAACTTTAACGCCTAAATCTTTTAAGATTTTAGTCAGTTCCGTTACGGATTTTGACCTTAACGTTTCTATGTTAAACATACTTAATGTAAAAATGTAATTAATTGTGAGTAAGAAAAGTAAGTCCGGTGACTTTTGTTTTCAAGTACATATGTATAATGCAAATCTACACTTATTTTTGAATTGTGCAAAATTTATGTTATTTTTGCCAGGTATTTAAGAATCAATGTTACAGAGAATACAGACTATATGGACTCTTTTGGCGGTTTTGGCTGCTGTTTCCCTTTTCGTTACAGGACAGGATGTTGACGTTTTTGGCAATATTCCGGTGATTAATATTAGTTGTATTGCCCTTGTTTTGGCAGGAGCATTGAGTATTTTTAGTTTTAAAAACAGAAAAAGACAAATTTTGCTGAATACATTCAGCATCATTATAAACGTTTTGTTGATTGGTGTATTGGCGTACTGGTTACTAAACTTATCCGGAGGAATTCAGATTCCTGAGAAGGGTATTGAGCCGGTTTTCCCATTGATCGCGGTGATCTGTCTGCTTATTGCAAACGTACTGATCCGCAGAGATGAGAGGCTCGTAAAATCTGTAGACCGACTTCGATAACCTTACAATGATTTTTTGAGTGAGAACAGCTTCCTTTATTGGAAGCTGTTTTTTTGTGTTTAGAAATTGTAAAAATAGTTTAGCCATGTCAAGATTTAAATCTTGACATGGCTAAATTTTAAAGAAATAAGAATTTAAATGCAACTTTTCCGTTTAAACTACGACAGATTATTCATAACTTATTTAAAAATGAAAAAACTAACCTATCTTACTTTATCTCTTTTTTCGGCATTTACTTTCGCTCAGGAAGTTTCAAAAGAAAGAATTAACACTGTTATTTCAACATTGGCATCTGATGAAATGAAGGGTCGCGAAATAGGAACTCAAGAAAATGAAAACGCAGCAAATTATATTGCAAAACTTTTCAAGGAAAACAATCTCGAATACTGTACCGGAAATTCTTACCTGGTTCCTTTTGACTATAAAGGAAAAACAGTTTATAACGTGTGTGGTGTTAAAAAAGGAAAAACCGATAAATACTTAGGATTTTCTGGACATTTTGATCATATCGGAACAAACAATAACGCTGGTGACAATATTTTTAACGGTGCTGATGATGATGCCAGCGGAATCACCACTTTAGTAGGAATTTCAGATTATTTTAAAAATAAGAAGCCTGAATTTTCAATGGTCTTCATGGCATTTAACGGTGAAGAAAAGGGAATGTTAGGATCAACAGCTATTTCTGAAGATAAAAACCTGGATAAGATTTATAATAATCTAACAGCTCTGTTCAATTTTGAGATGGTAGCCACCGAGTCTGAGTTTGGAAAAAATGCAGTTTTCATGACGGGTGATGAATTTTCTGACCTTGACGAGCTTTTCAATAAAAATGCAGTAAACGGACTTAAGATAAATCCTGACCCGTACGCTTCAGAACAATTATTTTACAGATCGGACAACGTGAATTTTGTGAAAAAGAAAATCATTGCCCATTCTATTTCTACCGCAGACATGAGTAAAATAAAACATTACCACCAGGTGAATGACGATGTAAGTATTGTAGATTTTGATAATATGACACAGCTTATTAATAATTTTGGGAAGACTTTAGAAAAATTAAGCCCTAAAAACTTTACCCCGAAGTATAATGATAAAGTACAATATTAATTGATTCTATATAATAATGAAACCGTCGAAAGGGCGGTTTTCTTCATAACTGTATGCCGCTTGCATGGTATAATCCTAAACAAGTGTTTGTAACAAAACAAGCCTTACTGAAACATATTAGTTAAAGTAAAAAAGGATTAAGAACGTCTTTTCCTTTATTTTACGTAATTTTGCTATCCAATTTTTCATTGAATGAAACCATTACAAAGAATACTCTATTTCGCGAAACCGCATCAAAAATACCTTTTCGGAAGTATGTTTTTCAACATCCTGTACTCTTTACTGAATATCTTATCTGTAGGAACTATGCTTCCTATTTTAGGATTAATGTTCGGTACCATAGAGAAACAGGCAAAAGAACCGGTATGGAGCGGAGCTTTTGGCGACTATTTCAATTATATTAAAGATAAAGCTTACTATTTTGTACAGACACAGATAGATCAGCATGGTGCCGTTTATGTACTTGCTGTTCTGTGTGCAATCACAGGGGTTTCATTTTTATTAAGAAATATTTTCAGATATATAGGTTCTTTCCTTTTGGTCAATTACCGTGTAGGTATTACCAAAGATCTCCGAACTGCAATGTATAATAAATTCCTGCAGCTTCCGGTTTCATTCTTTACGGAGCAGAGAAAAGGAGATATGATGTCCAGGATTTCCAATGATATTGGAGGTGTAGAAGGTGGAATCATGGGGGTACTGGTAGATATTATCAATGCTCCGTTCATGATTATCTCTTCTTTGATCGCGTTATTTTTACTTTCCCCTCAGCTGACCCTGTTTTCACTGATTGTTTTCCCTGTGATGGGTTTGCTGATTTCATGGACAGGAAAAAGCTTGAAAAAACAGGCACATTATGCCCAGGCTGAGCTTGGAAATCTTTTCTCACTGGTAGATGAGACTTTAAAATCGTCTAAAGTAATTAAGATATTCAATGCGGATAAGATCCTTAAGAACAGATTTAACGAAACGACTACGAACTGGCAGAATTTTGCCATAGATATGAGCCGAAAAAGAGAACTTGCCTCTCCAATGAGCGAATTCCTGGGTTCTATCACCATCCTGATTATTACATGGTATGCCGGAACGCAGATTTTAGAGGAGCAGACGATGAAGCCTCAGGCTTTCCTTGTTTTCATCGGAATGTTCTTCCAGATTCTTGATCCTGCAAAAAAACTTTCGAGCGCAATATCTTCTATTCAGGGAGGAATGGCAAGTCTAGAAAGAGTAGCAGAAGTTCTAGACTATGATTTAAAAGTGGAGGAAATTGCAGAGCCAATTTCTATTTCTACGTTAAATAACCAGATTGAATTCAAAAACATTGGATTCTATTATGATAAAGACAATGTTATCCTTAAAAACTTCTCACTGATCATTCCGAAAGGAAAAACAATAGCTCTTGTGGGCCAGAGTGGAAGCGGAAAAACAACAATTGCTAATCTTTTAGCAAGGTTCTATGATGTGAATGAAGGTCAGATTTTAATTGACGGGGTTGATATTAAGCATTTAAAATTAAAGGAATATCGTCAGCTTCTGGGAATGGTAACCCAGGAATCTGTACTTTTCAATGATTCGGTTTACAATAACATCCTGATGGGTAAACCTGAAGCAACTAAAGAACAAGTAGTAGAAGCTGCAAAAATTGCGAACGCAGACAACTTTATTTCAAATCTTCCTGAAGGTTATGATTCTAATATTGGTGATGACGGAAATAAGCTTTCCGGTGGTCAGAAGCAGAGAGTTTCTATCGCCAGAGCTGTATTGAAAAATCCACCGGTGATGATTCTTGATGAGGCAACTTCTGCCCTGGATACTGAATCTGAAAGATTTGTTCAGGATGCCCTTGATAAAATGATGGAAAACAGAACTTCCCTTGTTATTGCCCACAGGCTATCAACCATTCAGAAGGCAGACTGGATCGTGGTAATGGAGAAAGGAATTGTTGTAGAACAGGGAACCCACCATGACCTTATTGCTAAAAAAGGGATGTACCACAAGCTTGTGGAACTTCAGAATTTTGATTAATCAATTATTTTATTGAATTAAAGTCAGTAAAATGAATCCTATACAAGAGTACTTCTACAGAATCGACGAGCCTGAAAGAAGTACTCTTTTGTTTTTAAGGAAAAAGATCCTCGAATCTGATCCTAAACATATCACTGAAACCTTAAGTTTTGGGCTTCCTTTTTTTAAGTATAAGAAAAAAATGCTTTGCTACCTTTACTACAGTAAAAAGCACAAACAACATTATGTAAGTTTCTATCACGGGGACAGGCTCAATCATCCTCTCCTACTTCAGGAAGGCAGGAAGAAGTTTAAAATACTTCTGATCAACATGGAAGAAGATTTGCCTGTTGAGATTATTCTAAACCTTACAGAAGAGGTTAAGAAGTATATAAAATAAAGGCTGCGGCATGGTTTCACCATGCCGCAGCTTTATTTTATAACTTTTTATTACTGTGTATTAATTCCGCTGAATTCTGCCTGTTTAACCGCCCATGCAATCATATTGGCAAACAGTATAGAGTTTTGCACCTGCATTCCTCCGGCCGAATATCCGTTTCCTGCGTAACCGTAAGAAGCTTTTTGTACAGGGAAATATCCTCCTGAGCCTGGTGCAACAAATGGTTCTATAGTAGTACTTGAAAAAGGGGTTCCGTTTGCATTTTCATTGCTTAAGAAACCTCCGTCTCCAAACCATATAAAGTTCAGATTGCTGCTTCTCAGCCCGGTAATACCTGTTCTTGCAGTTGCACTGTTAATCGGCTGTGCATAGCTGTAAGGGACAAATCCACTTGTAAGACCTGAAATTCCAATTGTTGTGGAAGCATCCTCACCCCAGTTTTTTCCTCTTACATCCCCGAAAGGACCATTCAATACAGGATCATCCGTATTAGAAAGAGCGTACACAGATCCTGCCCCGGCTCCATTGGAAGCTGAAATAGTAGGATCTGAAAAAATTCCTCTGAATAAATTCTGTGCGGTTCCTGTATCATCAGTTAAAGCAATCACAATTCCTTTTTTATTAAGATAGGAAGCAATATATCCTGCATCTGTAGCATTTGGCGTGTAAGAATAACCGATAATTACAATATCCGGCTTATTATTCAGGGCTGCCTGAAGTGCTGCAGAAGATGGCGAATTCCCCAGCGATGTATGGGTAAAGCCTTCATATTTTACAATACTTGAAGCCGTTGTTCCAAAATTAGAAGGAGAATCCATCAGGCTTCTGGAAGGTCCCGTAAAAGCGCTATATCCGTAAGCCGTTTCCAGACCTATGTGTAAAACTGTTTTTTTAGGAATTACTACAATAATATTGACATTACATGTCGTTGAAACTCCTCCCTGACTGTCAGAAGTAATGGTCATTGTTTTTACAGCGGTAGAAGATGGTGTTCCCGTACCGTTTAAGGTCACGTTTTGGGTTCCTGTAGCAGTAAATGTTCCGGAACCTCTGAATGAAATTCCATCTACCGTATTTGTAGTAATGGTATAACTTCCTAATGCAGAAACATTCACAGGTAAGGTAATGGTATTGGAAGCTGTAAGAGCTGTTCCTACTTTATAAACTCCATTGACAACAGCACTTCCACAACTCATGGTATAAGTTCCGGCAGGACTGAGAACGTTTATGGATACAGCCGGTGTACAGGTCACGTCGTTTCCGTTGGCAGTCAGTGATACATCATCTGTCTGAATATTCAGAGGACTGCCCTGTCCTGCAATCTGAATAGTCTGCACGCCGGTATTGAGGAAAGTTCCCGTTCCATAGAAGTTATATCCGTTGGGAGTAGTCCCCGAAATGGTATAATTTCCTATTTTAGTGACATTGACGGAAATACTCAGATAGTTTGATGGGGTTAATTCCCTGCCTTTTACATAGGTCCCCATTGCTTTTGTATTGGAGCAGTCCACTGTAAATACAGCCTTTCCCAGCTGCCCGCAGACACTTTTCCATTCATCATCGGCGAGACTCCAGTAATTAAAGCAGTCCTCTGTTGTATTATAAATGGTAAGGCCATCATCCTTAAGCTTATTAATGGTTATTGCATCTCTTTGGGTTTCGGTAAGACGGGGAATAAGTATTCCTTTATTGTTTCCGCCAGAAACCACATCCAAAACCGAATTTACATTAGGTGTAGATGTATTGATCCCTACTGCACCGTTCTGAGAATAGAACCGTCCAAAAACCAAAAGCATAGCCAGAAGCAGAACTTTGATTTTCGCTGTTGTAGATTTTTTTTTCATCATTTTGAAATAATTATGTTTGTTATTTTTTAAACTGACATTTCAGCCAATACAAAAGTATCATCCATAACGGGTTATTGACTAAAAAAAACCTACGCAATACTACGCATGAGTAGTAAAGCGTACAATCAATCAACATTTTATGAGAAAAATAATCAAAATATATGGGCGTATGATCATTGGAATTATTTAGAAAAATAAAAGATAAATAAGAAGACTATCTCTTATAAATAGACTTCCATTTAGCAATAGTATTCCGGCTGGTTTTGAAATGATTGGCTGTTTCCTGATTGGTCAGCTTATTTTTATTTTGATAATTTAGAATCTCACGGATGGAAGATTCATCATAAGAACGTAATCTTTGGCTCTTAAACTCAACCGCGTATTCTGCCTGACCAAAGATCAATCTGTTGAATTTCAGAATATCTATAACTGTATTTAGGGAATCCAGTTTATTGATTATCAAGGGATCACCTATTTTATCAGGGAATTTCTCAGTGATAATATCAGTATATATTTGTTTGAAATCCGGCATGTCTATACTTTTTTCACCCACTTGTAAAGAGTAGTCTTAGGAATCTTGTACTTTATTATAATTTCTTTTATCGTCATTTCACCAGTCATTATCTTATTCAATATAAATACCTTAACCTCTTCTGTATAAACACTTTTCCTGAATTCAAGGGTAGAATTTCCCACCTTAACTGTTTTATTTATTTTCGTTGGTGGTGCATAAAGAATGAGATGGCCTGTAAATATCCTGAAGAAATCAAAATCCAAAAGTTTGCACCATCTTAGCAACTTATGGGTATCTATACTCTCCTGCAGATACATATCTTCTATTTCAGTTTCGGTACAGTTTAAAAATTTCATGATTCTTTCGGAAGGTATACGGAGCTCTTCTACTTTTGTTTTCACTAAACTTCCGATATGTATCTGTTTTAAATTCATCTTACAGCAAAAATATCAACAACAAAATGAATTAAAAGCCTATCCTTCTACGTAATACTACTCAGTCAAGTAAAAAAATTATATTTTGAGAATAAAACTGTTGATGTTCATTTCAGAAGGAATATCCAGCTTTTTCCTGATTCTGTATTTTTTACTTTCCACTGCTCTGATACTGCTGTTCGTACACTTTGCGATTTTCTTGGTATCAAAGTCAATCTTCATTAATGCACAGAAATAAAGTTCGGAATGAATAAGATTCGGATTTTTTGATAAAACAGCAGGAATAAAATGTGGGAAAAAGATCTGGAATTTATCAAAGAACAGCGGCGAGTTACTTTCTGCCAGGCTACAGATTTCACGGATATTTTCTTCTGTAAGATGATTGATGATCATTTGCTGCTTCAGGAGCCCGGTATTGGTTTTCTGCAAATCTTCTATAGTAGAGTCTTTTATTCTTGTATCTTTCATAAGCCCGAAGATCAGATCATCTTTCTGAGTAATAAAGGAGATATCCAGCAGAAATGAAGCTATGGAAAATAAAATATTAAGCAGTTTTATGGTTTTGAAATCCCCGGCCTCAAAAAAAATGCTTCTAGGAAGAAAATCAAAGTCAAAATATAAGCAGGCAACACAATTGGCACTGATTATAAAGGCAAGGATCAGGATTGAAATAAAGTTTTCCTTATAATTAAAAAAGAAAGGGATAGCAAATAAAAGTGAGAAATAGAAGTACTCTACTCCCGCATTTTTAAAAGTATAGATATGAAAGAAACTGATGATAAAAGCCAACAGGATAAAGACAAAAATGACACTTGTCTTTAATGTTTTTCTATAGCGGTTTGTCTTTCCTTTAACAGCCATTAAAAAAAGCCAGAAAAGTGTAGTGATCGTCAAAAACGTAGAGATAACTGCATCTCCGAAAAAGATAATGATGAATATTGAGTAAAATAAGAACAACAGAAAAAGGAATAGAAGATATTTATTAATGAGATTAAGATAATTACGCTCATCCTCATCATATAATTCCTCAGCTTCTCCACTGATCAATCGAAAGAATTTTTTAAAAATCATTGTGTCCTGTGTTTTTGTGTTATCATAAAGCTCAAGTTGCTTTTTGTACATGACAAACAACTTGAATTCATATTAATACTCATCAAATGCACAAAACAGCAGAACAATGAAATCTATCTGCAGTTTTTTGTTGAATGAAAGATTGTGAAGGTGTTTTTTTATTAATTATTAAGCCCATTACAAGCTTAATAATTCGTATAATTTTTCAGCATATTTACGTAAAAATATGGTATCCTTCAGATTATAATCAATTAATACGCAAAAAATTAGTATGCTATAAATAAATTTAAATAAAAAAAGAAATATTTTTTATTCTCACACCAGAAAAAGCATCAAATAAAATTTGATAAGAATAATATTCCTACAAAAATATTGATTTCAAGAAATATACTCCACAAAATGAATACTCAATAGTACGCGTGCGTACAAAAACTAAGAAAATAGAATCCTGAAATTAAAACAGGTGAATCAGATTGGAAACAGTTTAGTAAAATAGGCACAAAAAAAGGAGAAACTTAATTTCCCCTTTGTATATATATTTTGATGTTATTCTGTATTAATCTTTCATTTTGGCGATCACATCAAGCCCACCTTTGGTAATGTCTCCGATCTTACAAATAATTTCAGTGTCTAAAGGCAGAAAAACGTCCATTCTGGAACCGAATTTAATAAAACCGAACTCATGGCCGGCTTTTGCCTGATCTCCTTCATTACAATAGAAAACGATCCTTCTCGCCACATATCCTGCGATCTGTCTGAATACTACCTGATGATTGGTAGCTGTTTCTATGGCAACTGTAGTTCTTTCGTTCTCTGTAGAAGACTTTTCATGCCATGCAACAAGGTACTTTCCTGGATGATACTTTTTGTAAGTCACTTTTCCGGAAACCGGATATCGGCAGATATGAACATTCAGCGGCGACATGAAAATAGACACCTGAATGGCTTTTCCTTTCAGAAATTCAGTCTCATCCACTTCTTTGATCATTACTACTTTCCCGTCCACAGGAGCAATAACATTTTCCCTGTGTTCCAAAATATCACGTTCCGGAACTCTGAAGAACCAAAATACTAAGCTGTAAACAACCAATAACGGCATAATGATCAGTAACGACCACATTTTAAGAAAATAAATAGCCAACACACTTATTATGATAAACAGTATCGTTGCTACGGTAATCGTTCCTTTCGATTCTCTGTGTAGTTTCATGAGATTAAATAAATTTTTCTAAAATAAAGTACAAATATACGACAGGAACGCAAATTAAAAAACTGTCCAGCCTGTCCAGCACTCCACCATGCCCCGGAATGATGTTTCCGCTGTCTTTCACCCCAAAATTTCTTTTAAGCTGGCTTTCTACAAGATCGCCTAACGGAGCAAATGCTGCCACCAGAAATCCTACGATCATCCAATTTCCACGAAGTTCCGGCTGGTAGTGCTCTATAAAGTACGATAAAACCAAGGTTAATACCACTCCCCCGGCATATCCTTCCCACGTTTTCTTTGGAGAGATTTTAGGGGCCATTTTATGCTTTCCGAAAAATTTTCCGGTAAGGTAAGCAAAGGTATCACTGCTCCAGATAAGAATGAACAGAAACACTACTTCCAGTGAAAACGTACCGTCAAAGCTGGAAAATTTAGGCAATCCCAAGGCAAAGCTGAAAGGCAGCGCTACATAGATCACTGTAAAGATCAGCTTTCCGCTGTCGTAATATAATTCATTGGGATATTTGAACAGGGTAACCACTGCAATAGCGACCAGGGAAAGAGCAAGTATCTCATTCAGCCTGAAATCGAAGAAGAAATCGTGGTGGAAATATCGTTTGGAAAAAACATAATAAATAAAGATAACCAACGGAAGCACAATCCATTTTTCATATCCTTTCCCAAACTTCATGATCTTGACACATTCCCAGCTCCCTACAAGAAGAAGAAGGGTCATGAGCCCGTGATACAGATATTCCTGTCTGATAAGACCCGGATGGATTTTGTTGATCAGCTGGGCACCCAGCGGTGTTGTGCAAAGAATGATAACGGCCACATAAACAAGTCCGGAAATGGTTCTTTGAATAAGGTTTTTGTCCAAAATGTAAAATTTATAAGTTGATGCTTAATCTTCAAGCAGCAATAAAAACAGTTTTGTATTGGTATGGGAAGAGGAATCTAAACTTGACTGCCCTCCACTGATGGAAGTAAGATTTTTGATATTACCGTTTCTTTTTATTTTTCCCATCGCATCATTAAGGTTGTTTACAATCTGTGAAACATTGGCCATAATAATAATCTTACCGGGAAGTCTTGAAGAATGGTAATGCAGGATATTGTTATGAGAAAGCATTATTCTTCCGTCATAGGCAATAAGATACTCGCAGGTGATAAAGGCAGCATCATTGGAATTCTCCATTTCTGAAGTATAAGGTACCTTTACTACATTTAAAAAGTTCTGAAGCTCTTTGTCCCAGCAGAAAAGATTTCCAATGCCTTCAATTTTGACAATTTGGTTCAAAGTCTGTAGAGCCTCCGCTTCATCTGCACAATAATTAAAAAATCCTCCCGAATGCGTAAATAATTGGGCAAACTTATAGTCAAGATCCGCATTTTTCAGCGAATCCCCGAGCTTCTCCAGACTCTGCTTTTCCTCTTCCTCAGGCTGGTTGGTAAGTTTGCTTACAATCCTCTTGAATAAATTCAACTTAATTTATTTTTAATCAACTTTATACAAAAATAGAAAATTATTACAATAGATTCTAAAAATGTGTCTTTAAATATGAAAAAACCTGACAATTCTAAGACTGTCAGGTTTTTTTTCAATATATTCTGGAAGTATTTTAAAGTTGAGTCGGGCTGTCGGGAGCCTGAGTTTCACTTTCTTCTTCCTTGTCTTTAATTATGATCTGTTCATCGGGTCCTTTTGCTGTGGAAATAATGCTTGTAACAGGTCTTTCTGTCAATTCAGGGTCCCACGCTCTTTTACCGAATATATCTTCAAGATCTTCACGGAATATCACTTCTTTTTCTAAAAGTTTATTCGCTAAAGCATCCAGTTTATCTTTATTTTCCGTAAGGATACGAACTGCTCTCTCGTATTGGTTTTCAATAATAGATTTGATCTCAACATCAATCTTGTTCGCAGTTTCTTCAGAATATGGTTTTCCGAAATTATATTCAGACTGTCCTGAGCTGTCATAGTATGAAATATTACCAATGGTAGGACTTAAACCATAAACAGTAACCATAGCCTGTGCTCTTTTCGTTACAGATTCCAGGTCAGACAGTGCACCGGTTGAAATATTGTTAAAAATCACCTGCTCTGCTGCTCTACCTCCTAACGTTGCACACAATTCGTCCAACATCTGTTCAGTAGTGGTCAGCTGTCTTTCTTCCGGAAGATACCATGCTGCTCCTAAAGAACGACCTCTCGGAACGATAGTCACTTTTAAAAGTGGCGCCGCATGTTCTACCAACCATGAAATGGTAGCGTGGCCTGCCTCATGATAAGCAACTCTTCTTTTTTCAGAAGGTTTGATGGCCATATTTTTCTTCTCAAGACCTCCGATAATTCTATCTACCGCATCAAGGAAATCCTGTTTAGTTACGGAAGTATGGCTGTTTCTAGCTGCAATTAATGCTGCTTCGTTACAAACATTAGCGATATCTGCTCCACTGAATCCCGGAGTTTGTTTCGCTAAAAAGTCTCTGTCAACCGTATCATCTAATTTGATTTTCAACAAATGAACATCAAAAATCTCTCTTCTTTCATGTAATTCCGGAAGGTCTACATAAATTGAACGGTCGAAACGTCCTGCTCTCATCAAAGCTTTATCAAGGATATCCGCTCTGTTGGTAGCAGCCATTACAATTACGTTAACGTCTGTTCCAAAACCATCCATCTCAGTAAGAAGCTGGTTAAGGGTATTTTCTCTTTCGTCGTTTCCTCCTGAGAAATTGTTCTTTCCTCTGGCACGTCCGATAGCATCAATCTCATCGATGAAGATGATTGCCGGAGATTTAGCTTTTGCCTGGGCAAAAAGATCTCTTACTCTCGACGCACCTACTCCAACGAACATTTCTACGAAATCTGAACCTGAAAGGGAGAAGAATGGTACTTTGGCTTCACCTGCAACAGCTTTTGCCAATAATGTTTTACCGGTTCCCGGAGGTCCTACCAAAAGTACCCCTTTAGGGATTTTACCTCCCAGTCTGGTATATTTTTCGGAATTTTTCAAGAAGTCTACCACTTCCTGTACTTCTTCTTTAGCTCCTTCAAGACCTGCAACATCTTTGAATGTCACCTGAATTCTTTCTTTTTCGTCAAAAAGCTTTGCTTTTGATTTCCCGATTGAGAAGATCTGTCCGCCAGGACCTCCGCCGCCGCCCATCTTTCTGAAAAGAAGGAAGTAGAAAAGTCCCAATATCGCAATCCATATTAATGCTGAAACCAGAATATCCATGAATGGATTTTTACCAGCTCCATAATCTTTAGTGGTTTTGATATTGGCATCTGCAGCTTTTATCTGATCAAATTTTTGAAGGAAAAGCTGAAGGTCTCCGTATTTTACAGAAAAATCTGCTTTTGGAGCCATTTCGAATGCAGAAAGAGGGTTATTATTTGGACTGGCGGTTTTATTGACCATTGCCGTCTTTGCTGCTTTCGTTAGAAAAACATCAGCCTTCTCTGTGTCTTTGTATATGATAACGTTTTGGACCTTTCCTGCCTGCATTTCCCTAAAGAAAGCATCCTCATCAATAGATTTTGCACTGTCGCCCCCTAAAAAATTGGAGCCGAAAAATAACAAAAGAGCCACGATTGCAATTGGAAAAAACCAGTTGAATCCTTTATTGTTCATTTATACTTTTTAAAATTTAAAATTAATTTTCGATTTTGGTGATTGCTGCATCTCCCCAAAGTTCTTCAATATCGTAATATTCACGTATTTCTTTTTGGAAAATATGCACTACCACAGTTACGTAATCTACCAAAACCCACATTGAGTTTTCGGTACCTTCTACATGCCAGGGTCTATCTTTAAGATCATTTCTCACTTTTTTCTCAACACTTCCTGCTAATGCAGAAACCTGTGTATTGGAGTTTCCGCTACAAATTATAAAAGTTTCCGCTACAGAATTTTCAATTTTTGAAAGATCAAAAATCATAATATCTTCACCCTTTACGTCCTGGATGGCTTCAACAATTTTATCTATTAGTGCCTGCTTTTCTGCTGTTTTATTCATTAAAATATCTATAATCTGCAAATTTATTGTTTTTCTTTTACTTTAGCCTTACTTTTAGCCCTTTAAAGTCTTAAAGTTTTCTTAAATGAGTCAATTATTCCACTTAAAAGAATGCTCTTCTACTAATGACGAAGTTTCAAGGTTTTTACTTTATGAAAATTCAGATTTTATAGGACTCTCTACATTCAATCAAACCAAAGGCCGCGGACAATATGGAAATACATGGGCAGCTGCCGCCGGAAAAAACATTGCCTACACGCTTGCTGTGAAGGCGGAAAGCTTTCTGCTCTCAGATTTTATATTCAATTACTATACCGCTGTTGTCATTCGGGATTTACTTGCCAATATGACTGACCATGCAGTGAAAATAAAGTGGCCGAATGATATTATCCTTAAAAATAAAAAAATCGTTGGAATTCTGATTGAAAAGAAAAAAATTAATCAAAATAATTATTTCATCATCGGAGCAGGATTCAATGTTCTTCAGGATAAATTTGACGAGATATCTCATGCAGGATCACTACTGACGCAGACAGGAAAGGTTTTTGATCTTGATGAATTTACCATGAACCTTCATGAATATCTGACAGAAAGATTGAAAAACATTCCGACTGAAAAGGAGATCATTGAATTGTTTAATCATCATTTATTCCGAAAGGATGAGATATCGGTCTTTGAAATTGAAAAAGAGCGACAAAATGGCATTATCCGCCAGGCTGACGAAAAAGGTGAGCTTTGGATTGAGCTGGAGAAAGACGGATTAAAATCTTTTTATCATAAAGAGGTCAAACTTCTTTACTGATTGGCTCTTTTCAGGTAAAGGTATAGGGTAAGCGGAAGAAAAACCATATTAGGAAGCCACATAGCGACAGCCGGTGACAGGCTTTTATTCTCTGAAACCACTTTCAATGCCTCAAATGAGAACACGAATACAAACGCCAGAGAGATCCCTATTGCAAGATTTACTCCAAGTCCTCCTCTTTTTTTCTGGGAAGCCAGGGAAAGCGCTAAAAACGTTAATATAATAATAGAAACAGGCATTGAGGTTCTCTGGTGAAACTCATTAAGATAAGAATTCAGGTTACTGTTTCCTCTTTCTTTTTCCCTGTCGATGAATTTGATAAGTTCGGGGGTGGTTTTATTCTGGCCAAGAAGTTCATTCGGGAAGAGTTCTTCGGGGGAATGCCCATAGTTTTTCCTTAGTTCTACACCATTCCCCAGTTTTTCAGTATTATCTTTATTAATGGTTTTTTCAAGATAATTGGTAATGGTAAACTGTTTTTTAGCTTTATCCCAGTAGACCTCCGATGCCTTCAGCTCGTAGGTCATCTTCCTGGTTTTATCAAATTTCTGATACACAAATCCTGAACCCCTGTTTTCTCTTTTGTTCCAGGAGTTGACGAAGATGTATTCTGTTTTGCTGAGCTGCGCAGATGCAGGAGCGGTTCCCAAAATCTTTTCTTTGTTCGCCGCATTATAGGTATAAGCCTCCAGTTGATTCTTCTTTATATTAGCCCATGGCAGCACCATATGGTTTACCAGCAGCGATATCATCGCAATCAAAATAGAAGTATATAAATAAGGCTTTGCAAATCTGTGAAAACTGGCCCCACTACTAATAACAGCAACAATTTCCGTATTATTAGCCATTCTGGACGTAAAATAAATCACAGAAATAAATACAAGAATAGAAAGAAAGGTCACTATAAGGTTGATGATCCAGAACGGATAAAAATGGATCAAAAAGTACATCAGATCCAGCTTGGGATCAATTGCTTTTGCGTTTTCTATCCTGGGAATTTTCTGCTGAACATCGATCACAAGTACAACTACAGACAGCAATATCAGCATGAAACTGAATGTTCCAAGGTACTTTTTGATGATATATTTGTCTATAATTTTGATCATGATCTTTCTGTTTTAAAGTCTCTGTCTCAGAACCGGGACTATAGATGTCTTCCATTCGTAGAAATCGCCCGCAATAATATGTTCTCTTGCTACTTTTACAAGGTCCAAATAAAATGCAAGGTTATGAATTGATGCGATCTGTTTTGCAAGATATTCTTTTGACACAAACAAATGGCGCAAATAGGCTTTTGAATATTCTCTATCTACGAAACTTGTTCCGAATTCGTCTAAAGGTGAAAAATCCTGCTTCCACTTTTCATTTTTAAGATTCATAACACCCTGCCAGGTGAAAAGCATTGCATTTCTTGCATTTCTTGTAGGCATTACACAATCCATCATATCAATTCCTAAACCAATTGACTCAAGAATATTCCAAGGAGTTCCTACACCCATTAGATATCTTGGTTTGTCTTTTGGAAGAATGTCCGTCACTTCATCGGTGATTCTGTATAGTTCTTCTTCAGGCTCGCCAACGGAAAGACCTCCGATAGCATTCCCTTCTGCACCGGCTTCAGAAATCACTTCGGCAGAAATTTTTCTTAAATCTGAATAGGTAGATCCCTGAACAATAGGAAAAAACCGTTGTTTATGACCATACAATTCAGGATTTTTTTCATTCCAGTCGATACATCTTTTTAACCAGCGATGCGTCATTTCCATCGAAGCTTTTACCTGATTATATTCGGAAGGATAAGCAACACATTCATCAAAAGCCATGAAAATATCAGCGCCGATCTGTCTTTGGATTTCCATTGATTTTTCAGGAGTAAATAGGTGATAGCTTCCATCGATATGAGATTTAAATTTCACTCCTTCCTCGGACATTTTTCTGCTTTTGGAAAGTGAAAAAACCTGAAAGCCTCCTGAATCAGTCAGAATAGGAAGATCCCAGTTCATGAATTTATGCAGTCCTCCTGCCGCTTCCATGGTTTCCATTCCCGGACGAAGGTACAGGTGGTAAGTATTGCCCAAAATAATCTGGGCTTTAATGTCTTCTTTTAATTCTCTCTGATGAACTGTTTTTACACTTGCTACAGTTCCTACAGGCATAAAGATAGGCGTCTGAATCTTACCATGATCTGTGGTGATCTCTCCTGCTCTTGCTTTTCCTTCAGAGGTTTTTTCTATATTAAAAAATTTCATTCGTATATTTTCTTTGTTTAACCATTATTATTCTGTTTTGTAACAGAATATGGTTTCTGCATCATTATTATCTGTTTAAGAAGGGTAAATTCCCGTTGCTTTTCTGCTTATCCCTGATGTATTTATCTGCTTTTGGGTCTTTCTTCAATATAATTTGTTGAGCCTCTTCTGCAATATCTTTCATTTTGTCTTTGATGACATAATATTTAAAGCTTTCTACAAAATCTTCAGATTTTACTTTATGGGCTTTAAGAACAAATCTTGTTCCTGCTTCCAGATTTTTATTTGGGTAGAGGTTGATAGCCTGATCATTTATAGTAAGATCAGCCATAATCTCAGCCATCACTTCTTTATCGAGCAGGTTTTTAGGCTTATCGATATAGTCACCGCATGAAAACATGCCAAGCATTACGAAAATGAAGATCAGTTTTTTCATAATCTGTTGATTATAGATTTCCATTTTAAATTTAGAACACCAAATACGGCTTCATGAATAATGCCACCGTTCATTTTACTTTCTCCTAAAATTCTGTTTGTAAATATAATAGGAACTTCTACAATTCTGAAACCTTTTTTAAATGCTCTGAATTTCATTTCGATCTGAAATCCATATCCTTTTAGCTTTACGTTATCCAGTCCTATATCTTCCAGCACTTTTCTTGAGAAGCACACAAATCCTGCCGTAGTATCATGGATAGGAAGTCCGAGAATAAATCTTACATATTTGGAGGCAAAATAGGAAAGAAGAACTCTTCCCATGGGCCAGTTTACAACATTTACTCCTTTTGAATAACGGGAACCTATCGCCATATCAGCATTCAGACAGGCTTCAAAAAGTTTGGGCAAATCATTGGGATTGTGTGAAAAATCGGCATCCATTTCAAAAATATAGTCATATTTATTTTCAAGTGCCCATTTAAATCCGTGGATATAAGCCTTTCCTAAACCGTCTTTTATGTGTCTTACAGACAGGTGAAGATAGTGTGGAAATCTTTTCTGAAGCTCTTTAACGAGTTCTGCTGTTCCATCCGGAGAAGAATCATCTACAACCAAAACATGAAAGTCATCTTCCAACGCAAAAACCGCGGAAATAATATTTTCAATATTTTCCTTTTCGTTATAGGTAGGGATGATGACGAGCTTTTTCATTTCAGTTTGCAAAGATAGTTTATTTAACCTTTTTATTTTATACAAAATAATCTATAATTTTGCAAAAAATATTCCGTTGCCTTTATCACAAAACTTTATAAACCACGTAAGAATACCTGAGAACAATGACTGGGTAATCTTTATACTTATAGGATGCATATTCCTGTATGTTTTCATGATGAACATCATAGAAAGGGATGCCAGCCTGAAAGACTTCCTGCTTCAGAAGTATTTTGATGCCAGCAACAACCTTCCCAGCTGGATTATCACGTCCTGTGTAACGGCACTTACACTTGCTGTTTTGATTTCTCAATACATCCCTATCGTACCGAAATACATTGCCGATTTGCAACTTTTTGGTTATCAACTGAATAAATTCGGATATACATTTCTGGTCGTTTTATTTTTTTATCTGACAAAATGTGCGCTTGGCTTTTTATTTTATCAAAGCATAGGTGATGGCAAAAAATGGACTATTTTTTATTTTACCTCCACAAAATTCTACTTCATTCTTTCATTTTTGCTGATAATTCTGTGTGTAACCCACTATTATTTCCCCGTAGACAGAAATAAAATATTTTCATACTACTTCTACTTCTTTGCATTTGTCGCAGTTTTCAAGATTTCCTTCTATTTGTTTCACAAAAACAATATACTTCCCGAAAAATGGTATTATAAATTTTTGTATATTTGCACCCTCCAAATAGCACCTTTATTGTTGCTTTGGAAGTTGTTATTTTTTTAATAAAAGTCAATGATGAGAATAAAGTCTATATTGGTTTCTCAACCAGCGCCTAGTGAGTCTTCTCCATATCTGGATATAGCAAAGAAGGAAAAAATAAAGATTGATTTCCGTCCTTTCATCCACGTCGAAGGAGTTGACAACAAAGAACTCAGAACACAAAAGATAGATCTGACGCAATATACTGGGATCATTTTTACCAGCAAAAATGCGATAGACCATTACTTCAGACTTGCCGAAGAACTGCGTTTTGCGGTTCCGGATACGATGAGATATATCTGCCAGTCTGAGGCGATTGCCAACTATCTTCAGAAGCACATTGTATACAGAAAGAGAAAGATCAGCTTTGGGGAAAAAAACTTCGCAGATCTCTTGCCTCTGTTCAAAAAATTTCCAACTGAAAAATATCTTCTCCCTTCTTCAGACATGATGAGCCCGGATATTGTGAAAACGATGGAAACAGCTAACGTTGACTGGACAAGAGCGATTATGTACAGAACGGTATGCAGTGATTTGACAGATATCAATGCCAAGGATTATGATATGCTGATCTTTTTCAGTCCGCAAGGAATTAAATCTCTGCAGCAGAATTTCCCAGACTTCAAACAGGAAGAAACGAAGATTGGTGTTTTCGGAAACACGACTTTGGCAGCGGCTGAAGATGCAGGCCTAACAGTAGATCTTATGGCTCCCACAAAGGAAACTCCATCTATGACAATGGCACTTGAAAAGTATATTAAAGCACTTCATAAATAGTCTTTAATACCAACATAAAAATAGCCGTCTTTTCAATACAGGAAAGATGGTTTTTTTTTAACTAAATTTGAACAAGAATTAATATTGAATGTAACGTTCCCAATAAACTTTCAAAGTGAAAATGTAAAAGAACGTTCCATCCGGCCCAATAAACTTAAAATATTCGGATGAAAGCTCCACAGGCAAAAAAAATAGAAAAAATACTAGAAATACACGGCGACAGAAGAACTGATAATTACTTCTGGCTTAATGAAAGGGAAAATCCCGAAGTCACCCAATACCTTGAAGAAGAAAATGCCTACGCAGAGTTGATGATGAAAGATACAGAAGCTTTTCAGGAAGAGCTTTTCGAGGAAATGAAAGCCCGTTATAAAAAAGATGATGAATCTCTTCCCTATTTCTTTAATGGGTATTGGTACATTGTACGTTATGAAGAAGGAAAAGAATATCCTATTTTCTGCAGAAAGCACAAAAGTCTGGATAATGCAGAAGAGATCCTCATTGACGTTAATATCTTAGCAGAGGGCGAAACTTATTTTGAAGTGGGCAGCGTTGCCGTTTCTCCCAATAATAAGTTGGTTTCTTTTTCATCAGATAATGTAAGTCGCAGAATTTATACCATCAATTTCAAAAATCTTATCACAGGAGAAGTTTTCTCTGATCAAATATTAAACACAACAGGAAAAGCAGTTTGGGCAAATGACAATGAGCATGTTTTCTATATCAGAAAAGATGACAGCTTGCGTGCTTTTCAGGTTTACAGACATAAACTGGGTACAGATTCTTCTGAAGACGTTCTGATCTTTCACGAAGAAGATGATACGTTTGATGTGAATGTTTTCAAGACAAAATCAATGGAATATATTTTCATTGCAAGCTCAAGTACAATTTCTGACGAACACCGATTTATTCCTTCTGACAATGTCTTTGCAGACTGGAAAATTATCCAGCCAAGAATAGAGGATCTGGAATATTCTGTAGAACATTATGAAGATGAATTTTACATCATCACCAATGCAGACGATGCTATCAATTTTAAGATCGTAAAAACTAATATTGATAATTGCGGTATGGAAAACTGGGTAGATGTAATTCCACACCGTGCTGAAGTATTGCTGGAAGGTTTTGAAATTTTCAGAGATTATCTGGTTCTTGAAGAAAGAGAAGAAGGACTTCTTCAGATCAAAATCATTGATGAGAAAACCCAGGAAGCCTATTATCTTCCTTTCTCTGATCCTACGTATACAGCATATATCGGAATCAACATGGAATTTGATACCGAGGTTCTTCGTTACGGGTACACTTCACTGACTCAACCTAGTTCAACCTACGAGTATAATATGAAGGAGAAAACCACTCAGCTCCTAAAACAGCAGGAAGTTCTGGGTGGAAAATTCATCCCTGAAAATTATATCTCAGAAAGAATCTGGGCAGAATCCAGAGATGGAGAAACGAGAATCCCTATTTCCCTGGTTTACCATAAAGACACTAAAAAATCAGCAGATTCCCCACTTCTTTTATATGGCTACGGAAGCTACGGACATACTGTGGATGCCAGTTTCTCGAATGTGAGGCTTTCTATTCTAGACAGAGGATTTATTTATGCCATTGCACACATCCGCGGTGGAGAATACCTTGGAAGAGAATGGTATGAAGACGGGAAAATGCTTTATAAGAAAAATACATTTTTCGATTTTATTGATGCAGGAAAGCATTTAATTAAGGAAAATTATACTTCATCAAACCATATGTATGCCATGGGTGGAAGCGCCGGCGGACTTCTTGTAGGAGCTGTGGTGAATTACGAACCAAAGCTTTTCAACGGGATTGTAGCACAGGTACCTTTCGTGGACGTGGTTACTACCATGCTGGATGAAACCATCCCTTTGACAACCGGGGAATATGACGAATGGGGAAATCCAAATGATAAAGAATATTATCAGTACATGAAAGAATACTCACCTTACGATAATGTTGAAGCAAAAGATTATCCTCATATGCTGATTACAACAGGTCTTCATGATTCTCAGGTGCAGTACTGGGAGCCAGCTAAATGGACAGCAAAATTGAGAGAACTGAAGACAGATAATAATCTCTTGCTTTTCAAAACAGATATGAGCTCCGGACATGGTGGTGCAAGCGGAAGATTTGAATCATTGAAAGAAGATGCGTTAGAGTTTGCGTTCTTATTAAAATTAGAAAATACAAGAAAATGATTAACGAAGGGGAATATTGGAAAAAGATAGAACAGTTTTTTGAAGATAATTTCGAAACTGAAAAAAATCCACCGATTGAAACACTGTTGTTTCTGATCGGATTGCAGGAGCTTGGAAGTGGCCAGCAAAAATACACAAAAGAAGACAAGGTTAATTTGATCCACATTGCGGTATGCAGATTATTGGAACCTTTCGGGTACTATAAATTCACCCATTATGAAGATGGATGGCCACAATATGACAAACTGGAAGATCTTCCTGAGCTGCGTCCAAATGAACAGTCTCTTCTAATGAAAAAGGCGATTATACAGTATTTTCAAGAAGAAGAACTAATTTAATTTGTTGATGTAAGATCAGAAATTAAAAAAAGGAATATTATAAAATTCAATAGGACGGGCTTTAGCCCGTCTTTTCTTTAATACATACCCAAAGGCTTCAGCCAAAATATGATAAGAACAATTTTGATATTCAGCAAATGTTCCAATTATTTGAGGACTCCTTCCAGCTGGTTTAGCCCCATTTTAAATCCTTCTTCAAAACCCATTTCCAGCATTTGTTTCATGGTTTCCGTAGATGAAAAATGAATATTTACCGTCACCTTGACACCTTCTTCTGTCCCTGTAAATCCGAACAACCATTTTGATTGGGCAAAATCTTCATTAATATTTCCTTTTTCATCACAGAAAGAATCTGTTCCGTCAAAACTTCGGTGTTTCATAATCTCTCCATATTGCACCTGCGCATACATTTTTTCACCATCAGGACCTACCATGGCATAATGCCAGATTCCGCCTTCATTAAAATCCTGCTTTACCGTTTCACATTTCCAGGGTTTTGGAGCCCACCACTGATCTAATAATTTGGATTGGGTAAAATAATCCCACACTTTTGACACATCAGCATCATAAATTTTCATAACGTAGATACTATGCGATTCAAAATCTTTGTTGAAAACAATATTAGATTTCATAAGTAATTATTTTAAACAAAGCTAGTTATTTTATCTGTTGACAGGACTTTTCATAGGACAAGTAATTTTAAATTCATAAATAAATGTTAAAAAACTCACTTTTAAGAGAAATTAAACAATTATTTGGCTCGTTTTTTGTTTATGAAGTCTTAAAATAATTAATTTTAACATTCATTTTTTCATATACATAAATCAACTAAATGAATAATAAATTCATCCCAATAATTTCGGTGTTTATGACGATCTCACTGATTGTTTTTGTTACGCTTCAATTTTATTGGTTGAAAGGCTATTATGGCGCTCTGGAACAGGAATTTTCAAACAAGGTGTATTCTGCATTAGAAAACACAGCGAAAAATATTGAAGAAATTGAAGCTGATAAATATCTGAATAAAGATTACAGTAATCTAAGAAACAATATTCTTGCCAATAAGGATCAGCCTTCATTAACGACCATTCAGCAAGTGGAAGACTCCGGTACACAACGCCAAATCATTTATTCCAAAAATATTATCTCAAAAACAGATCTTCCCATCTCTTTAAAAGGAGACTCTTTGAAGATGACCACTTTATATACTGATAATGCTGCTTATAAAGTAAAAAAAGATACAACAAACCGTGAGATCCTTACTTCTGATATTAATAATGATATTGAAAACGGAGATTATGCCGTAAAAGAATTTGTAAAAGTGCTTGGCGCCAATCTTCCTATTGCAAAAAGGGTTGATCCCACTATTCTTGATTCTGTGATCGCCAAAGAGTTGAAAATAAGAGGAATATCCTCAAAATTCGGATTTGGAGTTGTAGACAAAAACAACAAACTTACAAGTGTCGTCAATAAGGCATATAAAGAGAAAAAGGATAGCAATACTTACAGTTATCCTCTTTTCACAGATAAAAACCAGACTTTATACAGTCTGGCTTTAGTATTTCCCAAAAAAGAATATTCACTGGCAATGAATAACTGGCCGATGCTTCTTGGAACTTTCCTTTCATTACTGACCATTCTGGGAATTTATATTATTTCCATTAATTATATGATGAGGCAGAAAAAGCTGGCAGAAGTGAAGACCGATTTCATCAACAATATGTCTCACGAGTTTAAAACTCCACTCGCAACAATTTCTGTGGCAACAGATTCATTAGCCAATGACAAGATCGCTACAAATCCTGATAAGGTAAAATATTATTCGGAACTGATTAAACAGGAAAACCTGAGAATGAAGAAACAGGTAGAAAATGTTCTGAATATGTCTAAACTTGAAAGAAATGAGGTTGAGCTGTTCTTAAGGGAAGCCAATGTACGGGAACTGATCAAAAGAACGACAGAATCATTCAATCTTATTGTAAAACAGAGAAACGGGACATTGACGCAGGAATTCAACGCTACAAATTATAATTTTAAAATCGACGAATTCCATATTTCAAATATGCTGGTGAATTTATTGGACAATGCCAACAAGTATTCTCCGGAAACTCCTGAAATACTTGTAAAGACAAGAAACGAAGGAAACTGGTACGTTATTGAAATTTCCGATAAAGGAATGGGAATGGAAACCGAAAATAAGACCAAAATTTTTGAAAAATTCTTTAGGGAAGAAACCGGAAACATCCACAATGTAAAAGGACAGGGACTGGGACTTTCTTATGTAAAGAAAATTGTAGAACTGCACAAAGGACAGATCATCGTAGACTCTCATAAAGAAAAAGGAAGCACCTTTACGATAAAACTGCCGATGAGCTAAATCATAAATGATGAAATCACGGATAAGAGTCATTTATAAAAAATAGAACCAAATAACAAAATATAGAAGATAGAGTGAGAACGTTCATTCTTAATTTTTAATCATTAATTTTAATTATTAAAATCATGAGCAACAGAATATTATTAGTAGAAGACGATCAGAGTTTCGGAGCAGTGCTGAAGGATTATTTAACGATCAATAACTTTGAGGTAACCCTTGCAACAGACGGAGAACAGGGTTTGAAAGAATTTACAGAAAATGAATTTGACATCTGTATTTTTGATGTAATGATGCCTAAAAAAGATGGGTTTTCATTAGCTGAAGACGTAAAAAAAATTGACAAAAACACACCTATCATATTCCTTACGGCAAGAAATATGAGAGAAGATATCCTGAAAGGATACCAGTTGGGTGCAGACGACTATATTACAAAGCCGTTTGATACAGAACTTCTTTTATACAAGATCAAAGCCATCCTGCAGAGAAGCTCTACTTTAGAGAATGAAGAGCAGGAGCAGTTTAAGATCAGCAATATTTTCTTTGATTCTATGCTGAGACAACTGAAAGTAGGTGATAAAGAATACAAATTGTCTCCAAAAGAAAATGAGCTGTTGAAACTTCTTTGTATCCACAGAAATGATTTCATGCCAAGAGATCTTGCCTTGAGAAAGATCTGGAAAAAGGAAAACTACTTTACAGCAAGAAGTATGGACGTATATATCGCCAAGCTTCGTAAGCTGCTAAAAGATGACGAAGGATTGGAAATCATCAACGTTCACGGAGAAGGATTTAGGCTTTTAGTTAAAAATTAAGTCTAAAATCACATTATAAATATAAAATTAGCAAAACAATTAAAAATGTTTTGCTAATTTTGTTTCATACCGATTGGATATGAAAAATACATTCTTAGGCATTATCACTATTTTAGTGTTAGCTGTTTCATGCAATAAAGATGAAAGACCTACTTATTTAAAAGAAGAAACAGGTATTCAGCAGCCTAACTTAGCTGTTAATTCAACTTCTAAAACCGCTCTCATGGATCAGGCAGGCGTACAGTCCAATCCAAATCCTGCTCCCATTACAGCAGCACCAGGAATAAAGAATCCTCCACACGGACAGCCGGGTCACCGATGTGATATTCCCGTAGGACAGCCTCTTAATGTAAGCCCTACAGCCATACAGACTGCTCCGGGCCAAAATCCAAACAATGCTATTAAGATCGATGCCACTACAATGTCAGCAGGAAAAGTAGCCGTTGACAATAGCGGGAAACAGGTTAAAACTGCTCCGGGTATGAATCCTCCCCACGGACAGCCAGGCCACCGATGTGATATTCCCGTAGGGCAACCTTTAAACAGTAAACCGGCACCAGCTCCACAACCTGTTCAAAGTTCAGCACAAAATACCCCTGCTCCTGTAGCAGCGCCGGCACCGACCGGTGAAAAACCAAAACTGAATCCCGCTCACGGAGAACCATGGCACAACTGCGCCTTAAAAGTTGGTGATCCTTTGTCATAAATTTTGTATTTTTGCAGAGATGAAGCTGTTTCATATACTTGCAGTTATTTTTTGTCTAGGAGTTTTTTTAGTTCCTAAGGACAGCTTCTATTCTCAATCCATGCAGGAAACCTGTTGTAAAACCAAGTCAGAAAAGAGCGACTGCTGCAAAAGCCACACTTCAAAAAACGGCAAAGACCACGATACAAAGTCTTCATGTAATGATGACTGCTGTTCAACTTGTGTGGCATGCTATACTTATATAGAGACCCCTTTTTCTAAAAATTTACATTTCGAACTGTCTTATTACAAAGCTAATAAGAATCCTCAGTTCCAATATTCACCACCTCATTTATCAGACCGTTTAAAAGAGATCTGGCAACCGCCTAAACTAGGTTAATTACTGCACAGTGAGCCCGTTAAAATATTTTAATGGATCTTTTTAATTAATCTAAACTTTTAAACAAAATGAAATTATATATTTCCAAGTTCATTCTTGGTCTAATGATCCTGTCTGTACAATTTATTTCTGCACAAAACCTTTTAAAAAGCCAGCACAAAGTCAAAGGAAACTGCGAAATGTGCCAATCGAGAATAGAAACCGCCGCCAAAAAGGCAGGTGCTAAAACGGCTGTTTATTCTATTGATCTGCAGACTTTAACCCTGGAAACCAACAATAAGGTTTCCACAGATGAGATTTTAAAGAAAGTAGCCAATGCCGGTCACGACAATGGAAAATTCAAATCACCTGATAATATTTACCAAGGTCTTCCCGGATGCTGTCACTATGAAAGAGATCTTCAGCCGGCTGCAACAGAAGCTCATCAGCATCATGCTAATCAGGATAATGAGTTTTATGTAAAAGGAAACTGCGCTTCCTGTAAAGCAAGAATCGAAAAGGCAGCAAAAGCGGCTGGTGCGGATTCGGCGGAATGGAGTGCAGAAAAACAGACGGTAACTTTAAAGCTTGATCCTTCAAAAACCTCATCAGATACAGTTTTAAAAGCCATTGCGGATGCAGGTCATGACAACGAAAAGTACAAAACATCTGATGCTGTTTATAAAAGCTTGCCGGGATGCTGTTTGTACGATAGGGATATTCCTTTCGGGGAAGCTAATCCAAACGTTCATTTTGAGGAGGGAACGAAGCATGAAAACCATGAAACTTCTACCCACACTGAAAATCATGAATCTTCTGAAAAAAACATTGAAGGGGTAATGATTACAGGTTCAAAAGCAGCAACTGCATTAAGTAAAAAGGAAGCAGGTCTTGTCTTTAATATTGATAAAAAGGAATTACTGAAAGCTGCCTGTTGTAACCTGTCAGAAAGTTTTGAAACCAATGCGACAGTAGATGTTTCCTTCAGTAATGCCGTTACAGGAACGAAGCAACTTAAAATGCTGGGTTTAGATCAAAAATATACCAGTTTAACGAAGGAGCTTCTACCGGAGATCAGAGGTCTTGCATCAGCGTACGGACTGAATTTCATTCCCGGAAGATGGATCGAAAGTATTCAGCTGACAAAAGGTGGAAGTACGGTTACGAACGGTTATGAAAGCATTACAGGACAGATCAATACTGAACTTTTAAAGAATGCCAAAGAGCCTGAAACTTCTTTAAATATTTTCGCTGATTTCAATGGAAGAGCGGAAGCCAATATCACGAGCGTCTCCCCTATTAACGATAAATGGTCTCAGACCTTTTTACTTCACGGAAACGGAACTTTCGGAGATACGGATATGAATCACGATACTTTCCTGGACAGACCGAAAGGAACTCAGATTAACGCAGCTTATCTCCTTAATTATAATGATCTTGAAAAATCAGGATTCGGATCTCATTTTGGAATTAATTTCATCAAGGATGAGAGAACGGCCGGACAGATCGGATTCGATAAAAAGCTTCCTCAGGACGAGCAGGGTGCCTATGGTGTCGGAATTGATATTTCCAGATTTCAAGTTTGGAATAAAACAGGATATGTGTTTAAAGGAAAGCCTTACCAGAGTTTAGGCTGGATGAACCAGTATGTGTATCATCAGCAGGACAGCTTCTTTGGACTGAGAAATTATGCCGGAAAACAGCATACCTATTATTCAAATTTAATCTTTGAAAGTATCATCGGGAATACTAATCACAAGTATAAAGCCGGAGCCAGCTTTTTGTATGACGGCTACGAAGAAACGTATTTAAAGGATGATATGAAGCGAAATGAAATTGTTCCCGGAATTTTTGCAGAGTATACTTTAACAGGATTAAAATATACTTTAGTAGCAGGAGCCAGGGCCGATTTTCATAATCTTGCAGGCACTCAGTTTACGCCAAGACTTAATTTTAAATACGATTTCACGCCTCAGACGATCTTAAGACTTTCTGCGGGAAGAGGGTTCAGGACGGCCAATGTTTTTGCAGAAAACCAACAGTATTTTGCATCGAACAGAAGCATTCAGATTCTTCAGAACGGTGGAAATATTTACGGATTAAGACCTGAAATTGCATGGAACTACGGAGCCAGCTTGCAGCAGGAATTTAAACTTTTCGGAAGAAAATCTTCTATTGTGGCGGATTTTTTCAGAACAGATTTCCAGGATCAGGTGCTTGTTGATCTTGACCGTTCTCCACAGCAGCTGACCTTCTATAATTTGGAAGGAAAATCTTTTGCAAACTCTTTTCAGACGCAATGGGATTTTACGCCTTTTAAGAATTTTGATGTAAGATTAGCTTATAAATATTATGATGTTCAGGCAGATTATATCGATGGCAGAAGGGAAGTTCCTTTTATGGCCAAACACCGGGGGTTTGTGAATCTCGCTTATGCAACGAATAAAAATGATAAAGGCGGCTTCTGGAGTTTTGACACCACCCTGAATTGGGTTGGGAAACAGAGACTTCCTGATACTTCCAGCAATCCATCTGAATTCCAGCTACCAGTATATTCTGATTCTTATGCTGTACTAAATGCACAGATCTCCAGAAATTTCAATAAGAAGATCAGAGCTTATGTAGGCGGTGAAAACCTTACGTCTTATTACCAGAAAAATGCAATTGTTGATTTCAGAAATCCTTTTGGAAATTATTTTGACGGCGGAATGGTGTATGCACCTATTATGAAGGCTAATTTTTATGTGGGTCTTGATGTGACTTTCTAATCATTAAAACGTCTTATAATCGTTCAACACAATGATGCTGTCTCAAAAACAGCCTCCTTTTTTAATGGTATTGCAGCAATATGCAATGACAGAGCTTAATCACGGTCACAAAAGCATTTCTATCGATAAACATCTATGATTCATCGACATATATCGATGCTGTTTACAGGGAATTTTATTTTAGAATATTGTTACTTTGTACCAGTAAAATGATCCAAATAAGAGTGGTGATGATTTATTTTAAAATGGGGATTTTACAAGAGACACAAATGATGAAACAAAATATCGATGTACAGATAACTTCAAGAACTTCTTAAAAAACACAAAAACACAAAGAAATTAAATTGGTTTTATTCGGTTATTTGACACAAAAAAAGAGACTGTTTTTTATAAACAGTCTCTTTTTGTATAGAGAATTATCTTCCGAAGTCGTCCTGTACTCTCACGATATCATCTTCATCAGAAGGATTTGATGCATCCGTATGCTGCCAGATCTCAGCGACTACACCCCAACCTGCCAATCCAATCAGCCTGTGTCGTTCGCCCTGCTGAAGCTTGATCTGATCTTTTGGATGGTATTCTTTCAACTCACCTTCTTCATCGGTATTGCTTGTTTTGATCCCAACTATTCCTTCCACTACCTGCCAGATTTCAGCTCTGCGGTGATGGTACTGCCAGCTTAAACGGGCATGCGGGGCAACAAGAAGGATTTTAGGACTCAGCTTTCCGCCTATTTTAAGGCTTTCTACATTGATTCCGTCAAAATACTGATTGGCAAAATCCTGCGCCTGGTTTTCATTGATCACGAAAAAACCACCCCAGGGTCTTGTGTCATCTTTTGCCGCGATAATAAAACCCTGAGTTTCCAGCATCTTTGCTACCTTATCGAATATTTCTTTTTTTTCTGCACTCATAATGTATTCTTATTCTATAATTATTTCAAATTTAAAGTTTATTGATCATTCCTTCGACATTGAATAAGGAAAGTCCCTTTCATTCGAGCCTCTTTCTTTATTGGGCTTATTATCCATCTGGAATTCCAAAACGGCGCCATTCATTAGTTCTTTATGACTGAGCCAGTTTTTTGAGTATGACCGAAGGTTTACGTTTAATGATTTAACGTATAGATTTTCAGCACTGTTTTCCGGTGCTTTTATTTCAATTTTCCTGCCATTTTCCAGATGGATCACCGCTTCTTTGAAAAGCGGCGCTCCCAAAACATACTGATCTGTGGCTGGTGTTACAGGGTAAAATCCTAATGCCGAAAATACATACCAGGCAGAAGTCTGTCCGTTATCTTCATCTCCACAATAGCCATCTGGTGTTGCATAATATAACTTATCCATCACCTGCCTTGCCCAGTACTGCGTTTTGTAGGGCGCTCCGGCATAGTTGTACAAATAGATCATATGCTGGATCGGCTGGTTTCCGTGGGCATACTGTCCCATATTCATGATCTGCATTTCACGGATCTCGTGGATCACACTTCCATAATAACTGTCATCAAAGACTGGTGGGAGCGAAAATACCTCATCCAGTTTAGCTTCAAATTTCTTTTTGCCACCCATCAATTTAGATAAGCCGTCAATATCCTGGAAAACCGACCAGGTATAATGCCAGCTATTCCCTTCTGTAAAGGCATCGCCCCATTTAAATGGATTGAATGGCGACTGGAATTTCCCGTCTTTATTTTTACCACGCATCAGGCCTGTTTCCGGATCAAAGACGTTTTTATAGTTGTCTGCTCTTTTTCTATAAATATCAATTTCTGAAGCAGGTTTTCCCAATGCTTTTCCTAGCTGATAAATGGCAAAATCATCGTAAGCGTATTCCAAGGTTCTGGCTGCATTTTCATTGATCTTGACATCATAAGGAACGTAGCCTAAAGTATTGTAATATTGAACACCTTTACGGCCGACTGCATCAATCGGGCCCTCGTTATTGGCTCCGTGTTTTACCGCCTGCCAAAGGGTTTCCACATCGTATCCGCGAAGTCCTTTGATGTAGGCATCTGCCACCACGGAAGCTGAATTGTTACCGATCATAATGTCAGAATATCCGGGACTGCTCCACTCCGGAAGAAATCCTCCTTCTTTGAAGGTATTGGCCAAGCCTTCCTGCATTTCCACATTGATGCTTGGGTAAACGAGATTAAGAAAAGGATACAGGGCACGAAAAGTATCCCAGAAACCTGTTCCTGCAAACATTTTTCCATCCAGAATTTTTCCGTTGTAAGGGCTCCAGTGTTTTACTTTGTTTTGGGCATCGATCTCATATAATTTTTGAGGGAAAAACAATGTTCTGTATAAGGAGGAATAAAAAGTTCTCATCTGCTGATCTGTTCCGCCTTTTACTTCAATTCTTCCTAATGTTTTGTTCCAGATATTTTTAGCATCTGTTTTTACCTGTTCAAAATTTCTTCCGCCAATTTCTCTTGTGAGATTTAATTCTGCCTGCTCAAAACTGATGAATGAGGAAGCTGTTCTTGCATAAACGCTTTCTTTATTTTTTAATTTGAATCCAACAATTGCCCCAGCATGATCACTGGTAATCTCCAACTGATTCTTCATAAAAACGCTGTCCTTCCAGGTTGTTGTCAATTCAAAATCTTTATCAAACTGAATGACAAAATAGTTTTTAAAATTATTATATTTTCCTCTGGAATACTTCGTAGTATAGCCCAGAATTTTTCTTTCTTTGGGAAGGATCTTGATGTAAGAGCCTTTATTTAAAGCATCAATCACAACATAAGCGCTATCTGTTTTAGGAAAATCGAATTTGAAAAAAGCAGCTCTTTCCGTTGGGGTAAGCTCTGTTGTTACATTGATATCTGCGAGATAAACGCTGTAGCTGTAAGGTTTTGCATTCTCTGCCTTATGGCTGAACCAACTGGCTCTTTCTTCTTCCTTAAATTTTAGTTTGCCTACTCCGGGCATAATGGCGAAAGCCCCGTAATCATTCATCCAGGGGGATGGCTGGTGCGTCTGTTTAAAGCCTTTGATCTTGTCTGCATCATAGGTATATGCCCATCCGTCACCCATTTTTCCGGTTTGGGGCGTCCAGAGGTTCATTCCCCATGGAAGTCCTATAGCCGGATAGGTATTTCCGTTGGATAAAGATGGTTTGGACTGGGTTCCCATTAAAGGATTTACGTAATCAGCAGGTGATATTTCCTGGCTAAACGCAAAGATATTAAGTAGAATAAAAAAAGTTGAAAATAAAAATTTCATGATATCATTTTGTTTAATTGATTCGGGCTTTCTTCAGGGCATAGCCAGCAGCGCCGAGAATGGCAGCATCTTCAAAAATAGCGGAAATTTTAATAGGAAGATTGATTTTATGGTCTTGCAGATGTTGATTTAACCTATTTTTAAAGTGAGGGTATACTTTTGCAATATTTCCACCTATAACCAGAACTTCAGGATCATAGTTTCTGACATATTTCAGAATAAATTCGGCAAAGGAATCCGCATAATCATCGAATATTTGGGACTGAATTTCTTCGGGTTTATCTAGTAAGTCTTTGGTTCCCGATATTTCTCCGCCGGTTAAAGTTTTATAATGATTCACGAACCAGCGGGTTGCCAGGTAGTCTTCACAAATAGAGTCTTTGAAAGGTGAATCCCAAAGGTCTTCATCCGATGCTATTTCCCCATCATAAAAAGCTGTCCCTAATCCTGTTCCCAGGGTAACTCCAAAAATTCTGCTGTAATTCTGTACGCAGCCTCCAAAAACTTCTCCTTCCAGAAAAGCTCCGGCATCATTCACAAAATGGATCTGATCGGTTGAAATTGAAAGTCTTTTGGCCAATTCTCCTTTAATATTCACCTGATAGATATCGATAAATTTTCCCTGCTGCATGAGTGAGATCCCGTTTTCATAATCAAAGGGTCCGGGCATAGCAATACCGATCAAAAGATCTTCCTTAACTAAATCCCTGGTCCCTTTTTCAATGGCGGAGATCCAGTCTGAAAAAATGGTTTCTCTGGTCCCAAAGGAATCTACATGTTCTCTTACATAAGTGGAGGTTATGATTTCACGCTTTTCAGGATCAACCTGCGCCATGGTTATATGCGAACCGCCAATATCTATTCCTACTATATTCTGCATTATATTTTTTTTGTTAGATAATAGATTTCGGACATCAGCTATTAGACATCAGAAATATTAATATACTCTATTTAAAATTATACTTTTTAACTATTAAACAGACAGGCCGGGAAGCTATTCACTTCCCGACTGTCCATATTAAAATCCCTTAATTTATTTTTACTTTTTATATGTCCAGTGAGGATTATTCTTATTCTACAATCACTTTTCCAGAAGATTTAATCTGGCTGTCTTTTGAACTTATTTTATAGATATAGCTTCCTGCAGATAAATTCTGGGTGCTGATCACCATATCATTTTTATCAATTTTTTTACTTAGTATTAATTTTCCTGTCATATCAAACAGTATTATTTCACTGGCAGCACTGTCTTTGATAGAAAAATGAATATTATTTCCTTTTTTAACAGGATTTGGATAGGCAGAATTCATGTTGCCTTTTTCAGAAGAAATATCTTTTGTAGATAATACCCAAGTACAGGCTACATCTGTTTTCCAGTTCGTTGCCGACATATTAATCAGGGTCGCAAAGTGAGTATTTGCGGTAGCATCCAAGGCCCCATTTCCGCTTCCTTCATCCATTTTCCAGTTGGCTTCCAGACCAGCAGCGTTGGCTGGAACATTACAGTTGTTGGCAAGGATTTCTGTGGCTGTCAATGCTCTTTTCCATACTCTGAATTCGTCTAAAAATCCGTTAAGGGAACGGGAATTGTCATAGTTTCTGCCCAGATACAAAATCCCGTTGGCCGTAAAGTTTCCTGAAGCCGGAGCGCTTGCATCAAGAACTCCATTGATATAGATTTTCATCGCTGAACCGTCATAAGTAGCGGCTACATGGTACCATGTATTTGTGGTAAATGCTGTCGTAGTATTCAGTTTTACCTGAGCAGATCCAAAACTTAAGATAAACTGCAGTTTGTTGTTGGCAAGATTCCCATCACCAAACCTTAGCATAGCAGAGTTGCTATCTCCCACTTCTATACCCATGACGGATGAAATGTAAGGAAAGCCTGTCTTGAATGCATTTACTTTTACCCATCCTTCAAATGTCATGGCATTTCCGCTAAGGTTAAACTGCCCGGCATTCAGATAGTGAGTGCTTCCATTGAACGAAAGTGATCTTGCACCAGGACTTTGCACAGGAGCAAATCCACTGTTAAAAGCGGTTTCTCCTGAATAGGCACTTGTACTTGTTCCTCCGCATACAGCCTGTACTTTCCATACATAGTTTGTATTTTCCGTTAAAGCCGGTAAGGTGTACGTTGTTGTGGTTATATTTGGAATATCAATCCATGTGGTTGCCGCAGCAGTTTTATACTGTAAATTATATGAAGACGCACTTCCTACCGCATCCCAGGATACTTTGGTTGTTGTCCCAAGGAAAGTTTCAGATTTCATCCCTGAGGGAGTTCCGCACCCGGTTCCGGAATTAAATCTCGGAGCAAACAGATAAGTGCTTTTTATGGTTGCTGAGCAGTTGGATTGTATTCTCCAGTCATATTCGGTATTTAAATTCAAGCTATTAACGATAATATTGCTTCCTGAATAGTTAGTGGCAACATTGACCCATGTGGTTGAGCTGGCTGGCTTATAATCTATGTTGTAGGTCTGGGAACCATTGGCTGTCCAGTTTAATTTCGCTGAAGTTCCGGTGATATTTGTTACTTCAAGTCCCAACGGAGGGTCACAGGCCGTTCCCTGAGCCCAGGAATAAAGCTGTCCGCTAAGCACTGTGCTTTCGTTATAGAGAATGTTGGATCCGGTACTCAGGTAGTTTGCATTGTTAGATCCATTAAGATCATACCACATAAACACTCCATACCCGTCATTTTGTGAGCTGTTTGCTAAATTGGTAAGTATAGGAGTGGTTGTATTGCCAATCCATGTGGCAGCAGCAGAAAGCTTGGTATTGTTAAGTGGTGGTACTACCGGAGCATTATAAGTTCCATAGTATGCATTCCAGCTGTAATTGATATAATTTCCCGCTGCATCTCCGTTGTAGCTTTGTCTTGTTGTCGCCGGGCCTATATAATAAAATGTGATCAGTTTATCCGGCATAGCTAATTTGAGCTCCTGTAAAAGCATGACAAAAGAACTATTGTTAGGCTGTCCCGTTCCGTTATTTCCGTAGCCTGCATATTCATCATCCAGATCTACTCCATCTAAACCGTAAGTGTATACCGTGTGGGCAACCTGCAACGCAAAATCACGAGCGGCTTCCCGGTTTGGAAAATTAGAAATTCCAGCTCCCTGGTGATTTCCCAAAAGATCGAGTAATACTTTTATTCCTTTCTGCTGTAAAGGTTTAACGTAAGTATTTACATCGTTCAGAACTTTAGTTACATTGTTATTGTTGGAGATATAGGCTCTGTTTTTGGAAACATCATAATTGATATTGGCTGCAAAAATGATGGCAACATCAAAAAGCTGTCGGTTTGTATTTTGAAGCGTGTAAGACCCTACGTTCAGCATATTGTTATTATTCACTTCCACATAACATATTCCTAAAGGGTTCAGCTGCTGTGCGCTGAGCACAGATGTTGCCTGGATGACCAGCAAGGTCAGGGCAGTAAGAATAGATTTTTTTTTCATAGATATTAATTTTAGTTTTCCGGTAAAATCACCGGGCCGAGGCCCAATGATTGATTTATTATTTTACAATTAGTTTTTCCGTCTGTTTCAAACCTCCGTCCTGAGATTCAAACTGAATAATATAGTTACCCATCGAAAGTTTCGACAAATTATATGAATGATCTCCGGCTTCTAACGTTTTTGTCTCTACCAGACCGCCGTTGAAATTATAAACCGATAATTTTCCTCTGCTGTATTCTTCAGGAACAGAAACCGTAAGTGCTGAAGATGTGCTTACAGGATTTGGATAGAGTCTAATCTGCTTTTTAGCTGATATCTGTTCTGAACCTGCTATCCTTTGATTTTTTGCATTAGACGAAAGTTTTTGAGTTCCTGCCGGGCAAGGTATATCTGTTTCCCAGTTAGAAGCATCAACGCCTGTCAATGTTAATGAAACCCCATTTCCCGAGCTATCCTGAACAGATGAACCGCTTCCTTCGTTAAATTTCCAGTATGCAGCAAGAGACGTAGCCGGAAGTACTGCATTACACATATTCTGACTGATTTCTGTCTGGCTTAAAGCTCTTTTCCAAACTCTAACCTCATCTACCTTACCATTGAAATTTCTGGAGGTGTTATATAAATATCCTACGTTGAAAGCTCCGCTGGAAGCAACAGTTCCGGTTTGGGATCTGCTGGCATCAAGGGTTCCGTTGATATAAAGCTTCATCGTAGAACCGTCATACGTTGCAGCAATATGATACCAGGTATTGGCATTCAACGCTGTATTGGAAGCCAGTTTTTGTTGTACATTATTAATACTTAACACAAACTGAAGTTTATTATTAGCAAGACTGGCATCTCCCAACCGCAAAAAAGCTGAATTGCTATCACTGATTTCCGTTCCCATCAAAGACGAAATATAAGGAGATGCTGACTTAAAAGATGCTGGCTTGAACCATCCTTCAAAAGATAATGCCGAACCGTTTAAATTTAAACTTCCTGCTGATCCGGATTCACTGGTGCCGTCTAGTAAAAGAGCTGCTGATCCTGAAGGAATTGTCCCGCCCACACTTTTGAATCTCGGAGCGAAAATATAAGTACTTTTAACGGTGCAATTGGTTCTGATCCTCCAGTCGTATTCCGTATTGGCTGTTAATCCTGATATGGTAACCGAAGTACTCGCAGTAGCCGTTGCCGCATTCGTCCATGTGGTAGCAGAAGCTGTTTTATAATCTATATCATAGGTATTGGTTCCTACGGCTGACCAGTTAAGTTTTGCACTTGTTCCGGTAAGGTTGCTGGTAAATAATCCGATAGGAGCATCACAATTGGTGCCCTGTGTCCATGATTGTAAAGGTGTGCTTAGTATGGTATGTTCACCATATAATGTTTGTGTTCCTGCCGAAAGCTGTGATGTTTCATTGGTTCCGTGGAGGTCATACCACATAAATACTCCATATCCGCCATTTTTTGTTTGGGTAGCCAAATTGGTAGTGGTAGAATTGGAAGTATTTCCCATCCATATTGCCGCAGGTGAGATCTGAGCATTGGTAAGAGGTGGAACATTGGGCGCAGAAAACGTTCCATAGTTGGCATTCCAGCTGTAGTTCACGTAATCGCCTACCCTAAGCCCATTCCAGGAAAGTCTTGAAGCAGCAGGCCCGTAATAATAAAAAGTGATCATTTTGTTCGGAAGCAAAGCCTTCAATTCCTGTACCAGCATCACAAATGAACTGGTGTTGGGCTGACCTGTCCCGTTCTGTCCATAATCTGAATACTCATCATCAAAATCAATTCCGTCTAAACCATACGTATTTACTGTATGGGCAAGCTGCTGTGCAAAATCTTTGGCTGCTTCACGGGTAGGAAAATTACAAATACCTGCTCCCTGGTGGTTCCCGAGGATAGTCAAAACCACTTTCATTCCCTTAGCCTGAAGCGGTTTTATGTAGGTATCTGCGTTGGTGAGGACTTTTGTAACGTTATTATTACAGTATAGATAAGGTCTGCTTTTGGCTGTATCATAATTGATGTTAGCCGCGAAAATATTAACCACATTAAACAGATATCTGTCCGTGGTTTGCAGTTTGTACGATCCCGCATTCAGGAGATTGTTGTTATTCACTTCCACATAGCATATTCCCGTAGGATTAAGCTGTTGTGCATTCAACGCAGGTATTGCATGAATGATCATTAAGATCAGTGTAGTAATGGCTTTTTTCATAATGTTTTTTGTAAGTTATTTTGATGTATTTATATCTATTCATTTTCTCCGGAATAGAAGAAAATGATCAGCTACGGACCGGGGATTTCAAAAGATCTGGTCTTAATAAAATCTCAGTAAAATACGGCAACTAAAAAAACAGGAATAAAGGGCGTGCTGTCACCTGCTGCAAATATCATTTCTAGGTCAATAAATCCTGGTTCTCGTTAAAAGTTTTCCATAACAGTTCTCCGAATAATGTATTGGCCCACGCAAACCATTCCCTGGTAAATTTTTTGTCGTTATCCTTATGGAAAGATTCATGCATAAAGCCTGTTCCTCCATGGGTTTTCTGTAAAGTGTCTATGCACCATTTGATCTCGTTGCGGTCTTTGGTGGTAAGGGCTTTCATAATGATACTCATGGGCCAGATCATATCAAGACCAATGTGCGGCCCGCCGATTCCTTCTGCCAGTTTTCCTTTGAAAAAGAATGGATTATCCTTTGACCAAACATAATTTCTGGTATTCATATAAACAGGATCATCCGCTTTTACGGCTCCAAGATATGGCAGTCCCAAAAGACTTGGACAGTTCGCGTCATCCATTAAATTATAGCTTCCAAAACCATTTGTTTCAAATGCATAAATCTTTCCGTACTGAGGGTGATTATAGATTCCGTATTTTTTGATGGCCGCATCAACCTCATCGGCGAGGCTGTTTAATTGCTGAGCCAGCGTTTTTTCATTTTTAATCTGTGAAACCATTTCTGCTGCCTGACGCAAGCTTACGACTGCAAATAAATTGGAAGGAATAAGAAATCCATAAATCGTTGCATCATCACTCGGGCGGAACATTGAGCTGATCAAACCCACCGGATTTGTTGGATATCCGTAACCTCCCATTGCAACTCCATCCGTTGCCCAAGCTGTTGTACGCTCGAATTTATAAGGCCCTAAATCTGTTTTTCTCTGCTGTTCTGTGAAAGTCTGCAAAGTAAGTTTGATTCCCTGAAGCCAGTTGTTATCAAAAGGTTTTATATCTCCTGTTGACTTCCAGAAATGGTAAGCAAGACGGATAGGATAGCACAATGAATCGATCTCCCATTTTCTTTCGTGGATCCCGGGTTTCATATCGGTATGGTCGTATTCTTTCCACTTGCTTATTTTATTCTCATCGTTATAAAAAGCATTGGCATAAGGATCTTTCAGAATAAATTCCGTCTGCTTGTGGATCACTCCGGAGATCAGTTTGTGAAGTTTTTCATCTTTTTTTGAAAACTGCAGATATGGGAAAACCTGTGCAGAACTATCTCTGAGCCACATGGCATCAATATCTCCTGTAATAATGTAAGTATCCGGATTTCCGTTAATCTCTTTATAAAAAACAGTAGTATCTAATGTATTTGGAAAACAGTTTTCAAAAAGCCATGAAAGCTCTTTATTCTTCACTTTCTTTTTAAAGGCTGCAATCGCATTGTCTACCGCTTCACTGGTAAAATGTCTTTTATCTTTAGGAACACGTACCACGGGAAACTCTTCTACGCTCAATGTTTTCGCAAAAACATTCTGAGTAAACAGCAATCCCGCTCCTGCAATTGCACTGGTCTTTATAAACTTTCTCCTTTCCATTATACTTTTATTTCGTTGTTTTTATTGATCTATTTTACAGGTTTACTTCCCATTACAAATTTCAGTTCGCCGCCATTCATAATATCGCTGTGATTGATTTCCCAGCTTTTGAATTCTTTTCCGTTCAGGAACATTTTCTGAACGTAGATATTTTTGTCTGATATTTTATCTGCGGTTACAGTAAAGGTTTTGCCGTTTTCCAGCTTTAAGGCTACTTTCGGAAACTGGGGTGCTCCAATAGCATATACAGGTTTTCCGGGAGTCACCGGATAAAATCCTAATGATGAGAAAATATACCATGCTGACATTTGCCCGCAGTCTTCATTATTGACAATTCCGTCCGGTTTTGCTGCATACATATTATCACGGATGAATTTGACCATTTTCTGGGTTTTGTAAGGAGCTCCTGCATAATTGTACAGGTAAGGAACATGATGTCCCGGCTCGTCACCGAATCCCAGAGAACCGATAAATCCTGAAATATCTACATGCTGCTCACCGATCATTTTAAGTTCTTCGGTAAAGGTTTTGTCCAGTTTTTCTTCAAAACCTTTCTTACCTCCATATAAATCCATCATTTCATCAATCTTATGTGGAACAAAGAAATCGTAAGCCCATATATTTCCGGAAACCCAGTGCGGCTGTAGTTTTTTCCAGTCATTGAGCGTAAAATCAGCCAAGAATTCTCCGTTTTTCTGTCTTGGCCAGAAATGTTTATTTTCTTTGTTGAAGGTGTTAAGGAAGCTCATAGAACGTTTTTTATAGACTTCAGCTTCTTCTTTTTTACCCAGTTTCTCAGCAAGCTGCTGAATGCACCAGTCGTCATAAGCATACTCTAAGGTTGCGGAAACCGAAGCTCCGTTTTCTGATGGGGTGTAGCCTAATTTAATATAATCATTAAGACCTCCGCCTCCATCACTGCTGCTCATTTTATCCGTTAAGGAAGCATCTTTCATTGCTGCAAATGCTTTCTCCTGATCGATTCCCGGTACCCCTTTAGAAATAGCATCCCAGATCACCGATACACTGTGGTAACCAAGCATACAGAAGTTATCGTACCCACAGAGTTCCCAGATTGGCATGTGGTCTTTACGGTCTGTATATCTGCTGATCAAGGAGTTGGCGAATTCTTTTGTATGTTTCTGATCCATAATGGTCAGCAAAGGATGTGTTGCTCTGAAACCGTCCCAATAGGAATAGGTACTGTAGTTGGTAAACCATTTGGTATTCATATTTTCCTGGGCGGCTACATAATCTCCGTTGGTATCCATATAAAGATTAGGCGCAATGAATGTATGATACACTCCGGTATAGAAGATTTTTCTTTGGTCACCCGTACCGCCGGTCACCTGGAATCTGTTGATAAGATCTCTCCAGGTGTTCTGAGCTGTTTCTTTAGCCTGTGCAAAATTCACATTCTTAGCTTCGGTATCAAAGTTTTCCTGGGCACCTTCCGTACTTACGGGAGATAAAGAAACTTTTACCTCAATGCTTTCATTCTCTTCAGTTGAAAATCTCACGAAAGCTTTGGCATCTTTAGCAAGTGCTATTTTTTCGTTTTCCTTTATTTTTCCTTCAGAATAAGTTCCGTAAGATTTAAAAGGTTTTGAAAATTCCATCACAAAATAAGCAAAACGTTTTCCGCCCCAGCCGTTGCTGTAGCAGTATCCTTTAATTTTATTGTTTCCTTCTATACTTACCAGGGTATGATAAATATTTCCGAAAATTTTATTGGTAGGATCAATAATGACATTGGATTCTTCGCTTTTTGGAAAAGTATATTTATGAAAACCTACTCTTGGAGAAGCAGTTAGTTCCGCTTTAATTCCATAACTGTCCAGCATCACAGAATAATATCCCGGTGAGGCGGTTTCTCTTTCGTGGCTGAATGTAGAACGATAGCCACTTTCCGGTTTGTCTTCCGAGCCCGGCAGCATCTTTATTTTCCCGACGGTTGGCATTACTAAAATATCTCCAAGATCTGCCCAGCCTGTTCCGCTGAGATGATTATGACTGAATCCCATAATGGTCTTACTGCTGTAATGATACCCCGAACACCAATCCCAGTCGCCGCTTTTTGTATTCTGATCCGGACTGAGCTGGATCATCCCGAACGGGGTTGTCGCTCCGGGGAATGTATGACCGTGGCCTCCTGTTCCTATAAACGGGTCTACCCATGAAAGAACATCATCTTTTTTCTGTTGGGCATTTCCGGATTGGAAAACTAAAGTAATTAATAAAAATATCAGCAGTTCTTTTTTCATAATCATAATACGAAAATCTTAAAAATTCTTCAAGATAGGAGTTTATTCAACAATATAAAAACCTCAACAATGATTTCAACAAGCAGGAAAATAAAGTTGACCGGCATATTCTTTACATTTTTAATTCAGTTTAAAGCGAATTCTTTTTCATGAAATCAATAATTTCTGAAATATATCCAAACGCAATGGCCACAACGGTATCCGCTGCTCCATAGTATACAGTTACCTTATCTCCTTCTGAAAGGGCAGCGCACGGGAAAACCACATTGGGAATATCTCCTGTAAGCTCATACAGTTCTGCCGGAGCTAATAAATAAGGTTTAGTTCTGTACAATACTTTTGACGGGTCTTCAAGATCAAGCAGTGATGCTCCCATAGAATAACGGAAACCTCTGCAGGTATTGATTACCCCATGATAAAAGAGTAGCCATCCTTCGTCCGTTTTAATTGGAACAGGCCCTGCTCCTATCTTTGTGCATTGCCAAGCACTGTCTTCAAACGGCGCTACTTTCATCACGCATCTATGCTCACCCCAGTATTTCATATCCGGACTGTAGCTGATATATATATCTCCAAAAGGAGTATGTCCATTATCACTTGGTCTGCTCAGCATCGCATATTTGCCGTTGATTTTCTCAGGGAAAAGAACTCCGTTTCTGTTAAAAGGCAGAAATGCATTTTCACACTGGAAGAATTCTTTAAAATCGAAAGTGTAGGCAATCCCGATGGTTGGTCCGTGATATCCGTTACACCAAGTGATCCAGTAGCGGTCTTCTATAAAGGCAACACGAGGGTCGTATTTATAGTCGGATTCTATCATTTCGGTATTTCCTGCCTGCATATCGATAGGATCATGATTGATCTCCCAATTGATTCCATCTTTACTGAAGCCTGCAAAAATATTCATCTGCACGGCTTTGTTGTCGCAACGGAAAACGCCTGCGAAACCGTCTTCAAAAGGAACCACCGCACTGTTGAAAATGCTGTTGGATGTTGGGATCGCATATCTGTTGATAATCGGGTTTTCAGAGAAACGCCACATGATATCATGGCTGTTTTCCGGACGATCCTGCCAAGGGATCTTTGCTGGTTGAAATGTCATAAAGTATTTTTACTTTTTTATTTAATTATTTAATAAATGATTAGTGTTCTTTTAATTTTTCAGGATAGGAGAACGGAACAAACAGGGTGGCAATAAAAGCCGGTATAGTAGCGATAAGAACCCAGATAAAGAACATTTTGTACCCTATCCAGTCGCTGATCATTCCGCTAAACATTCCGGGGATCATGACTCCAAGGTTCATAATACCGGTTGCAAAAGCATAATGAGCTGTTTTGTGTTCTCCAGGTGCAATCTGCTGCATGATGTAAAGCATTAACCCTACAAAACCGAATCCGTAGCCAAAATATTCAACCACAACGGCAATTCCTACCGGAAGCAGTTCTGTTGGCTGGAAGTAGGCTAATAATGCATAGACTACAAACGGAATATTAAAGGCCGAACAAAGCCAGATCAAAGATTTTTTAAGTCCTCTGCCAGCAATGAAGTAACCAGCCAGTACAGACCCTAAAATAAATGCTGCCGAACCGTAAGTCCCGTAAATAAGTCCAATATCTGATGTAGACAATCCCAATCCTCCTGAAGTTCTTGGAGCTTTGAAAAATAAAGGGGCAATTTTTATGGCAAATCCTTCCGCAAAACGGTACAGAATAATAAACAATACGGCCCACATGATGTTTTTCTTTTTGAAGAAAGAAGTGATTACTTCCAATAGTTCCTTGCGGACATTCCCTGCTTTTCTAAGCTTTTTTTCCTGTTTATTTTCCTTCGGCAGAACAGCGTAATGGTAGATCGCTAAGACTAAAAACAGAAGACCGTAAATTCCCATAATAATCATCCAGGCATTGACAACTCCTTTTGTTTTTTCCAGAACTCCTGCAAAATAGACCAGAACCCCACTGCTGATGATCTTGGCCAAATTATAGAAAGCTCCCTGCCATCCAATATATTTTGCCTGTTCCTTGTTCGTTAAAAAATTGATATAGGTACCATCTGCTGCTATATCGTGTGTTGCTCCACAAAATGCTACGACTGCAAAAAGAGCAATGCTGTATTTGAAAAAATCCGGCAGAGGTAATGTTAATGCAACTAAAGCAAATAGAATTCCTATGGCAAACTGGGTAGCGACAACAAAGAACTTTTTTGTTTTGTAAATCTCCAGAAAAGGGCTCCAGAGAGGTTTTAATGTCCAGGAAAACATAATCAAAGCGGTCCAGAAGGTGATCTTGGAATCTGAAACTCCCATATCCTTATACATAATTCCGGAAACCGCATTAATGGTCACAAAAGGTATTCCCATTGCAAAATATAATGTGGAGATCCAAAGGATCGGTTTTACTGAACGAGTTTCAGAGCTGTTGTTTCCCATATTGAAATTAAATAGTAAAGAAAAAGAGAGCCTCCCAAAAGAATCATTCCAGTTTGAAACGAAACTAAAATTGAAGAATCCTGAAAACATACGTGTATTAGAAATTTCTTCTGCCGGAATGAAAACACAAATTAAATCTAACTTTCAGGAGGTCTCTTTATCTTTATAATTGATCTGCTAAAATTATTACTTTTTATCCCACCAGAGTTTGGTTCCTCCTGTATCAGGACCTCCGATATACTGCAAAGCCTGGGCATAATTCAGAGTATTGTTTCTGTATTTGGTCGGAATAGGAATTCTTCTGATCATCGCATCGGTACTAATGGTTCCCTGGCTGTCATTCAGAACATTTTTGAAAATAACAGGATATCCGGTTCTTCTCTGTTCTGCCCAAGCTTCAGAGCCGTCAGGATAAATAGCAATCCATTTCTGAGTCATAATTCTTTCTAATTTTCTTTCGAAAGTATCAGCATCATTCCATTTAATGGTGATTGTACTCAACATCGGACTTCCTGCCACAATACTGTTTGATGGGTTTTTAGGATCAATATAGGGAGCTTCCTTAGAAGTAGCATCTGCCACATAAGTTGCATACGCAGAACTCTTTCCCCATTCTGCAAATGACATTTCAACACCTTTGTTGTAATTTGTTCCTGCATCTCCGGCTCCGGCATATCCTCTGATGGCAGCTTCCGCTTTCAGGAACCATGCTTCCGCAGCCGTAAATAATTTATTCTTACCATTACTTACAGAAAAGTAGTCTCCGTTAGCAGATGCAGCTATAGGCTGGGAGAAGTCTCCATAACGGTCTTTGCTTCCACCCATATCAACCCCCTGTCTTACTCCTATATACTGTCCGGCCACAGTAGGGTCGGTAGCAGGTTTAGCATAAGCAGGCCTTCTGGGATCATTAAAACCATTCATAAATGCCATTAACGGCGCCCCTATCTTACAATCGCCCCAGGAATAAATAATATCGCTGAGAGGAGAAGCTGCACCATAATTTACTAAAGCATTTTCCATATTATCACTTATAAGGCCTGCCGAAGATGACAAAGACTGCTCTGCATATAATTTAGCCTTTCCAGGATCAGCATAGCTGATACGCAAAGCATAACGTAATTTCAGTGAGTTCGCTAATTTCGTCCAATTAGAAGAATTTCCTCCAAAAACCAGATCCGATTTTTTTAGTACTGCATTATCTTCTATTCCGATACTTGTCTGAAGTGCAGTTATAGCTGCATCCAGATCTGCAACAAAATAATTAAAAGCGTCCTGTTGGGAATCAAAATCTGTGATTCCTGTAGTCGTATTCGGATGCTCGAATTTACTGTAAATAACTGGTCCATGAGCATCTGACACTTTTTGAGCAGCCATAATTCTCAATATTGAAAGCACTGCCAAAGAATGCGAGAAATTAACACCAGCATAATTTTTTGCAGCTATGGTTTTAAAGTTTTTATACTGTTGGTTCACATCTTCAAGCTGATTCATCATTACCCTTTCGTTCCAGCCATCCATCATAAAGTAGGTAGTATTATTTCTTCCTCCATTGTAAGGAGTTGCGGTACTGAATAATCCACTGTACATATCAGCATTAAGGTTCGTCTGCAGCTGATAAATCCAGTTGGTCTGGCTTTGAAGATTCCTTTGCATTTGCTTCATCGGGTTCGTAAGCAATAAGAAATCAGCATTTAACTGCTCTGTTCCCAAGCCTTCAGAACTCTTAGAATCTATTTCCGAAAAGTCGTCGGTGCAGCTTGCTACAGAAAGAAATAAAGCAGATGCTGCGAATAATATTTTAATATTCATTTTTCTACGTTTTTAAAAGTTAGCTTTTAATGAAAAACCAAATGACCGTGTAATAGGCATTCCGAACATATCCACACCAACACCTCCCGGATTTACACCAGATACCTGCTCCGGATCGAATGGTGCTTTCTTATAAAAAAAGAAAAGATTGGTTCCGATTACACTCAGCGTGACATCTTTAAAATATTTTGCATTAACATTGAATGTATAAGAAGCAGATGCCTGTCTTAACCTGATTGTTGTAGCTTTGTAAATATAGGCTTCATTGATTCCATCACTTCCTCCTACAAGATTGTAGTAAGCATGGGCATCTGTACGTCCTGTATATGCTTCTCCGTTTGCATATACCGCATTAGGAATGACTACGCCTCCTGCATCTCTTGAATCTGCTGTAGCCTGACTTACTCCGAATTTATCATTCAATGCCTGAGTCATACCCAATACTTTTCCTCCGAATTTACCGTCAATCAGGAAATTTAAATTAAACTTTCCAATGTTGAATGAATTACTGAAACCAAGCATAAACTTAGGATTTGGATTTCCTAAATACTGTTTCTGATTCGGATCTTTTGATGGCAATCCATTCTCGTCAACAATGATTCTTCCCTGCCCGTCTCTTAAGAATACCGTTCCGTAAAGATCCCCGAAAGAACCTCCTTTCTTTATGACATTAAAGCCTCCTCCGTTAAGGGTAAATAATTTTTCAGAATCAGGATAAAATCCTGAAGGAAAAACCTCTTTGATTCTGTTTTTATTGGCAGAGGCATTCAATGTAGTTGTCCATCCGAATTTTTCACTATTAAATACTTTATAAGACAGACTGGATTCGAAACCTGTATTTTGAATTCTACCAGCATTGATATCCCATTTCCCTATCGTAGTGGTATAATATCCGGTAGCATCTACTCCTTTCAGATATTGATCAGTCGTTAACGTATTATAATAGGTAATATCAAAACTTAACTTATTATTAAATAATCTGAACTCTGTTCCTGCTTCATAACTCTTCGTTTTTTCAGGTCTTGGGAAAAGAGCGGCAAGTTCAGGATAAAGACTGATATCAACAGGAGATGATGTATAAGATCCTGTAACAACACCTCCGTTAAAGATAGGCTGAGGTAATGTAGAATTGGGATCTAGTGCATTTCCCACCGTTGCATATGAAGTTCTCAGTTTCCAGAAATTAATGAAGCTTGGAAGCTTGAATATTTCATTCATAATTCCATTGATCCCAATTGATTCATAATCAAAAGATCTGTTAGGTGCTCCGGCTAATGTTGATGACCAGTCATTTCTGAAGGTTAAGTCCAGATAAAGCATTTTCTTATACCCGAAATTGGCACTAGCAAAGAAAGACTGATCTCTTCTGTTATAATTGGTAATGGTATAATTCAATCCATTTCCAACGGTTCCTTCTCCTGAACTGTTTCCCCAGTCTAAATTATTCAATGCAAAAAGATTGGCAATAAAAAGTTTATTGTTTTCTATATTGGTAACTGTTGTTTTAGAATCGGAAACACTTCCTCCCACCGTAAAATCCAAACTTAGATTCTCATTGATCTTAGGATTACCCACCAGGATAAAGTCACCATAAGATGAGGTTCTTTCAATTGTATTTTTATAGATTTTACCATTATTATTTCCTCCAAGAACAATAGGTAAAGAGAAAACAGCAACGTTCCGCTGACTGTCAGAGTTAAAATAGTTATAGTTCCCTCTTGCTTTTGCTACAAGCCAGCCGTTGATCGTATAACTAAGTGCTGCAGATCCGTAAAAGGTTTTGTTTTTTGTATTAACCGTATTTTTATTAAGTATCCAGTATGGGTTTTGAGAATTCTCACCATTGAAACCTCCATCAGGCTTTATTGCCCACCAATTCTGAGCAGGAAGGTAGCGGGTCTGATCAAAATAAGTATAATTATCACCACTGTAATTATCAAAATTAATTCCCCTTGGCAACCAATAGAGGTTGTTAAGAGGTGAAAAATAAGTTCCTGGAGTAAGTCTATTTCTGGACTCCTGAAGGGACGCCATTACGTTCGCATCCAGCACCAATCTGTCTTCTAAGAATTTACTGGTATTTCTGAAATTGAGATTGTACTGGTCAAATGTCGAAGTCGGAATTACTCCTTTATTAGTGGTATTTCCCAGAGAAAAGAAACTTGAAGATTTATCATTTCCCGCCTGGAAAGTTAATCCGTTGGTCCAGGTTATACCTGTATCAAAAAAATCTTTTACATGATCTTTAGAAGTTCCTTTTGCACCCCAGCTGTCTTGTGAACCGGTATTTCCGGTAGACGCATCATATGGAGTTGTCTGAAGATAGCTGTATTGAAGCTTCGGCAAATTATATACTTTATCAAAAGTAAGACTTGACGTAAAGGAAAGAAGACCTTTTCCTTTAGCTCCGGTCTTGGTAACGATCAATACCGCTCCGTTACCTCCGGCAGCTCCATATAAAGCTGCTGCAGAAGCCCCTTTTAAGAAATTAATGCTTTCAATATCTTCGGGATTTATTGTACTCAATACATCACCTGTATCAGGCATAGATGCAAAATAATCAACATTCGGGCCTGTAGTTCCCTGGGTTCCGGTATTGTTAATAATAGGAATACCATCAATGACATACAATGGCTGGCTGTTCCGTGTAGATTTGTCTCCCCTCATGATAACCCTGACCGATCCACCGGCTCCACCATTGGTCTTATTAATCTGCACATTGGAAACCTTCCCGTTGATTGAATTCAAAAGGTTGGGTGTTTTTACTTCTGTAAGCTCATCTCCTCCAATCTGCTGGCTAGAGTACGTTAAGGACCGTACCTGCCTTTTTATCCCCAAAGAAGTAACAACCACCTCTTCTATTTTGGTTGTTTTAGCAGTATCTGCCTTTTTTGTTTCCTGTGCGTAGGCAGATAAAGAAATAGCTAATAAAACCGGTATAACAGTTTTTCTCATAAGGTTAGTTTTATTAAGATTTATTTGAGAATCAATTACATCGCTTTAAATATTAGTAACGGTATAAAACATTATTTATCTTCTTTTTTTCGCAACATTCTGTTCTATACTCATCAAATAATTAAAGTTTTGTTAAGATTTAATTCATATTAGCAAATCTAAATTTTGTTAACAGCTGGATATAATGTTATTTTATCATAAAACGATATTATTTATTCAGGTGTTTTTAAAACATCCTATTTATCCTCTGATTTGCAGCAAAATAGACCATTTTACAACTTAGTACCTTTCAGTCCTTCATATGACACTTTTTGATTAAAATGCATCTGATATTCATAAAAAATCCGGATAAAAGTATCCGGATTATGAGTATATAAACAATGTATTTCCTTAATTTAAAAAGCGTTACTCTATTTTCTTTACGCCTTTAAAGAGCTCTTTAAACTCAGTGGGCGTTGTCTTTTTAATGGATTTAAAAACTTTGTTGAAATTGGCTATATTATTGAAGCCTGCCTCAAAAGCAGTCTCAAAAACTGTCAGATTCTTCTCCATTAACCATCGTGCGGCATAGCTGATCCTTATTTCGTTCAGATAATTCACAAACGTTTTACCTGTTCTTTTCTTAATAAACCTGTTGAAGGTCACACTACTCATGTTAATCAGTGAAGCAGCATCGTGGAGAGTTATTTTATTTTCGAAATTCTTATGGACAAAATCATGAACTACCTTCATTCTGTCGTTATCCGCAAAGGTTTCAAGTTCTATGCTATAGGATGATAAAAGGGTTTTATCTTCTGCGATTGCCAGCTCGTTCAGGATCTTCATGATCTCAATAAAAGACTCAAAACTGTTCATTTTTGATAAATTGAGAAAAGAATCTTTTAGCTTTTCAGCAGTTTCTTGTGAAAACAGAATCCCTTTAATCGAATCCTTCATCAGATTGCTGATGGGTTTCAAAATATTTTTATCCATCATGGACTGATTAAAAAAATCCTGATTGAACTGAACGGTGATCTCGTGGGTTTTCCTGTTTTTACATTTATGATTGGCCCAGCAGTGCGGTAGATTAGGCCCCACAAGAACCAGCTCGATATCGCCGATCTCTCCTGTGTGGTCGCCAATCATCCGGCGGTAGCCTTTTCCTTTACTGATAAAATTGATCTCGATTTCCGGGTGGTAATGGTATGGAAAATCAAAAGATGCCTTTATCCGGTCGAACACAAGAAAACTGTCCTCTGGAGATAATGGCGTTATTTCTCTCAAAATATTTTCTAGCTTGCTCATTTAGTTTTTGAAGAAATTAAAGTTATCATTCAATACAGTACTTTTTTGCAAATTTGACAAAAAACTAATTAACTATAATATAATTTTTATTTTTTATGTCATTTTTAATCAAAAAATGAAATTTAAATTGCGAATCGTTAATTTAATAAAAATCATATTAAAAATTCGATTTGGACAACAAATAAATCTTATAAAATGAGGAATCAGTAATTAAATTCTTTAAAAAACCTTCTTTTTTGTACCTTTAAGCTAAAGTAATTGTATGCAGGAACTTATTTTCGAAGATCATTACAAAAAACTCGGACTTGAAATATTCTCCGATGAAAACCTGGAAACGATTAATGGAAACAAATTCAAATATGATATAAAAATTCTTTTTGTTCCTCAAGGCTACGAACTTAGTGTAGATTTTAATCATTATAAAATATCAACACCTTCGCTTTTTTTCCTCACCAGCCAGCATTTGAAAATAGAGAAAGGAAAAGAAACATCCACACTGCTTTATTACAACCGCGACTTTTACTGCATCCAGATCCACGACAAAGAGGTAGCCTGCGACGGACTTCTGTTTCACAATGTATTCGAAATTCCTTTTGTAGAGCTTACCGAAATAGAAACATCTGTTATCAGGGGTCTATTTCAAAATATAAAAGATGAGCTTCAATGGAAAGATTCTTCTGCTGAAGAAATGATCAGAACGTATGTAAAGCAAATGATTATCCGGGCCACCAGAAACTGGAAGAAACAGCATCTTAATAATGATGCCGTTAAAATCCCAGGTAGCGAACTGGATATTTTCAGGGATTTCAGCAGGTATCTTGAAATTCATTTCAGGGAAAAACATAACGTAGCTGATTATGCAGAGCTACTTCACATCGCTCCAAAAACTTTAACTCATAAATTTAAAAATCTGAATCTGGATTCGCCGAATCAGTTTATTATCAACAGAATTTTACTGGAAGCTAAAAGACTGCTCTTTTATACAGACAAGCCCGTCAAAGAGATCGCTTATGATCTGGGCTATGAAGATCCTGCTTATTTTAACAGGCTTTTCACCAACAAAACAGGAAGCACTCCTTCAAATTTCAAGAAAAATTACTCGTCGGGAAAAAAGTACAATATTTAAGTCTTTTTATCTATTGAATCCGGCCTTTAACCACTCTATCTTTGTATTATTAAATTAACATATTAAAAAACAATAAAAAGTAAACATTATGAGACGTAACGCAACTGCCGTTTGGAACGGTAACATCAAAGAAGGTAACGGACATTTAACTACTCAAAGCACGACTTTAAACGAAACTCAGTATTCTTTCAACAGCCGTTTTGCTGACGGAGTGGGAACAAATCCTGAAGAACTATTGGCTGCAGCACACGCAGGATGTTTCACTATGAAATTAAGCGCTGAACTTTCCCAAGCCGGTTTTACACCTGAAGAATTAAAAACAACATCCGTGATTACACTGGATCCAAGTGTTGGAAAAATCACAAAATCTGAACTGACTTTAACGGCAAAAGTTCCGGGACTTTCAGAAGAAGATTTCCAGAAATATGCTAAAATTGCTGAAGAAGGATGCCCGGTGAGCGCAGCTTTCAATTTTGAAATTACATTGAATGCTACTTTGCAACAATAAAAATACTTAGAAATTTCCAAATAATATACGACAGGTTTTGTCGTATATTATTCTCACATTTGGATAAATAATACCATTCAAAAATTTCATTTCATTTTTTTTTTGCCAAGAGTTAAATTTGTATAAATTTGTATTTTAAGCAGATATGTCAACAGAAAAGATTTTTATATCGCCAAAACTCGAGGGTCATCGTTTCAATGACCACACACTTCCAATTAGTCTTATGGAAGACTTTTCTGCTTTTGAAGAGTTAATTTTTGAACTTGCAAAAACAATATACCTTAAAGAGAATCCAAAGAGAAAAAGAGTTCCCAAGGGATTTTCTGATAATGTATATTTAAAACTTTCCAAAATTGAAGAAGGGAGCACGATCACCAAAATATTAATTGCTGTTACAACAAGTCTTACAAACCCTACTATACCGGTTGCTAATGATGAGTATTTTAGTTACTTTGAAAAAGCTAGAGATAAGGTTTTTGAACTGGTTGAAGATGCAAATTCTGGCAAATCGGCTACTATTGACAGTAAATTTCTCAATTATTTTAATCGAATTGGTAAAAATTTAGAAGAAGATGAATCAATTGATTTTTTAAACTCTTCAAATTCAATAAGAAATGTTAAATTTAGTAGAAATACTAGAAGAAAGATATTATTATCGAGAAAAGAAAAACTTGGATATTCCGAGATTATTCATGAAAATGTTCTAATATCTTCAATTGATAAAAAAAATCAAATTTTTAATATAGAATTAAACAGTTCAACTTTTGAACATCCGATAATCATTGATTTTTTCGACACTATCAATTTAGCATTTCAAGAATATGAAAATAAAACATTAGTATCGTTAAAAGCCACAGGTGTATATAATGAACAATCTAAACTTGTACATATTGAAGATATACAATCAATGGATGTATTAGACCCTTATGATGTTAATGTAAGATTACAAGATCTTCTATTACTAGAAGAAAAATGGTATGATGGAATACAGGGTAAGGCTTTAGACCGAGAAAAAACCAATATTTTTGAAAGTTATTTCAAAAATTATTTCAACTCCAATTTACAGCTTCCAGCAATATTTCCCACGCTAAATGGTGATATTGTACTCGAATGGAAAAAACACGATATAGAAATTTCCCTAGAAGTAAGATTACATGATTTAAACGCTGAATTACTTTACTTTGATATGAATAATGATAGTAAGGATTTTCAAAAAAGAATTGACTTAAGCATTGATTCTAGCTGGGAAGAAATTAATGACATCATCTTAAAAAATATTATTTGATGACTGAAAAAACATTGTTACATAGACAAATACATCCATCATGGGTTCAAAATGATACAGTTTCTTCACAAGCATTTTTAGTCGAAAACAATATTGCTTCATTAGCGTTTACTCCTTCTGAAAAGGATAATAAAAAATTATCTGTTTATAATGGTGAAAAGTTCTCTGCTGAAGAATCTTTTACACATTATACTGCAACCCTTCAATCGGCAGGGGTATTATCAGTAACCGTCTCTGAAGTAGACTCTATTGGAGATCTAAAAGTACAGGAAGACAATAATCCTTTTGATGGTCATTCGATTATAGATTATAGTATGGTTGAAAATACTAATCAAGTAAAAAAGAAGGCAAAACGTTTAAAAGGATTAGCAACTCAAAGAGGCTGGACACATAAAGAGTAAAATTATTATGTAAATTATAAAGATCTGAGTTATCATTTAGCTCAGATTTTATTTTAATATAAAATATACCAATCGGTATATTTTTGTATATTTGTATTGAAATTATAGTAAATGTCAAAAGCAGAAAAGACCAAACAGTTTATTATTGAAAAAACCGCCTCTTTATTTAATACAAAAGGCTATATGGCTACGTCTTTATCAGACATTACGGAAATTACCGGCCTCACCAAAGGAAGTATTTACGGAAACTTTGGTAATAAAGATGAAGTAGCACTTGAGGTTTATCAATACAATTCTGGTTTACTTTCTAAAAATATGGCCAGATCATTAGGAGAGGAATTCGCAACTACCATTGACAAACTCAATGCCTTTGTAAGCTTTTACCGGAAAAACTGGAAAGCAGTATTTGAAAACGGCGGCTGCCCATTAATGAATGCTGCTACCGAAGCTGATGATACTTTTCCCAGTCTGAAAAAGCAGGTGACCTTATCATTTGAAGGCTGGATAAAAAAAATAGCTTCCGTAATTGCTGAGGGCCAGGAAAATGGAGAGATCCATCAAACTGTAGACGCATCTGGATATGGCTCTCTTTTCATTATGCTTATTGAAGGTGGAATATTGCTTTCCAAAACAACAGAAGATGAAAACTATTTACATCTGGCTTTGGACAGAATATCGTTGATAATCGATAAAGAACTCAAAATACTTCCCTCATAAATTTTTCAATATGGAAACAAAAAAAGTAGCGATTGTAGGATACAGCAGAATTCCTTTCGCCAGAGTCAATACAGCCTACGCAGATCTGGATAATCAGGAACTTCTGGAAGCAACCCTTAACGGTTTGATCAATAAATACAGTTTACAGGGAAAACTCCTGGGCGAAGTGGCTGGTGGTGCCGTTATCAAACACATTTCAGAAAGTAACCTCATCAGGGAATCTGTGATGAATACTTCGCTAGATCCTGCTACTCCTGCATGCGATCTACAGCAGGCCTGTGATACGGGAATTGAAGCAGCAGTTTATATTGGGAATAAGATTGCATTAGGCCAGATAGAAAGCGGTATTGCCTGTGGTGTTGAAGCGATGAGCAACATTCCTTTTGAATCTGCTCCAAGATTAAGAAAAGCGCTTTTAAAAGCTAATAAAGAAAAATCAGTATTTGGAAAATTAAAACAGCTTCTAACTCCAAAACTGAAGGACTGGATGCCGATTCCCTACAAAGGACAGGAGCCTAAAACCGGTCTCGTAATGGGCGGACACACAGAAATCACAGCCAAATATTACAATATCTCTCGTGAGGATCAGGACGAATTAGCATTCAAAAGCCACCAAAACATGGCTAAAGCTTATGACGAAGGATTTTTCAAAGATATGATTGTTCCCGCTTTCGGTTTAGATAAAGATAATAATCTCCGTAGAGATACCAGCCTTGAAAAACTTTCCCAGCTAAAACCTGCTTTTGATAAAGAGCATGGAACTTTGACTGCAGGAAATTCAACTCCCTTCACTGATGGTGCATCCGCAGTCTTAATGGGAAGCGAAGAATGGGCGAATGCCAATGGCCTTCCAATTTTAGCGTATGTTACTTTTTCAGAAGTAGCAGGTATTGAATATGTTGATCATAAACAAAATTTACTTCTGGCTCCTGTTTTCGCTGCAGACAGAATGCTGAAAAAAGCAGGAATAAGTCTTGAAGATTTTGATTATTATGAAATCCACGAAGCCTTTGCAGCCCAGGTTCTCGCCACCATCAAGATTTGGGAGAATGATGACCTGGCTAAACAATTCGGTCTGGAAAAGGCTTTGGGAAAAATTGACAGGAATAAACTGAATGTAAAGGGCGGAAGTCTCGCAGTAGCGCATCCATTTGCAGCCACTGGTGGCAGAATTATCGGGACACTGGCAAAACTGCTCCATGAAAAAGGGAGTGGAAAAGGGTTCATCTCAATTTGTGCTGCAAGAGGACAAGGTGTAACGATGATTTTAGAAAAATAAAAACAGAAAATATGGACAGATTAACCCAACTTCAGCAATTCATCGGAAAAGAATTCGACCAGTCTCCATCCCCTTTTATGAAATGGCTCAATCCTATTGTTCTTTCTGTGGAAGAAGGACATCTGGAATTCGAGTATAAAGTAAGACCGGAATGGTTGAACCCGATTGGAAATCTCCACGGAGGTGTCACGGCTGCGATTGTTGATGACCTCATTGGAGCCACAATGTTCTCCCTGAACGAAAATTCTTTCATAACGACCATCAATAATGTGATCGATTATTTTTCAACTGCAAAAGAAAATGATAATATTGTAGCCGAAACGAAAATTATAAAACGAGGCCGGCAATTTGTCCATGCGCAATGTGAAATATGGAACGCAGACAAAACAAGACTGATTGCCAGAGGAACCTCCAATCTATTCAAAATTAATAACTAAATATGAAGAGAGTTGTCATTACAGGACTGGGCGCAGTAACGCCTTTGGGGAATAATGTCGAAGATTTTTGGCAAAACAGCATTAACGGGGTCAGCGGAGCAGGTCTGATCACCCATTTTGATTCAGAAAAATTTAAAGTCCACTTCGCCTGTGAAGTGAAAAATTTTGATCCGAAAGTTTATCTTACCCACAACGAAATAAAAAGAAGCGACCTGTTTTCACAATATGCAATGTATGCCTCTGCTGAAGCTATTCAGGATTCGGGACTGGAGTTTGATAAGATGGATCCTTTTGATACCGGAGTAATTTGGGGAACCGGGCAAGGTGGTATGTGGACTTTTGAAAGTGAAGTGATGAATTTTTCAGAAGGCGACGGAACACCGAGGTTCAATCCTTTTTTTGTTCCTAAATTCATCGCCAACATGGCTTCAGGAATGATTTCTATGAAATTTGGTCTCCAGGGGATCAACTATACTACGATTTCAGCCTGTGCAACGGGAAATACGGCATTGATGGATGCCTTCAATTATATCCGTCTCGGAAAAGCGAAAGTAATTATCAGCGGTGGTTCTGAAGCCGCAATTACGCCGGCTTCTGTAGGTGGTTTCTCTATTATGAAAGCAATGTCTACCCGAAATGATGACTTTGCCACAGCAAGCCGTCCTTATGATACAGAAAGAGACGGTTTTGTCATGGGTGAAGGTGCAGGAGCTTTGGTTCTTGAAGAATATGAACATGCTGTAGCCAGAGGAGCTAAAATTTATGCCGAATTAGCCGGAGCAGCAATGACTGCAGATGCCTATCATATGACTGCACCTCATCCGGACGGTGTGAGTGCCATCAAAGCCATGCAGCTGGCTATGAAGGAGGCAGGAGCCAACGCAGAGGATATTGACTATCTTAATCCCCACGCAACTTCCACGCCGATTGGAGACGTGATCGAATTAAAAGCGATCAGTAAATTATTTGGAGGAAGCAAAAACCTCGATGTCAGTGCTACCAAGTCTATGACAGGACACTTATTGGGTGCTGCGGGTGCTGCGGAAGCCATTCTTTCCATAAAAGCAATAGAAAAAGGAATTATTCCTCCAACAATCAATCTTCATAGTTTAGATGAAAATATTCCAAAGGATGTGAATATCGTGTTTGGAGAAGCTAAAGAAAAGGATATTAATTTTGCATTGAGTAATGCTTTCGGATTCGGAGGTCATAATGCAACTGTAGTCTTTAAGAAATTTAAATAAGAAAAGCAGTCTATTTGACTGCTTTCTTTTTATCAATTAATTAAGAATGTTGAAATAGTATCCTATTTCGTGTCAGAAATAAAATAATCATCTGCATCTTCCTCTATCGGAATATAAAGTCTCTCCCATTTTTCACCTCCTATCATCTCCCAGCTATGCCCTTCTCCTTTTGTATCTTCAGCCAGAAGAATAATTCCTGGCTCAATAAGAAATGTGGAATCATCACTTACTTTAAATCTGATTTTTCCTTTTAATGTGACTACATACTGCCTTCTTGGAGCTGGATGGGCCACCTTTTCCCATTCCTCAACGGTATTACTGATCCAAAAAGTGGTTGTATTCATAGGCTTCAGGGTCGGAATTTTACCTTTCTCGAACGTGCTTGTTCCATCGGGGTTATTCATCAGCCTGATAGCAGAAACAAATTCTGAAGTATCTTCCATTACAAATCTTTATGCCTTCAACCATTCCGAAGAAGAAAGATACTTCTGATCGGGATAATAAATAAAAAGACAGTTTCGTCCTTTTATGGTATTAATGATAGGCTGTGTCAATGCTTTCGGTACTGCGGGACATCCCCAGCTTCTTCCGATTCTTTTGTGCATGGAGGCGAAATCATCACTTACATAATCTGCTCCGTGCATTACGATAGCTCTTCTATAGGCAGCATCATTAAATCCTTTATCCATTCCCAAAAGCTTTAAAGAATATCCGTTGTCTCCCTGGTAAGTGGCATCCGTGATATAAAATCCTAAGCTGCTCTGCAGCGAACTTTCCGTGTTAGAAAAATTCGTCGCAAATTCTTCGCCTGTATTTTTTCCGTGTGCTACCAGTGAATTGAATAATACTTTTTTCTCGTTGGTGTCAATCACCCAAAGTCTTTTGGTATTTGAAGACATAGAAAAATCGCAGATAGTCAATAAATGCGAGTCTTGGTTCAGCAATCCTGCTTTCTTTAAATTCTCAAATCCTGTCAATGCTTTTGAAAAAACTTCGTAATTCAGTTCATGTTCAGGGTCAAATGGAATTGATTTGTACAATTCTTCTGACGAAGACACAGCTGCTGCAGTCTTCTCAGATTTCGTGTCAGTTACTCTTTCCGTTTTTTCGGTCTTGACTTTTTCATTCTTCACCATTACTTTTGGCGAGATATAGAATGAAGTCGTCACCATATAAACAAGGCCTAATACGCTATAAATTCCTCTCATTCAATACTGTTAAATTCTAAATTAGTGAGGCAAAATTATAAAAACATAATTACCAGCCGGTTATAACTCTACAAAGTTTAACTCAATTTAAGAAACTTTAACTTCCTGATTTTGTGAATTAAAAGGTTTTATTTTTCTGAATCTGCAACAAACTCAAGGCTCACAGAATTCATACAGTAACGCAATCCTGTAGGTTTCGGACCATCATCAAAAACATGTCCCAGATGGGAATCGCAACGTTTGCAAAGTACTTCTACCCTTTCCATTCCATAAGCTGTATCTCTTTTGTAATAAACTCCTTCTTTATCTGCTTCAAAAAAACTTGGCCATCCGCAGCTGCTGGAAAATTTTGAGGTAGAACGGAAGAGGTGATTACCGCAGACTGCACAATAATAGTCTCCCACTTCATCAAATTCATTATACTTTCCGGTAAAAGCTCTTTCTGTAGCAGCTTCTCTTGAGATAGCATATAAGTCGGGAGCCAGGATCTTTTTCCATTCCTCATTGGAAATATCCAATTTTGACGTATCGGTTCTGGAGTAGTATGGATTGTTTTTTGCTTCTTTATTTTCCATAGAAATAGTTTTAACAGGCTGAAACTTCTGCATCATACTTGCAGATAAGTAAATAAATTTTAATCTTGAATTTCATTCCTGTTTGGGAATGACGGTTTGATGACCAAATTTAGTAAATTTGAGAATATGAATGACGAAGCAAAAAGAAAACAGCTGAGAAAATATAAAATGTTTGCCACCGGATTGTTTGTCCTGATGGCTATTATTTTTATCGCTACCACGTTACTTGAAAAGTCCAATCCATTTCATTGGCTGGGTTATGTACGGGCTTTTTCTGAAGCAGCTATGGTGGGTGCTCTGGCAGACTGGTTTGCTGTAACCGCTTTATTCCGGCATCCGCTTGGACTGCCGATTCCTCATACCAACCTTATTGAAAACAGCAAACAGCGGTTAGGGGATAATCTGGGAAGCTTTGTGGTGAGTAATTTTCTTTCGCCTCAGAATATACGCCCTTATATCCAGAAACTTAAAGTTTCAAATTTTGTCGGAGAGTGGCTTGCCAAAGAAAAAAGCCAGGAAATCCTGATCAGGAACCTGTCGGATATCGTTCTGGATATTCTGAATAAGCTTGATGATACTTCTGTAAGTCAGTTTATCAGCAAAAAAGTTTCTGAAATGACGGATGACATTAAGTTGAATAAAGTAGTTGGGAACGGGATCGGTTATATTCTTGAAAAGAATGACCATCAGAGGATGGTGACTAATCTTTCCAAACAAATTAAAGAATATATTATTGAAAATGATGAAATGATCAAAGAGCGGGTAGAGAAAGGAAGTTATTCATTCATTCCATCTTTTGTTGATCATAAAATTGCTGATAAAATTGCCAGCGGGCTTGCTGATTTTTTCAAAGAAATTGAAGAAGACCCGGAACACCAGATCCGAAACCTCATTACTCAGAAGATTTATGAATTTTCTACTGATCTAAAGGAAGATCCCAAATGGGATGATGAGTTTAAAACCATCAAAAACGGTCTTCTGAAAAGTAATAAGCTTGACGAATATTCCAGCGACATCTGGATCTCCATAAAAAAAACACTCATGAAAGAACTTCTGGACGAGCAATCTTCTTTAAAAGGATATCTCACAAAAAACCTGAATGAATTTTCACAAAATTTAAAAACAGATGAGAATCTCCAGAATAAGATTGATCATTGGGTAAGAGTGACTGCTTATAAATATATCCTTAAAAATACCCATCAGTTCGGAAACCTCATCAGCTCTACGGTAGGCAACTGGCAGGGGAAAGAACTCAGCGAGAAGATGGAGCTGGAAGTGGGCAAAGACCTTCAGTTTATCCGGGTAAACGGAACGCTAGTTGGCGGATTGGTCGGGCTGATTATCTACACCATTGCCAATTTCTTCCTCTAAAACTATTCACAACCAACCATGAAAAAACTTTTTATTACCCTATTCCTATACCTTTTTGTCTTTTATTTTGGGCAGAAAGTCGAATTTAAGGCTATAACAGATTCCTCGCAGGTTTTTAAAGGGGAAATTGCAGAAGTCCCTGTTACCTTGCACCTCAGCTACAAAGGAATTGCAGATTGCAGCCTGTATCAGTATTTTATAGACGGATGGTATTATTATGATAAATACCAGAAAAAAATACCGCTGACTGGCATTTATGATTCCGGAAAATTGTATTTATACAATTTTGGGAACAGACAAAAGCAAAATTCCAAGTTATTAAAAGATCAGATCACTTCACCTCAAAAAGTGGAAAAAACTGACGAGATCGCAGCAACACTATCTCCCAAAGAATATATGATTTTTGAATCGGATGATATCAAGGAAAATACTATTTCCGGAAATTTTTATTTGAAAGATAAAGTTCAATCTGCAAAACTGTTTACCGGAAATGATATGATTTATCGTTTTAATAATTATCTGACATTACCCAACAACAAGAAGATCAACACCTTTGACTTCATTAATAAGCACGGTGGAAATCAATTAATTTCTTATGCTTCCGGAGACAATGGAAACCGTGTTTTACTGTATTTTGAACACTCTTCCAACTTCAATGCGTGCGGAAGATGTGGAGCAAGCGAAGGTGAAAAGGGCTACAGGGTTTTATATTTTACCAAAGACTGGAATTATAAAAGTTATGAAGAATTCCTTACTGAAAGCTGTCTGGAAAATATCTATGACACTCTGGAAACAAAATCTAAAGACCGGAAAACCTTACAGTTTAAAGTCAGTAAAACATCATCTTCACCAGCATATGCTTTTATGGTTGATATAAAAAATGCATCGGTTGTGAAGTCAAAATAAAAAAGAGAGCCATACAACTCTCTCCTTATTTTATCTTGGAAGCCTGCTGGCTCTCTTTAAAAGTTCTTTATTGATCTCATTAATCAGTTCCGGGCCTTCATAAATAAATCCGGTATACAGCTGTATCAGGCTTGCTCCTGCATCCAGTTTTTCAATAGCATCTTTAGCAGAATGTATTCCTCCTACTCCAATGATTGGGAAAGCTCTGTTACTTTTCTCAGAAAGATATTTGATCATTTTTGTACTTCTTTCACGAATAGGCTTTCCACTTAACCCACCATTTCCTATTTGCTCTAAAGTTTCAGAAGAGGTTTTCAGACCTTCCCGATTGACAGAGGTATTGGAAACAATCGCTCCATCAAGTTTTGTCTCTGCAATCAGTTCAATAATTTCATCCAACTGATTGTCATTAAGATCCGGAGCTATTTTCAGTAGTATGGGTTTCTTTACAGATTTTGTCTGATTGATTTTCTTTACTGCGGTAATCAGTTCACGCAGATATTCTACATCTTCCAGCTTGGCATGACTTCCTACATTCGGACAGCTTACATTCAGTACAAAATAATCTACATGAGGATGAAGGCCATCAAAACAATCCAGATAATCCTGTGTATAGTTTTCCGGGCTTGTATTGGTATTCTTGCCGATGTTTCCTCCGATAATGATTTTTCCCTTGTTGGATTTCAGTTTTTCGATTGCTGCTTCAAGACCATCGTTATTGAAGCCCATCCTGTTGATAATTCCTCCATCTTCAATTAAGCGGAACAATCTTTTCTTAGAATTTCCTGTCTGAGCTTTGGGTGTCACAGTTCCTATTTCTACAAATCCAAAACCAAGGTCTCCCAACTCGTTGAATAAAACCGCATTTTTATCAAAACCTGCAGCCAATCCAACTGGATTTTTAAATTTCAAACCGAAAACTTCTCTTTCCAGACGTTTGTCTTCAATAGGTTTTGGGAAAAATAATTTAGTAAGAAATCCAAAATTTTTAAGCATTGAAAATGTAAAATGATGAACTTCCTCGGGATCAAATTTGAAGAGAATGGGTCTGATGATACTTTTGTACATTGAAAAAAAGTTTTACAAAAATACTCAATTTAAAATTAATGTCCGGTTACCTTATGATATTTTATCAAAATGTTTTATAAATATCATCTATCAGATACTACCTGCAAATCAATGCAATTTTAACGTAAAAAAAATATAAACTGCTTTTATCCTTGTCAAGGTTTGAAACCTTGACAAGGATGTTTAGACTTTGTGCTTAAATTAAGAATAAGAACTCAAATCGAAATTCAAAATATTCCCTACTCTTTTAAACTCGTCATCTATAGTGGCATTTACCGTAATTCTTTCGTTAGAAACAGGATGATTAAAAATCAATTGATGGGCGTGAAGTGTCATTTTGTTAATGCCAAATGTTTGAAGCCACAATTTATTCTGTTTATTGCAGCCGTGTTTACGGCAGCCTAAAATAGGATGCAGAATATGTTTAAAATGCTTTCTCAACTGATGAAATCTGCCGGTTTCCGGAATGGCTTCTACCAAACAATATCTTGAAGTCTGATGTTTTAAAAATGGTAAGTCTATTTCAGATGTCTGCAAACGATGATAATAAGTAATGGCATTCTGCTTTATTTCGTTTTCGTTAATCAAATCATAATCAATCGTTTCTTCTTCTTTTGTCCAACCACGAAGAATTGCCAGATATTTCTTCTCCACTTCTCGTGATGCAAACTGTTCGCTCATTATTCTAAGCGTTTCTTTATCCAAAGTGAATAACAAGACCCCTGAGGTTTTTCGATCTAACCGATGTACAGGAAATACTTTTTGCCCAATCTGGTTTCTTAATTCCTGAATAGCATAGGTATCGGCCTCCCCGGAATAAAAAGATTTATGAACCAATAATCCGCTTGGTTTATTGATGACGATAAGATGCTCGTCGCGATAAAGAATTTCTAACATGGGACAAAAGTAGAATTTTTTGACTGATCTCCAGCCCTGATTGAGCGGCATGTTTAAGCTCTTTTCAGGATTTATTTTGCGGCGGCTCCGCCGCCGCAAAATAAATCCTGAAAAAGCGAGTAGTGAAAGCAGGTTCCCGGCTCCTAATTTCCATCTATACAAAAACTTCCATCTTCCATCTTCTAACTTCCCGCTTTTTCACTATTTTTGCACCTTAGACGATTAAAAAAATTATGGCAAAGCAAGAAGATGTTTTCAAGAAAGTGATTTCTCACGCGAAAGAATATGGTTTTATTTTCCCTTCGAGTGAGATCTATGACGGTTTATCGGCTGTTTATGATTATGGACAAAACGGTGCTGAATTAAAAAACAATATCAAGCAATATTGGTGGAAAGCGATGGTACAGCTTAACGAAAATATTGTAGGTATTGATTCGGCTATCCTTATGCATCCTACAACTTGGAAAGCTTCAGGCCACGTTGACGCATTCAATGATCCTTTAATTGACAATAAAGATTCTAAAAAACGTTTCAGAGCAGACGTTTTGGTGGAAGATTACTGTTTGAAAATTGAGGATAAAGAAAATAAAGAAATTGAAAAAGCAGCGAAAAGATTCGGAGAGTCTTTTGATAAAGCTCAATTTGAAGCTACCAATCCAAAAATCCTTGAATACAGAGCAAAAAGAGAAGCTATTCTTTCAAGATTGGCAAAATCTCTGGAAAATGAGGATCTTGCTGATGTAAAATCTTTAATTGAAGAATTGGAAATTGCTGATCCGGATACCGGTTCCAAAAACTGGACGGAGGTAAGACAATTCAACCTGATGTTCGGAACAAAATTAGGAGCTTCTGCAGATTCTGCGATGGATCTTTATCTGAGACCGGAAACGGCTCAGGGTATCTTCGTTAATTTTTTGAACGTACAGAAAACTTCACGTCACAGACTTCCTTTTGGTATTGCTCAAATCGGTAAAGCATTCAGAAACGAAATTGTTGCCAGACAGTTTATCTTCAGAATGCGAGAATTCGAACAGATGGAAATGCAGTTTTTTGTAGCTCCGGGAACTGAATTGGAATTCTACGAACAGTGGAAAACAAAACGTCTGAACTGGCACCTTGCTTTAGGTTTAGGTGATGACAATTACAGATTCCATGATCACGAAAAATTGGCTCATTATGCCAATGCTGCTGCGGATATTGAATTTAATTTCCCATTTGGCTTCAAAGAACTGGAAGGAATTCACTCCAGAACAGATTTCGATTTAAAAGCGCATGAAAAACATTCAGGAAGAAAGCTTCAGTTCTTCGATCCGGAAAGAAATGAAAATTATGTTCCTTATGTAGTGGAAACTTCTGTAGGTTTAGACAGATTATTCCTTTCTATCTTCTCACACAGTCTTAAAGATGAAGTACTGGAAGATGGTTCGGAAAGAACAGTTTTATCTCTTCCACCGGCTTTAGCCCCTGTAAAAGCGGCTATCCTTCCTTTGATGAAGAAAGATGGTTTAGCAGAATATGCAGAGAACATCTTCAATGATCTGAAATATGATTTCAATCTGTTCTACGAGGAAAAAGATGCAATCGGAAAACGTTACAGAAGACAGGATGCGATCGGTACTCCTTACTGTATCACCATCGACCATGATTCTCTTACAGATCATACGGTAACGATAAGAGACAGAGATACAATGCAGCAGGAAAGAGTTCCTGTTTCCGATTTAAGAAGGATCATCGACGAGAAAACAAACTTCAGAAATTTACTTTCTAAACTATAGATCAAAAGCCTCCAAATATGGAGGCTTTTTTATTTGCAGTTTACAATATAAACATTTGCATTATTCTAAATCTACAAGGGATTTTTATACGCTCGCAGATAATGGTATTTTCTATATTCCATTAACCCTTACAGGTCTTGAAGCTCAAAATTTTTAATCAATTACCGTAATAATAGTTTATTTACGGTGGCTTTATCATTTTCTTATCAAAATTATTTTAAATTTGTTTAAGACTGATATTCATGATCATATGAGGGCATTAAAATACGTAATAGGCGGAGCAGCTGCAGGTGTAGCCGCAGTTTATCTTTTGGGATACGATTATTTATTCAGCGGAATTTCTAAAACGTACCTCAAAGGAAGATCAAGTGCCTACATTGATGACGGAAAACTTTTTCCGGGAAACCTCATCGATACTGAAGAACCCGTATTGTGGACAGAAGATCCCGAATACAATAAGAAAGAACTGCCTGAGCATGTGCTTGAAGATTTAAAGCATTCCAAAACCGCTGCTTTTGTGGTTATAAAAAACGGAAAAATTCTTCATGAGCAGTATTGGGATGGCTACAATCAGCTTTCCCAGACCAATTCTTTCTCTATGGCCAAAGCTGTTACAGTAATGTTATTAGGAAAAGCTTTGGAAGAAGGTATTATCAAGAATATTCACGAAAAACTTTCTGACTTTTATGCTGAATTTAAAGAAAAGGAATTCGGAAGTGAGGTAACGCTTAAAAACTTAGCTCAAATGGAAGCAGGACTTGACTGGGACGAAAATTACAATAATCCCTTTCTCCCGAATGCAAAGGCCTATTATGGAAGAAATCTTATAAATGCTGTTTTCTCAAGAAAATTTAAAGATCAACCAGGCACCCGGTTCGAATACCAGAGCGGATCTACTCAGCTTCTCGGATTTGCTTTAAAAAAGGCTTTGAACCGGACACTTGCCAGCTACTTATCAGAGAAATTCTGGATCCCGATGGGGATGGAGCAGAACGCATACTGGAGTACCGATAATCACGGGATGGAAAAAACCTACTGTTGTATTCACTCCAATGCAAGAGATTATGCAAAACTGGGTCAGCTTTTTTTAAATAACGGAAAAGTAGGTGAAAAGCAGATTCTCAACTTAGATTTTATCGAACAGATGAGAACACCTACCAAAAAATCGCAAGAAATCTACGGAATGGGGCTTTGGATCAATCATGACAATCCCATCAGGCATTATTACTTCCTTGGATTGCAGGGCCAATATATTATTATGGTTCCTGAGCACAATATGGTCATTGTAAGAACCGGAAGTTACCGCAATAATCCAAAGAATGATAGAGGAAGACCGGATCAGGTAAAATTTCTTGTCAATGAAACCGTTCAATTATTCCAGTAAGCTTTATGGAAAAACACAGCCCGAAAATAGATGCCTATATTGAAAAATCACAGGATTTTGCAAAACCGGTTTTAGAATATATCCGTGAAACGGTGCATGAATTCTGTCCTGATGCAGAAGAAACAATGAAGTGGAGCTTTCCTCATTTTATGTATAAAGGAAAAATTCTCTGTGCGATGGCTTCTTTCAAGCAGCACTGCACTTTCGGTTTCTGGCTGGAAAAGGAAATGAAAACCATGCATGAGATTACCCGGAATATTGAAAAAAACTCAATGTTCAGCTTAGGAAAGATCACCGGGATAGAAGATCTTCCGCCAAAAATTCAGCTTAAAAAAGCGCTTACTGAAGCAATGGAGCTTACCGACATGGGCGTTACCGTAAAAAAGGCAGCCCCATCTAAAACGGAAACAGAAATGCCGGATTATTTCCAAACTGCTTTGAATGAAAATATAAAAGCTTTAAAAGTTTTTGAAAAGAGTTCACCGTCTTTCAGGAAAGAATATATCAGCTGGATCATTGAAGCCAAGACTGAAGCTACCAGAAATAAAAGAATGGAACAGTCTTTGGAATGGATAGCCGAAGGTAAATCCAGAAACTGGAAATACGAAAAAAAATAAAACACAATAATTACGATGAAGAAAAAAATAATCTTCTTTTTCTTCTTTGCCATTTCAACTTTTACATTCTCACAAAACTTTGATTTTGAGGGACAATATAAATATGCGCGGTCTTTAGCTTCTAAAAACCCGGACAGTTCTGAAATTGTCTTAAACGACATTATAGATTCCGCCCAGAAAAAAAAACAGCCGAATTATCTGGCAAAAGCATATTACCTGAAATCATTCAACAGCTATTTGAAATCGGATGCAAAAGCGACACTTGATTTTGCAGAAAAGGCATTAAAGATATCATCGGAGAACAATTATGGCCCCGGAAAAGCCCTTGCCTACAGAATGCAGGGAACACAGTATGCAAAACTGGGACTTTTAAAAGAAGCCTCCCAAAGCCTTAATAAAGGTTTAGATGAGATCAAAAATAATGATTCTGATGAGGGACATGAACTGAAAGGCATGATCTATAATTCTTTCCTGATCCTTTTCAATGAGAACGAATATCAAAAGAAAGAATCTTATTCTAAAAATGCAGTCCGGGAATTTCAGCAGATAAAAAATATTCCTAGAAGAAATGAGCTTCTGGTCTCTGCCTACACAAACTTAGGTTACAATTTATCAGAAGTAAAGAAATTTAATGAAGCCCAATCTTATTTTGTGAAAGCGCTTGCGTTCGTTGGACATGACAATCATTATTTAAGGGCTAATATTCTCCATGATATCGGGTTTTCTTTTTCACAGCAGAATAAACCGGACAGTGCGGTGTCATACTATCAGAAAGCTTTAAAAATTGCCAGTCAATATGGGTTTAGCGAAAAGAAAATAGAAATTACCAAAAACCTTGAAACTGCATACAAACAGATCGGAGATCTTCCTAATGCCCAAAAATACAAACTGGAAAATCTTGAATTAAAGGACAATGTTTCGTACAGCCAGAAAATGGCTGTTGATAAGACCTTTAGCCAATTTAATAAACAGCTGAGTGAAAGCTATACTACCTCCAAAGGCCTGATTACAGCATGCATCATTCTGCTCCTCATTTTAGGAATTATTATTTTTTATATAATCCGCCTTAGAAAAAAATATAAAAACACAGTCACCGAAATCTATGAAAAAGGGATCACTCCTGCTTCCTACGAAGCAGATCCACAGGAATCTGCTGAAGACCAAACTGGAATTAGTGTTCCGGCAGATATAAAAATATCGCCCGAAGTAGAAGGAAGTATTCTACTCGGCTTACAGGTTTTTGAAGAAAGCTTTGATTTTAACAATAAAAATATTTCACGTTACAATTTATCTAATACACTGAATGTAAATACAAAATATCTTTCAGCAGTTATTAAAAAGCATAAAAAATTTAATTTCAATCAGTACATCAATCATCTGAGGATCAATTATATTGTAGACAAATTAAAAAATGAACCTCAATACCGTAAATATAAAATCAATCATCTTGCTGAAATCACAGGATATTCTTCCCACAGTGCTTTTTCTCTTGAATTTAAAAAAATTACAGGGTTGCATCCCTCAGCATTCATCAAAACGCTTGATGAAATAGCTTAATTACTGTTCCGCTATAGTCAGGTTATTATATCCCCCGGTATTATTTAATGAAAAGCCTGTTGTATTTAAAGCATTTAAATTAAACCAGATGTAAGGCATGAGCCGTTGCCCTGCCGTCATGTAAAAAGATGCTGTACAGTTGCTTCCTGCATCAATGTTTCCGTTGCTGTTTGAAGACATGGTATTGACACACTTTACTGTATTTACAATATTTGTAGCAAGTAAACCCGCTGTGTTGTCATACAGCTGCCAAATTGCTTCTATCTGAATTGGATTTAAAGGATCTGCTGTATAATTAATGGCAAGAGGGGCCAGATCTGTAGTAAAAGTGGCTATATACACTCCGTTTCGGGGTGCTGTAAAAACTCCTGTTGAGATATCAAAAGTAGTTCCGGAATTACTTTCAAAAGCTTTCGTCCAGCCTACCAGATAATTACTCACACGGTTTTGTAATCCTGTGGTGGTTAATGCAGAAGGTAAAACCAATTTTACAGTATTATCTGTTTTTGCAGCAATAACAATGACCTTATTGACTGCTGGTTGGGCGGTAAGCAGGGGAAGCCATTCATTTCCATTGGAATACTCCATTCCTGTATTGTAGCGAACTGCGCCTTCATCTGCTGCGGCAGCTGTAAGTGTAGAAGTACCGAAACCTACTGCTCCGTTCCCGGAATTTCTGGCATCTACTTTTACAGCCGGACTATGAGTTCCCGCCCCTATTCTTCCGGCGTTTGTGATCAAAACATCATTGCTCTGCTGAGCAGGCGTAAATGAAGATCCGGATACGGGATTGTCTTTCTGTCCGTCTGTATGAAGAATTCCTCTGGGATTCGGCGTATTGATCCCAATCTGGGAAGATGCCCAGTTAAAACTTAAAGCTAAAATAATTACTAAATATTTTTTTTTCATCATTTGTGTTTTTATAATCCGAAAATACTCAGAGACGTCAGTGACGCATCAGTATCCAGTGTTTTTGCTGTTCCTAAAGCCTGGTTAAGGCTTACCGTAATATTGTCTCCCTGGTTAAGGTTAAAAATTCCGGAACAATTTCCGGCGACACGGTTTGAAAGTGAATTGGTTCCCGGATAACTTCCTACACACTTGAAGACCTTATTGGTAGTGGAAGATGCAGAATTGGTCTGAATCAGGGTTTCATATCGTGAATCATTGGCAATAGCACCGGAAGCCAATGAAAAGGTGAAGGAGACAATATATATTCCGGCTTTTGATGCTACAAAAGTTCCCGTGGCTGTATTAAAACTTCCGTTGACATCCGTTTTTTTTGTCCAGTTGGTAACTGTAGCCTGCGTTCCACTTGTAAAGTTCTGTCCAGAAGCATTTTCTGCATCTACAAAATCATTGGGCGCTTTGTGTGCCAGTGCGGTCCATGCCGTACCATTGGAGTAGCTCAGATCCTGTGTTCCGGAATTGTATCTCAGTGCTCCGGCTTTTGCTGCAGAAGCAGTCTGGGATGTTCCTCCGATGCCCAGGGCATTCTGATGTTCGTTAGATCTCAAATCCAGTCTTGATTTGGGTGTTTTTGTTCCTGCTCCCATATTTCCTGAAGAAGTTATCACCATGTCATCATAGTAGCTGGCCGGAACTGCCGGAACTGTATTTTTCTGTCCGTCTACATGGAGTATGCTTTCAGGAGAGGTCATATTGATTCCTACCTGAGCCTTAACAAATAAGCTTACGCTGATCATTAAAACGAGTCCTAATCTTTTTTTCATTATCAAGTGTATTATTGTTCTACAATAGAAAGATTTACAAAGCCATACTCATTGCTTGCGGGAGTAATATCCGTCCGTAAACTTAAGCTCCCATTAAATACCGATTGGTAGATATGAGGCTGGAAGGTGTCTCCTTTATTGAGCTGGATCCCTGCAACACATGAGCCCGCAACCTGTGCGTTCTTTGAGGTATTCAAAAAAGATTTTACGCATTTTTTAACAACAGTACTTCCGTTCACAACGTATCTGGCTTCAGAAAAATATCCTGAAACAATAGGAATTCTTACAAAGTCATAAGTAAAGGAGACGAGATATACCCCTGTTCTGGGTGCCGTGAAGATACCTGTTCCCGGAGTGAAATTAGAAGTGGGATCTGAAATTTCTGTCCATCCCGCAATGCCTGTAGAAACCTGATAAGGAACCTTGACAGCAAAATTAGCAACCCTAAGATTCGCTACTACAACAGCTTTGGTAGGGGAAGAAATAAGATCCTGCCACACCACACCATCTGAGTATTGCATTTTTCCACCGTTCAGCGGATTATACCTCATGGCTCCAGAGGCTGCTTCTGATGCCGTCTGGGTAGTTTCACCTATTCCGATAGAGTTATCTGTATTATTAGTCGATCTTGCGTCTATTTTCACTGCGGGCGTAAGAAGTCCTATTCCTACTTCTCCGTTGGCCGTAAATACTACATCATTAGCTACCTGAGCAGCAGTTGGAATCCCTGTAGCCGGATTATCTTTGGTGCCATCTATATGTAGTAAGGCTTGAGGGCTTGATGTATTAATGCCCACTTGTGCAGACATGAAATTTACCAAAAAGCATCCTCCAGCCACTACACATTTCATCATTGTGTTTATTTTTTTCATCTAAAGTTTGTGTTTTTCAGAATGTAAAATTCTTCAGCAAAGATAAATTCAAATAGATCATTCCTACAACACATAAAAAATGAAATAAATACAAACAACTGAAAATGTAACACTTAAGTACATTTTAAACAGTATCAAAATTCGGAATTTTAGTAACTTCAGGGAAATACCGGACAAAAACTAATGTTTTTTTTAAACAAGAAAGAGAATTTAATAGAAATTTTTAAACATTAATGAAACCTGAAATTGGCTTCGGGTAACGTATTCTTTTTCAGGAAAGCTTCATATTCCGGAGAGAGTTTTGCACGGCCAAAGGTATTTTCCCCACTCATGCTTCCAAGGCGTACTTTGTCTTTACCATACTTTTTATTCATGGCATCCATTGCTTTCATGACCGGCAGGTGCTGATTCTGGGTATCTTCTTCAAAAAGACTGATCTGCCTCTGATCCTCCGGAACAAAGTCATTCACCATCACCCCTGCTCTTTTATAATGGAATCCATCTCTATAAATGGCTTCGAAAAGTTCGTTCACAACTCTTCCTATTAAAATGGAAGAATTGGTAGGGTTGGAAAGAATTCGGGTCATGGCATTTCGGTATTCAGGCAGATCTTTTCTGAAACGGTTAGTCTGTACAAACACAGTGATCATCTTACAACAGGTATTTTGCTTCCTTAATCTTTCTGAGCAATACATTCCGAAAGTTTCTACCCGCTCCCTGACCTCTTCTTTCCCGATAAGCATCTGCATGAAACTTCGGGTAACAGCAATAGATTTTTTTGGCGATGGGGAATCCAGTTCCAGCTGGCGGATTCCTTTAAGCTCATTGATCATCCTTACCCCATGAATTCCCATGATCTTACGGACCCACATTTCAGGTTTTTGGAGCAGATCCCAGGCTTTATAAACTCCACTGTCCTGCATTTTTGCAGCAAGTTTACGGCCGATTCCCCATACATCACCGATATTGAGCCACCTCAAAGCTTTTTCAATTTTTTCAGGAGTGTCGAGGGTATAAACACCATCAAACTGATTTGGAAAATCTTTCACAATCCTGTTAGCTACCTTGCAGAGTGTTTTTGTAGGTGCAATTCCTATGCTTACGGGAATATTTTCTTTTGCTTTGATCTCGTCTTTTATCTTAAGGCAGTAATCACGGATATTGACATATTTAAAACCGGAAAGATCCAGAAATAGCTCATCAATACTGTATACTTCATAATCCAGGACATACGACTTTGAAATATTAATGACCTGCTGGCTTTTGTAATTATAAAGTTCAAATTTTGCAGAAAAGCTTTTCACATCATGCTGTTTGAAAAGATCTTTATATTTGAATGCAGGAGCTGCCATAGGAATGCCCAGATCTTTTGCTTCTTTACTTCTCGACACCACACATCCGTCATTATTGGAAAGTACCACAACAGGTTTTCCTTCGAGAGACCCATCCAGAGTTCGCTCGCAGGAAACAAAAAAGTTGTTGCAGTCGACTAAAGCATACATGATAGATGATGATAATTTTAACGCAAAATTATCATTTTTAAAGATAATTTCTTTCTTTAATTTTAAAATTAACACTATAATTAACACATTGATTATTATATAGTTAATTTATTTTAAACACGTCAAGTTCTGTCGTATTACTTCTATACCTTACATGCCTTCAATTCAGCTATCGGCAGATTACCTTTAAATATTCTTCTTCCAGATCGATCTGATATAAGTGCTGTCGAATGACTTCTTCATTAATGGAGATGTCTTTTATTTGAACTTAAATCAAAAGAAACTTTTATAAAACTCCGTTGTCTTTATGTTGTGAGAAATATCTATTTAAATTAGAAAATTTTCAAGAATCTAAATTTATTTTATTTAAAATATTAATTAAATACGTCAAGTTTCGTCGCCATTCATGTATACTTTTGTGGTATAATAATATACATCATGGACAAAATTACAATAGAAAGAATCAACAAGCTTCATCCTTATGTACGGGACGAAGTGAAGCAGATTATTAAAGAATGTGACGAGGCTCTCACCGGACGTGCAAAGGTGAGAATTACCCAGGGACTGAGATCTTTTGAGGAGCAGGAAAAACTGTATGCCATCGGAAGGATCACTTCCGGTAAAAAAGTGACCAATGCAAAAGCCGGGCAGAGTATCCATAATTATGGCCTCGCTGTTGATATCTGCCTGATGATCGACGGTAAGGTGGCAAGTTGGGATACCGTCAAAGACTGGGATAATGATCAAGTGGCCGACTGGTATGAGTGTGTAAAGATTTTCGCAAAGCACGGTTGGGACTGGGGTGGAAACTGGAAGACTTTTAAAGACCTTCCCCACTTTGAAAAAAAGAATATCCTGACTAAAAAAGGACTGGTCAAAACAAACTGGCGAACGTTATCCAAGATGCCGAGGGATAAGCAGAATTATATTCTATTTTAATTCTCTTTTATTTGAAAATAATTATAATACGACAAGTTCTGTCGCTTCCCAATCCTACCTTTGGTTTGTTAGAAAAATGTTAGTTAACTGAGATCTCAATACTAAAACCAGCATCTGTTTTTAAAAACAGAACGTTGGTTTTAGTTGTCTCAGGACTCTATTTTTCTTTTGAAAAATTACTAAAAATCACATGAAAAAGACAACCATTCTTTCTTTGGACGGGGGCGGAATAAGAGGTATTATCACCTGTATTATTCTCCGCTACATAGAAGAGCAGCTTCAGTATCATGATAACCCGGCGGCCAAACTCGGGGATTATTTTGATCTGGTGGCCGGAAGCAGCACAGGAGGACTGATCGCTTCTATTATTCTATGTCCCGATGAACACCGGAAAGCAAAATATTCTATTCAGAAAGGATTAGAATTATATGCTGAAAAGGGAGGCGACATCTTTCAGGTATCTTTTTGGGAAAAGCTGGTCAATCCATTTGGCCTTCTTAATGAAAAAATCCCTCAGGAATCACTTGAAAAAAACTTAAATGATTTTTTTGGACACTTAGAACTTAAAGAATTTATAAAACCATGTTTGATAACCAGTTATGATATAGAAAACAGAAGAGCTAAGCTTTTTAACTCGTGGGAGGCTAACCTCAGCACAGATAATTTTTATGTAAAAGATATTTGTAGAGCCACATCGGCGGCACCCACTTATTTCAGTCCGGTACAGATAAAATCTATGTATGGACAGATCTTCAGCCTGATTGATGGCGGTATGTTTGCGAATAACCCTACTTTATGTGCATATGCGGAAGCGAGAAAAATTCCTTTTGCAGAAGTATTAAAGAATCACCAGAAAGCCAATCATCCGGGTGTAAATGATATGATTATTGTTTCCCTAGGAACAGGTGTTGAAGCCAGACCTTATTCTTTTAAAAAGCTGCAAAAGTCAGGAAAAATAGGTTGGGTAAATCCTATCATTGATATCCTGATGTCTGCAAATGCAGAAACGGTAGATTATCAGATGTGCCAGATGTTCCAGACCTTAGGACAAAGGAATCAGAAAAATTATTACCGTCTGAATCCTTCATTAAAAAATGCCTCTCCAAGTATGGATAATGTAAGACGGTCCAACATCGAAAATCTGATCCAGGCAGGCCTTAGCTATATTGATGATAACAGGGAAACACTGAACCAAATTGTACAGAAACTAATCAGAAATAAAATATAAGCTTTTTACCTTATAAATATTTAATATAAGCTTAAAAGCTAATATTTAGAAATTATAAAAAGTTTTTTAAACACGTCAAGTTTTGTCGTCTTCCCGCACTACTTTTGAAGTATAAACAAAGACACAAAAAAGCAATCATTAAAATTTTAAAAAGCCTTTGAATTCAACATTTATCAATGCTGAACAGTCAGAAATATGTTTAAAATATAACCTCAACCTTACAACACAAAACATGGAAGCACCAGATCACAATCCAGACACATTTTTTGATGAGGATCTCTATACAATAGAATGGAGCGACATTGAGCACGCTGAGATGGACTATGAAAACTATCTCAATGACATAGAAAATTTTTTCAGGGAAGATTTCGAAGAGGCTATTCCTGAAGAAAACAGATACTAAATACTTTTTAACACGACAAGTTCTGACGCTGTCCGGAATTACCTTTGAAACACCAAATCAAAACACCAGACATCATCCTATAATCATTCAAAAACACCTTTGAATCTATCATTCACAAAATGCCGGACAGCCAGAACTATGTCTGAAAATCTGTAAGTAATATGAAAATCTAATCATAAAGTGGAAGTAGTCTCAACCATAAAAAATGAAGACTCAATCCATGAAAAGCTTTATCAAAAAGACTTTTCAAATTCTATTAATTAATCAAAAACAAAATCACACAGTTTTATTATGAAAACAAAAGAAGAATTAAGGCTCTTATTCGAAAACGGAGACAAGCCTACACAAGAAAATTTCTGGGAATGGCTGGATTCGTACTGGCATAAGGATGAGAAAATTTCTGATAACTCTATTGATTCAGTAGAAAAGGTAATTCCAGTCATTATTGATGGAGTAATTTTTGGACACGCAATATCTATTTCTATTCCTAAAAATGCTAAAGAAATCAAACAAACAGCTTTTCAATATTCAGGTTTTAACTCCCAGATTATCGAAGTTAATTTTAGTGAAGGTCTTGAAAAAATTGGAATAGCCGCATTTTTTTCACAAAATATAAAAAAGATCAAAACTCCTTCAACATTAAAAGTTATTGATGACTCCGCTTTTGGAGAGCAAGGAAATATGATCAATAGTTCTGATTCACTGGAAGAAATCATCCTGAATGAAGGCTTAATAAGAATTGGAGATCGTGCTTTCAATTGTCCCAGAGCAACCATTATTGAAAATTTACACATTCCCAGTTCCGTAACGCTTGTTGGACAAAATGCCTTTGCAATTCCTTCGCTAAAAACAGTTTCAGCTCCTGCTGGTCTGGATTTAAGTAGTGCAGGAATTCCTGCTACAGCTACAATTACTTATAGATAAAAATATTTATGAAAACAAAAGAAGAACTAAAGCTATACTTCGAGAACGGAGATAAGCCTATACAGGAAAATTTCTGGGAATGGCTGGATTCTTACTGGCATAAAAACGAGATGATCCCATTAAACCAAATTGCAAACATTGATGGTTTAGGTGTTGGAGGTCTACTAGAAAATATAAAGACAGGAGGGGTCCGGGACTGGGTTCTAGGTTCTTACAAAGCCGGTGAAGTTGTCAGACATATTGGTATTTTATGGAAATCTAAAGTAGACATTACAAGCGCTGTTCCAGGTAACAATGCTAATTGGGAGGTTTATTTTCCATTTCTTAATTCATCCGGCATTTTTACATCGCATTCAACTACTTTAACAATTAATGCTGTTGCTAATACAGTTACGTTAATTGGTACATCAACCAATAAAATTATCACAAATCAAGGCATATTCAATGTTCGGGCCCAGTCCGTCGATACTTCGGCAAACCCAACATATTATGCGATTGTCTATAATACCTTAAGTACGAATGCAAGAGCAGTCACAATCTATGATAATGCGGCAAAACCTTTAGGGATTAATGACTATGTTTTATTCTATGTATTAAATTTAAATTCAACACTACAGGATATTTTTGGAGCTAAAGGATATACTTTAATTAATGCGGCAGGAACAACCGCTTACCCAGTAAAGCCTGTAGCAATAGCTGATGTTGTTTATAATAAAATATTTTCAACCTGGCAGGAATCAAGAACGTCAGATGAAAAATTTTGGCTTAATAAAGCAATCTTGGATGCTGAATTTTATAATGTAAAAGACAATACGGCTGTTACATTATATGGATTAGGAAAAAACGTTACAACGACCAATTCATACCTGGGCTTTATTTATGCAGAATCAGGTAAGCCCGCATTATTCCTGTACGCAGATGAATTTAATAATGCATTCTCTATGCCTTATGATCCTGTATTACATTCGGGAGTAAAAACATATTATCTCAGATCCGGAACTAAAAGGGAATCCAATACAACAATATATGGAAAAGTAACAATTGATTGGTCTCAAGTTCCTAACCAGAAAAGAGTGGTTGAAAGTAATTCAGGAGTAGTTAATAATAGTAATTTAAGCAGAACATTGTATAAAAAGTCAGAAACTTTTAATAATCCTTTAGGATTTGTAAAATTTGCGCGGTCCCATAGCTTCAATGATTATTATTCTGCTCCAACACTAGAGAGTTATGCCGGTCCGGATGGATCTGGAATTCCTAAAATGCCCTATCAGGATTGTAGGGAATGGGCACTAAAATGGGATGAACTAGTCACCAATGTGCCACCTGGATATTCAATTACAAAGGAAACGCTTACAAGCAATGTTCCTACAGACACAAATACTGAAGGGAAACTGCCAATTTACGGTTATACTTTTTTACCAAGTAAGTTGACCGCCGGGGATCCCACTGGAAACAATGCTCAGACGTTGCCACGAATTGTCTTAAATTGTTCAATTCACGGATTTGAAAAGACACCTTCATTTGTTGCTTATGAATTTATGAAACAAGTTCTTACGAACTGGAAATCGCATCCGTTTTTAGAGTATTTACGATTCAATGTTGAATTCGTGATTATACCATTCGCAAATCCACATGGATGGAACGCGGGATCCGGGGCAGGAACACGTAAGAATTTTAATCTGGTTGATCTAAATAGGAATTTTCCAACATTCTGGGCAGGAGGCGGCAGCTCTGTTGACCCTACATATCCTGGGCAAGGAGCATTATCGGAAATTGAATCCCAGGCAATATATACATTCATGCAGGGAAAGATTACATCAAACACGATAATGGGTATAGATTTTCACAATTTTCACGGCACACCTCAGGCTGATCCAAAAAGTTACAATATGGCGTGGGTTGTAAATCTTGGATCTGAACTAGGTCAAAGTTCAGCTAATGTTTTGATGAAGGAACTGTCAGCAAAATACAAGGCTAAATCTTTACTAATTCCACAATCTGATGATTATTACATTGGGCAATCGAATAACTATAATGGGCCAGGGTTTAGTGGTTCTGCAATGAAATCTCTGGGAGCTTTATATGCATCAACATTTGAGGTTTGTCAGAACTTCCGATTCAATCCTACTTTTAAAAGCCATGATAGTGATGCTATTACTTTTGGACTTGAAACATTTACTAATTATCTAAGAATTTTTCTAGCTGAGCATTTAGAAGAATATAACAGAACAAAATCGTAAAATCTATTCAGGCTTATTGTATGTCTGTTTAGGACAAAAATACATTCAACATTTCATCTATCCACATCTATCGGATTAGAACTATGCCGGAATTTCCCAAACAGCAGCATACTACACTATGTAGATTAATAATAATATGAAAACAAAAGAAGAATTAAGGCTTTACTTCGAGAACGGAGATAAGCCTACACAAGAACATTTTTGGGGTTGGCAGGACTCTTACTGGCACAAAGATGAGAAAATTGATATGACAAAAGTCTCTGGACTTGAAAATGGAACCTATACCGATATCTATGCAAAAACAGATGCCGAAGGGAATACCTCAATGGATTTTTATAATGAAAAAAGGGTATTTATACAATCCGGGACTTTAAGAATTCCGGATTATTTTACAAAGGGAACATTTATAACCGAATTAAAAATACCAGAAGGAATTGTAAGCATTGGACAAAGTGCTTTCCAAAGTTCTGGTTTAACTTCTCTTTTTATACCTGACAGTGTTGTTGAAATTAAGAGTCTGGCTTTTTCAGGTAATGTAATAAGCCTTCTGAGACTTTCCGAAAATATCTCAAAAATCGGATACGGAGCATTTTCAAACAATCAGCTTTCAGAATTACTCATTCCAGAAACCCTTAAAGTAATTGATCAGTCAACATTCAGCAATAATAAACTTACATCTGTTGAAATTCCAAATGGTGTAAATGAAATTAAAAACTTTGCATTTGGTAATAATCAACTGACCTCCGTAACAATTTCCAATAGCGTTCTCAATATTGAGGTAGGAGCATTTTCCGGAAACAGGCTTACACAGGTGACCCTTGGATCAAATACTCAGTACAATATCAATTCGTTCGATCCAGAAGTTCAAATTACCGGAGGGAAACTTATCAATTAAAAATATTAAACAAACAAAAATGAAATCAAAACAAGAAATCAAAAAAACCTTTGAGAACGGAGACATCCCTGTACAGGAAGAATTTTGGGAATGGCAGGACTCTTACTGGCACAAAGATGAAAAACTTCCTCTAGGAAATATAGATTATGACTTTTCTAAAAAAGCTGAGGTAAATGCATCCAATATAAGTCCGCAAAATGCCCAGCTATGGAAAGATAAAATAGAAACACAGACATCAATTCAAAATCCGGAACTAAATGGAAATATTCTAACTGTATATTATACAGGAGAAAATGGTGTTCAGCAAAGCAAATCGGTAGATTTAAGTGGTCTCGCAACTAACAATATCAGTATTGAGCATGCAGAGTATGATGCCTCTCAAAATATCATTACCATTACTCAGAGTGACGGATCTTCGTTTCCGATCAATCTTTCTGAATTTAGTATTATTCCTACTACAAATGTAGACGGAAGTGTTTCCCTGGTTCAGGAAGGTGTCGAAAAAATAAAAATACATAAAGCTGGTGTTTCAGGTAGCTATAATGATCTTTCTGATAAACCAACTTTTAGTGGCAGCGATAATTTACAAAATGTTATTGACAGAGGTAACGGAACAACTAAACCTATTATTTTCCAGCCAAGCCAAGGCAGAGCAGGTGAAATAAATTTCAGTTCCACCACTTATTCTTTTTGGTTTGGAAATTTAAATACGGATCATACCGGAGCCTATGGACTGGGCATTGGTTATAATGCATTATCAAAATTAACAACAGGTTCAAATAATGTAGCACTGGGTTCTTATGCTTTAAATGAAGCAACCACAGGTAAATGGAATACGGCAGTTGGTGTATTAAGTGGTTCCAAATTAACCACAGGCGAATACAACGTATTCATTGGTACAGCATCAGGTGAAAACGTAACGACAGGCAACCAAAACACAATGGTTGGTGACGAATCAGGAAATCGAACTACCACAGGCTTTAAAAATACTTTTTTAGGTGTTGGAGCTGGTTATCTCAATACTACCGGTAACCTTAATACATTGTTAGGCTGGAAAGCTAATAATCAATCCAATTTGGGTGATAAAAACATTATGATTGGTGTTTCATCCGGTTCTGGGGTTACAGGCAATAATAATGTTTTGATCGGTACAGGGGCAGGAATGAATGACGGAGCCATCAGTAATAAATTAATTATCCATGGTAACCAGACATTAACAGGATATTCAAATACTGCTGAAGGAAATTTTGGAAGTTTCCAACAAGGTCAATTAAACAGAGCTTTAATCACAGGTGATTTTGTAGATCGCTGGGTTAGAATGAATGCTGGATTTCTACAAATTGGATCACCAGCTTCAAATACTGATGATATCACGATCACTCCCACAACAGGAATAACAGCCTCCAAACTATATACCCCTGCAAGTAACAACGATTATATTCAACGTGGCTGGATATTTAATAATTACTATAACCAGGCTCAAATTCATTCACTATTGAACAGGACGTATCATGTAATGGGGTCTGTTGCCAATTTTGGAGCTTTACCTACAACGGCTCAAACGGTGGGTGATGTATGGAACTTAATTGATACTGGTGAAAACTATGTTTGGGTCGACAATCTTAATAATACCGGTATTCCCGGCTGGGATAAGCTCTCCGGAATGGTTGATGTTTCGGGCTATATACCAAGAACAGGCACCACCGCAGGCCAACCTATAACTGGTGATATTGAATTCTCAACTGCAACACCCGCATTATTAAAAAGTGGAAACACATGGGTGGCAATCAATAATGGAACTTTTGATGTTTCATCAGGCACTTCAATTTCAGCAACAGATAAATCATGGTTAGTTGTCAATCAAGATGAAATCTATTTAGGTAAGCAAAATTTAGGTAGCCCAGGAAAACATATATCTATATCGAATTATGTTAATTATATAGATATAGGAGCTGAATATGACGGTCCCGGACTGGTTGGCTCAAGCTATTACGGAGAAAATTATATTGACCAGTCATTTATCCAAAAGAAATATGCAGACAAGCAGCATTCCTACACCACTAAAGAGGAATTAACAGGCGGAACATGGATCAATGGTAAACCAGTTTACAAAAAAACCTTGTATTTAGATCAAATTCCAAGAACGGGTGAAATTGATTTTAAAATCGAGTTCCCTGATATTGAAACCATTATTTCCAATGAGATGTTTACAGAATGGCAGGCCATAGATGCTTCTTTCGCAGGTAACCAATGGCGAACAAAAGCCTACATCACCATAGAAAGGAGAATGGCTAAAATTGAACTGCTTAATGAGCCCGATTATGACTACTCTGTCATTAATTCATTCACACTTACCCTTGAGTACACAAAAAAATAAATCATTTAAACAAATATTAAAAATGGCAACAAACAATATACCTCCAAAAACCGCATTTACTGTAGGCGGATCATTAATAGGAGAAGGCATCATTAATTATAAAGAAACCAATACCATGAATGCAACTAATAACGCATCACAAACACTTTTCAGATTTGTGAGTTTAAGAAACCCACAATTAACAGAAACTAAAGACAAAAATCTAGGATTTATCCACAGACCAAAAGGAGCAACCGGTATTTTTGACACTGCAGTTGCCGGAAGACCTGCCAAAACTCTAAAATTTGGAGAAATGAAAAGGGCTGCCAGCGGATTTAATAATGTCGGGTTTGAAACCGAAAAGAAAATTGAGGAAGGAGTATTCGGAGATCTTCTCGTTATCGGGCGAAAACTTTCTAAAAAGGAAACATTAGACAACAATGACTGGACCTACGTTACAGATTATTACAAAACCCTTATTGATGCCAATAAAGAACTTAACCCTGAAGGAATTAAAACATTTACCCTTCTTTGGAATAACTTTATTTATCAGATTGTTACTCAGGGAGACTTTTACATTAAAGAAGCAATCAGCCATGTTTTGATGGCCATCCAGCTTGGTTTTGCGAACACCCAAGATATTACAGACCCGGAAATTATCAAGGTAAATGGTGAAAAACCATTAGAAAAAGCAATGGCTAGCCAGATTATATTACCAAAATCTCTATTTTCAGAAGACAATTCAGAAACGGTTTCTTCAGTCTCTTCAAGAGGAACCGAAGGTGAAGTCGGACCTGTTCTGAGCGCAAAAACCATTCAAAGGTTAGAAGCGGAAACAAGAGCTTCCTTGGTTGTTAACAAAGCAATTCACAAAAGAGACGCTTTAAGCACACTGAATACAGAACTGGAAAAAATTCAGAAAAAACATCATAAAGCCCGTCATCAGGCATACCAGGAAGCTTTTTCAACGTATATGAATGAAAACAGAGAACGTCTGGAAACCTATGACAGAAAACTGGCCGAAGTAGAAAGCAAAATCACTCCGGAAACTACAGAAGAAGAAAAAAAACGTCTGTACGACAGCTTAAAAGAATATGAAGTTCCTTCTTTTGAATTTTCTTTTAGAAATGAAATCGATTTGGAAGATTTAAAAGCAAAACTTTCTCCTGAATCCTTTGACCTTTTTGTTGAGCTTTTCGGAGAATTAAACGCAGGAGAACTATCTAAAATGACAGATACAGAAACTGTTCAGATTCTTTCATCCGATACAATGAAAATCGGAAATCAGACGATTATCATTGATGATGAAATACAAAGCTATTCCGATGCTTTGATTGTTGTACAAAACAATATTTCTTCATCCATGCAGACTGCATTACAGAATAGTTCTCTTCCGCAGCAACAGTATGTGAACATCGGAGGAGCTTCCATTCCGGTTAATCAAAGTACAGCCAGAACACCAATGGCATACAGCTTTTTAGCACACAATTCTTTCGGGATTTCAGGAACAAGAGGATTCGTTAATTTTTCTTTTGAAGTAGAAGACACTTCATGGAGCGTCGCTAATATCAAAATTATTGCCACTACAGATGTTGCAGGAAGTTTTGAAGAAAACTACAGCAATATTCCGGTTATTGACAACAAAATCACTCTGCCAAGCAGCTTGATTGATAAGTTCAGAGCCAGCATTGTTTTCAGAATAGAAATCATTTTTGATAATGGAAGTCAGGCATATGGCGATCTTGGGCAATTGTATCCAAAAGGCGATCTGCCCCTTACAGGAATACTTACCCTGAAACGTGCAGTAGAAAACCCAGGAAATCCGGGTGAACCAGAACCTGTAACGATTCAGAAACGTAAAAATTTCGGAATCAAAAGACTTGGGGTTGCAGATTATCTGAAAGTGGTACAAAGTGTTCATGCCTATGTTCCGGGAGAAGTTTCCAATATCGAAAATGTTATGGCCAGCGAACTGAGACATAAATCTTCTGTTTCCAGAGATTATTCTGAAATTACAGATACAACTGCCAAGTCTGAAGAAACTGAGAAAATTTCCGACACTTCAAAAACTTCCAGAACAGATATGCAGACTGAGGTTGCAAAAGAAATTGATAAGCAACAAAGTATTTCTGCCTATACAAGATTCAGCTATGGGAATGACAATGCTATGAAGTTTGAAATTGGGGCAGACTACGCCAATAATACAGCACAGCATGACAGTACAAGACAGGCAGTGATGAAGTCTCAGGAAATTACGGAAAGAGCCATGGAAAGAGTTCTTACCAAAATTTCAGAAGAAAGAGTACAGAAAATCATCAAAGAATATACAGAAACCAATGTGCATGAATTCGACAACAGAGGAAAAGCTCTTACAACGAATGAACCACCACAGCACATCACAGGAGTTTACAGATGGATCGATAAAAAGATGAAGAATCAGATCTATAACTATGGTAAACGTACCATGTTTGAATTTATGGTTCCTGAACCATCAAGATTACACCGTCTGGCGCTGACTGTTGCCAAAGCTCAGGTGCTTACCGCTCCAGTAGACCCTAGAAGAGCTCCCGAACCATGGTATATGCCGGATCCGAAATCTGCAACTGTAGAACAGATACAGCATTGGGCGCAGATTTATGGGGTACAGCTAGAAGCTTTCCCAGCTGCTACCAAGCAGGTTATATATAATGCTGCGAGTGTTCCTCAAACTAATGATGATTTTGGAATAGATAACTGGCAGATTGGTATCCCAGACAACTATGCTGGAAAAAATGCAAGTTTCAGCTGTAGATCATCCCGAAACAGAGGTGGCGGATGGGACGGATCCCGTTATTCCGAAGTATTCTGTTCAAATTTTAAAGGAGATATGGTTGGCCGCTCTGAACGTGGTGATATTAATTTTGACGAAGGAGCATCCGGTTTCAATATAACTGGCCCTGTATCTTTCCAAGTAAGAGGACATAATGTTAAAAATTACAACATTAAAGTAACAATAAACTGCGAGCTGAGTGATGAATACATCAGCAAATGGAAAACAGAGAGTTTCAATGCTATTATCAAAGCGTATGAAGAAGCTTATGCAAAGTTTCAGGAAGAGCAGGCAAGATTAGATGCAGAACAGAAAGAAAAGGAGGCACAAGCGAAAGAAAGACAGGATACTTTTTACCGTTATATGGAGCATGATGTCTTAAAGCACAACTGTATTGCGTACCTGTTGCAGGATTATCTAAATTCCAATACATTAGGCAGGGAAACAACAAACGGAGCTGAGGATAAAACAACTATGGATAATTTCCAGGTATACCTGAGTGATGAGCTGGATAAGTATACTGCCCTTGCCAAGTTTATGGAACAGGCCTTTGAATGGGAAATTATGGATTATACATTCTATCCTTACTACTGGGCAAACCGCAAAAGCTGGCAGGAGTTTTACCTGAGCGAAAGCATGGATCCATTATTTAGAAGCTTCCTACAGGCAGGTATGGCAAGAATTATCGTTACCGTAAAACCAGGCTTTGAAAATGCTGTACAGTTCTTCATGGAAACAGGAATTATCTGGAATGGCGGCGCTGTTCCGGTAATCGGAGACCCAATGTACATGAGTATCGTGGATGAAATGAGACAGCCTACAGGAGTAGCACAGGGTAAATACTGGATTACCAAAGTACCGACCACCTTAACTATTCTTCAGGATAAGTCTACAGGATTACCTGTTGATGAACCCCTACCAATTTTCCCGGAAACTGATCCGAAAAATTGTGAGAATCCTTCTGAACTGGAGGTTGAAACAAGTTTTGAGCAGAGAGACGTACAATTAAGCCATAGTACGGATCCTACAACATTGCCAAGTACCATTATAAAACCAGTATAATAGTAACATGTTGTTCTTGAAAGTGGTGGATAAAACCATCACTTTCTTTTTCTAATTATTCAATTATTAAAATTTAAAGATGAAAACAGGGAATATAGGAATCAGAAGCCTTGCAGATATTGGTGTTTCGGATATTGATGTATATGGGACGGGATCGAAGAAAGAGGAAGTAATTTATACAAATACATTTGTATTATTTTTTAGATCAAGGAATCAATCAATTGGGGATCTTCCCAAAATGGAAGACAAGAAAATAAAATACGATGAGCAATATAATGGAAATTTTGGGTTTGACACTTTTGTACCTAGATTGTACCCGGCACGAGACATTAAGGGAACATATCTCATCAATAATGAAATAAAAACAAAAATAAAAACAAAATTTTTAGACAGAAATGAGTTCAAACTGAAAGATTCAGGAGACGAAAATTATTATATTTCATCCGCCTGTATCTTAAAGGATCAGGAAATAAAACTACAAATTAAAGGTTTTATGGAAAGACTACGAAACAGTTACTCTATTCCTAAGGTTTTATTCAAATTTGTGAGCTTAAATGCTCAGAAAATACCTGTTAAAAATAGTTCGTCAAAATTTGAAGCCCATCCGGATGAAAATTTAAAAATTACAGTAGGGCAAGAAGTCTCTTTATCTAATAATGAAAGTTTTAATGCAGAAATCACCATTAAAGCAGTAAAAGAATATGACGACCACATTGGTTTAATAGGATATTATATTGATGCTGACGGAAAAGAAATTCTGGTAGGCCAATGTAACTTTTCACCAAACCGGAAACTCAATGTTCCATTAAAATTTGTAAAAGTAAAAGTCTTTTCAAACGGCACTCAAAAATATAGCGAAACTCATCCCTTTGATACCAATACATTATCTGCTTTCTTAAATAATAAAACAATGGGACAAGCGGGCATTAGTATAACAATTCCTAATTCTACTGTAGATATTTTAAAGTTAGAGGACATCTACAAAGAATTGGACACCAATACCAATCAGCAAGTTGTAAAATTTGAATTAGCGAATTTTGTCCAAGAGGTTGATCTGAAGCCCAAAGGTCAATTATCTGTAGTCTTCAAAAGAGATAAAATCTTAGCTACAAAGGATGATAATTCAGAATCTAAGCTTGATACTCAGGTTAAAAAGCTCCACCAAATAGAAGTAGAGAATAAATTAAAAAACTCTCCAGAAGTAGTTACAATATATGACAAGTACAAGACAAAATTTACTAATACTTTAACGAAAGATGACTTAATTTATGAACTAAAACGAATATACTTTGAAACTTTTATTCCATTTTATTTATTAGAAGACATCACGTTTAAAATATATCAGGACTCTGGTAGTAATTGGAGATGGACTGAGGCTTTTGAAACGAGCTTAATAAACAGCCACAGATTAAAAGTCCTGGTCTCCAAATTTAGTCTTATTTACGGAACGGAATCATACAGCACATATGCCCATGAATTAGCCCATGGTTTAAGAGTTAATCATATTTTTGAAGGTAGTAGCAATACTAAAATTCAAAATGAGGGAATTACTTTGGAAAATATTATGGATTATTATACCTCTGTGACAAGTGAAGCTGATAAAACAGTATTCATTCCAACACCTTATGTTTTTATAAGAGAGCAATGGGATGTCATGAGAACATATTATAGAACAAGAGCTGAAAATGAGCTTACAAGATATAATGACATAATAGGTTCAGGTAATATTAGAGATGAATTGAAAAAAGACTGTGAAAATTTGTTTGCTACTTTATAATTTTGTTTTTTTGTTAAAAATAGTATCATGAAATTTCTTGTTTTAATAGTATGCATTATCCCTATTTTAAACTTTTCACAAGACAAAAGTAAAATTGGGAATTTCATCAATGAAACTTATGGAAAAGACTTCTACTTTTTAGAAAGTAAACCCAGAACAATACTACCGGATGAATTAGATGAAGATTGGGAAGAAGTATTGTCAAAGGAAGACAAAACCATTTATAAAATGGCTTTAGAAAAGCAACTCATATCACCTATCAGTTGGCAGGACTTTTCATTGAAAAAAGCTATATTGTGCGAGGGAGGAAAACCTATCGTCTCTGAAAAAAACATACCATTAGATTGCATTATTTTTATCCCTGAAAATATGGATAAAAACAAGAAAGAAGAACTCCTGAATAGCACAGGAGCTAATCACTTTATTATTTTTTATAAAGGGAAAGGATTAGATGAAAAAAAGAAGAAGAAAGAATATTATGAATTTTTGAAAAACTTTGACAAAAACAAAGAATACTCATCTATAAGCCTTTCTCAACCAGTTTTTTTTGGAAATAACTATTCATTAATAAAAACTTCTTCAAAATATCATTTGGAAACCTGCCTTTTTAATTTAAATCAAAAAGATTGGAAAAAGGTGGATTGCAAGCGGACAAATTATTAAAATCTAGAAAATTGCATCTGCTTATTATAATGTTAGTCAATAAGTGATAAAAACATCACATCAATTACCGCAGTTTATACTGCGGTCTTTTATTCTTAATATGTGCCATTCTATGGATGGAATCTTTATGAAGTATTAAAAATATTAAATCTGTAAAAGTCAATTTTAGCACTTTTATAGAAAAGAAAATAGATACAGCCTACCGAATATTAAAAGAAGGCTGGTGAAAATCTGTAATATACCTTAATTTATAAAAAGACAGAGAGTTCTCCAGCTACTTATTCTAGTCTACAGGACTATCTTTCGAATTTAAGGATGCACAAATGAAAAGCTACTCAATTCGAACATTTTACACAAGAGATTTGGCTTATAGTCTTTTAGTATGTTTTTTATAACAATAAAAAATAATTTATGACACTAAAAATTAATTATAATGATTCAAATTTAACCATTCCAAGATTAGATGGTGGAGGTATACCAATTTATGATTATAATGGAACTCCTTTTACGGGGATTGTATTTGAAAATTATGATACTGGAGCCCTTTTTAAAGAAGAAGAATATGACAAGGGCTATCAGGAAGGATGGGTCCGTTACTATCATAAAAACGGCAAAAAGTCAGAGGAATATAAAGCCCACAATAATAATGTCATTCCCAACACCCACAAAGAATGGGATGAAAATGGAAATCTTATCTGGGAATCTAAAAGTTAAATACAAACCGCTCAGTAAATTGAGCGGTTTTACTATATTATTGGTACTTTTCAACGATATCTAATTCACTGAATTAAAAATTTTGTGTTTCTCTTTTATGTATTATTTCTGAAATATAAAATTCTATTAAGTTCAAATACAATATAAGCAGTACAAAAAGTTCCTTTCCAAAATAATCACAAAAAAATAAAACACGACACGTTTTGTCGCATTAAGCCTATATATTTGTCTTATAAAATTTTACCATGAAACGCAGCATGGCTGCCCATAAAATACAGACAAATGAAAAAAGATTTTTATCTGACAAGATATGCCTTAATTATCAAAAGATTAGAAAGTTCTCCCGCTAACTATTCCCAGCTGGAGAGCTATCTTTTAAACTCTTTTGAATTTCAGGATGCAGGAATCAAGAGCTATTCTATCCGCACGCTGCAGAGAGATATTCGGGAGATTTCTGATCTTTTCAACCTTTCTATTCACAACAAAAAGAAAGGGGACAACAGGTATTATATTGAGAGCCGCCCGATTATGGAAGTGGATGAATACAACCAAAAACTATTGGAGTCTTTCCAGGTAAGTAATGCCTTGAATCTTCATCCGGATTTTTCAGATTTTATTTTTTTTGAAAGCAGAAAACCTACAGGAATAGAGCATTTTTATGATCTTTTCTTCGCCATCCGTAATAAAAGAGTTGTTAGCTTTGAGCATTATAACTACAAAAATAAAGTCATGACTTCACGGAAAGTGCACCCTTTGGCTTTAAAAGAATCTAAAGACAGATGGTACCTGATTGCCATTGACACTAAAGACAAAGTATTGAAATCATTCGGTTTGGATAGAGTCAACTATCTTGATGTGAGCGACAACAAATTCCGTGAAAAATATAATTATAATTTTAGGGAACATTTCAAAAATGCCTTCGGAGTAATGAATTTGGCGGAGCAGAAACCGCAGAATATTGTGATGAAATGCAGCAGGCATCAGGGAGAATATATCAGAAGTTTTCCGCTTCACCAGTCTCAGAAAGAAACCAAAGAAACACCGGATGAGATCTATTTTGAGTTCTTCCTCCACCCTACCTATGATTTTATGCAGGAAATTCTTTCGTATGGAAAAGAAGTCACTGTCTTGGAACCGAAATGTTTAGTTGACGACATCCGTACCCACCTACAGGAATCCCTGAACCGTTATTTGGAAAGCTAACGTTGACATGTAAAAACTCACATTTTTTGATTATATTTACATAAATATACTCCTTTGAAAGCTTTATTCTTTTGCCTATTCTGTCTTATTTCGTCATTTTGCTTTTCCCAGCAGAAAGAAGAATTCAGGCAGGTGAAAAACTATTACAATCAGCACAGAAACATGCTGAATACAGAGTTTAAGAAGAAATTTGACAAGGAATCAGACAACTTTAGAAAAGCAGCTATAAAGAGTGATTTTAGTCTTTTTATGCAGAAGATGGACAGCATTGAAAACGTCGCCATGATCGGAGCACTTTTAAGAGTTAGAAACATGGAAGATTTACAGGCATTGAAAACCCCGAAATCTATCCTACAAGATAATACAGTAAAACCTGCCATTATGGAAAAGCCTGCCGATTATCCGGGCGGGTTTGCTACACTGAGGCAGGAAGTGGCCAATCTTTTCTATACACCAGCCGTTCATAGCGAAGTTAAATCCGTAAAAACAGAGGTAGCTTTCATTGTGGAAAAAGATGGCAGCATCACTAATGTTCACGCCCAAGGTGATAATTTTACCTTCAACAGGCAGGCTGAAATTGCCCTGTATTCTGTTTCCGAAAAATTCTCTCCTGCGATTGTAAATGGAGATACGATAAGATCTCCACTAAGGGTTCCTCTCACATTAACTATTGAAGACTAAATGTTTACCGACGAATATTACATGAAAATAGCTTTGCAGGAAGCAGAAACCGCATTGGAAAAAGATGAGGTTCCTATCGGATGTATCATTGTTTCCAATAACCGTATTATTGCAAGAGCCCACAACCTTACTGAAACATTAAATGATGTGACTGCCCACGCAGAAATGCAGGCCATTACTTCGGCAGCTAATTTCCTTGGCGGCAAATATCTGATCAACTGCACACTGTATGTCACCATGGAGCCTTGTGTAATGTGCTCAGGAGCTCTTTCCTGGTCGCAGATCTCAAAAGTGGTTATGGGGGCCAGGGATGAACAGAGAGGATTTATCAATAAACATCTTTCGTTGCACCCAAAAACAGAAATCGTAACGGGAATCATGGAATATGAATGTTCATCGATTGTAAAAGAATTTTTTAAGAGTAAAAGATAATACCTTGTATTTTCTATTGTAGATGAATAAGGTGCTTACAGATCTGGTCACCAAAACACTTTCTCCGTCGTCAAGATAACCATAAATCCAGTTTATTTTTTGATAAAAACTGACCGGATATCCTAAATAGAAATTAGCATCATAAAGATTTTTAGAATTGGATTCCTCCTTCCATGAAAAATTAAATCAAAGCTTATTTTTAAAGACGGAATGCAACATAACATCAAAATATTCTCCGTCCTTTTTAAGATGCTGTTTTAGCAGCGCTTCTTTTTCCATTCCTATTTTTTCCATAATTCTCCCGGATGCCGGATTGTGAAGAAAATAAGTGGCATAAATCTTATTAAGATCCAGCTCCCGAAATCCAAAATCTATAATGGCAGTGGCAGCTTCCGTTATATATCCTTTGTTCCAGAAAAGCCTTCCCAACCAGTAACCCAACTCGGCTTTGTCATCATCCCTGTCATGCAGCCCGATTGCTCCTATAATAAGGTTTTCCTTATTACGAACGGCAAAAGTATATCCTGTGTTCTGTTCAAAAGCTTCTTTAGAAATTTTCACCCAAAACTCTGCATGCTCTCTGGTATAGGGATAAGGAATATTGGAGGTAAGGTCTGAGTAAATCTTATTCTGAAGATATTCGGTAACAAAAGGAATATCTTCTTCTTTCAACTGTGATAGGACCAGTCTTTCCGTTTCTATTGTCGGGAATTCTTCTAATTTTCTCATGGTGCTTTAATTTAGAATTTAATCTGAACTTTATATCTATAAATCTTTCCCCAGGAAATAAAGTCCTTTCAGCGTGTGAAGCCTGTCCATCACATGGATCTTTTCAGTCAGTGGTTTATAAACATGAGAAACCCCGCCAGTTGCTACAACGAAGCAGTCATCATTCACCTCATCGTTGATACGGTCTATAAAACCTTCTACCATTCCCAGAAATCCGTACACCATTCCGCTCTGCATACAGGTTACTGTGTCTAGTCCAAGAACTGTTTTAGGTTTTTTCAGTTCAATATCCGGAAGCTGAGCCGTCTGGCTGATCAGTGAATTCAAAGAAGTCACAATTCCCGGAGCAATGATCACCCCTAATGTTTCTCCTGTTTCCGTAACGCAACTTGCGGTCAGAGCTGTTCCAAAATCAATAACAATTTTCTTACGGTTGGGGTATAAATTATGAGCCGCTACAAGATTGGCATAAATATCTGTTCCCATCTGTTTAGATTTTGCCACCACATCAGAAGGAGTAGATCTGTCTACGATCACCGGAACAATGCCATGGATCTTTTTAATTGCGGAACTAATGACTTTAGTAAGCTGGGGAACTACCGATCCTATAATAATTTTACTGATCTCTTTCGGTTCTATTTTATAGGTCTGGTACAGCATCAGCATTTGTACATACAACTCATCTACTGTTCTGTACGGCTTTGTATTGATCACCCATGAAATATCACAGTTGTCTCCATTGAAAAGTCCGAATCTGATGTTGCTGTTCCCTACGTTGATTACAATTGAATTCATTTAATTTTTTAAGCTTGAATGGGTTAAAAAACAGATGTAAAAATAAGGCTTTATCCTCAAAAATAAACAATATCCATATTATTTAGCTCAAAGTATATTTTTGTTGATTTTTAAAATAACTTTATCATTGCAAATCAATTTAAAATCACATTGAATGAAAAGAACGATCAGCCTTATATTATTTATACAATTTACGTTGATTCTCGCACAGAAGCCGGCAAAAATATACCTGGAGCAAAAGAAAGATGTAGTGTCTTATTATGTTGATAACGAAGACATTTATCCTATTTCACTCTCATTTCCAAAACAACCTGAAGTTATCAACATGAAGGTTCCTGAAACGTTTAAACTTATTCAGGTAATACCTCCCCAATCAATAAAATACAGAATTGCTTATTTTGTAATTAATGATAAGAAAAAAGGCTGGAAAATCGACAAAATACCAAACTACTATACGTTGATTGGAGATGCCACTTTAAAAACCTATGATTCGGATTATATATATGACCTTCCTTTTCAAAAAGGCAAATCTTTTAAGGTCTATCAGGGTTATAACGGAACTTTTTCCCATCAAAATGAAAATTCATTAGATTTCATAATGCCTGAAGGAACTGAAATTACCGCTGCAAGAGACGGCAAAGTAATTGAAGCTGTTCAGACCAGTAACAGAGGCTGTCCTACTATTGATTGTGCTAACTTAGCTAATTATGTTTCTATTTTACACTCTGATGGCACTATTGCTCAATATTATCATTTAAAACAAAATGGAGTTAAGGTAAATATCGGAGACTTCGTCAAAAAAGGTGATGTAATTGCATTAAGTGGCAATACAGGTTGGACAAACGGGCCTCATCTGCATTTTGTCTGCTATTTGCCTGACTTTACAAGTCCTAAACAAAAGAACACAATTAAGACTCTTTTCAAAACCGGAAACGGAAGCAAATCCGAATACATCGCAGAGAAAAAAACTTATACAAAAGAATATTAGTTTTTTTTAGAGATATACAAGGAAAAAAAGAACAACATTTAGAAAATTGGAAACATTTAATTACCTTTAAAACTGAAAATATTTTAAACTGATCTCATGAAAAAATTGATCCTAGCATTTTTCTTTTGTATAAGCCTGAACGCTTTTGCGCAAAGCGGAGCTCAGGTAAAGGAACTGTTCCAGAAAATAAAAGAAGGGGCGAAGATTGATAAAAATGACAGGACTGTTTATGATATTATGGATGAGTTTTACAACAAGAATCTGCAGGCTGAAAATGATGAAATGACTCCGGAGACCATTCAGAGAATTGAAAAAACGGCTTCTAATCCCGACACAAAAAACCTTCATATTCTCATGCTTTTCCTGATGTATCAACAGCATATCAGCAGAACTTCTATGGCCGGAAAAGCACCTGACACTGAATTTCAGATTGAAGCAATGAATCTCCTCGAAAACGAAACGAAGGACATCTATGGAAAAGTACCTGCGATTATTTTCATCTATAAAGCTGAAGCTCTGGACGGAGGCGGAAAAAAAAATGAAGCCAGAACAGTATTGGACCAGGGACTAAAAGAATACCCGGATTCCGTTCCTTTAAAAGTATACCGTTATCTCAATACGAAGGATGAGGTTCTAAAAAATGATCTGGTAAAAAATCACCCCAATCACTGGATGGTACAGCAGTTTGGAATAAAATAGGGAGATAGATTTCAAATATCAGGCATAAGATCGTCAATGGTCAATTTTGCTTCGCAAGTGAAATGTGAATTTTAAAGACGCTAAAGTCTCCATGTGAAGGTTCAGCAGAAAAATAAAAATCCCGCGGAAAATTTCTGCGGGATTATCTTTTGATGTGGTAAGGTCTGTTATTTAACCTCAACAATATTATTATCCATATTCACATCTGCCAGTCTCTGGCTGAAATCTATTCCTAAAACAGATAACTGAGCTTTTGTGTAAGGTATTGTCAGCGTATATTCTTTCTGTGTCCACGGCCAGTAAGGCATGGTTTTAAAATCTCCGTAGATATCTTTGCTTTTCCAGGTATGGGTCATATTCAGGGGAATCTGGTAGGTAACGACTTTTTTATCCGTGGTCAATACATTGAAATCAACAGGCATTGGAACCTGTCCGTTATTTACCAGGGTAATGGTTGTAGATTTTGCTTCGTATTTTACATCTTTGATCCCGTAATCAATGGTTTTCGTTGTATTGATCCAGTAATTCTGGAACCATTTCAGATCCATTCCTGAAACTTTTTGGGCAATATGCAGGAAATCTCTGTCAGAAGGATGTTTCATGTGCCATTGATCATAATACTGCTTTAAAGTTTCTGCAAGATTCTGCTCACCCATGATATACCCCAACTGTACAAGATACAATTCTCCTTTTACATAAGAGGCATAGGTATAGGACGTTCCGTTATCATGGTGGTCACCCAACCAGACGGCAGGTTCTTCAATCCCTTTTTTAATGAAATTCCTGTAAGCTTCCACTGTATGGGCAAAAGGATTCGGAAGTTCTTCAGGAAATAGCTGGTACATCACATAGCCTTCGGCATAGCTTGTAAACCCTTCATCCATCCACGGGCGTACCGACTCATTGGTCGCCAGCATCTGCTGATACCATGAGTGCGAGCCTTCGTGAGCCATCAGTCCCATCAGACCTTTCATATCTTTCGCCTCTCCCAGGATCATGGTACACATTCCGTACTCCATACCACCGTCACCACCCTGGATAAATGCGTAGGTAGGATATACATATTTCCCGAAATGGCTATTCATGATCTGGAAATATTTGGTCACATAAGGCTGTGCCTCTTCCCAAGCTTTCGTTTTATCATTCTGCTGATACACAAGAAATACTTTTGGTCCTTCTGGAACATCAAAACTTTTGATAATATAATCCCTGTCTGCGCTCCAGGCAAAGTCTAAGATATTATTAGCTTTCCATTTCCAGATCGCTTTTTTGCTTTTGTCAGCTATAATTTTTGCATTGGCATTATAACCTTTTACTTCCGTTGAGTTTTCAAGAATTCCTCCCGCTCCGATTACATAATCTTTGTTGATCTTGATGGTAACGTCAAAATCTGAAAACGGCGCATGAAACTCTCTTCCGATATAATCGAAGGTTGCCCAGCCGTCATAATCATATTCTGCAATTTTCGGGTACCATTGTGTCATGGTCATATCGACTCCTTCCCTGTTGTTTCTTCCGCTTCTTCTGATCTGCTGAGGGATTACAGCATCCCAGTCCATCGTAAAGGTGGTAGAAGAATTTGGCTTAATCGGTTCTGCCAGATACACTTTCATAATGGTTTCCTGAATCTCAAATTTCAGATCTTTCCCGTTCTGTTTGATCCAGTGGATATTTTGAGCACCTTCCTGATCTTTCGGAATCGAAGCCAGCCTGGAAATACCATCTTTCTGCAGTCTGGAATCTCCATTCTTACCTTGTCCGGCCACTCTCTGGTCCATCATTGAATTAGGCTTAAAAGCATTCCAGTATAGATGAAAGTACACAACATTCAACTCATCCGGAGAGTTATTGGTGTATTCTAAGGTCTGGTTTCCCTGGTAGGTAAATTTTTCAGCATTAACATCAATATCCATCTTGTACTTCGCAGCCTGCTGATAATAAGCTCCCTGCTGGGCCTGAAATTGTGAAATGATAAACGCAAAAAGGATTGCAGCCGATTTTCTCATTTAAAATTTATTTTTTTTAAAGGTAAGTAATTTATGTAAAACCCTCAAATATGGAGGTATTTCAGGGCTTTGATCTGTTAATGATTTAGATGAGGTTTTATTCTGATGGTTAAGTTTACTTGCGTAGATTTTGTTTTTTTTAATTAGTGGCAATCGTAAAACATTCGTGGTATTTGTGTTTCAAATTACGGAAGAGTCAGCATCTTCTTTATTAAAGTGATCTGTCCCAAATGATAGTAGCTGTGCTCAATCATTCCATCTATATTTCTTCTGTAGGTTCCGTATTTTTCATCCACGAAAACCTCATCCAGCTTATCATCAGGGATTTGCTCTACCAATGATGCAAGCTTTTCTGAATCTGTCCACAGCCTGTTTAACAAACCTTTCCATTGTTCTTCAGATTCAATGGGCGGAAGATCAAAACTGAACTGATCCTTTATTTCAAGATCACCCCCTTTCAACACATTAAGGACTCCGGCTATATAATAATGAATATGAAAGGTGAGCATGGCAATCGTATTTAATGAATCTACCTTTGTGACAGCTTGCTCCCAGGTGACAGCTGAAAGCTGATCTTTAAAATTCGTATTGGCGATCCACAAGCCGTCCAGCAAGACCTCTCTGAATCTTTTTGCTAATTGTGAAGCTAAGCTCATTATTTGACATTTTATGATTCTTAAAGATAATTATTTTTTTAAGCTTTTGCAGACTATGCAGATGATCAGATTTTTTAATCACAAATGACACTAATAAAACCAAAATTTTAAACACTAATCAATTCGTGATATTCGTGAAAAACATTTGTGTTATTCGTGTTTCAAAAACAAAAAACCTCAAATGTAAAATACACTTGAGGTTTCAGTATGATTTAAAATCAGATTATTTTTTTGTAGCAATTTCCTTCTTACTGCTCATTAAGATCTTTTCCAGGATTCTCAAAGTAATCAGATAGGTAGGTTTTACTCCTGTAAGCCCCAAACCTCCCGATGAAAGGGTGCTTCCCGTTTCCAATGGATTATCCGAAGCATAATAGGCATAGCAAACAAACAGATCCGGTGTGATATGATGTCTGATCTTGGAAGCTACCTGAATGGCTTTCTGGTAATGCGCTCCTTCCATTTCAAGACCGATTGCCTTCCATGAAGTATTCATAAAATACGATAAGATATCTCTGTTCTGAAGTGATGTTCCTAAAACGGTGATCATCGGGCCTTCAAAAGCTTTCAGTTCATCATCTTTGAAATCATCCAGTTTCAAAGCATTTTCAAAAGGATAATTATCTGCCGTTCCTTCAAAGATATGAGAAGTCGGGATCATAATATCACCTTTTCCTCCGTTAAGAATTCCTGCTTTACCCATGATAGAGACAGATTTTACCTTCATCATATAGACTTCTCCTTTATGTTCGTAAGGTCTCAGCAATTCATCCATCACTTCATAAGCCTGTTCCCCGAAAGCATAATCAAAAACCATAATGACATCGTCTCCACCGTATTTTATGCCATTGAACGGAGTGTTTTTAAGGTTTGTTTTGCTTAAATCAATGATCTGAACGTCAATATTACTTCCGCTCTTATCATTAATATAGATCATTCCTTCCTCCAAAGCATATTTTGATACTTTGTCGCGAAGCTCCTTTTTATCAGAAATATCACCGTAGAGCTTATAGTCTACTTCCTTATTGTCTTTTTTCTTTAAAGCATCATTTCCGTACAGCATATTTTTTACGGAGTGCATGTTGGCCGAAATAATATGCAGTGGACGCATATGAAGATCGTTCTCAAATAAAACCTCCTTCACCGTATTCGCCCATTTCTCTCCAAAATAATGGTGCCCTACTCTTTCTTTTAAGATAGCACTGAAATGAATTTCTCTTTCTCTGGTCTGCTTGGCATCTTCAAGACTTACTTTTCCTAAGTTGTAGATGATCTTGAATAAACGATCGGGGTTATTATCATCCCCGAAAGAATTATAGGCATTTAATGTTTCGTCAAAAGTTCTTCCTATTAATGAAGAAAGGTGGATAAGCGCTACTTCTTTTTCTTTTCTGCTGAATTTCTTTTCACCTTTTACTACTTCCTCAATAATCTTGAAAGCACGTGTTGGCTTCCAGTTTTCGTCTTTGATGAAAGCCAGATTACGGATTTTGTCCGCTTCTATAAATAAGAAAGTTAAGTGGGTAAGAATGTCATAAATTTCCGAACGTCCTAAAAGAACTTCGATATTCATCTGGTGTTCATCTATTCTATAGCAGTTTCTTCTTCTCTTTTTGGGAACAATAGGCTCGAAACTTCCTTTATCAAACCCTTCATCTGATGTAAGATGAATGAAAGCGCATTCTTCAATTCCTTCAGGAAGCCTGTCCAGCACATACATCAAACCGTTAAGCTCCAGTTTGTTCGGAATATTCATCGTTCCGTAAATCTCGGGATTGATGATCTTTAGCAAGCTTCTGATACTTTCTCCTGAGACACCCGCCGGCTTGAAAAATCCTCTATAAAATAAGTGTCTCATAGAAATATATAATCTTTCAATAGCTTCCGTTGTCTCTCTTGCTCTAGAATTTGTCATAAAATAAATTTCACACAAATATACAAAATCTCCACTCAACTTATTTTAAGTATCTTTTAACAAGCAGTTTAAATTTTGTATCTTTATGATTGTAAAAAATATAGAGTACAATATGCTTGTGAAGGTATTATAAGCTAAATATTAAATCTCATCTGTTACTTACCCCTCCTTCAAAAAACACTAAGACCAATATTATATTTCAAACAATTTCAAAGAGACCCCTAAATTTTTATAGGGTAAAATGTTTTGAATTCATTTTTTTTGTAAATTTGCCCCACAAAATACCACCTTAATATGTCAACTTTAAGATTCAAAGCGTTAGAAACTTTACCATTTAAGGACTTCAGAAGAGATAATTCTGTTGAGGTTCCAGGAAAATTGTCAGAATTATTCTGCCAGAATGTTTTCTCAGAAGAGACCATGAGAGAATATCTGACAAAGGAAGCATTTCAGTCTATTATGGATGCTATCAAAAAAGGAACAAAAATCCAGAGACACATTGCGGACCAGGTAGCTGTAGCTATGAAAGACTGGGCAATGAGCAAAGGAGCAACTCACTACACGCACTGGTTTCAACCTTTGACAGGAACTACTGCAGAAAAGCATGATTCTTTCTTCACACCAATCGAAGGAGGCAGAGCCATTGAAAGATTCAGCGGAAACTTACTGATCCAGCAGGAGCCTGACGCTTCTTCTTTCCCGAACGGAGGAATCAGAAATACTTTCGAGGCAAGAGGCTATACCGCATGGGATCCTACCTCTCCGGCGTTCATTATGGGAACTACTTTATGTATCCCTTCTATCTTTATTTCTTATACAGGAGAAACTTTAGATTATAAAGCACCTCTTTTAAGAGCTTTGAATGCTGTAGATGAAGCTGCAACGAATGTAATGCAGTATTTTGACAAAAACGTAACGAAAGTAACTCCCACTTTGGGCTGGGAGCAAGAATATTTCTTAGTTGATTCTGCATTATTCCAATCCCGTCCGGACCTTGTTTTAACAGGAAAGACTTTATTAGGACATTCTCCTGCTAAAGGACAACAGCTGGACGACCACTATTTCGGTTCTATCCCGACAAGGGTAATGAACTTCATGAAAGAGTTGGAGATCGAATGTATGAAACTGGGGATCCCTGTAACAACAAGACATAACGAGGTAGCTCCAAACCAATTTGAGCTTGCACCAATGTTTGAGGAAGTAAACGTTGCTGTAGATCACAACTCTTTGTTGATGGACATTATGGCAAGAATTGCTCACAAGCACCACTTCCATATTTTATTCCATGAAAAACCATTTGCAGGGGTAAACGGAAGCGGTAAGCATAACAACTGGTCTTTAGCCACTGATACAGGTGAAAACCTTTTAAGCCCGGGAAAAAACCCTAAGAAAAACCTACAGTTCTTAACATTCTTCGTTAACACCATCAAAGCAGTTTACGAATATGCTGACCTTTTAAGAGCAAGTATCGCATCTGCAAGTAACGACCACAGATTAGGTGCCAACGAAGCTCCACCAGCAATTATTTCGGTATTCATCGGAAGCCAGTTGTTCAGAGTGTTGGAAGAATTGGAAAAAGTAACGGAAGGAAAACTTTCTCCGGACGAAAAAACAGATCTTAAATTAAATGTTGTTGGAAAAATTCCTGAAATTCTTCTGGATAACACAGATAGAAACAGAACTTCTCCATTTGCATTTACAGGAAATAAATTCGAGATCAGAGCGGTAGGATCTTCTGCCAACTGTGCAGAGTCTATGACGGTAATGAACACGATCGCTGCAAAACAATTGATCGATTTCAAAAAAGAAGTTGATGCTCTTATTGAAACAGGTCTTAAAAAAGACGAAGCGATTTTCAATGTATTGAGAGAGTACATCAAGCAGTGTAAGAGCATTATGTTTGAAGGTGACGGATATTCTGATGACTGGGCGAAAGAAGCTAAAAAGAGAGGTTTGAACAACTTAAAAACCACTCCTGAAGCGCTTAAGCAGGAAATGGATAAAAAATTCGTTGCTCTTTACGAAGAAATCGGAGTATTTACTCACAGAGAGGTTGAGGCTAGAAACGAAATTAAATTAGAAAAATATTCTACTGTCATTGATATTGAAGCAAGAGTTTTAAGTGATATCGCAAGAAACCATATCATTCCTTCTGCTTTAAATTATCAGAATAGACTGATTGAGAACGTAAAAGGTCTTAAAGAAATATTCCCTGACAAGGAATTCAAAACACTGGCGAAAGAGCAAATGAGCTTAATCACCAATATCTCTGAAAACGTTTCCAAAATTAAACTAGGCGTTGAGGATCTTATTAAAGCAAGAGAAGCAGCGAAAGCTGTATCCAATAGTCAAAAGCAGGCAGAAACTTACTGCACCAAAGTAATTCCTTTATTTGATGTGATCAGAGAAGCTTCTGATGATCTTGAAATGATGGTGGATGATGAGCTTTGGCCAATGACTAAATATAGAGAAATGTTATTTACAAAATAACATCTGTAAAGTTCCATATTAGTTAAGCTCCCCGGTTTTTCCGGGGAGTTTTTTTTGTTTTATTAACACCCCTGAAAATTAGAGTTTTGAATCTCAAAATCCGATAAACAGAGAAAAGATCATTTATTTTGTTAAAGAATCTTAATAAAAAAAACCGCAGGCTTACCAAAAATAGGCGCTTGCGGTTTGTTTTTCTTTAACATACTTAAATAATATGTTAAAATGTGTTAAATAAAGAACCTGACAATAATCATATCAGGGGTCTTTTATTCGGAATCTCTACTTTTGTAATGCTTTTAGAAAATAAATATTCCTTTTAACACGGATAATCAAATATATATGAAGAAAAGAGTTTTGTTTTATTTAGTTGCTTTAGTGTCTACAGTTTCAGTTCAATCATGCGCTACAAATTATGTAGTTTCACAACCAGCAACTTACGCTAAAGAATACAAAACAGATGCCAAACTAGCTTCTATTGATAATAAGAAAATGGAGCTTGATAAGCAAAGGCTTATTGATTCTTTCCTTGCGGAAAAAGCAGCATCTATCGCTAATGCGAAAAAAGCTATTAAGAATTCAGAGATTGCAAAGGCAGTCAAATACAATAAAACGATCGACAATATCCTTACAGAAGCTGAAACATACCTTGGAACTCCTTACAGATACGGAGGGATGACAAGAAGAGGTATTGATTGTTCAGCTTTCGTTCTTTCAGTATTCGGGGCAGCAGCAGGACTTAACTTACCAAGAGTAGCAGCTTCTCAGGCTCAGGAAGGAGAAAGTATTGACAAAGGAGATCTTCAGAAAGGAGACTTGATCTTCTTTTCACACGGTAGAAGAATCTCTCACGTAGGTATCGTAGAAAGTGTAACTGAGGAAGGTGAAATCAAATTCATCCATGCAGCCACTTCTAAAGGGGTAATGATCTCTTCGCTGAATGATTCTTACTGGGGACCTAAATTCAGGTTTGCAAAAAGAGTAATCAACGAGAACGGAGACGCTTATAATAATTTAGCAGCTTCTACTCCATCCACAGCGACAAGTTTTTAATTTTAAATAATTGATTTAAATAATGAAGCCATCAGATATCTGTTGGCTTTTTATTTTTTTAATTTGTTTGTATACTTTGCTAACTACCCCGTCTTTTTACTTTGCAAAAATCACCCTTCACTGAAGGGGAATAATAGTGGACAGAATGAATTTTAGATCCTAAATATAAATAAAAGATGTTCTTACTGTTTTCACACTATCTAAGCTCTAATTTCTAACTTCTAATCTTTATCGATTACAATATCCAGTTTGTAGAGAAGACCATGTACTTCGGGAAGTGAAAACCTAGCCTTTTTAAGGCGATTTATGGCAGGATCTATGGAATAATTGAAAGAAGTCCTGAGATCGGCTTTTTCGAGGTTGGTTTGGTCGAAAATAGCACCGGACAGATCACAACCGGAGACTATCGAGCCGGAAAGGTCACATTCTGTAAAATCAGTTTCTATTAATTTTGAACTTCTGAAAACTGTTTTTTTAACTGATGTCTGATAAAAGACTGAGTTATTAAGGGAACATTCTTCAAATATAAACGAAATTCCGAAGCCATTACATTCATTGAACTGAAGCCCGAACATTTTACATTCTTTAAAACGGATGTTTCGGAAAGCGGTTTTAATCAGTTTTGCCATACTTAGATTACATCCTATAAATTCGCAGTCTGTAAAAACAAAATCAGAAAGATCTGCATATTCAAAGCTACAGTTTCTAAAGGTACAATTTTCGTATTCGCCTTTTACAAAAGGGTGTTCTGCATAATTTATATTTTGGAAATCCTGATCGGAGACATATCCATGTTTCATAATGACAAATTGCGTGTCAAAAAAAATTTGACATTAACTTTCTAAATTCTTAAATTATAGTTTAACCGATAATAAAATTGTTGTTTTAATTTCTAACCTTCAATGTGGAAACCTTACCGTTATTTAGAGTGACATTAACAATAAAAACTCCATGAGTTCCAATTTCAAAAGAATATTTCTGAGCATTGGCTTTCGCATTTAAAATCTTTCTTCCTGAAGCATCAAGGACTTCTATCTTTGCAATTTTCTCAGTTTTTGAAACGATTGAAAAACCACTACCCTCTTTGAATATAGAAACACCAGTCTCTTTAACGGCTTCGTTTGTACTCAAAACCGTAGTTCCATATTTAGCCAAGTTAACGATTCCTGCAGCATTTTTATACGGGAAATAAAGATCATTTCCATAGATAACAAATTTGGAATCCTGTACACCTTGTCCATTATCCGGATTCTGCATTACTGTCATATTTTGTCCATCATATTTTGCCAGATAATTAACACTTCCAGATGTATATATAAAAAACAGATTTCCATTGAATTCTATAAAACTCATTCCTATACCAGTATCAGATGTGGAAAGATTTGGCACCAGAGAAATACTTCCTGCTGAATATTTACCTAACAAGTACTTATTATTACTATCTTGATATTGAAAGTAGATATTGTTTCCAAATAATACAGGTCTTCCAACAATTCCCTTATCGGTTACAGCAACTTTATTGATCTGAGTTCCCACTGTACCATCGAAAATTGAAAGTTTATTATCAATAATTGTATAAGCCTGTGAATTATCAATAATTGGTTTAAATTGAGACCATTCCGCATTATAAGGCTGCGTAAAAAAATATGATAAAGTATTAGTTGCAGGAGTATAATTTGCAAGATGATAATATACCCATGGAGCTCCCGGAGTACTTTGAGTAGTATACATCAGTTTAAAATATAAGGCATTATTAAGATTAAAAATGCCTCCTTTATAAGGAGAATTACCATCAAGTACGGTTATATTTGTTCCATCAAATTTCGCAATACGATTAGATGAAATTGGAGTCGTTCCGGTAGCATAACAAAAATAGAGTTCATTATTAAAAACCAAAGCCCAGTCACCTAATTTTTGATCATGCCATGAGGGGGTAGAATTATTAATATTTAGATTATTAATTTTAGTAAGCGATTGACCATCAAAAGAATATATGTGAGAAACAGGAGGAAGAATATAGGATTGACCAACACGGGGTGAACTATCAGCTCCTTTCAAAATCAATTTTCCTTGGTACAGGACAGGCTCATATTCACCCCCGTTATCCCCAATTTGTATTCCTCTGTATGAAAAAACAAAATCAGGATTTAAAAATACATTTTGGGTAGCCCCGTCATATGTTATGAAATAATCCTGATTTAAGTATTCGAAAAGATGGCTAGTGTTATGAATATAGTCATAGCTATAACACAGTTTATTATTATAAACAAACATACTACCATCTAATTTACCTTCAATAGGCTGATTATTATACATAGGTACTGGAAGACCCGTAATAGATGTACCATCAAATTTTAGCAGTATACCACTTTTAGAAAAAAATAAAGAATTATTATAGACTATTCCATTCGAACCATAATTTTCAGTGGTAGGAACTATTTCCACAGACTGGCCTAATAATCCTAAAGATAGTCCTAAGCTTAAAAGGGATAAGTTATTTTTCATATTAAAGTAATAAATTTTAAATATACATTATTTATAAGTATCCATCTCATAATATTTAATTTCTAATTTTCACTGTGAATACATTACCATTCTCAAGAGTAATGTTAACGATAAAAATTCCATAACCTCCAATTCCAAAAGAGTATTTCCGGGCATTGGTTTTTGTATTTAAAACTTTTCTCCCTGAAGCATCAAGAGCTTCAACTTTTGTAATTCTTTCAGTCTTTGATACTACCGAAAAACCATTGTTCTCTTTAAATATAGAAACACCAACATCTTGAACCGTCTCTTTCGAACTCAAAACTGTGGTTCCATATTTAGCCATGTTAATAATTCCTGCAGCATTCTTATAAGGGAAATAAAGATCATTACCATAGAGTACAAATTTAGAATCCTGAACGCCCTGTCCATTATCCGGATTTGGCATAACTGTAATGTTTTGTCCATTATATTTTGCCAAGTAATTAATACCTCCAGAGATATACATAAAAAACAGATTTCCATTGAATTCTATAAGACTCTTTCCTATACCTTGATCAGCTGTGGAAGGATTAGGAATTAAAGAAATACTTGTTCCCGAATACTTACCTAAAAGAAATTTATTATTACTGTCCAAATATGGAAAGTAAATATCATTTGAAAATAAAACCCGTCTTCCTGCAATTCCTTTATCATTCGTTGCAATATTTGCAATCTGGTTAATAGTTACTCCATCAAAAACAGAAAGCTTCACATCTCCTACAGTAATAAAGGCTTGGGAATTATAAACCAAAGGTTTTTGTGCACCACTATAATGCAAAACAGGTGTAGGAATCTTTGATATAGTATTAGTAGATGCATCATAACTTCCGATACCGTAGCCTGATGGTGCATCCATAAAATTAATTTTAAAATACAATTGGTTATTAAGAATAAAAATACTTCCCCAATATTCTTTGCTATTATCAGTATTGAGTCTTACAATATTCGTCCCGTTAAATTTTGCTATGCCCGGCCATGTCATGTTAAAATCCTGGTAACCAAAATAAAGTTCATTATTATAATCCAATGCCCAATCTCCAAGTTTTACCTGCCCGGTTGCCTGGTTGCTTTCATTATTAACATTATTGATTTTTTTAATAACCTGCCCATCAAATAAAAACAAGTTAGATCTTGTTCCCCCAGAATAATAAGCTCCTTTTAAAAACAATTTTCCATTACTTATAACAGGCTGATTTTCGCTCCCATTGTCACCAATGAATATTCCTCCGGAAGAATAAACTGCTTCGGGATTTAAGAAAGTAGTTTGAGACAAACCATCATAAGTAATCAAAAAATCTTTATTTTGAGATTCATTAGTAGGACTGCCACCTACTTTATAATCATAATTATAACACAGTTTGTTGTTATAAATAATCATATTTCCAGTTAAATTTCCAACAATTGGCTGGTTATTATATTCGGGTGCAGGAATTCCAGTTACAGAAATTCCATCAAATTTTGACAATTTAAAACTCTTAGAAAAAAATAACGCGTTATTGTAAACAATTCCATTTAAATCATAATTTTCGGTTGAAGGAATTATTTTTACAGACTGGCCTAATAAGCTTAAAGATAGTCCTAAGCTAAAAAAGGGTAATTTTTTTTTCATATCATGAAGTATATTTTCAAATATACTTCATTTTCAATTATTATGAAATTTACACCAGACTGTTTTTATCCGAATAATTAAGTTTAAAGAAGATAAAAGTCATCATAGAAAAGGCAAGCAGTGAACTACCTCCATAACTGAAATAAGGAAGAGGAATACCAACAGTAGGAAAAAGCCCCATAACCATCCCTAAATTGATGGTAAAGTGCATCATGAGGATGGAAGCAAAACAATATCCAAATACACGGTTAAAGGTCGATTTCTGTTTTTCAGCGAGATAATAGATCCGGCCAATATAAATCATATAGCATAATACCAGAATTGCACTGCCTACAAAGCCCCATTCTTCACCTACGGTACAGAAAATATAGTCAGTCTCCTGTTCTGGAACAAATTTTCCCTGTGTTACGGATCCTTCACGGTATCCTTTTCCTAAAACTCCCCCGGATCCGATGGCCGTTTTTGAATATAATAAGTTGTATCCTGAGGTATCTCTGAATGCTTTTTCCCCTTTATAAAGAACCTCAATTCTCTCTCTCTGATGCTTAGGGAGTTTTTCTAAAATGTAAGGTGATGCAAAAGCCAACCCACATAAAAGCAGAATAGATCCCACAATACTTCCAATGGAGATAACGTTCCAGGACATTTTATAATAATTCATTGCGATCCACCCTGCCGCAATTAACAAAATAACACCAACAACATACAAAGGGTTTACAGCTAACGAAATAAGGAAAACACCGGCAAAAAGGAATCCAATACCGAAAAGTAAACCATTTAGCCCCTCTCTGTACAAGGCAACAAAAAATGCGGTAAAAACTAATAACGAGCCTACATCAGGAATTGCCAGTACAACAACTGCCGGAATCCCAATAATGGCTAATATCGTTAATAAAGATTTTCTATTACTTAAATTAAAATCCGGTCCTGAAATATAATTGGCAACCATAAGTGCTGTGCCTATTTTTGCAAATTCTACCGGCTGCATCGTAAAACTTCCGAATTTATACCAGTTCTTCTGACCAAGAATTTCCTTACCAAAAGGAAAAAGCCCTATCAAAAGTAAAACTCCTCCAATGTAAATGATACCGGACATATTTTCAAAGAATTTGCTTCTGCTGAAAAAAATCAGGAGTCCCACAAACAAAGAAATACCAAAAAAGATCAACTGTTTTTCTCCCAATTTCTGGTCAACACTGTAAATATTCGCAATTGCAAATATACAAAGCAGGAAATACAGTCCCAGACCCAGCTTATCTATTCCTTCTGCCCATTTCATCGCTTTGTATTTTTAGTATTGTTCTTGGTTTCCTCTTCTATTTTTTTCTGCAGTTTTGCTTTTTGCGCTTTAATAAAGTTCAGGCTGTCCTGTTTTCTTTTTAAAGTCGCAGAGTCTGCCTTAGGATCTTTGTATAGTCCTTTACGTTTAAGATCAGCAACCCACTGTCTTTTGTACTCAGGCATAAAGCTGGCACTGGTCATTTTCTTATAAAGGTTCTCTCTTTTCAGATCTCCGGTAATGTATTTTTCAGCAATCACTGTACAGGCAGGCCCGGCCCATGTAGCTCCAAATCCTGCATGCTCCATTACTGCGGCCACAACGATTTTAGGTTTATCAGCTGGTGCAATTAAAACAAAAATAGAGTTATCTTTTCCTTGGGGAACCTGTGCAGTTCCTGTTTTCGCAAGTTGTGTAAAATCATTGGATTTTAAGCTTCTCGCAGTACCTCTTAATACTACAGCCTCCATACCTTTAAGTACTGGCTCGAAGTGCTTGGGATCTACAAGTGTTTTATGTTTTGTTTTGAATCTCGGGTCCGGATTAGGTTTTCCATCAATAGATTTAACGATATGAGGAGTATAAAACCACCCTTTATTAGCAATGGCAGCAACATAATTAGCCAGCTGAAGAGGAGTGACAAGAACATCTCCCTGACCCATTCCGTTGAAAATAGAACCATTCATTGTATAGGCAGAGCTCCAGTCTTTTTTGCCTGTTCTTTTTTCGTAAAATTTACCTGAAGGAATTCTTCCCGGCGAGCCAACTGCAATATCATTATTCAGGAATTCACCGACTCCAAAGCTACTCATGATCTTTTTCCATTCATCCACTCCTCTGGAAGGGTCACCTGGATATTTATTCATAATCGCTATATAAGCGTGGGAGAAATAACAGTTACTTGAAACCTGAATAGACGGAATCAGTGGTTCTGCTCCTCCATGTCCTTTAATTCTTAGTCCTTTATAGAAAAAACCTCCGCCACAAGGGAAGATTGTATTTTCATCCATTACTCCCATCTGCATTCCTGCCAGGGCAGTAAGCAGCTTGAAAGTAGAACCTGGTGGATAAGCTGCCTGCACAGACCTGTCGAACGTAGGTTTGTTTTCGTACAGGGTATCTTTTGACAGGGCATAAAGGTTTTTAGATTTATAGGGACCTGTAAATAGGTTTGGATCAATGTCCGGACCTGTAGCCAACGTTAGAATTTCACCATTGTTCGGATCTATGGCTACAATTGCACCATGCTTGTCAACAAGCATTTCTTCTGCCATTCTTTGAAGGTCATAGTCAATGGTTAGCGTAATATCTTTTCCGGTAATTACGTCCTTGTCTAGTGTTCCGTTTTTATAAGATCCTATATTTCTGAGTCTGATATCCTTTTGAATATACTTTATTCCTTTTACCCCACGGAGTTCTTTTTCATATGATTTTTCAACTCCTGTTTTTCCAATAAAATCCCCGGGCAAATAATACGTGGAATCTTTTTTTATTTCTCTTTCATTCACCTCACTGGTGTATCCTAAAAGATTGCCTGAAGTTGCCACTTCGTACTGTCGCTGAGGTCTGGACACAATGCTAAATGCGGGATATTTGAAAATAATTTCCTGCACTCTGGCGATATCTTCTCTGCTGAGATCCTTCAGAAAAGTCATAGGAGTCAGCTTGGAATAGTATTTCTCTTTTTTAATAAGATCAATTCTTTTGATAAAATCAGTTTTGCTGATCTGCATAAGGCTGCAGAATCCGAGAGTATCAAAATCCGGCTTCATGAGAGCCTGGGTAAAGGAGATCTCGTAAGCAGGCTGGTTTCCTACCAGGATCTTACCGTTTCTGTCAAAAACCACACCTCTCTGTGGAATAACATATTCAGTTTTAATGGAGGTATTGGCAGCATTTAAAGCATAACGGTCTGTAAACAGCTGTAAATAAGAAAGCCTCGCTACAAAAATAAGAGCGATGATTACAAGAACGGCAAAGATTTTTAAATAACGTGTGTTCAAACTTTTTGTTTGATTTTAAATATTAATGCGTAAACCACTATAAATATAAAGGAAATTATACTTGTGATCACTACATTAAGTAATATTTCGAAAAAACGGCTAAATTTAAAAAATTCAATGTACTGCACTAATAGCTGGTGCAGGAAGATACTTGAAAACAGAAATAATAAGAACTGCGCCCACTGCAGGGACTGAAATGAGAAGAAGTCTGTCGAAGTATCTGTGGAAGTTCTGAAGATCAGCGTCCTGAAATAAGCAATCAGAGTCGTTGCAAAAGCATTGATCCCCCATGAATAGAGGAACGCATCTACGGAAAGTCCTATTAAAAAGCTTAAAGCTAAAAACTGGTATTTATTTCTGAAGAAAGGATAAAACATGACAAACACCGGGTAAAGAACCGGGGTGTACTTTCCGAATATCGTGATCCTGTTCAGTACAAAAATCTGTAATGCAACCAGGAAGATCATGATCAATATGTCGGTAAATAGAGTCCTGCTAATCATTTTCTTTTTTTATTACGGTCTGTAATGTATCCTGAATTCTTTGTACTTCGGCCTTTTTAAGATTTTTCACGACGAATACTTTACTTAAAGCACCCATTTTTTCGCTCAGCTCTACGGAAATGTCCCAGAAACCGGTTTTATTATCTACGGAATACCCAGCGATGGTTCCAATCATTACACCTTTAGGAAAAATAGCGGATTTTCCGTCTGTAACAACGGTATCGCCTACTTTTAAAGCAACATATTTAGGAATATCTGCAAGGTGCATCACTCTTGAATTATCACCGTTCCAGGTTAAAGTCCCGAAATATCCTGAATTTTTAAGCGAAGCATTGATCCTGATCCTATTAACACTTAAAACAGACTGTACCAAAGCATAACTGTCTGTAGAATTGATTACAATTCCGGCAATCCCTTTCGGAGCCATAACGCCCATCTGCGGGAAAACTCCGTCTCTGCGGCCACGGTTGATGGTAAAGTAATTGTTTCTTCTGTTGATACTATTGAAAACAATCTCCCCATCTACGAAAGTATAGATCTGGCCACCTCCCAAAGTATCATGAACTTTTTTGAATACAGGATTCTTTCCTCCTTCTTTCCCATAAAGCTGGGTCATCAGGGATTTGTTCTGAGCCACAAGATCTTCATTGATCTGTTTCAGCTTCAGATAAGAAACTCCTTCATCAATATATCCTGAAATCCAAGAATTCAGCGCAGCTGACTGGCCTGCCACCCATGATTTCTGCATGGCATTTTTAGAGAATATCAGAACCAGAGCAACAATCTGCAGGAATATAAAGAAGACAAAAAGAGCATTCTTCGAAAATAATCTCAGCAAAAATCCCATTCAGATATATTGTCGTAAAAGGTTAAAATTATTTAATTAAGAAATTGAATTTATCCATATTCTTAAGGGCAATACCGGTTCCGCGAACTACAGCTCTTAACGGATCTTCTGCAACAAATACAGGAAGACCGGTCTTTTTATGTAATCTGTCCGCAAGACCTCTCAATAAAGCACCTCCTCCGGCAAGATAAATCCCTGTTTTGTAAATATCAGCAGCCAGCTCCGGTGGAGTAAGAGAAAGTGTTTCCATTACTGCATCTTCAATTCTGATGATAGATTTATCCAGTGCACGTGCAATTTCTTTGTAGCCTACCATGATCTCTTTAGGTTTCCCTGTAATCAGGTCTCTACCTTGTACCGGGATATCTTCAATGTCCACATCAAGATCTTCTACAGCAGAACCTACTTCAATTTTGATTCTTTCTGCCGTTCTTTCCCCGATGTACAGGTTATGATGAGTTCTAAGATAGTAAGCGATATCATTGGTAAATACATCACCTGCAATTTTCACAGACTTGTCACATACGATACCTCCTAATGCTACTACAGCAATTTCCGTAGTGCCACCACCTATGTCGATGATCATATTACCCTCAGGCTTCTGTACGTCGATCCCGACTCCTATTGCAGCAGCCATTGGTTCGTAGATCAGCCTTACTTCTTTTGCGTTGACTTTCTGAGCAGAATCTCTTACCGCTCTTTTTTCAACTTCAGTAATACCAGAAGGGATACAGATAACGATTCTCAGTGCCGGCTGTATGAATTTACCTTTAATTCCAGGAATTTTTTTGATAAATTCCTTGATCATGTGCTCAGAAGCATGGAAATCTGCAATCACCCCATCCTTTAGCGGACGGATGGTTTTGATATCCTCATGAGTTTTACCCTGCATATGCTTAGCCTGCTCACCGACCGCAATTGGCCTACCCGTAGAACGTTCAATTGCAACAATTGACGGCTGATCTATAACAATCTTATTATTATGGATGATAAGGGTATTGGCAGTACCAAGGTCTATCGCAATTTCTTGCGTAAACATATCGAATAAACTCATATTTTTCTTCTGATTTTAAGTTTACAAAGATATAAATTTAACACTACCAAAGAAATTTAACGAGCATATAATTTGGTTAAAATTTTATTAAAATTTATAATTCTATATTAACTTTTGCTTTAATCATTTACGGAGCCTGATTTAAACTAAAATTAATGGGAGAAAGCGTTAAGAGGGAAGGCAGAAGTATTTCCATGGAAAACAGCAAAAGGGCTTTGTTAAAAAATGATAAAATATTGACTATAAAATATTTTCTTATTCACCGTTCTGCTATTACGCTGACATTTCCAAGCTTTCTATTTCATTTTCTCCCTTATCACCATAGTTTTTCACGATAATTATCATATACATTATCAGAGGTTAATTAATTAAAAAAACCGTAAATTTGCAACTGCTTATGTTACAATATTCCAACATCCATCAAACATCGAATTTTGCTGTGCTTTCCATCAGCTACGAAAAGGCCGATGTAGAAACGAGAGGGAAATTTGCATTTTTTGATGAGAACATCAAGAACTTCGTCACCAGAATTCACAATGTGGATTTAGGAGATGCATTTGTAGTTTCTACCTGTAACAGGACGGAGATCTATACCACTTCACCGAACTATCTTCTGGTAGCCGAAGAGTACTGCAAAACCATTGGAGTGCATCTTACAGACTTCCTGCAGTTTGCGAATATTCTGACCAAAGAAGAGGCGCTGATTCACCTGTTCAGAGTGGCAGCGGGACTGGAAAGCCAGATTATCGGTGATTTTGAGATCATCGGGCAGATAAAAAAAGCATACAGCCGATTCAAAAAAGAAAGACAGAATTCTAATCCGTATCTGGAAAGAGCGATCAACGCTGCCATCCAAATTTCGAAAAGAATTAAAAATGAAACGGGAATTTCCAACGGTGCTGCTTCGGTTTCCTATGCAGCCGTTCATTATATCCTGAACAGTCAGAAGAAAATCACGGAGAAAAATATTCTTCTTTTAGGGGTAGGTGAGATCGGGCAGAATACAGTTGAAAACCTGGTAAAACATGTTTACCAGCCTAAAATTAAAATTGCCAACAGAACGCAGGAGAAAGCTGAAAAAATTTCCGAAAAATACAATATCCCCCATGTTGATTATTCTGAATTTGATGAAGAATTGAAAAACACGGATATTCTTATCGTTGCAACGGGAGCCAAACACCCGATTGTCAACAAATCTCATTTCCCGAACGGAAAGGAAACTTTAGTAATTGACCTTTCTATTCCGCATAATGTTGAAAAGAATGTTACAGAAAATGAAAATGTAACCCTTATTGATGTGGATGAGCTCTCGAAACAGATTCAGGAAACCATTCAGCAACGGGAAAAAGAGATTCCCAAAGCTGAAAAAATCATCAAGGAACTGATGAAAGACTTCCTTGAGTGGGAAAAAAAGAGAAAGCTCGCTCCAAATATCCACCATTTCAAAGCAGTTCTGAAGAATATGGAACGCAATGAAATGCATAACTTTTACAAAAAAAATAAATACATAAATATCACGGACATGGAGCTTTCTGACAAAATGATCCAGAAAATCACCAACCGTTTTGCAAAATTTATCATCGATAATCCTTTGAAAGCCGAAGAAATTAGTAAATTAATGCACGAAATATTAGTTGAACAACCAAACAACGAATTCAATGAAAAGCATTAGAATCGGAACAAGAAATTCCGCATTGGCACTTTGGCAGGCAAGAGAAGTTGCGAGGCACCTTCAAAATCGTAATTATTTAACGGAAATCGTCCCTATTGTATCTTCAGGCGATAAAAACCTAAACCAACCACTTTATTCTTTAGGGATCACCGGGGTTTTCACTAGAGACCTTGATGTCGCATTACTGAATGACGAAATTGATATTGCCGTACACTCTTTAAAAGACGTTCCAACCCTGCTTCCTCAAAACATTGAGATCATTTCTTATCTGGAAAGGGATTTTCCACAGGACGTACTGATCAGAAAGGAATCTGCAAGAAATAAAGAATTCCACGAACTTAAGCTCGCAACCAGCAGCTTGAGAAGAAGAGCATTTTGGTTAAAGAATTATCCTTACGCTGAATTTTCAGATATACGCGGGAATATCCAGACCCGTCTTCAGAAACTGGAAGATGGAGATTTTGATGCCACCATTTTATCACTGGCAGGAATCAAAAGAATGAAGATGGACATTGATTATGAGATGCTTCCACTGATGATTCCAGCCGCTTCCCAGGGAGTAATTGCTGTGGCCGGTCATTCGGACAAAACAGAGATCAATCAGATCCTAAGTGAGATTAATCATAAGAATACCCAGATCTGTGTAGAGATCGAAAGAAATTTCCTGAGCACTCTGGAAGGCGGATGTACCGCTCCTATCGGCGCTTATGCAGAAATCATCGAAAACCAGATCCGTTTCAAGGCAGCTTTATGTTCTCTGGACGGCAAAAACTGCATCGCTACCGACGAAAACTTCGAGTACAACGAGACTGAGAATTTTGGAGAAAAGTTCGCAAAGATCGTTCTTGAAAATGGAGGTAAGGAGCTGATGACGGAAATTAAAAATTCTTATTAGGAATTTTACCAAGGTTTATACTTTTATTTTCCCAAGTGCAGAAACAATGAAAAAATCCTTTTTTTTATTCATATTTCTACTTTGTGTATTCGTTAATGCACAGAATAAATTTGCGCTTCAATTGTCTGCTTCTGCATTGAGCCTCGTAGACCGTACAATTAAATATGATCCGACCTATTTTGTCCTGAAATATCCCAACGGAGATGTCCCTGCAGACAAGGGAGTCTGTACGGATGTCATTATTAGGAGCTACCGAAAACTTGGCATTGATCTTCAAAAGGAAGTACATGAGGATATGGTAAAAAACTTTTCGAAATATCCGAAAACCTGGGGATTAAAAAAGCCAGACACGAATATTGACCATCGCAGGGTTCCCAATCTTGCCGTCTTTTTTTCTAAATTTGGAAAAGAAAAGTCTATTGAAACCAATCCCGCCTTATATATTCCCGGAGATATTGTTACCTGGATTTTACCTGGAAATTTGACGCACATCGGAATTGTTGTGAATAAAAAATCAGCTGACGGAAAGAGGTTTCTGATCGTACATAATATAGGAAGTGGACAGGTTGTGGAGGATGTCCTTTTCAAATATACAATCACAGGACATTATCAATACCAAAAATAAGCATCTTTATGAAAAACCTGATCTATGCATTATTTATATTGATTGCCTACTGTACGAAAGCTCAAACTGCGGAATTTCAAATCATTAATAAACCGATTGATTATTCTCCCGAAAGAGCCCGCCTTAGTCTGGAATATTTAAAAGACCATTATAATATCGTTCAGAATAAACCCACGATCTCACCCAAAATAATTGTACTGCATTATACAGCAGGAGGAACGGTGGAAACCAATTATAAGTATTTCAACAAAACGCATCTTGAATCTGCCAGAGGCACTTTGAAAAAACAAAGCACACTGAATGTTTCTTCGCAATATATTGTAGACCGGGACGGCACGATTTATCAGCTTATGGAAGCTAATATGTTTGCAAGACATACGATTGGACTTAATTACTGCGCCATCGGTATTGAAAATATCGGAAGCAGAAATCAGCCGCTTACAGAAAAGCAAACTTTAGCAAACGCACAATTAATTAGAGCTTTAACTAAAAAATACAATATAGAATATCTTATTGGTCATTCAGAATATGGTATCTTTAGGGATTCTAAACTTTGGAAGGAAACCGACCCGAATTATTTTACGATAAAAGATGATCCGGGAAAAGATTTCATGAAAAAAGTAAGAATACTGGTTACCGATTTACACTTAAAAGACAGACCCTAATGAAAATTCTATTTACCAAAACCATAGATGCCACATTATTATCCAGAGAATTAGGATCGGATATTTCGGCTGAATGTATTGAGGTAATTAGAACGGAACCTATAAAGACGGCTGCATTTGATTTAAAAAACAATTCCCTGATCTTTACCAGTGTGAATGGAGTGAGATCATTTTTCATCAATGGGTTTAAGCCTAATGAGGATTTTACGGCGAAAAATTACAATAAAATATACTGCGTCGGTGAAAAAACGAAACGTGAACTGAGAAAATTCGGTTTCGGAACGTTTAAAGTATTGAAAAATGCAGAGACACTTTCCAGGTTTATCATCGGAAACTGTCAGCACGAACAGTTCCTTCACTTCTGTGGCAATCTGGCTATCGATGTGCTGGATAATGAGCTTCCTTTGCAGAATATCCGCTACAAAAAGATCACAGTCTACAATACAGAAGAAATCTATCCTTCCGTACCTGAAAAATATCATGCTGCAGTTTTTTTTAGTCCAAGCGGAGTTCGTAGTTTTGCAAAACTCAACTCTTTAGAAGGAATGAAAATTTTTTCAATCGGTGAAACCACCTCGGGTGAACTGAGAAAATATACAACAGAAGAAATCTTCACATCAGAAGAAAATAATCTGACTTCTATTTTTGGGTTGATAAAAAAGGAAATTTAAACAGCTCAAGTATCGCTGTAAAAATAATGAGTGCCGGGAACGGCCGTATTAGTTTAAATAAATTATGATTAAAAACGACTTATATTTAAAAGCACTCCGTGGAGAAACTGTAGAAAGACCACCTGTTTGGATGATGAGACAAGCCGGAAGGTATTTACCGGAATTCATTGCTCTTCGTGATAAATATGATTTCTTTACGAGATGCCAGACGCCGGAACTAGCTTCTGAAATTACCGTACAGCCTATCCGTAGATTTCCTTTGGATGCAGCCATTTTGTTTTCTGATATTTTGGTAGTTCCCCAAGCGATGGGAATTGATTTTAAAATGAAGGAAAACGTGGGTCCATGGCTGGATAATCCAATCAGAACGATGGAGCAGGTTCAGAATGTTGTGGTTCCTGATGTGGATGATACTTTAGGATACGTTTTTGATGCCATTGAACTTACATTAATTAAATTAGATAATGAAATTCCATTAATCGGTTTTGCAGGTTCTCCATGGACGATCCTGTGCTACTGTATTGAAGGAAAAGGAAGTAAAGCTTTTGATATTGCGAAATCGTTCTGTTTTCAGCAGCCTGAGGCCGCTCATTTACTGCTTCAGAAGATCACAGATACTACGATTGCTTATTTGAAAAGAAAAGTTGAAAAGGGCGTTTCTGCTGTTCAGGTTTTTGATTCATGGGGCGGAATGCTTTCGCCTACGGATTACCAGGAATTCTCATGGCAGTATATCAACCAGATTGTTGAAGCTTTAAGTCCTCTTACGCATGTTGTGGTATTCGGGAAAGGATGCTGGTTTGCCCTTGAAGATATGACGATGTCTAAAGCATCTGCTTTGGGTGTAGACTGGACGATTAAGCCTGAATTTGCAAGAACATTAACGAACCATACCATGACGCTTCAGGGGAATTTTGATCCTGCAAGATTACACTCCACTCCGGAAACAATCAAAAAGATGGTTACAGAGATGATTAACCGTTTTGGAAAAGACAGATACATCGCCAACCTGGGACACGGAATTTTACCGAATATTCCTGTGGAAAATGCGGAAGCGTTTATCAGAGCGGTTGTAGATTGGAAACCGGTTCATTAATTTTTCTAACCACAAAAGTTGCAAAAATTTTTAACACTTTAGTATTTTTAGATAGAAATTCAAACTGAAAGGTTTAGACAGAAATACACTTAAAGATATTAATTAAAAACAAAATCCCTTTCAACTATTTGAAAGGGATTTTTTATGAGAAAAAAAATTAGTAATTAATTGACTTCAGTAATGAAATCTTCTTTAGGCTTTCTCACTTTTGTAAGATTCACCAACCAGTCTGATTCCGTATTTCTGTACCCGATAGGTAATAATAGAACACTTTTCAAGCCTTTTTCTTTTAAGTTTAAAACTTCATCCACAGCGTCAGGAGAGAAACCTTCCATCGGCGTAGAATCCACTTCTTCAAAAGCAGCAGCGATAATAGCAGCACCAAAAGAAATATAAGCCTGTTTTGCAGCATGGGTGAAATTTTCTTCAGCAGACCTCTGCGGATATGTTCCTAGCAGCATCTGTCTGTAGTTTTCCCAACCTTCATTTTTAAAGCCTCTGATCTCATTGGTAAGGTCAAACATACCGTTGATTCTTTCTTCAGTATAATTATCCCATGCCGCAAATACTAAAAGATGCGAACAATCTGTGATCTGTGGCTGGTTCCACGCATGTGGCTTAATCTGTTCTTTCACCTCCTGATTGGTCACTACGATGATCTCAAAAGGCTGAAGCCCGCTGGAGGTAGGCGCCAGTCTTGCCGCTTCCAATATTTTATCCACTTTTTCCTGTGGTACTTTTTGACCGTTCATTGCTTTGGTTGCAAATCTCCAGTTCAGTTTTTCTATTAATTCCATAAGTTAAATTTAGACCAAGCAAAATTACTTCAAGAATAAAAACAATGAATCACAAAAATTGCTATTTGAAAGATTGTAAGAATCTATTTATCATCCAGATCATTTCTATCGAAATCTAAAGTCGCTCAAATTGAAAGCTCTATAAGTTATCTTTTATGAATTTATATTTATATTTGATCACCAACTCTTAAAATCAAGAATATGAAAAAGCTAAGCAAAGAAAAATTGAAAACGATCGTAGCCGGAACAGAAATCTGCCTTGAATGTGCCATTGGATACTATCAGGTTATTATAGACGGAAGATGCTATTGCATTCCGTGGGAGTAAACTAAATAAAAAAGCAGCTGATAAACAACTGCTTTTATATTTTATCCGAGCATTTTCTGAGCTTTCTTCACCCCTTCTACAAGCTTGTCAATTTCTTCAAATGTATTGTAGACAGCAAAACTGGCTCTTACCGTTCCGGCTATATTGAAAAAGTTCATGATAGGCTGTGTACAGTGATGTCCAGTCCTTACCGCAATCCCCATTTTATCAAGAATCATTCCTACATCGGAAGAAATTCCCACGCCTACCAGATTAAAGGAAACGACACCTGTTCTTTTTGCTTTCTCACCGTAGATCTTTATATTTTCCAGCTCCAAAAGTTTTCTTTGAGCATACTCCAACAATGCATTCTCATGATTCTGAATATTCTGTCTTCCGATTTTTTCCATAAAATCTACAGCCGCACCTAATGCAATATTTCCACCTACATTTGGGGTTCCGGCTTCATATTTAAAAGGAAGCCCGGCATAAGTAGTTCCGTCGAAAGAACAGGTAGCAATCATCTCTCCTCCCCCATGGAACGGTGGAAGTTCTTCAAGAATTTCCTGCTTTCCATAAAGGATACCGGTTCCCATCGGGGCATACATTTTATGGCCAGAGAACACAAAGAAATCACAATCCAGCTTCTGTACATCAATGGTGAAGTGAGGAGCAGACTGCGCCCCATCAATCACAACATAAGCATTTGAATTTTTTCTTGTTTTCGCAATGATCTCTTCTATAGGATTTACAATTCCCAAAGCATTCGAAACCTGGTTCACAGAAACCACTTTCGTTTTTTCGCTTAAAAACTGATCAAGGTAATCCAGCTGAAGAATTCCATTTTCATCAATCGGGATCACTCTGAGCTTTGCGCCGGTTCTTTCACAAAGCAGCTGCCAGGGAACGATATTGGAATGATGCTCAAGGTAAGAAATAATAATCTCATCGTCCTTTTTAAGCTTCTGCGTTAAAATATAGGCGATGAGGTTCAATCCTTCGGTAGTCCCTTTTGTAAAAATGACTTCAAAATCATGTTTTGCATTAATGAATTTCTGGATTTTTCTTCTTGAAAGTTCCATTTCTTCAGTAGCAAGCTGGCTTAATGTATGAATCCCCCTGTGAACATTGGCATTAAGATCTGTATAATATTGATTCCAGACTTCCAAAACGGAATTGGGTTTCTGGGATGTTGCTGCATTATCTAAGTAAACCAAAGGTTTACCATTCACTTCGCGGTTTAATATAGTAAACTGACTTCTTATTTCTTGAATGTCAAACATTTATTAAAATTTTAAATTAGATGGCTCTTATTTAGAACACTTCAAATTTACGTCTTTTTTTCTGAAAGGATGCATCTCAATAATGACTGATACTTATCAGTTAATAGAAAAATTCGATGGATAGGATGACAAAGAAAGATCCATACTCCATTTATTGAATAAATAAAAACCTGCCAATAAATTGACAGGTTTTATATTGTGCTTGAATAAGCAAAAATTATTCTGCTGCAGTTTCTTCTGCTGGAGCTGCTCCTTCTTCAGTTGCAACTTCTTCCTCATCGTCATCAGCTACAGCACCACCTTTCATTGCATTTCTAGACATCTTAACAGCCACTACAACTGCATTGTCAGGATGCACGAAAGAGAATCCTTCAGCTTTAAGACCTCCTACATAAAGTTTGTTACCAATTTTCAATGGAGTAACATCAACCACTACCTCATCCGGCAAGTTTGCAGGAATAGCTTTTACTTTCAATTTTCTGAAAGACTGACGTAAAACACCACCAGCCACAACACCTTTAGAACGTCCAGTAAGTCTTACAGGAACTTCCATAATTACCGGCTTATCATCAGATAGCTGGTAGAAGTCTACGTGTAAGATTTTGTCCGTAATTGGGTGGAACTGAATATCCTGAAGGACAGCCGGAATTGTTTTTCCGTCTAGTTCAATAGATACCGTGTGTGCTTCAGGAGTGTATACTAAACCTTTAAAAGCTCTCTCTTCAGCAGAGAAGTTTAAAGGTGCTTCACCTCCATAAACAACACAAGGAACTAATTCAGCATCACGCAAAGCTTTTGTAGACTTTTTGCCCACGTTTTCTCTTTTTGTACCTTGAATTGTAATAGATTTCATTTATAAAAATTTAAAAAATTATTCGATTAAATTACGCAAACTTCTAAAAATCAATTAGATAACAAACTTACTGCTAATTGATTGATGCTCATGAACCATGGTCATAACGTCTGCAAATAATGGGGCGCAAGATAGCACTTTTATTTTAGTTGACAAATTATTTTTAACAGGAATTGAGTCAGTTACAATCACTTCCAATAATTTTGAGTTCTCAATATTCTCGTAAGCCTTTCCGGAAAGTACTCCGTGAGTAGCCATTGCTCTTACTGATTTTGCTCCTTTTTCCATCAAAATATCTGCAGCTTTGCAAAGTGTACCTGCAGTATCAATCATGTCATCGATAAGGATTACATTCTTTCCTTCCACATCTCCAATCAGGAACATCTCTTCCACAACATTCGCTTTCTTTCTTTCCTTATAAGCAATTACCACATCAGCACCAAGATGGCCTGCATAGTTTTTCGCTCTTTTTGCTCCACCCATATCCGGAGAGGCGATGGTAAGACTGTCAAGATTTAAGTTTCTGATATAATCCACAAAAATGCTTGAAGCATACAGATGATCTACCGGGATTTCAAAGAATCCCTGAATCTGGTCTGCGTGAAGATCCATTGTCATTACTCTTGTTGCTCCAGCTGCTGTTAATAGATTAGCAACCAGCTTTGCCCCTATTGGAGCTCTCGGTTTGTCTTTTCTGTCCTGTCTTGCAAGTCCGAAGTAAGGAATTACTACAGTAATGCTTTTTGCGGAAGCTCTTTTCGCTGCATCAATCATCAATAGAAGTTCTAAAAGATTGTCTGCTGGCGGGAAAGTAGATCCTATCAGGAAAACTCTTCCTCCTCTTACAGATTCGTCCAAAACAGGCTCAAATTCTCCGTCGCTGAACTCCTGAAAGTTGATTTTTCCTAACTCTTTCCCATAATGCTGGGCAATTTTTTCTGCCAAGTCCTTACTGGTTCTTGTACAAAATAGATAACTTAACTGATCGGCCATTTTTACTTTTTAAAGATTCTGCAAATTTAAAAAAAAACCACAAGAATTAGTCTTGTGGTTTCTAAGTTTTTATTTTCCTGTATGATTACGGGAATTTTATTCCTGAATACTTATTAGGATCTACCTGTGGCAAAGTAGATTTGTACTTCATATTGATAGATTTGATAAACTCGTTGGCAATAACTGCATAACCTCTTCCGGTAAGGTGAACACCGTCAAGAGAGAATGCGCCTCCGGTCACGAATTTGGCAGTATATTTTACCCCATCAAAGGAAATACCTGAATTTCCATTAAGCTCAACCATTTTAGCATTCCCATCTACAAAAGCTAATCCATAAGAATCAGCAAGTGATTTTATAGAAGTATTATAAGCATCTACTGCTGTCTTCACATAAGAAGCTTCTGTTTTTGTTAATACATGTTGATTTTGAAGCGGATAAGAAATTCCATAAACATTTACAGGAGCCGGTGCTCCCGGTGCAGGAGTTCCAATTAGAGAACTTGATGTAAGAAGGATATAGTCATCTGATTTAGCCTGTCTTGCCTGTCCAAATATTTGTCCGAATGCAGCTGCTGTAAGCGGTCCTAAAGAAGGAGTCAATGCAGCAGTAAGCTGTGCAGACAGATCCGTAAGGGCAACATCTTTTATCAGAACAGGATTTGCAGAAGTAGAAGAAAGCAAATTAATTCTGTCTCCAGCTCCAAAAGCAGTAAGTGCCTGCTTTAATGGTCCGTACAAACTTGCATTAAGAGTTGCTAAATTCGCTCCCAAAGTTGTTGGCGTTAAAGGATTGTAAGGAACTGTCGTGAAAAAAGGAATAGATGTAACATAAGGAATATTTCCAATAACTCCTTTTGTAGTACCTACACTTTTAAGACCATCCAGTACCGCTTTAATAGATCCCGCTACAAGATTGGGATCAGAAATATCATTTGATTTATAAGTCGTCGGATTTACGTTATTGGTTTGGACAGTTGCAACAGTATAAGTAGTGACACCACCTACCGTTTGAGAATTGGTTCCCCCATTGGTTGCATAAGACAATACATCATTATTACCAATCCAAAGAGAGAAAAATGTTGGCTTCTGAGCCATTGCATCCTGTAAAACAGAAGTTGTTGCAGAAGTTGCAAATCGCACAAAATATGGATTGGCAGCTCCTATGGCAAGATTGGCAGCACTCCCGTAACCTGGCGCAACCAAGTGGAAAGATTTAGCTCCCGGAACTCCCATATTCTGGTAAGGTCCACCGGCGGTCACATTATCTAATGCGGCAGCAGGACTGCTTGCAACAGGGCCCAAGCTACCGCTTGCAGTAACCTGAAGAGTCAATTTGCCTGGAAAACCTGGTAATCCGATAAATCCTCCTACATCGTTTGGCATCAGCGGTTGTTTAAAAGCTCCGCCACCAGCAAGCTGCATCTGAGCTGCAATTATACTTGGATAAGATTCACTTTGCCCACTGCTGTAAAGTGCTCCATCTCTGTAACCGGAAGTCAGGGAATTTCCTAAGGAAATATATTTAGAAAAATCTGCATCTCCTTTAGTCACTTGAACATCTTTTACATCTGTATCGAAATCAGTTTCACAACTTGTTGTAAAAAGAAGTGCAGAAACGGCAAGTGTTGATATTATAATTTTTTTCATAGTCTTTCAATTAAAAAGGGTTATACGATAAACCTAAACCAAAGTAAAATGCTTTAGCTTTTGCCTGTCCGTTAAAGCCAAGAGTAGTATTTCTCACGTCTCTGGCCTGAGGAAGTGCATATCCTCCTGCGATATCAACTCCGAACTGCTTTAGTTTAAAACCAAGACCTCCGGTAATTACATACGTATTGAATGAAGGTGTTTCCGGAATAAAGTGATCGTCCGTATAAGGAGATTCATCATAGTAAGCTCCTAAACGTCCGAAGATCATATCAGTGAAAGCATACTGTGTCCCCAATCTGAATGTTTTTGAATTTCTAAAGTTTTTAGGAGATACAAGAACCGTAGGATCTGCTGGATTTCCAGTAGCAACCGGAGCTGTAGCAAAATCAAGAGTCAGCTTGCTGTATCTTTCCCATCCGTGATAGTTAAAGTCAGCTGAAACCAACCACTTCGGCGTCACTTTGTATGTTAAACCAACTGTATATTCTTCTACTAAAGGAAGTGTTGCTGTAAATTTATCCTGACCTGTACTTGGATCCAGTCCTAATAACGGATAAACAGATGCTGAAGGGAATTTGAATGTAGCTGTTCCGTTTTTAGCTTTCATATCAATAGGGGAACGGTAAGCAATACTTATATCCAACTTTGGATCAGGTCTGAAATAGAATCCGAATCCATAGCCGCTACCGCTTGCCTTTTCATCTTTAATGTTCAATTCACCACCGAACTGCGTCACCGCTTTATCCCAGTCTACTTTACCTTTTGCATAAATATAGCTTGCTCCGAATGACACCCAAGGCGCCAGTTTCACAGAGACCATTGGCTGAAAATAGAAACTCTTCAGCTCCAGTTTCTGCACCATTTCTCTTCCTTCCCAGTCGCTAGGCCACTGGATAGTACTTCCAAAAGGTGTGGTAAAACTGAAACCAACAGACAGGTTCTCTATCGGTCTGTAAGCAACCGCAGCATATAACGGAGTCCCAAGAGGATTATCTGTTTCTGTACTTTGTAAAGTATTCAAGTTTTGAAAAGTAACTTTATTACTTGCACCAAACCCTCCTGCTACTATACTCAGTTTAGAAGGAATGAATGACATACCCGCTGGGTTAAAGAATGCCACACTTGCGTCTTCGGCATGAGCACTAGTATGTGCCATGGCCAATTGTTTCACTCCTTGTAGAGATACTCTGAAGCCCCCTGCGTAGGATAGAACACCCGCCAATAAAGCAGTTGATACTAATATTTTTTTCATAGACTGTTATTATATAAGCCAAATATAAAATTATTTTGAATACACCTGTTAATATTTCTTAATATTTTAAACAATAACCCAAAAGAAAATTATGTTTGAAATAGCACTTTGAAAAAACACCTGTCTAAACTTATCTTTTATAACAACTTATCAATATTTATCCCATCATATAATTTATTCGTTTAATGTTAAACAATGACGATATTGAATATTTGAGTATTTTAGAATTGCATAAAGATAAATTTACATAAATTTGCAAGATTATAAAAAAAATAGTTATATGAGTTGTGGATGCAAAACATCCGGCGATTCTGCACATTCTTGCGGACCCAAAAAGACCGCGAATGGCTGTGAAAGTGTAAATACCTGTGGTAATAGTTATAAATTAAGTGTTTTCGACTGGCTTTCTGACATCAACAATCCTGCATCAAATAGGTGCGACCTTGTAGAAGTTAGATTTAAAAATGACAGAAAATCGTTTTATAAGAATGTAAATAATATCCCTTTACATATAGGTAGCGTAGTAACAGTAGAATCAAGCCCGGGGCACGATGTAGGCGTAGTAAGCCTCACCGGAGAATTAGTAAAGATTCAGATGAAAAAGAAAAAATTTCCTGAAGAATCTGTACTCAAAATATATAGACAGGCTAACCAGAAAGACCTTGAGGTCTGGCAGGAAGCCCGAAAAAAAGAAGATGGCGTAAAACTGGAGGCCAGAAAGATTGCCTACAGAATAGGTCTTGAAATGAAAGTCACTGATGTAGAATACCAGGGCGATTCTTCAAAGATCACTTTTTATTACACTGCTGATAACCGTGTGGATTTCAGGCAGCTGATAAAAGAATATGCCGGAGCTTTCAGAACAAAGATCGATATGAAACAGATCGGGTTCAGGCAGGAAGCGGCCAAAGTAGGCGGAATCGGATCGTGTGGAAGAGAACTTTGCTGTTCCACATGGCTTACAGATTTCAGATCCGTCAATACGAATGTAGCAAGATACCAACAGTTAAGCATTAATCCCCAAAAACTTGCAGGACAATGTGGTAAATTGAAATGCTGTCTTAATTACGAACTGGACAGTTACCTTGATGCATTAAGCCATTTCCCTTCTTCTTCAACAACATTGGACACGGAAAAAGGAAGAGCATTCTGTATCAAAATAGACGTTTTCAAAAAGAAAATGTGGTTTGCCTATATTGACAGCTCTATGGCATGGTACGATTTTGATATTGAACTCGTTAAGAAATTAATAGCAAAAAACAAAAAAGGCGAAAGAACGCCTCCTTTGGAAGATCTTAAACAGCCGGACATCCCTGCCCAAACTATTGACCTGATCCAGGAGAACAATATGGACAGGTTTGAAAAGAAGAACAGAGGAAACAACAGAAACAGAAGCCAAAACAACAGACCAAACAACGGCGGACAAGCGCAAGGGCAACAAGGGCAAGGACAGGGACCAAAGAAAAACAGACCGGAAAGGACTGAGAGAACCGATAGACCTGACAGACCAGAAAACACTAATGCAAATTCTGGAAATCAGCCTAGACCGCAACAGAAGCAACAGCAAAAACCGCAGCAGCCAAAAGCACAAACGGAAAGAGCTGATACACTTTCTGATCCTGAGAAAAAACAGCAGAACCCAAACAAGAAAAATTTTAAAAAGAAATTTCCTCCAAAAAAAGATAAAAATGCGTAAAACTTTAGGATTATTACCTCTTATGCTTTTCTTTAGTTGTCATTCTTCCCAGGAAGAAAATGTGACGATGAATTCCGTTAATAATAAATGGAACAAGAAAAGTGAGCAAAAATTTAATCTTGAAGTTACCGATCCGCAGAATCCTAAAAATATTATATTTGTTGTAAGAAATAACAATGATTATCCTTACAGCAACATAAGATTCATTGTCAACTTCACCAACCTGCAGAACAAAAAAAAGGAAACAGATACCCTGAATTATGTTTTGGCGAAACCAAACGGAGAATGGCTTGGTACAGGTTTTGGTGACACGAAGGAAGCATTATTTCAGTATAAAATGAACTACAGATTTCCAGCAAAGGGAAAATATGAGATCGGCCTGATTCAGGCGATGAGAAATGACATCCTTCCGGGAATTGAAGACGTTGGAGTAAAAATAGAAACGGCTAAACCGTAACCATAAATGGAAGACAACAGACAAAATGCAGGAAACAAGGGAAAAACCTTCCCTCTTCCTCCCAAAAAAAAGAAAGATACCTCCTGGAAAAAATGGGTTAGATTTATTTGGATTGGACTCATTGCGGTAGTTTTAGGTATTTCAGGACTTTTCTTTGCTGTTTCTCAGGGTTTCCTTGGGGAAATGCCTGATGTAAAGGAACTTGAAAACCCTGACATCTACGTCGCTTCTGAAATCATTTCATCGGATGGGGTTACTTTAGGCAAATTTGAAAAAGAAAAAACGCAGCCTATTGTTTATAAAGACCTTCCTCCTTACCTTATTTATGCCCTTCAGGCTAAAGAAGATGAGCGTTTCAAAGAACACTCAGGGATTGATCTTCAGTCTATTGCCAGAGCCGTAGTTTATGGAGGTGGACGAGGCGGAGGTTCCACTATTACCCAGCAGTTGGCTAAGCTTCTTTTCACAGGATCTGCTTCTCAGAATAAAATTGAAAGAGCATTCCAGAAACTGAAAGAATGGGTAGTTGCAGTAAGTCTTGAAAAAAGATATACAAAAGAAGAGATCATCACATTATATTTCAACAAGTTTGACTTCCTTTTCAATGCTAACGGTGTAGAAATGGCTTCCAAGGTCTATTTCAACAAAAAAACTTCGGAACTTACCCTTCCTGAGGCGGCCACTTTTGTAGCCATGCTTGAAAATCCAAGGAAGAACAACCCTTACAGATATCCTGAAAAAGCAAAGGACAGAAGAAATGTAGTGCTGGAGCAGATGCAGAAAACCGGTTATATTGACCAGGCTACTTATGAAAAAGCCATTAATACTCCGGTAGAAGTAGACTTCCACCCTATTAAAAATATTACAGACGGATATTCTGCGTATTATAAATTTTATTTAAGAAAAGAAATAGACAGGTACCTTGAAGGCTACGAAAAAGAAACCGGCAAGAAACTTAATCTCTATAAAGACGGATTAAAGATTTATGTTACCCTTGATTCCAAAATGCAAAAATATGCTGAAGAATCAATCAAGGAGCACCTTACTGATTTACAGAAAAGATTTGATGCAGAGCAGAGAGGCAGAAAAGACAGACCTTTTTATTACCTGACGAAAAAGCAGGTCAATGATGTAATGATGCAGGCTGTAAGAAGAACAGGCCGTTACAAACTGCTGAAAGCTGACAATATGCCTGAAGACTCTATCATCATGGAGTTTCAGAAACCCATTAAAACATCAAGGTTCACATGGGCCGGTGAAGAAGAAGTGGAAATGTCTCCATGGGATTCCATCAGATATCACAAGCAGATTGCCCAGGCAGGCTTAATGTCCATGGTTCCGGGAAGTGGAGAAATTAAAGCATGGGTAGGTGGTATAGACTGGCAGCATTTCCAGTATGACCATATCAAACAAGGAAAAAGACAGGTAGGATCTACCTTCAAGCCATTTGTATATGCGACTGCTATTATGAAATTAGGAATGACACCATGTTCCACTGTTTCTAACGGTACTTATGATCACAAAGGATGGCATGTGCCTGGAAGAGGAGGAATGCTTACATTAAAAGACGCTCTTGCACACTCCCAAAACCCGGTTGCCGCAAGGTTAATTGAAATGACAGGAGTAGATGCCGTTATTCAGACTGCAAGAGACCTGGGTGTTACGGAAGACATTCCTAGAAACAATACCATTGCCTTAGGTTCATCAGACATTACAATTTATGAAATGCTTGGTGCATACAGTACTTTTGCCAACTATGGAAACTACAATAAACCTGAAATGATCTGGAGAATTGAAGATGCCAACGGAAGAGTAATCAAAGAAGTAAATGTAGAACCAAAAGAAGTAATGAACCCAATGTATGCCTACACCATGATTGAATTAATGAAAGGTGTTGCTCAGTTCGGTACAGCTTCCGGAGAATTAGGACGAAGAGGAATTTCAAAAGGGGTGGAAATTGCCGCTAAAACCGGTACCACTCAGAATAACTCCGATGGTTGGTTTATGGGAATTACTCCAAAACTGGCAACGGGTGCCTGGGTAGGATGGGAAGACAGAGCAACTCACTTCTTTGGAACCGGTGAAGGTCAGGGTGCGAAAATGGCATTGCCGATCTGGGCTATCTTCATGAAGAAAGTATGGGCTGACAAATCCCTGGGAATTACTCCTGATGACAAATTCACCAGACCCTCAGACTGGAAAGACGGATGTTCAAACCTTAAAGGCTTAGGTGAAGGATATGGAGATGACGGAGGGCTTCAGACCATTGACGAGATCAAGAATCCACGACCAGTAGACCCAACTCCGAAAAACAATACAGAAAAGAAAGAAGAAAATATCAATGACAATCTCCACTCTACTGATGAGGTAGATTTCAATAAATAAATTCTCTTTTAGAAATACACAAGACCTTTCAATAATTTGGAAGGTCTTTTCTTTTATAATTTATACCTTTGACCTATGAATATTGAACAGATCAGACAGCCTTTTACCGATATATTTCCAGGAGATCTTTCCGGCAATACCCTGCAGAGAAATACTCCAAAAGTTTTATTTGCATCCGTAAAGCCCGCAGGCTTTGACGGTCCTAAAATGATTGCTTTCAACGAAGCCTTATCCGAAGAAATAGGATTAGGGAAATATGCAGAAAAAGACCTGGATTTTCTTGTTGGAAACAACCTTCCGGACAATGTAAAAACCTACTCTACAGCCTATGCCGGACACCAGTTCGGGAACTGGGCAGGACAACTTGGAGACGGAAGAGCAATACTTGCCGGAGAAATCATCAATAAAGACGGGAAAAAGACAGAAATTCAGTGGAAAGGAGCCGGAGCAACGCCTTATTCCAGGCACGCAGACGGAAGAGCAGTACTGAGGTCTTCCGTACGCGAATATCTGATGAGTGAAGCAATGTACCATCTCGGAGTTCCCACAACAAGAGCGCTAAGCTTAGCCTTAACAGGGGAAGATGTGGTCAGAGACATGATGTACAACGGAAATCCTCAGCTGGAAAAAGGTGCTGTGGTCATTAGAACTGCTGAAAGTTTCCTGCGTTTCGGACATTTTGAACTGATGTCTGCCCAGAGAGAATACGACACCCTACAGGATCTCGTTGATTTTACCATTGAGAATTATTTTCCGGAAATCACTTCATCAGGCACTCAGAAATACAAAGATTTCTTTGAAAATGTATGTACAAGAACTGCAGATCTGATGACAGAATGGTTCAGGGTAGGATTTGTACATGGTGTGATGAACACCGACAATATGTCTGTTTTAGGATTGACGATAGATTACGGGCCTTATTCGATGATGGATGAGTATGACCTGAATTTCACCCCAAACACAACAGATCTTCCGGGAAGAAGATATGCTTTTGGACAGCAGGGACAAATCTCGCAATGGAACCTCTGGCAGTTGGCAAATGCCCTTCACGCATTGATTAAAGACGAAAAGTTCTTAGAAGACACTTTGAACCAATATGGCTCTTACTTCTGGGAATCTCATGATAAAATGCTATGCAGAAAATTTGGTTTTGATGAGCTTCGGGAAAGTGATGAGGAATTTTTCACCAACTGGCAGGGATTGATGCAGGAACTTCACCTGGATTATACCTTATTTTTCAATCAGCTGGAAAAGCTAAATGCTGAAAGTGATGTTAAATCTCTCTTTGAAAATGTGTTCTATGTTGTTTTAACCGATCAAAGAATCAAAAAACTGGAAGATTTTGCGAAAAAATATGAGGCAAGGCTCTCTTCTAATAGTATTTCAAGAGAAGCGTCACTTTCATTGATGAAGCAGACAAATCCTAAGTTCACTTTAAGAAATTATCTTCTTTATGAGTGTATCGAAGAGATCAGTTCAGGGAAGACAGATATGCTTGAAAAACTTACGCGAGCATTAGAAAATCCATATGAAGAATTGCATCCTGAATTTTCTACAAAAAGGCCATCAGCCTATGATGACACATCTGGGTGTTCTACACTTTCTTGCAGCTCATAGCGTAAAAAACCATATCGTTTAATAGATTTTATTGAAATTTCTACATCATATTATTATTTTTCCCTAATTTTAGAAAAAAAATAATTCTTATGAAGAAAGCTCTCTTTTCGCTAAGCTTATTGCTTGGAATTACAGCAACTCATGCACAGACTATCCTTTCCGAAGATTTTGAAGGAGCAGTATTTCCTTCCACCGGATGGACAAGAACCTCTACAGTAGCCTCCAGACCATGGCAGCTAACCAGCTCTTTCCCTACGAGCACATCAGGATTCCTTATTTCAGGAACAAAATCTGCAGGTGTAGATTACATTAACCAAAATAACAATGCTGCTTTAGTAAGTCCTGCATTTTCATTGGCCGGAACTACTGCACCAGTTTTAAAATTCAAAGTAAAGGTTGGCTGGTCTTATATGATCGATCAGGATCTTGGCAACCTTGTGGCTCAGATTTCCACTGATGGAGGTACAAACTGGACGACTCTTTGGGATGAAGATACAGAAGCCGGATTTACAGATGACGGAGATAACAATGAAGCAACAGATTTGTACAACACAGTATCAGTACAAAAATCTTTAACCACTTACGCCGGGCAAGCTAATGTTAAAATCAGATTTCAGTATATAGCTAATGATGCCGATGCTGTTTCTATAGACGACATCCAGGTCTTAGGAAATGCCACACTAGGGACAAATGAGATCACCTCCCAATCTAAAGAGGCTGTAACCATTCACCCTAACCCTACAAAAGGAGAAATCAATATCAAAGCTGATCAGAAGATTAAATCCACAACAGTATTTGATATGACAGGCAAATCCCTTCTTCAAGGGGATTCTGAAAAAGCAAATATTTCGTCACTACCTAAAGGAATTTATTTAGTTAAAATTAATTTTGCCAATGGCAGCACATCAACAAGAAAAGTGATCAAACAATAACAACATTATCATAATCTTTAAAACTCACCAAGTCCGGTGAGTTTTTTTATTTTATTTTTGCAAAAAAACAATACGTGTCTCTTATTAAAACAAAACTGATCAATTTCTTAAAGCAGGTATTTCCATCTTCCTATACCGAGTTGGCAGTATTTCTGTTTTTCATTAGCTGTTACGGAATATTAGGAACTTATATTGCCCTTCATTACAGGATTATTTTTGACAGCAGAATTCCATGGGACGCTTATTTCAGTTTTGACAATAAAGCAATTGTAATGACCGGCGGAAGTTTTGAGAGACATCCTTTAGCTTATTACTTTTTCAACTGGATCAGAGAGTTTTCCCTTTTGATATCCGGAGGAAAGACGAATGCTTCCTTTAGACTCATACTGGCCTGGCTCAGCAATATAGCCATTAGTCTCTGTATGGTACAGCTATTTAAATATCTGAAAAATATCATTAGACTTCCGCTAATGCTCAGCCTGCTCATTATTTTGTTTTTCGGATGTTTTTCAACCAGTATTATTCTCTCTTTTACTCCTGAAAACTTTACTTACACTCTCCTATTTCTCAGTATTTATAATTATTATGCAGCCATAAAGCTTAGAAAAGAAGAAAAAATTCCCGGATTGGCACTCACATTAGCCGGTATTACTATTGGAGGGCTTACTATTACCAACCTGGTTAAGGTTTTTATTCCGGTTGCGTTTGAAAGGGATATTTTCAGAAATTGGAAAAAATTCGGGAATGCAGTATTCCGTGTTCTACTGGCTATAGCCTGTTTTGTTTTTCTCTATCTGCTCCGGATTGATTTTAAGTATGAAAATATATTATCGAAAACCAACCAACAGTACGAGAAGTTCTCCAATGTAGAATCCATTCCGGACTGGGATATGATGCTTTCTTATTTTTTTGGAGGTAGCATTCTTTTTCCAAGTTTCATGATTTCGGATAAACATAATATGAAAGGTTTTGACTTTAAGGGACTTTTAATGGAACCTTATTCTACCACTTTTTCATACCTTTTTGTCATCATTTTACTTATATTGATTTTGTGGAGTTATCTTAAAAATTTCAAAAACAAAATGGTCCAGATCCTTGCCCTTTCCTTCCTGTTTGACATTATCATTCATTGCATGATGAGGTTCGGACTTCATACATCGTATATCTATGGAGGACACTTTGTATTCGTATATCCATTACTCTTAGGATGGCTTTTTCATGGATACAGATCAAGGCAGAAAACACTATCATTTTTAATGGTAACAATGATGGTTTTATTTGTTTTTCTACTCGCCAATAACCTGTTTAGAATGTCAGATTTCTTTTCGTTTTTAGAAACTTACTACCAATAAAAAAGCTGAGAAATTTCTCAGCTTTAGTTTTATATTTTTGTTATTACTTGGCTTCTGAACAGAAGATTCTGTATTGTACAGCCACCGCCGACTTAAAGTATTCTCTAATTTTCGACAAGTCTGAAGCTGCACTCTGTTTCGTGAAATAGCTACCTGCCAAAATTTTATAATTTGGCCTCAAAGAAGCATCTGTTTCCACTTTCAGGCTGGGAAATCTTTTTCTGAAATAAGATTTTACCTCATTGGCCTCTTCATTACTTTTCACAGTTGTGATCTGAATTTTAAATCCTAAAATCCTTGGATTTTTACGACAAATCTCTGCATTACTCAATTCTCTGCTCGGCACATAGATTTTTGAAGGCCTTGGAGCAGTCACAATTCCGCTGTCGGTATTATTTTCTCTTACCGAAGGGCCACCTGTAGTCCTGGAACATTTATCTTCAATTCCGCCCAAAGCAGCACTTACTTTAGAATCCATCGTCATTATTAGCTCTGTACCAGACAGTGTATCTTTCTGAACAACCTGCTGGGCTTCAATACTATAAAACCCAAATAAAGATACTATTGAAAATATTTTGATTAAATTTCTCATTTAAACTTGTTTCTGCAAATCTATTAAAATTAAAAAATTATACCAAACAACACTATTTAGAATCAATACAAATTAAACGTAAATGATATTTTCCCTTTTCCATATACCGTTAAATTCCTGTTAAAAATATTATTTTTGCGGGATTGATATGTTCAATATTTTACTAACATAAGATAATTTAAATGATTAGTTGGAGAAAGCATTATAAACAAACGTTGATCGCAATAGGCTTATTGCTATCAACCAGTGCTTCAATTTACGGGCAAGACGGCGATCCTAAAAACGGAGAGAAACTTTTCAAAGCAAATTGTACTGCATGCCACGCGCTGGACAAACAAGTAATAGGGCCTCCTTTGAAAGGGGTTGTAGAACGAGTGAAAACAGAAGGCGGTGTAGACAAAGATTGGCTTCACAAGTGGATCAAAGACAACAAAGCTCTAAGGGCTTCTGGGGATAAATACGCCAATGAGATTTTTGAAAAATTTAATAAGACTGAAATGTTGCAGTTTCCTAATCTTACAGATAAGGATATTGATGACATCTTAGCTTTTACCACTAATCCTCCGGCTCCCGAGCCTGCCAAAGTTGACGATAAGGCAACTGCAACAAACGGAGCTGCTGCTGCACCTGCAGACAAAACCACTACAAGCGTAGTGATTATTTCACTTTTAGCCATTGCTGCTTTATTAGTTTGGATCTTAATTAAACTGAGACAATTGGTTAAATTAGGTCAATCTGAAGAATTAAACGAGCTTAACAAAACAAGGGTTAAATCTTTCAGTGAAATTTATGAGAAGTACCACTACATAGGTAAAGCTGCATTGGGTATCCTTGCCCTTCTGGCCGCTTATGGAGTTTGGAACTGGATCATGTGGATCGGGGTTTACAAAGGGTACAAACCTGATCAGCCTATCTACTTCTCTCACAAAATCCACGCTGGAGAACAGAAAATTGACTGTCAGCTATGTCACTCAAGTGCCAAATACGGTAAAGTATCTGAAATTCCTTCTATGAACGTTTGTATGAACTGTCACAGAACAATTTCTGAGTACAATGCAGATCACTACATGGAACCTGGAAAAGACAAAGCATTCTACGACGGTGAAATTCAAAAGATTTACCAGCACACAGGTTGGGATCCTGCAAAACAGGTATACACTGGAAAAACTGAACCAGTTGAATGGACAAGAATTCACAATATGCCAGACTTCGTGTACTTCAACCACTCTCAACACGTAGTAGCGGGTGAGCAGGCAATCATCAATTCTTTCAACAAAAAGAATCCAAACAACAAAATTGACGTTGTATGTAAAGCTTGTCACGGAAAAATCGATACAATGAATGTTGTTCAGATGGCTAATGACTTCACTATGGGATGGTGTATCGAATGTCACAGAACGACTGAGGTTGATATGAACAACGGTTATAATAAAGAATACTTCAAGAATCTACATGACAAGTTGAAAAAACAATATCCTCAGGATGGCGGTAAAATCACTGTAGATGCAATTGGAGGTCTTGAGTGTGGTAAATGTCATTATTAATAACTAAAAAATTAGAAGTATAAATGGCTTCAAACAAAATACAATTTAGAAGTATTCATGAACTTAAAGACCCAGCTTTAAATGGTAAGCTGGCTCTTAAAGAGTTTCAGGAAGAAATTCCGGTAGAAGATTTCCTTGGAGATGCTGAACAGAACGGATCCAGTACTTCAAGAAGAGATTTCTTAAAATTATTAGGATTCTCTACAGCAGCAGTAACACTGGCTGCCTGTGAAGCTCCGGTAATCAAAACGATTCCTTATGTGGTAAAGCCACATGATATCATTCCAGGGGTTCCGAATTATTACGCTTCAACATATTTTGACGGATTCGACTTCGCCAGCGTTTTAGTAAAGACCCGTGAAGGAAGACCTATCAAAATAGACCCGAACCCTGCTGCAGGTGATTTAGGTAAAACGAATGCAAGAGCTCAGGCAAGTGTACTTTCTCTTTATGATAACGATAAAGTAAAACAGCCTAAACTGGATGGTAAAGACGAAACTTTCGATAAAGTAGACAGCTTTGTTCTTAAAGGTTTAGCAGACGCTGCTGCATCAGGCAAAAAGATTGTGCTTTTATCACACTCTTTCGCTTCACCTACTTTCAAAAAGCTGTTTGGTGAGTTCAAAGCTAAATATCCTACCGCTGAGCTGGTAACTTATGATGCTTTCCCTTATTCAGCATCTCTGGATGCTGCACAAGAAGTTTTCGGACAGAGAGCATTGCCGGTTTATGACCTTAAAGGTTCAGAATTGGTCGTTTCTTTCCAGGCTGATTTCTTAGGAGATTACAACGGAGGAAGCTTAGAAAGCTCTTATGCGGCGGCAAGAAAGCCGGGAGCAAACATGTTGAGACACATTCAAGTGGAAGCCAATATGTCTGTAACAGGCGCTAACGCTGACTCAAGATACAGATTAAAGCCAAGTGCTGTAAACAAAACATTAGTTGAAGTTTATAATGCAATCGTAGGAGGTGGTACTTCAGATAAGACTGCTACTGAAATTGCAAACGAAATTAAAGCGAAAGGCAGCAAAGCTGTTGTTTTTGCTGACGGTTCTAAAGGTGCTCAGGTTTTAGCTCACTTAATCAACCAAAAATTAGGTTCAGTTGCTTTCACAGGTAAAGCTAACTTCCTGAAAGAATTTGACAAAGCAAGATACCAGGAATTCTTAGGATGGGTAAATGCAGGTCAGGTTGGTGTATTGATCGCAAACAATGTAGACCCTATCTACTCTCATCCAAAAGGTGAAGATTTCAAAAAATCTCTTTCTAAGGTTGCTTGTGTAGTAGCTGTTGCAGATAAGAAAAATGAAATGTACAAAGCAGCGAAAGCTGTAATTCCTGTAGCTAACTGGCTTGAATCTTGGGGTGATATTGAACCTCAGACAGGAGTTTACTCATTAATGCAGCCTACGATCCAGAAAATCTACAAATCAAGACAGATTGAAGAATCTCTATTGGTTTGGAAGAACGGTAAAAACAATGCTGCTAATAATTACTATGATTATTTAAAAGCAAGTGCAGCTTCTATTTTAGGAGCAACTTCTTTCAATAAAGCTTTATATAACGGTATCACGACTTCAAATAATGCAACTGCATTATCTTATACAGGAGGAAACGGTGCACAGGCAGTTGCTGAATTAGGAAGCTTCAAACCTTCTGAATTAGAATTGGTATTGTACACTAAGACTTCAATGGGAGACGGAACTCAGGCCAACAACCCTTGGCTTCAGGAATTACCGGATCCATTGACAAGAATGTCTTGGGATAACTACCTGACTATTTCTCCAAAAGATGCAGAGAAATTTGCCATTGACAACGATCTGAATGCAAGAATGCAGCTAAACGGTTCTATTGTAAATCTTACTGTAAATGGAGTAACAATAAAAGATGTTCCTGTATTTGTTCAACCGGGACAGGCAGAAGGATCTGTAGGTCTTGCACTTGGTTATGGTAAAAAAGATTCCGGAGCTACTGCTGATACAGGAGTAAATGCTTATCCATTATTTGATGGATCTAACCTGGCTATTTCAGGAGTGAAAATCGAAAAAACCGGCGAAGAGCACGAATTTGCAGGGATCCAGCTTCAGAATACATTAATGGGCCGTTATGAAATCGCTAAAGAAGTTCCTTTGGCTGAATTCATCAACGTAGCTTTCGATGACGAACATAAAGGATGGAACAAGCCTTTGGAATACCACACGATCAGCGGAGCACTTCCAGCGAGAAAAATCGACCTTTGGGATGCTTTTGATGATACGGATGGGCCTCACTTCAACTTATCTATTGACTTGAACTCTTGTACTGGTTGTGGAGCATGTATTATTGCTTGTCAGGCAGAAAACAACGTTCCAGTTGTAGGTAAAGAAGAAATAAGAATGTCCAGAGATATGTATTGGTTAAGAATTGACCGTTACTATTCTTCAAGACAGAAAGTAGAAGTATACGAAGGATTGAAAGAAGGAATGGCAGTACCTGAACTATATGGTACAGCATTCGGAGACGGAGGTGCATTAAACCACCCTGCAGACAATCCAGATGTAATCTTCCAACCAGTAATGTGTCAGCACTGTAACCACGCTCCTTGTGAAACTGTATGTCCGGTAGCGGCTACTTCACACGGTAAGCAAGGACAGAACCACATGGCTTACAACAGATGTATCGGAACAAGATATTGTGCAAACAACTGTCCGTACAAAGTAAGACGTTTCAACTGGTTTACTTATAACTTAAATGATAAATTTGATTTCAATCAAAATAACGATTTAGGAAGAATGGTACTTAACCCTGATGTTGTTGTAAGAACAAGAGGGGTAATGGAGAAATGTTCATTGTGTATCCAAAAGACTCAGGCAACCATCTTAAATGCTAAGAAGGAAAACAGAAAAGTAACAGACAACGAATTTAAGGATTCTGTTGCTTGTGCTGGCGCTTGTTCTACCGGATCAATGACGTTTGGAGACATGAATGACAAAGATTCTGAAGTGAGAAAATTGTATTCTAGCAACAGAAGATATTATTTACTTGAGGAGATCGGCACAAAACCAAACGTGTTCTATCACACTAAAGTAAGAAACAGAGTAGAAAAATAAAGTTTAAATAATAAATAGGTAAAAAATGTCAGGACATTACGAAGCTCCGATAAGGGAACCTCTAATTATTGGTCACAAAACTTATCACGATATTACAGAAGATATCGCACGACCTATCGAAGAAAGAGCAGG